>Ga0209713_10000830_pt1 | contig 17725 bp, 11 predicted proteins | sample ArcOceMetagenome_3_FD_187444 | JGI IMG/M metagenome (GOLD analysis project Ga0209713, IMG submission 187444) | Marine eukaryotic phytoplankton communities from Arctic Ocean - Arctic Ocean- Svalbard ARC20M Metagenome (SPAdes) (version 2) | ecosystem: Environmental > Aquatic > Marine > Oceanic... | reverse complement strand
TGGTTTACCACATTCATTTGGTTTACCACATTCATTTGGTTTACCACATTCATTTGGTTTACCACATTCATTTGGTTTACCACATTCATTTGGTTTACCACATTCATTTGGTTTACCACATTCATTTGGTTTACCACATTCATTTGGTTTACCACATTCATTTGGTTTACCACATTCATTTTGTTCACCACAATAATTACGAGACTTTTCATTATTACCAGTTCTTAGATGAGTATGGTATCCCCAATGCCCATTTCTTCTTCGCCATATAGGTTTCTTTCCAAAATAGATATATGAACGCCCAATTTTAAAATTTTTAAGTAAAATAATTACTAAAGTAAATGGTATTACTATAAATATGAATAACATTATCATTAATTTAAAAATATCTTGAAGTTCATTCATTATATATTATATTAATATAATATAAAAATATTAATATAAAAAATATTAATAAAAAATATTAATAAAAAATATTAATATAATGTTCTAATTATTTATTAAATAATATTTATGAAGTTTTAATTAATATCCAAAAACATAAACGTAAAATTAAGTAGTGAACTAATAAGAAAATTAAAAACATGGTAAAAGGTGAAAAAATCATTATTAAAAATTCTTCAATATCCGAATATTCTTGATTTTTTATATTTTTATTCATTTATTTTAAATATGATAAAAAATAATATGATTATTATTAATAAATATTTTTTAATTGATTTTTTATTTGAAAAACATTCAATCAATTTACTTTTACCAGAAGCTAGCATATATAAAGAATATGGGTTTATGGATAGTACCTGTTGCAATAATCCTGGTACTACTCCAGAAAACCCTTTACCCTTATCTTCACCGAAAGCATTAATAGGTAGTCCTAGAATTTTCCAATGAGTAAACCCGGTTTGATTTTTAATAATTAACTTCTTATCTTTACCGTTATCACACTTACCTAATTTTATCCAATAGTCTTTACCCAATACTCCGCCAGTTTTTCTCCATTTTTTAAGAATTACATAACCTTGTGGAGTTTTTATTCGCTTATATGGTGAATACAATTTTTCTTCTTTATTACCGAATAATAAAGTATCATAATAATATAATATTGCTAAGATATTCATTATAGGGGTCATACTTATAATACTACCTGTTTGTTTTACTGGAAATTCTCCTGGATATTTTATTTGTGATAAATAACTATAATCTGGTCCTAATAGATTATAATCTTTATCTTTAAAAAGTTTTTCTCTTTTACCTGATTTCATTTCATCTTCCTGAAATATTAAGAATCCCATTGGATAATATATATATATTAAAAATATTTTAATAGAATATTTTTTATATTAATTATATTAAAATTTTTTTAATATAAACAAATTAATATTATTAGGTATTTAATTAAATAAAGAATCATTATTTGCTATATTTGATTTATAAGAATTTATTGCATGTATAAAATAATTGAATTTTAAATAACAATATGAATCATATATCTTTTTATTCTGCGAAACTATAAATAAAGTATCATTATTATGTAAATTATTTCTTTTTTCTAAATCAAGTATGGATGACTCAGAATATTCGTAATTATCTTCGATACTAAAACATTTATTATATTCTTTACTTTCACCACAACTATTAGAACTTATTATACATTTGTTTAAAGGTACATGTTTCACATGACTTGTAATTATATCTTTTGCTAAATGAGATATTACTTTATTTATTATTTCTTTTAAATCACAAGAAGTGTAACCATAACTACTTATTGATTTATCACAATATCTGCGATTATTCTCGATATTCGCATTATATATTATTTGATTTGGTCCTAATAAATCAGATAAATAATGAATAAATATACATATTTCCATATGATTTATAAATGTATCATTATCTTTATCAAATTGAACCTTACTATAATTTTTACTACTTGCCTGCAATATTTTACTTAAACTATTTTTTGTATATTTCTTAATATAATCATATAAATTTATATTAATTTTATAAGAATCTAAATCTTTTTCGATTATAAGATTTATTTTATAAATTAGTTCTATATATTTATCTAAATCTACATATATCATAAATTTTATGTTATTATTTAAACGTTCTTTATATTCCTCGATTGTTTCAGTATGTTCATCTAAATTATCAGATTCATCCAATTGATTTAATTTTTTACCAGAAGGTATATTTATTTTTTTAATTAGAGGAAATAGTTTTAATAAATCTACACCATCTTTATTCTTAAAAATTTTCCTATATATATAATAATTATCTTCCTTTTCTAAATTATTATAATCCAAATATAAATTACATACTTTATCTGGATAATTTTCAATATATCGTTTATATAATTGTGATATTAAAATATCAACTCTTTCATAATAATCTGGTAATTTAATATTGATTATCAAATTGAATATTTTATCTAGTTCATTCTCCATATTATCTAATTCGCTTTCTATATTTTTAATATTGTCGATAGAATATATTATAATTATATTATTCATTGTACATAATTCTTTTAGTTTATTACATAATAAATTATTATCAATATAATAATTTTTATTAGACTCATGTATATAAATTATATAATTGTCTTCTTTTTTGAAAGTTGAATTATTACAATTGATAAATTCCGATATATTTTTATTCATAAAATGAATATCTTCATTAATATCTAAATTTTTTAATTCATTATAACAAGCACGTATTAAATTATATTTACAATTACAATCATATCCAGTTAACAATATATTATTATTCTTATTATATAATTTTTTAAATATTATGGGATATACGATAGAATCTATTAATAATTTTTTTTCATCATAAAACCCTTCAATTAATTTAAAATTCAATGAATCATAATTGGGTTCGTAATCCTCTTCATTTTCATCATTTTCTTGTTTATTTACTGTATTAATTATTTCATTTTCTTGATTTATTAATACACTATTATTTACAGCGTTAGTCAAATTTGAATCATTAAATACCGCATTTGTTTTTATAATTTTATTATTATTATTTAAAGTTTTTATATTGTCAAGTATATTATCTTCTAAATTTGAATTATTTTGTTTACTATTCAAATACTTGGCGTATTTATTAATTTCATTATTAATGTTTGAATCCATTTGGTATTCATTTAAGTCGGATTCATTATTCAATAATTTAATATCATCACTATATAATTCATCTTCTGAATCAGATAATTCTATATCGGAATCAGATAATTCTATATCGGAATCAGAAACATCTTCTTCTGAATCGGAAATTTCCTGTTCTAATAATTTGTTTAATTCTGAATTATTTTTTATATATGAATTATTATTCTTTCTTATAATATTTAAAGTTTCGGAATCTTCAAATAAATTTTTAGATTTTTTGATTCTAGAATTGTTAGAATTTAATAGTTGGTTTAACTCTTTATTTTTTGAATTACGCACAATTTCACTAATCTTTTCATAATATTGGTTATTTTTATCGGTTTTTTCTAAAAATGATTCTAAATTGGATATAGCATTATTATAATCCTTTGACTTATAATTTCGTATACCTTCTTCCAAAAATAAATTTATATTTTCTTCTTTATTTTTCAAATTATTTTCTTTATTTTTCAAATTATTTTCTTTATTTTTCAAATTATTAAGTCTATTTTTATTATTTTTATTATTTTTATTTTTTAATTTTTCTCCAGATAACTTATTATTTTTATTATTTACAAAATTATTTTTATTTGAAAATTTAATTTCTTTATTTAAGTTCATATTTAATTTTAATTAATATATTTTTTTTATGAAATTATCTTAAATTATTAAAGAATTATTATTAATAAAATTATTATACTTATAGTGATTATTATGTTATTTAGTATAATTAGTTTTTTTTAATTTGCTTCTTAAATTTAATAAAATTTCTACAGAAGGTGGTTCAAATCCATCAGATAATGGCTTCATTTTATATTTTTTTTTGGGGTCCAAAACTACTTTTTTTAAAACATGCTTAGCATCCATTAATTCACTTAAAATAGAAATGTTATTATTAGTTTTATCAATATATGGTTTATTTGGATCAAGATCTATAATTTCGGGGTCATATCCATCTAATTTTAACTTATTTTTAATACTTTCTTTCGGTATATTTAATTTTAACATTTTAAAATATTTAGCATATTTTGGTTCATCCTTTATAGGTACTTCTGTTATTTTTTTTTCATTATAAATTTCATTTGGGTCTTTATCAATTATTTCTGGATCTAATCCGTCCATCGTCATTTTCTGTTTAATACTTGCCTTAGGTATTTTTAATTTTAGCATTTTAAAATATTTTGAATATTTTATACTGTCTTTTAATAAATTATTACCTTTATTATAATCAATGCTCTTATCATTAAATATATTTTCCCTATTTATATATTCATTTTTATCCTCATCTCTAAATGCATAACTCGTTAATACCCTTTTTAAAACCAATTTTATTTGAAACACATTTAATATATAACCATAACTATCGTTATACAACCACAATGCCTCTAAACATACAATACACGACGCATATATGTCTGGTAATATATTGACTTTATTCATTTTTTGCTTATTTTCATCAAATAATGTAATATCTATATCATTATTCATTGAATTTAACCGAAATCTATAAAAATTTTGATTATTTTTATCTATTTTATAACTACTTGAAAAATTTTGTTGTAGTTTTTTTGTCTTTTTTTTCCATAAAGGTATTTTTGATTTAGTAAATTTATCTATTTTTTTTATAAATTTTTTAAATGATATTATATCCGAATTAACTTTTTCATCTTTTAATGAAAAATCTATAAAATATTTCTTTTTACCATTAGCTGTTTCGTATTCTATTATATCATTCATAATTGGCATATTTGGAGATTGGATTATAATATCTGCTTTTTCTTCACCAATTTTATATTTTAATGGAATAGTATAGTAATTATCACTTTCAAATACACATTTTTTTAAAATTATATTTTTCAACTTAATATCGGAATAATTTAATACTTTATTTGACATAATTAATTATATTATATTATTAGATATATATTTAAGTAATGATCCTTAAAATGTAACATTATTCATTAATTTTTTAAACCACATATCTTTTACACCTTTTAAATATTTAAAACACCAGCTTATTTATAAATTTAACAGTATTTTTCTACTTTTTTGTAAAGACTTTTTATTTTATTAAGTTTTTTACTCGTTTGGTATTTAAAATGACCAGAAAATAGATTTACGATTCTATAAAATTTATTACGGTCAAATTTGATATATATTAGAGTTATTAATATTTTATACGGTTATTATTGATAAATATAAATTGATTTCATATTTATAAAAATGTTGGTACATAAATTTTAAAAAAATTTAGACAAAAATATTGTAAATATTGATGATCAATTTTACTTCAAAAAGAACATAAACAGAATTATAGTATAGTTATACAAAAATATATATAGTGAGAAATAGTTATGGTTAAAAACTAGTTTATACCAGCAAATCTGATTTATTTTACATGATAATTATATTAGTTTAATAGATAATATATTATCATTTTAAAATTTACATATTATTTATTTTTTTTAAAGATAAATATAATATGGAGAACAAACAAATATTGGCAGAAATATATTAATCATATATAGAGTATTTTAAATCTAAATTTAAAATGATTTACAAACTATAACTCAAATTTGTTATATTTTCGTAAAATCTTGAAAATAGTTAGTTAAATACTTTTTACAAATGGTGATAAAATTCATAAAATATTTATGATATCTTTGTTTTATAAGATGTTTTATATAATTACTATAAGATGTTTTTATAATTGAGGATATATATTTGTCAACATGTTGTTTAAGTTGATCATATGTTATTTATGATTTATTTAAATAATAAATTAATATTTAATTTAAATTAGACAATTTCATATCATAATTTATATTTCAATTAGTTTATTATTCATTTTTATTAATTCGTTATCATTTATTTTTTCTATAATATTATTATTTAATAATTTAGTTATTAGAGGTAAACAACAAGTACAACAAGTCAACAAAAAACTTGAAAACAAATAAAAAGGTATAAATAATATATTATAACTTAGGAAACTATTTATACTTAATTTTATATTTAATAATATTAATTGTAATAATATAAAAACACATAGTAAAACAATTATTATATTTTGGGTAATTTCAAAATTACGTATTTTTTCATAATCATTATCGTGAATCTTTGTTTCTAAATAATTTAAACTATAAAAACTTTTAATAAATATATACACAAAAATATACATATATAATGGTATAAATGTTAAAAACCAATTCATATTTATAACACTATCTATTTTCAAAACTAAAGTTATGTAAAAAAAAATTCTAAAAATAATGCCAATAACTGAAATATAAATTGCCTCTTCAATATTTTTTTTTTTAATATGCTTTAGTATTATATAGGCTATACCAAATGTCTCATAAGCGTAAAGTGGTGTTAAACATACCAGTAAACTTTTATTATTTTTTATTAGTTTTAGATTAATAAATATTAATGCCAATATAATTGATAAAGATTTTAGATTATAAATTATTAAGTGTAATATGAAATTAATATTCATAATTTCACCAATAGTTAAAATAATATATATATTGTTTGAAAAAACATATAAAACCGAAATAATATATAATGGTATAAATCGATTATCCCAATCTAATATATAATTGTCTAAATTATATGAAATTAAAAATATTTGACAAGTTAATAAACTCAAAATTATAGAAAATATTATATAAAGTAAATATATTGAATTTGGATATAATAACATTTTTTTAAAATAAGTATTATCACAATTATCATAAAAATGTATACCCATTATACCATACCTGTCGTATATAAATCTTTTATCATTGTCAGATAAAATTGAATATGCGTTTGATATATTGCTAAATGTTTCAATATAATGTATATTCTTTTCTTTGTTTTCAAAATTATTTTTATCTGGATGATATTTTATTGCCAATTTCTTATAAGATTTCTTTATTTCATTGGTATTTGAATCGCTATTTATATTAAGTATTTCGTAAAAATTTTTATCATTTATACTATTATTAATTTCCATATTATAAAATTATCAGTATTCTAAATAATTATTACTGTAATATTTTTTAAATAATTAATATATATTGAATAGTTTCATAAATTTATAAAATATATCAATATGAAATTTATTATTTTTGTTAATATTGTTTAAACAAATTTGTGCCGGATAATACATATTATTTTTGTAAGATTTATAAATATCATTTATATTATTTACTAAATCAGTATTAGTATTAAAATCATCTTCTTTAAATGATATATAAAAGTTATCTTTATAGCTTATATCGAAATAATTACATTTACAGTTAAAATTTTCTATATTACACATATGAGATATTAAGCAAACAATCCAGATATCATTTATATTTCTAAATTTATTATTAAGTGTAATATTTAAATCTTTTTCAAAATTTTCCCAGGCTACTTTAAAATATTCTTTTTTTAATGGAATTGCTTGATGTATAGGATTAAAGTGATTAGTCGAATATCCGTGTAACTTCAGAAATTGTATAACTCTTTTACTGTATCTATTGTTTATATATCGTTTATATATATTTGAATTACCTTGTTTATCAAAAAAATATGATTTATTTAGAGGTTTACCAATAAAACAATCATCATTAAAATATATAAAATTTTCTTGCAAACCCTTTATATTATACAATTGTGATTCAATTGCGTTCGAATTAAATGTAGGCAACGCGTTCTTATCATTAAATATTTCATGATGATAAATTATTTTTAAATTTTTTACAGTTTCTAGAAAATTTGGTTTTTGAGGATACATTGTAACTAAATAAATATTATTTATCCATTTTAAATTTTTATTTATACTTTTTATACAATAATATAGTTCATTAATATTTTCAAAACGTATATTATTTTTACCCGCTTTTATATAATCATCCGAATAACAATTATTTTCATATAGTTGTTTTATCGAATTCCATTTTTTATCATTGCCATCTACCCATGTAATTACTGCATCTACTTTAAAATTATAGTATATATGATTAATAAAATAATTTTTATTTTTATAGATTGATATTATTAATATTATTAATATTAAATATAAAAAATAATTAAAATTAATTTTTTTTTTCATTATATTTATGGTAAATATAATTTTCAAATTAAATATTCTAAAAATTTATAATTTTTAAGTGAAAACTCCAAATCATTATCTTAATGATATGCAATAATCTTAATGATACATAATTAAACTTATATATATTATATAAAAAATGTATCCATTATATTTTATTGAAAATTCACAAAAATTATTATTTAAACGATTAAAAAACTATTCTTTATATTTATCATACTATAGAATATAAATTAAAATAATACAATATTTAAATAGTAATTACTTTATATATTCATACTTTCAAAAAATAAATATGGATAAAAATTTAGAATATGCTAGAAAAGCGGGTTATATACATAAACAAATAAAAGAAAATATAATTGATTATGTAAACCCCGGTATAAATGTTTTAGATTTAGTAAATAGAATAGAATCGCAAATTAGAACTTATACTAATTTTGATTCGAATAATCCCACAAAAATGGGGATTGCATTTCCTACTGGAATTTCAATTAATAATTGTGCCGCACATTGGACACCCAATCCTGGAGATAACTATAAAATAAAATACGATGATGTATGTAAAATCGATTACGGTGTTCATATCAATGGTATAATAATTGATTCTGCTTTTACAATATCTTTTAATCCTATATATGATAAATTACTTGAAGCATCAAGAGAATCAACTGAATTGGCAATAAAAATGTCAGGACCAGATACAATTTTAGGTGAAATTGGTACAGCAGTTCAGGAAAATATTGAAAGTTATGAAATTGAGTTAAATAATAAAACATATCCTATAAAAAGTGTAAAAACTTTGACTGGACATCAAATTAATCCCTATCAAATTCATGGTAAAAAATCAGTACCAAATTTTTCAATAAATTATCCGGAAAGGATGAAACCTGATGAATTTTATGCAATTGAAACTTTCGCATCAACTGGTACGGGTATAACACAAGAAGTAAATAATTGTAGCCATTATATGATTAATTATTCAGATGATTACTTATCGGTTTCAAAGACTAAAGAAGAAATTAAATTTTTTGATGAAATTATATTTAATTTTAATACTCTAGCATTCTGTAATAGATGGTTGAATGATTTGAAAATTAAAAATTATAGTAAAAAACTAAAATCTTTAATATCTTTAGATGTTATAAAAAAATATCCACCATTATATGATATGAAAGGTTCATTTATTTCCCAATTTGAACATACTATATTTATTAATGATAATGGTAAAGAGATTTTGAGTTAATTTAATTATATTTAAATAGCAATTTATCAATTTTAAAATAACCGAAATAATAAAAAAAAATATTATGTTATTTAAAATTTCTTGATAATAAACAAGCCAGAATTATTATAAACAGTTAATACCTATATAAACTATCTAATATTTCTATTACCTCTTTAATATATTATTTTAATTTCCAATATTTTAAAAATTAATGAACCATTTTAATATAATATATATTTTAAAATAATATATTTTAATGTCAACCCCAGCTATTATTATTTTTAAAGTTACCGTAGATTCATCTAATAAATATTTAATAGATGGAAAACGAATAAATAATTTAACAACTCAAAGCGGTAAAAGTTATTCATTTGATTTAAGCGATTCAACAATGGACCAACACCCATTGTTATTTTCAAAAACTCTTGATGGTTTAAATACATCTGGTAGTACAATATATGAAAATGATATTAAATATATTATTGATGGCTCAATTAAAAACACAAATGATTATTTAAATAGTTTTCAAAGTGCTACATCAAGATTTATAGAGTTTAAATCCTCATTATCTGAAATATCTTTATATTCGTTTTGTAAAAATCATTCAGAAATGGGATTTAAAATTATTAATGATTATAAAATTCTTGCTAAAATTGATACAAGTTATATTGATATAGATTTTACATATGACTCGTACAGATTTACGCAAATACGTGAAATAAATTTATTCTTATTGGAATCTAAAAATACTATATATAACTATATAAATGGTAGTATAGTTTCGTCTAATCAAGATATAACAAAATCATATTTATCAGGTATTAATTTAAACGATAAAGGTTTTATTAAATTTGGTAATAATTCATATGATATTTATTCTACAGGAAAAACAATTTGGCCATTAGAAAATATTGAATTCTTTCATTCTTTAAGAGATATAATATTTCAAAACCCTCCTGGACCAAATAATTTTGCTAAAAATACATCTAAGGATACAAATATTATTGATAAATTATATGTTTCTTTTGATTCACCTGAACAAATTAATAACAATAGTGTAATGTTTTCAATTGATAGTATTAAAAATTTTGGTAACATTTCAGCAACTAATACGAGATCCAATGATAAAATACTCGCTTTCGGTTTAACTCCATATATTCATACTTTTAGACCATCTGATTTTTATAATCAAAATTTATTATGGACATTTAATTCATATCAGTTACAAGAAATTGCTAAAAAGATACAGTTATTAAATGATAGTACTTATAAAAACTATAAAAAAATTATTACTCAAGGAAATGGCAGATTGGTTAATTATCTTCATTCAAATAATACAAATATACAATTAGATACACAATATCAACTCTACCTATATGAAGGTTTACCTAGTTTTTATTCAAATCAAAAGGAAGATAATTTTATACAATTACAAGATATGCAAATAATATTAGAGGGTACAAATATTCCATTTTTAGATTTTGAATTTTATGATGATTTGGATCGACTTTTATATACATCGAGATTAAATATACAAGGTGATTCAAATGTTGAAATTAGTGAATGTTATGTCCAGGATGGAGACATTACATATTCTGATTATCTTGATAATGCTATAAATACTACTGAGGAAAAAATTAATTATGCCTTCGAGAATTCTAAAACAAATCTTGATAGTAATTCTTACAATGCAGATTACATAACACGATATAATATTGGTAAACTTTCGGGTAACTCCTTTGGAGATATAAATACAAATGGTGGACAAATAGTTAAAGAAAGGGATTCAAATGGCAACTATACTGGCAATTATATTATGAGTCTATCGGATAGTAATGACCATCCAAGATTTAAAATGATTAAATTAAAGGGTGATAATAATATTAAAACTATCGTAAACAAAGGTTCTCAATATGATAGTGGTTTATTCCAATCTTTGAGTTCAAAAAACAACGGATATTATAAATCACTTAATGATTTTTTTCAAGACTTTGATTTCGAATTCACTAATAATAAGGTAACATTATCTAATTTCAAAAATAATTATAGAATAAAAAAAATGAAAATAAAATCGAATACGCATTCAACTTTTAATTACGTTAATATATTAGATACTTCTAAATCATTTAATTCAGCATTTAATAATATTGATAAAACATCTTTAAAGATTTATAAAGATAATATTCTTGTACATGATACTATTATTTTAGAATCTGATTTTAATACAGTAGGGGATTATGAAATTTTTGAATTAGATAATATTCAAAATAATATAATAAACATAAATTTAGAAAATTTGGAACAACCAGGTATTACTGGATGGAGTGGATTTTCGGAAAAAGAACTTTTTTTGAAAGGCAGAATTATAACATACCCTAATAATAAATCTTGGTGGGGTAATTATATGGTTCCTCATGGTAATGGAACTATTAAAATATCTTTTGAATCTAAAAATCCCTTTTACATTAGAATTATATATATATCTGCCGATAATAATAGACATTTGAAATTAAAGATAAAAAGATCAGAGCAACAACATTCTGACGAAATATTATATATTAATACTACGCCGGATTTTGATAACTTTTTTTCAGATACAGAACCATCTGAAAAAAGTACATTTGAATCTATAAATTACCCAGGTTCTGAATCATTAATTAATTTAGAATTAAGTAATAATAATAATTATTTTCCATTTATATACGATATTCAAATAATTAAAATGGATAATTTTACGATATCCATCCCTTCTACAAATCAGTTCATTCAGTCTTCTCCATCTTATATATTAAGTGACCCCCAAAATGTAAAAACTCTTGAAGTACGAAGAGCTACAATTGAAATACCTTTTCTAACTCAAAAATTCCACGATGATAGAAATATATTTACAATATCAAATAATAATTCTAGTTATAATGGTAATAAATTTATAAAGGTTCAATTTCCTGCAATTATATATAAAGTTAAAGATTCAGAAACTTCTAGTTATTTCACCAAGGAAAATATTGATAACTCAGTTTATATTTTATATCATGTTGATTATGATGCAAATGCTGCAAATTTTGATTTAATAACTTATACATATTATTTTACTATATTAGAATTTTCACAACAAGGTAATTTTGTTAATTATAAGAAAAGATTTACATGTAAAAATTCATTTGATAATAGTAAGTTTGTAGTCGATAATTTACTAAGTTATTTATTAGATGGTAATCATAGTACATTTAATATATTATTAGAAGAAGTTTATATTTCAAATAATAAAAATATAGGACCACGTTATCTTCCAATAAGTCAAAGTTTTGAAAACAAATCCTTCAGTCTATTGCAATCATTAGGAAATTCGGAAAATACATCTGATAATTCAGAATTAGATAATTACCAATCTATTATAAATCAGGTTAATATTAATACATCTGGTCCTATTGAACATCCCATAGCTTTACGGAATATGGATAAAATCTCTTTCCAAAAATTATACAATGAATTATTTAAACCTCAATATAATACAAACAATTCTCAAAGTATCAGAGTTAGTAAAAATTCAATTCCGCTTACTTCTCACCAATTATCAAAAGTATCAAATTCAAATATCTATATTTTTCCTTCTGATAGTGAAATTGATTTGAATAGTATACTTACTAATGCAAGTAATGCAATATATTGTCCAATTTCTACATCTGCAACATCTTGTCAACTAGCAATCGGTAATAAAAATTATGCATTCAATAATAAAAATGGCAGTATAACATATGATGTAGGCAATGAAGTGTTCCAACAAGATAAATTAATAAAGTTAGATAATTATTACTTAACTGTAGGTTCATTATTAATAAATACTGAAAATAATGAAACCCCAGATGTATATATTAATACCATTCAGGTGTTACAACATGAAGGCGAAGATAAATATTTTATAAATGGTAGTTATAATGATGTTTTTTTTATGGATAATTCAAGCAAAACTTATATATTTGATTTAAGTGCCAGTTCTCTTGAAAACCATCCATTATTGTTTTCAAAAACACAAGATGGTATTCATACTTCTGGTGGAACTGTTTTTACAAACGGAGTCCAATATATAATTAATGGTTCAGCAGTCGATCAACAAAACTATTTAAACAATTTCCACAGTGCAACTTCTAGATCAATTAAAATTACAACTTCTGAATATGAAACTATTTTATATACATTTTGTAATAATAACGCCGATATAGGTTTCATGCTCGTTTCGAATCTTACTAGCGGTCAAGGGGCAGGTGCAGGTGCTGACCCATATGTTATAACTCTCACCGGGGATTTTTATAAAATGAAAAACTTTGATGGTTTTGTTAGGATGCTTCAATGTGAGTATAACGGCAAAACTTTGACTATCAATATTGAAACTTTATATTCAACTGATGCCGAAAAAGATGAATTAATAAATTATTTAATTCAAGCTTTTAACAAACTGGAAAACGATAATATTAGTTTAGAAACTTTAAAAAATACAGTTTATAATTGTCCCAATGAAGCATTTATGCGTAAAATATTTATTAATTATGGAGAAGATTATATAATAATTGATTTAATGAATCACGATATTATAGAAAATAATAGTGGTTTTAAAATTATCAATAAAGAAAATGAAAAATGTTTTTTAGATCTTTCACATTTTAATCATTATTCTGATGTATCATATAAAAATGCAATAATAGATATTGATGGTTTAAAGGTTATATTATCAATCTATTCAAATCCTCAAATAAGAACAAGTTTTCATATAGAGAATCCTTTAAAAATCTTAAAACCTGTCGGTGCCATAGTTAAACCTCTCCCAGTAATTAATTTCAAAATTGAAGATTTGGATAATTTAGAAAAAATAGAGAATATATCAGAAAAACGTGACAATAGTTATGTTGAAGAATATTATTTAGATAGATATGGAAATGAAAAAATTCTTAAAATTGATGTATTATAAATATTTATAATTTTAAATCTCAATAATATGGGTCATCTCTATAAGCCATAGAATAATTACTCCAATTAGTTATAGATGTCCAATGATTTTCATATTTATTAGAAGGGTGCCTTTTCCATTTATGCTGTTCCAACGAATAATAATTTTCAAAGTCTAAATTACATCTCGTACATTTATATTTTTTATCATTAACTGTTTTGTTATTAACGGTTTTATTATCATTAACTGTTTTATTATCACTTATAGTTTTATTATCATTAACTGTTTTATTATCACTTATAGTTTCATTATCATTAACTATTTCATTATATGAATTAACTGACTTATTATCACCATTGTAAACAGTTTTATCATCAGTTTCTAAATTCATTTTTATAATTGAATATTTAATTATATTTTTAAATATTATCAATTAAAAAATAACTAAAAATAATTAATAATAATTTAAAAAATAAAAAAATAATTTTATGAAGAAAATATTATTATAAACCATTAATTAATCCAGAACTTTCGCATCTTTTAAAAGTATTCCCCTTTAATAATATTAATCCTTTTTCAAAACTAATCGGATTAAAAGTTTTTAAATCTTCAATTACCTTATTTGTACCAAAGTATTCGTGTTTAATAATATTATTTTCTTCAAAACCGTGTCCTAATGTGACTACCTCAATATTATTAATAATAACAATATGATTATTATCTAGGATTAAATTATATACTTCATTACATTTGTTCAATGATAAATTATCTTGTGATATTGGAAATACCCACTCATTTTCAATTCTTATTGGATGCCAGGGTGTAATTTCTAAACCAGTTTTTAACTTAATAATATCAAAGTTTCCACAAGTTTTAATTATACAAACTATTTTAGAATCCTTACCTTCTGGACACAATACTATATCATTTTTAGTTAAATCCTTAACTAATTTGGTAGTATCTTTACATAATATTTTACAATTACCACCGAAACAACTATTATTCACATTCATATATGAAGAAGATTGTATTGGTGTACGATAAATAGGTCCATTAGTTGTTCTTTTTGGTGGAATTTCAATTGGAATTGACATAAAAGTTTGTTCAAATTCATCTAATAAATTATTAAAAAGTTCACCACCAAAATGTTGGATACCTTTATCTTTAAAATTATTACATAACTCATTCTTATATGCAACACGTAGAGATCTAAAATAATTACTTCCCCAATCATTAAAACTTTTATTGTTTTTAACACCTAATAATATTTCTCCTCGTAAATCTTCCATAATGTTATTAATAATATTATTATTTGAAAGATTGTAAGAAGAAATTGTAGATTCATATTCTTTAATTTTATTCAAAATAAACATATTAAGATCATCGGTAAATGTTGAAACAATTAATATAGAAAGGGTGTTTATAATTTCTTTCCTTAGATAATTAATAAGGATTAACGAATTAGTTTGATTGATATTTTCAATATTTAATGAGAATGTTAAATTAATTTCATCGCCTTTATATAAATATTTAAAATTTAAATCAGAATGAGACGATTCTAATTTGGATATTTCAAAAGTTTTTTTTTGTCCATAATGTAAATTACCCAAATAAATAGTATTCTGTCCAATTATTATTTTAGCATCTGTACCAAAATATGAATATATATTTGCAGCGAGATAAGTTATTACGGTTCCCATCATTTGTGGATCAGATATAAATCCATAATATCCATCTGAAATTTGTGATATTTCATTATCTAAAATTTCAGACTGAATATTATATCCAAACCCTAATGTATGAATTAAAATATTTTTATGTACATTTTTTATTTTTGTTTCCACCATATATGAATACGAATTTGGAGGATTTACATTAGGAACACCATCTGTAAATAAAATTATATGTTTTGGGAAATTTGAATCAATGCCCCCTAATATATTTGCACCCATTTCAAGACCACCCCAAATATTTGTAGTACCATTCGGGATGAGAGATTCCAATATTCCAATAACAATATCTTTATTTACATCTGTCATATTGAGAGAATTTTCATAATTTAATAATAAATTTTGTGCAGAATGATTATATGCTACTAGAACTAAATTATCGTTTTCATTCATATTTTTTATAACTGCTTTCAAACAATGAATGATTAGATTGATAATTTTTAAACCATTATCTTCTTCTCCATATCTAGTTGTAGGTGTACCCATTGAGCCGGAAATATCGATAACACAAGCGATATTTACAGGTTCTCTTTCACTTTCTGGTAGATCGATTTCGCCAATATTGAGCTTACCATTGCCATATGTATTTAATTTTATATTATGTTGCATATTTTATATAATATAAAATACTATGTTTATATAATTTCAATTTTAATAATTTATTTATAAATTATATAATATTGAGAAATCAATTATAAAAAATTTATATTATTTGCCAATCAATTGGTTCTTTCTTTAACAATTCTAATATTTCATTACATTTACTAAAATGTTTACAACCAAACCAACCAGGTCTATTCGCTGATAATGGACTTGGGTGATTTGCTTCTAAAATATAATGTTTATCAATATTAATTAATTTTTTTTTATTTTTAGCATAATTACCCCATAATATAAAAATTATATTATTTGTAGAATCTGAAAGCATTTTAATTATATAATTTGTATAAGGTTCCCAGTGTTTACAATGCGAATTAGGTGAGGATTCCCGTACGGTCAATGACGCATTTAACATTAATATTCCTTGCTCTGCCCATTGTGTAAGATTCCCATGACTAGGTATTTTAAAACCTATATCACTGTGTAATTCTTTATATATATTTTTTAATGAAGGAGGTATTTGAATACCTTCATGTACTGAAAAACATAAACCATGTGCTTGATTTTTTTTATGATAACAATCTTGACCAATTATACAAACTTTTGTTGAACGGATATTAAAATAATTAAATGCATTAAAGATATTTCTTTCTTCTGGAAATACTCTTGTAAAACCTTCAAATTTATCAATTTCATTATTTAAATTTTCATTTATATTTTCAATAAAATTTAAAGTATCCTTATTATTTAATATATCTTTCCAATCTGTTTCTAATTTATCAATATTTTTTGATATATCTATTTTTCTGATAGAATTATTCATAAAAATTATTAATTTACTAAAATTTATTTTTAAATTTTAATAAACTAACCAATTTTATAATTTATTATACACTATAATTTATTATACACTATAATTTATTATACACTATAATTTATTATACACTATAATTTATTATACACTATAATTTATTATACACTATAATT
>Ga0209713_10000829_pt1 | contig 17738 bp, 27 predicted proteins | sample ArcOceMetagenome_3_FD_187444 | JGI IMG/M metagenome (GOLD analysis project Ga0209713, IMG submission 187444) | Marine eukaryotic phytoplankton communities from Arctic Ocean - Arctic Ocean- Svalbard ARC20M Metagenome (SPAdes) (version 2) | ecosystem: Environmental > Aquatic > Marine > Oceanic... | reverse complement strand
TAGTATGTCAGATATAAAGGATTATCTAACTAATAATGTAAATAAAACCGTTGATGGTACTGTTTATAATAATCCTATACAAGTGCCTTTAATAACACATACGCAAAGACTTTCTTACGATACCTCTAAAAATGTATCTGACTCTGGAAACGTTCATTATCACACCACTTCATCATCCAATAATAAACACGGAGTTAAATACAATGAGTTAAAATACGCTTTAAGAATAAACCTTATAATAAAGGCAATAGAAGAAAAGTATGGATTAAGTTTTAGTAGTGATTTCTTTAATAACTCTGGCAATGATGCTTTTAATAATCTGTATATGTGGTTACATAGGGTTAAGGGTAAAATTACATCTGGAGGACAAGTGGAGCTTTCTGTTTTTAATGTAAATACTTTTGCTAATGACTCTTCCAATGACGGAAGTTTTATGAATAACAGCATCCTAAAGATAACTGACGGAGCTTCATTTAGAAATCAATCTTTAGCATTGAGCTTAACTGTAGACTCTGGCTACACTTCTATTCCTTACTCTATAAACGTTTTTAGAAATGGAATACCTACATATCAAGCCTCTAATGTTGTTGGTAATATTATCGAGACACCGATTACCGTAAGTGATGGTTCAGAGTACACGATTGAGATAAGTTGTGGTCAAGCAATTAATTTTACAAGTGCTGAGTGGACTTACAGTTATCGTGATGGAAACGAAGACTTTACTTATGAGGATTATTTTAGTAATGCCTTCAGTATTACGATAGGCTCTTTTGACTTTGGTATAACTCAGCAAATTCCTAAAATGAAGGTTTTAGATTTTTTGACTGCTATATTTAAGATGTTTAACTTAGTTGCTTACGTTGAAGGAAGTACAATGGTTGTAAAAGATTTAGATACTTTTTATGCTAATCCATCTAACGGCTCTCCTTACGATATAACTAAGTACGTTGACGTGAACTCATCTCAAGTAAATTCAGTACTGCCTTTTAGGGAGGTGGTGTTTGGTTACGAGGGTTTAGGGACTTTTTTAGCCAAAAGACATAATGAGTTATTTAATGAGGAATGGGGAACTGAAGAATATAAGACAGAGGAAAGCAGTATATTTACTGGTGGTATTTATAAATATAAAATACCTTTTGAGCATATTAAGTTTGAAAGATTAATTGATACTGATGCAGTAGCAGACCCTTCTTTTCCTGTAACAGATATTCAATGGGGTTTTTGTGTTGACAATAATCAAGACAGCTATATCGGAAAACCAATTGTTTTTTATCTATCAAGAGAAACTGCGGATATATCTTTTGTTGATGCTGTTAATTCGTCTACCAACGTGGCTACAAGTCGTGTAAAAATAGAAAACTATTTTGCACCTGCTAATTCTGATTTATCACAATCACAAGTAGAAGATAGACAATCTATTAACTTTAGTCCAGAGGAGGATGAATGGGAATTAACCTCTACAGATGAAACTTTATTTAATAACTATCATAAAAACTACATTTCAAGTGTTTTTAATAAGTCTAATAGACTTACTAAGATAACTGCTTACTTACCTTTAAGGATATTACACAAATACACTTTAGCAGATAGGTTTTTAGTAGCAGGGAAAAGTTATAAGATTAACTCAATAGAAACAGATTTTTACACAGGTAAATCAGAAATAGAATTATTAAGCGACATATAATGATAAGAGAAACTTTAGAATTACTAAGAGATAAAGAATGGCTAATTAATGATATGGATATCAATATAGCAAAGGGATTACACGAATTACCTTCATCGTTTAAGGAAGTAAAAACAATTATTAAAAGAAAAAAACTAACAAATGGCAGATAAGAAGGTAATTTTAGAAGTTGAAATAATAGAAGGTAATGCACAATCAACATTAAATGAGTTAAACGCCTCTTTAAAGAGTTTAGATAAGACTCATAAAGATTATAAGCCTACATTACAACTAATAGCTCAAGCAGAAAGAGATTTAGCTAAAGCTCAACAGAATAGGACTTTAGTAGAGAAAGGACTTGCAAATTCAACGGTAAAAGTAGAAAAGGAAACCAAGAAGACAGCTAAACAGATGAAGCAACTTAGTAGTGATACTGGTGCTTCTACTTCTGCTTCGTTAGAACTTGGTCGTGTATTCTCAGATATGCCTTATGGTATTCGAGGTGTAGCTAACAACATTCAGCAATTAGCATCTAACTTGTTTTTTATGTCTAAAAAGACTGACGAAGCAACAGGTAAGTCTGTTGGATTCGGAGGTGCTTTAAAAAAGTTAGGTACAGGTCTTTGGGGAGCTACTGGTGTATTAGTTGCTTTTCAAGCTGGTATTGCTTTATTGGACTATTTTAAAGTAGGTATGGGAAAAGCTGAAGAATCTTTAGATAGCTTTAGAGTTTCTGCTTCTGGCTCTGCTTCTGATTTAAAATCTCTACTTATAGTAATGAGAGAGGATATGTTAAGTAAAGAAGATTTAGAAATTGTAATTGATAAAGTAAATAAAAAATACAAAGATTTAAACCTAAGTATAGGAGAAGAAGGTAGATTAACTAAAGATAGTATAATTCAAATAGATAAAAAGATAGCTTCTTTAGGTAGGTTGGCTTTAGCTAACGCTATGCTAACAGAGATAGAAAATAAAAAAGCAGAGGTAGCTAAGGCTGCTACTACACTACAGGAGGAAACTTCTGAGAACTTAAAGAAATTAGGTCTTAAAGATATAAAAGCGTTTAGAGATACTCAAAAACAAAGAGCAGACGAAACTAAAAGAGATTTCATTAAAAGAAAGAACCAATTAATATTCTACAAAGAAGGAGAGTATAAAGGGTTGCTTGATATGGATAAAGCTAATAAAGCATCAAGTGTAGAAAGACAGGTAAAGACTTTTGATGAAACTAAAAAAAGAGTTGCTAATCAAGTTAAGGAATTATTAAAACTATCTACAGACGAAGGGTTTTTTGAGGATTTCTTTAATTCAAAAGATGAAAAGGGTAAAGTAACCCCTAAACCCATAGTAGTAGGATTAGAACTTGAAGCTAAAGGTGTTGAAGATGTTGTTAGTGGTTCACAAGAGTTAGTAAATGGTAAACCTGTACTAATACCAGTAGCGTTTAACCAAATTAGCACCGATGATATAGCTGATTTTATTAAGAATTATAAAGTACTAATGTCGGGAGTTACTGATTTTGTTGATGGAGAGTTTGAAAGACAATTAACAACAGAGCAAAATAAAACAAACGCTTTAAATGAAGAGTTAAATAATAGATTGCTTAACGAAAACCTATCTAAAGACCAGAGAGCTTCAATTCAAAATGAAATAGCTCAAAATGATGATAAATTAAGAATTAAGCAAGATGCTATAAAGAAAAAACAGTTTAAGCAACAAAAAGCGTTTAATATATCGATGGCTATAATTAGCACATATTCTGCTGCTGCTAAAACATTAAATGACACTAAAGGTGGTTCTTTTGCAAGAATTGCAGGAATGGTTGCGGTTATAGGTTCTGGTTTAGCTCAAGTAGCAGCTATATCAAGACAGAAATTTCAGTCTTCATCGGCTCAATCCCCAATAAATACATCTTCTCAAGGTGGAAGTGGTGCAGGAGGTGCTCGTGCAGAACCTTCGTTTAATATAGTAGGTAGGTCTCAAGACAACATATTATTAGGTGCTATACAGTCTCAATTTGACAAGCCATTAAAAGCTTATGTTGTAGCAAGAGATGTAACTAATCAACAGCAATTAGACGGTGTTATATCAACATCTGCAAGTACCTAAAATAAAACAATTATAATTAATAAAGTTAACATAATATAAAATAATTAGATATGAACGAATTAGAAACTTTTGAACTATTTATAGATGATGATAGAGAAGAAGATGGCATAGAAGCTATCTCTTTAGTTGAATTTCCTGCAATAGAAGAGAACTTTGTTGCACTAAGTAAACATAAGGTAGAATTTAAAACTGTAGATACAGAAAAAAGAATTATAGTTGGTTTAGCTTTAGTTCCAGATAAGCCTATTTATAGACGTAGCGGAAAGACTGAATACAATATCATATTCTCTAAAGAAACGGTAAGAAAAGCTTCTGAGCTATATTTAAAACGTCTTAAACTAAACAATGCTACATTAGAACACGATGAGCAAATGACAAGTGGTGTATCTGTTATAGAGTCTTGGATAGTAGAAGACCCAGAAAAAGATAAGACTGCTTTATACGGATTAAACGCTGTTGAAGGTGCTTGGGCTGTAACTATGAAGATAGATAATGATGAGGTATGGAAAGATGTTAAGTCTGGAAAGTATTTAGGATTAAGTATTGAAGGTATGTTTAGTGATAGAGCCGAAGATATTGAAGAGGTTGAAGCTGAAAATATATTAAGTGAACTTAAAAAATTATTATCTAATGGCTAAAGCAGTTTATTGCAAGTGCAAGAACACCTACTCTATTGATTGTGATAAGGATGGTAAGAAATGTAAGTCTGATGAATATTGGAAGCAAGGAATAGGCTCAATATACAAAGAGACTGAGGAGTAAAAACAAGACATTAAATCTGTGAATAGTTATATTAATATAAATCAATAAGTATGAAAGCAACAGAAATCCTTAATAGCGTAAAAGAGCTTTTAAACCTTTCTAAAGAAGAGGTAAAAGTTGAAGACGTTATTGCAGAGGAAGTGGTAGAATTATCTACCGAAGAAGTGATTGAGACTATCGAAGAAGAAGTAAAGGAAGTTATCCTTGCTGAAGAAACTGAAGAAGAAGTAATTGTTGACGAGGTAGCAGAAGCACCAGTAGCAAGTTACGCTACATCTGAAGAATTATCAGCACTTAAAGCAGAATTGTTATCTATGATTAACGCTTTAATAGAAGATAAATCATCTGCAGATATTAAAGAAGTTCCTCAAGAGTTATCATCACAAGAAGAGGTTGAATTATCTGAAGAAGTAATACACTCTCCAGAAGAATCAATCGAAACTAAAAAAAGTTTATTATCAAACCCAAACAACTCTATGACTACAGAACAAAGAGTCAATAGAATGTTATTCAATTAAAACTATATAAAAATGGCTACTACTACAAGTATTACTACTACTTATGCTGGAGAATTTGCAGGAAAATACATTTCTGCTGCACTTTTAGCAGGTAACACAATCGCAAATGGAGGATTAACTATCAGACCAAATGTGAAATTCAAAGAAGTTGTAAAAAGATTGGAATTAGACGGTATCGTAAAAGATGGTACTTGTGATTTCGCTGATACATCTACTTTAACATTAACTGAAAGAATCTTACAACCTAAAGAGTTACAAGTTAACTTAGAACTATGTAAGAAAGATTTCCGTTCTGACTGGGATGCTATCCAAATGGGATACTCTGCTTTTGACAACTTACCAAGCTCTTTCCAAGAGTATTTAATCGGTTATGTTGCTTCTAAAGTTGCACAGAAAACAGAACAAAACATTTGGGCAGGTGCTGCTGCTGAAGGTTCATTTGATGGATTTGCTACTTTATTAGCTGCTGATGCTGCTAAGATTGAAGTAACTGGAACTACCGTAACCTCTGCAAACGTAATTGAAGAGTTAGGGAAAGTTGTAGATGCTATTCCTTCTGCATTATACGGAAGAGAAGATTTACATATTTATGTTGCACAAAACATATTCAGAGCTTACAAACGTAGCTTAGGTGGATTCCAAAGTGGAGGTCAAGGAGCAAATGGTGTTAACGGACAAGGTAACAACCAAGACGTTAATGTATTATTTTTTGATGGTGTAAAAATCTTTATGGCTAATGGTTTAGCTGACAATAAGATGGTTGCTACCACTAAAGACAACTTACACTTCGGTACTGGTTTATTATCAGATGCTCAAGAAGTTAGAGTTTTAGATATGGCTGACCTTGATGGTTCTCAAAATGTAAGAGTAATTATGAGATTTACTGCAGGTGTTCAATACGGAGTTGCTGAAGATATCGTAACTTACGGAATTGCATAGTAATAAATAAATAAAACTAAAAAGGGGTAGTCAGTATAGCTGCTTACCCCTTTTTTATTAACTAAAATAAAATATAAATTATGAGTTGTGATATTGCAAACGGAAGGTTAGAGCCTTGCAAGGATAGCGTTGGAGGAATAAACGCAGTGTACTTCGTGAATTACGGAGACATAACAAGTGTTACCTATGATGCTACCAATACTGATGTAATTGATGCTGTTGCTGGTTCTCCAAGTGCTTACAAATTTGACGTTAGAGGTAACTCAACGTACACCGAGAACATTCAATCAAGTAGAGAGAATGGAACTACTGCTTTCGAGCAAGTATTAGAGTTATCTCTTAAAAAATTAACCAAAGAAGACCATAAGACAATCAAGATATTATCTTTCGGAAGACCTCACGTAATTATTGAGGACAATAACGGAAACAGATTTTTGTCTGGATTAGAATACGGAGCTGACGTAACTGGTGGTACAATCGTAACTGGTGGTGCTATGGGGGATATGAGTGGTTACACTTTGAGTTTTACAGGATTGGAAAAAATACCTGCTAACTTTATTGACGGAGAGTTAAGTGCTGTTGGGTTTACTGTTGTTGTAGGAGTATAACAATTACCTATCTTAAATTATTAAACCCTACCATTTCGGTGGGGTTTTCTTATTAATTAAAACAAAATATTAATTTTTAGTTATCTCAATATGTTAATACTACAACCAACAGCAGGAGAAAAAACAATAATAATAGCACCAAGAAGTGAGTATTACAACTTGCTTAAATCAAGGGTGTTGAATGACGGAGGGGTTTTTGAAAGCTCTAATTGTTTTACATTATTTTCTGGTATTAATTATTCTATAAATTTAAGACGAGATGGAGATGGTAAGGAGGAAACTATAACAGGTGTTTCTATAGATGGTATTCCTAATTTTACACAGATTAAGTTCTTACCAACGATATTGCAAGAAGACTCTACTTACTATTTAGAAATAACCAATGAGGGTAAATTGTTTTATAGAGACAAGATATACGTAACATCTCAAACAAGTACAGAAAGAGAAACGAATAAATATGAAATAGGTAACGGTACAATCTATAAACCTTTTAGTGATTCAGACGATAATACATACATAATATAATGAGTACAAAGAAAAATAACATAACCAGAGAGTACAAGGACAGCATAAGAGTTGTTAATATGTCTTCTTACCAAGTACCTTCAATAAAGGAAGTTCATAATAAAGAATGGGTTTCTTTTGGAGATAACAATGATTACTTCGATAACTTAATTGAAAGGTATCTTGATAGTCCTACTAATGGTAGGTGTATTAACGGTATTGTTGATATGATTTATGGTAGAGGATTAGAATCTACTAATTCATCTGTATTTCCTGCTGATTATATTAAAATGAAACAATTACTTAGACCAAGAGAGGTTAAGAGATTGGTTAACGATTATAAGTTATTAGGTCAAGGTGCTTTACAATTAACATACAACAAAGCTAAAACAAAAATACTAAAGGTATCTCACTTCCCTATGGAGACATTGAGAGCTGAAAAAGCAACTAAAGGAAAGATTGAAGCTTATTACTATCATCCATCTTGGAAGGACTGTAAAAACTCAGATAATCCTAAGAGAATACCTACATTTGGTAGCGGTAGCAAAACACAACTTAATGAAATTTACATCTTTAAGCCTTATAGAAGTGGTTTTTACTACTACTCTACTGTTGATTATCAAGCTTGTTTACAATATGCTGAATTAGAGTCTGAGGTTTCTAACTATCATATCTCAAATATACAGAATGGTTTACAACCAAGTTTATTCGTAAACTTTAATAATGGTATTCCAAATGCTGAAACACAACAATCTATAGAGTCTAAGATAAACCAAAAGTTTTCTGGTAGTTCAAATACAGGTAAAGCTATTATTGCATTTAATGAGTCTGCTGATACTAAAGCGGATATAGAAGCTATTCATTTACCAGATGCTCACGCTCAATATCAATTCTTATCTGATGAAGCAAGAGAAAAGATTATGTTAGGACACGGTATTGTATCTCCAATTCTATTAGGTATTAAAGATAATACAGGATTTGGTAACAATGCAGAAGAATTACGTACAGCTTCAGTATTAATGGATAATGTTATTATAAGACCGTTACAAGATGGTGTTATTTATGGTTTAACAGAGATACTTGAATTTAATAATATACACCAAGACTTATACTTTACAACATTACAGCCTATTGAGTTTACGGAGTTAGATAATATCGAGACTAAGATTAAGAGAGAAGAAGAAACTGGAGAGAAGTTATCTGCTGACGAACCAACTGGAGACTTTTCAGATGAAGAAGGAGAAGACTTGTATTCTCAATTAGAAGGCTTAGGAGAGGTTTTAAGCGATGATTGGGAGTTAATCCATAGTGAGATATACCAAGAGGAAGATGAGTCCGTTAAAATGGCTGAAATCAAGTATTCTGATAAGGCTTCAAAAGAAGATGATGCTACCTACAAAGTTAGATACTCTTACGAACCAGTTAGAAAGTCTGATAATAGTAGAGATTTCTGTAAGAAAATGGAGTCTTTAACAAGTGGTAAGGTTGTCTTTAGAAAAGAAGATATTAATATGATGTCTTTTAGAGGTGTTAATAATGTATTAGGTCATAACAAGCAGAATTATAGTTTGCTAAAATTTAAGGGCGGTAAGAATTGTCATCACTATTGGTCATTACAAGTCTACAAGAAGTCAAGTGGAAGAAAGGTTAATTCTGAAGAAGCTTACAACAAAGGTCTTAAAGAACCTGTCAATCCTTCTGAAATGGGAGAGTCAATGATAAGTAGGGGAGACAAAGGAGCATACCCAAGTGTGTTAAGTAGAATCAGAAAAATATTAGGACAATAATGAAAGCACTATTCATAACAGTAAAAGATTTAAAAGCAAAATCAATCATAAGTGGAAATACTGATGGAGATAAATTAATTCACTTTATAGAGGTGGCTCAAGATATTCATATACAGAACTACTTAGGTGGTAGGTTATATGATAAGATGCAAGCTTTGATTATTTCAAATGAAATGGACTTACCTATCAATTCTGATTATAAGCTCCTTAGAGACGACTATATCAAACCTATGTTAACTTGGTTTACTCAGTCAGAGTACTTCCCTTTTGCAATGTTTAAAATAGATAATGGAGGTGTATCTAAGCATAGAGGGGAAGAGTCTGACGTAGCTAACTATGGAGATATTGACAGAATGATGAGTAAGATAAATGATAGGTCTGAGTTTTATACAAGACGTTTCTTAGATTATATCTGTGATAATAGTACTAAATATCCAGAATACACCAATAATCAGAATGGAGAGATGTACCCAGATAAGGATGTAGATACTTTTTCAAGTTGGGTTTTATAATGGGGGATAAAAAAAAGACATATAAGACAAAAGAGGTTAACATAGTGAAGTTATCAGTTTTTTACGAGAAAGTAACAAAAGAAACTAAAAAAGATAAAAATGGCAAACGAAATTTACGATAGTACTTGGTGGGGAAACACAATTGATACTGCATCTTCAATAGGTACATCTACTGATATGATACAAGGGCAATTTAATATGAATGACAGACAAGAAGTAGAAGCAGTTAAATGTTTAGCAGATACAATACATAAAATAGGATTACAAAACATATAAAACAAAGATAATGGCAAAACCAAAATTAGCACTCATACCAGCAACGCAAGGAAGCAAGTTGTATTCCGTATTACCAGCAGATGGTGTAGGAGATTTCAATTTTTCAAGAAATACAGTAGCTACAAGAATAAATAAAGATGGACTAATTGAAACAGTTGCAGTTGGTAAATCAAGATTAAACTATCCTTTAATTGATGGTGTTGTAAATGGTTGTCCAAGTCATTTATTAGAGCCATCGAGGACTAATTTAATTACTTATAGTAATAACTTTGATGGTACTAATATGATTAATTCAGCAATAATTACTGAATTTAACACTACAGAAACATTAAGTCCAGAGGGAATTAATAATGCATCTAAACTAACTGCAAATTCAGCTTTTCAAAGATATTCTTTTTTTCCTACTGCTGGAGATAATGTAGATGTATCTTGTTCTGTTTTCGCAAAAAAAGGGAGTGCATCTATATTTAGCACATTAATTATAGATAAATCTGGACAACCCATAAGCACCAAATTTGATTTATTAAATGGTGTTATTGTAGAGGGGGGTGGTAGTATAGAAGATTATGGTAATGGTTGGTACAAATGTTCATTTAGTGGAAGTACATCATCTGGAGCAACTGCACTTCAAATTAGACCATTTTCACACGGAAGTGGTTTCGAAAATGGGTGGACTGGTTCTAACTATATCTATGGTTTCGGAGCTTCTTTAGAACAAGGCAGTTACGCTACATCTTACATACCAACAAGCGGTTCAACAGTTACTCGTTCAGCTGAAACTGCTAACGGTGCTGGAGATGCTTCTACGTTTAATGATTCAGAGGGTGTTTTGATGGCGGAGATAAGTGCTTTGACTAATAGTGGTGGTAAATGGATTTCTTTATCTAACGGAAGTACAAGTCAAAGAATAAGTTTTGCTAATGAAAATGGTAATATTAGAGTTTATATTTTTAATGGTGTAGTAATTTGGGATTATATTTATTATAACATAAATACAATTACATCAAACAAAATATCTTTAAAATACAAATCTGGAGATTACTCATTATTTATTAATGGATTTAAAATAAACACAAGTACAAGTTCTTTAGTAGCGTCTGGTATTGATAGCTTACAATTTAATTCTGGTGGTGGCTCTGGAAATTTCGAAGGTAACACAAAACAAATTCAATACTTCGATACAGCATTAAACGATTCAGATTTAGAAACAATAACCTCTTGGACATCTTTTACAGATATGGCTAACGGACAAACTTATAGCATAAAATAATATGGCAAATACTTTAAATTTAGGAAACGGAAATTGGGCAACAAAAGAAGATTCTTTGTTAGCTTACAATTCAGAAAATGGAAACTACAAACCTTTACCATTTGACTTTACAAGAGCATCAAGTGCTACGGTTGTAAACAAAGCTGGTTTAATCGAAACAGTTGGTAGTGGAGAACCAAGAATTGACTTTAGTAATGATGCTAAAGGTGCTTTATTATTAGAGCCAACGAGGAGTAATTTAATTATTTATTCAGAAGATTTTAGTCAGAGTGCTTGGGTTAAAACAAACATAGCTATAACAAGTAACAATACAATAAGTCCAGATGGTGCGTTAAATGGTACTAAATTAAATGAAAATACTGTATCAAGTACCAACTTTAGATTAAGGGGTAGTAGTGTTGTAACAACTGGAGCTAATACATTAAGTATTTTTGCCAAAGCGAGTGAGCGTAATTGGATTAAGTTAAGAGAAAACGCACAAACTGGTCGTTATGCTTTTTTTGATTTAAAAAATGGTATAGTAGGTCAAACCAATGCTGATGATGCTATTATTGAATATTATGGGAATGGATGGTATAAGTTATCAATTACAGATGTTTTAACTTCTGTCGCTCTTGATGTAAGAATAGCTATTGCAGATGGTGTGGATTCATATAATGGAGTTATAGGCAATGGTGTTTATGTTTGGGGTGCACAAATAGAACAAGGTTCTTATGCAACTTCTTACATACCAAACTTCGGAAATCTTGCTGGTGCAACGAGGAGTGCAGATAGTTCAAGTCAAACTGTACCAAGTGGTATAATAGGGCAAACAGAGGGTGTTATATTTTTAGATATTCAAATGCCATCAACGATACAGTCAAACACTACTTTTTCAATAGGTGGTGGTACAAGTGGAGAATATGCTCAATTAGAAATAAGGAGTGATTTATCTATAAACTGGAGATATAGACAAGGTGCTGATGATTACATAAACGAAAACGTTGGTTCGTATGTCGGTGGCGATAGATTAAAACTTGCTTTTGCTTACAAGAACGGAAGTTCTGTTTTATATAAAAACGGAGTAAGTATTGCAACTGACAATGGTTCTATTGCTTCAAATTCTTGGAATAATGTTAATTTCTCCAATTTTTCTGGTACTGGAAGCTTAAATGCAAATGTAAATCAAACATCATTATATAGTACAAGATTATCAAATGCAGAATTACAAGCATTAACAAAATAAGTAACAATTACACACGTATAACCAATAAGAGTAAATATTATGAAAATAGGAAAATACCAATTTGACAATAAAGAACAAGCACAAACAAAGATTGATGCTTTAGGAACTGCAACTGATGAAGATGGAAATGAATATCCAACTCACAAACACACAATCGTACATTTAGGAAATATTGTTTTAGAACAAGCAGTAATTGACGAAGATGGAGAAATAGAAACAGAAGCAGTCTTATCAGAAGATTGGCATTTAGACGTGCTATGGTCTAATTTAGAAGCTGATGAAGATGGTACTATTGACCATCCTTATGGTTGGAAGTCTAAAAGTGTTAATATTGATGGAGATGGTGTACACGCTTTCTTTGGGCTGAATTACGATTCTTTAAAATTCTAACGTTGGATATGCAAGATATAAAAATAGGAGCAATTAATCTACTAACGTTTACCGTTAGCTTTTCAAATATTGAACAATGGTTAAAAATAACTTTATTAGTTGTTTCTATTGCATATACTGTATTGAAAATATTTAAGATGAGTAATAAGGATAAAGATAATGAGCAAATACTTTAAGAATATAGAAGAGAATATGGATGTTGATTTCCTTGCTAAATTAGATAAAGCAAGAGAGTATGCTAATATTCCTTTTATTATAAATTCTGCTTATAGAAGTCCATCTCATCCAGAGAGTATAAAGAATCCAACATCAAGCCACATTAAAGGTTTAGCGGTTGATATATCCGCAAAGGATAGTAGACAACGTTTTTTAATATTAGATGCCTTAATAGCAGTAGGATTTAGTCGTATAGGTATTGCTGGTACATTTATTCACGTTGATTTAGATTTAGATAAATCACAGAATGTAATATGGACTTATTAAAAGACTTATTACATTTTTCAATGTTTTTATTTGGTGCAATAGTAAGGATGGATAATATTAACTATCCAAATATACTAATGTTAATTAACAGAATAATTATTACAATATTTTTAATGATATGGATATAAATTTAATTTTATTAATGCCTAATGCAATGATGTTAGGTTATCAGCATTATGAAGAAGATGAACAATTTGAATATTCAGAGTTAAACATCTTTTTATTCTTTTTTCAAATACAATTCCGTTGGGGACAAAATCTATAAGATATGAGTAAAATTTTAAATTGGTTTACTGGTGGTTTAGTTAAAGAAGTTGGTAAGGTTATAGATAATCTATTTACTACTGATGAAGAGCGTATAAAAGCCAAAAACGAAGTATTTAAAGTACTACAAGAACAACAATTAGAATTACAGAAACTACAGACAGAAATAATATTAGCAGAAGCAAACGGTAATTGGTTGCAAAGAAGCTGGAGACCTATATTAATGCTTTCTTTTGGCTTTATAGTTATTTATGTTAAATTTATAGCACCTTTATTTAGTTTACCTATTCCACCTTTAGAGAATGAATTTTGGAATCTTTTACAGTTAGGTATTGGTGGTTATGTAGTTGGTAGAAGTGTTGAAAAAGTAGCTAAAAATATTACTATCAAAAAATAATTCACTTTTTATTTTTTATTTCAGTTAAAAAGATATACCTTTGTAATTTATTAATTAAGTAATTATAGTAAACCAATAATATTCTTAAAAATATTATTGTTAATAATAATAAACATATAATAATAATAAATATAAGATTTAGGCATATTTGTCAATAAAAAAAAGTAAATATATTTAAAAAGAAAGTATTTTATATGTATTTATGATTATCTTTGAGTATGTCTTATAAACGTAAGAAATATAGTTCATCTTTACATACTGTAGAATATACAGATACTTATACTGAAGAGATGGATAAGGAAGGATTAACAATACTTAAATGGAGTATGTTAGATAGTCCAGATATATTAGGTAGTGGTAAGTATTTTATGGAGAGTGAGCCAGTATTTATATTGGATGAGGTATTAAGAAAAGAAAGAATTAATGCTTTTATTATGATAGGTTATGTTAGTAAAACCTATGGAGATAAAACAGCAATACCAAGTAATAGTGGTCATAGAGTTGGTAAAGCTATAAAAGTTAGATGTATTAATAAGATAAAAAGGTTTAAGATAATTAAGGGTCTTATTCAATACGGAATAGAAAGAATACAAGTATCAAATGAATTTATATATTTTGATACTGACAACTACCTTAAAGAGCCATTATTCATTTGTTTTTGATTATTTTGTTTTGATTGTTTTTAGGAGGAAGGTTTAATAAGCTTTCCTCTTTTTTTGCCTTTATAATTATTTTAACATTTCTTTAACATTATAATATAAAAAGTATTTATAGGTTTGCTGTATAATTAATAACAAAGTAGGTGTAGCTGACTGATAATACTGTCGCAAGTTTAAGGTATAGCTACATCACTTTATTAAAATCTAAAAACAGATATTATGAAAAACAAACAAAAAACATTATTAATACTTGAATTTATTTTTATAGGCTTCATTGCATTTTGTATGGTTGCAGTTTTAATAGATGCAATATTAAAAAACTAATTATGGAATACCATTGCGAAAACGAATACTTAAACGATGACGAGTTCTGTAGATGCGATAAACAATGTATTGACTGTAACTTATTAGAAGAAAAACAATAAATATGAAATACACACAAAAAGAAATTGATAGTAGTATAAATATATTAACCAATAGGTTAGAGATGCTATCTCTTGAAAGAAAAAGTTTAAACGAACAAATGAGAGATGTTAAGAAAAACATTAAGTTCTATGAAGAGTTAGACTGTAGCCAATTAAAAGCATTTTAATTATGAATATAAATAAAGCAAGTTGGGATGAGGTAAGAGAACAAATAGAATTATCTTTACAGGAAGATTCTAATATTACTAACGTAATAGTCAACTACCAAGTAAGAGAAACAAGTAAATCAAAAAATATATTAACATTTAATGCAATTATTAAATAAAATTGTTATACATTTGTAAAAACAAATAATCATTATGAAAGACTTAGTAGATTTTAAGAATTATCAAATAGAAGCTTTACAGAACAAAGTATCTAAACAAGATAGACAAATATCAACTTTAGAGACTTATATTTTTGAGTTGATTGATAAAGATTGCCCAGAAGAGTACAAAGGAATAGTTAAAAACCAATTATTAAAAACAGATTAAATTATGACAATTTTAGAAAAATTACAGAAGATTCAAGTAGAATTAAAGGTTACAAAGAACCAAACAAATGCTTTCGGTAAGTACAAGTATCGTTCAGCAGAAGACATCTTAGAAGCGGTTAAACCCTTTGAAGATAAGTACAAAGTAGTCTTTAAGATTACAGACGAGTTAAAAGAGTTAGCAGGACACGTTTACGTAGACTCAGAAGCTAAAGTAATTGATACAGAATCTACAGACAGAGAGAGCTCAATATCATCTACTGCACAAGCTATTATAGACTTTAGTGCTAAAGGTATGCAAATGCCACAAAGAACAGGTGCTGCAAGTAGTTACGCTAAGAAATACGCTTTAGGTAACTTATTATTAATAGATGATAATAAAGATAGTGATGCTACAAACACACACGGTAAGGTAGCTCAGTCAGCTCCTAAGCCAATATTAAAGGTAGGTAGTCCAGAATACAATAAGGTTCTTGATTTTATGTCTAAGGGAGGAGAATTAGCTAAAGTAAAGTTAAAGTATAACGTATCATCAGAAGTAGAGAAATCATTAAATTTTTAATAAACAATAATAATTATGAATTACAAATTACCAGAATTACAATCAGAAGCAGATGTTATTAACCTTATAGGTTATGATACACCAATGAAATTTAACTATACAAGTGAAGGAGTTTTTGAATTTCAAACATTAATAACTCAGATTTATGATGATATGAATTTATTTACTTATAAGGTAGAGTTTTTTATAGGAGAAGGTACTCGCCCAGAGTTCTTTAATTACGACTCTTTTGGTAGCTTTTTATCAGAATACCAAATACATACTGTAAGTATAGATTATAATGGGGTTGGGGATTCTGAAGAGATTTACTTTAAAGGGTATCAGACTACTGATGAGTTTAGACAGACAAGATTAGGTTTCTTCTTAGATAAGTATGGAATAAGAGATAGGTTTGAAGAAAATGTAAATAAATTTGGAGAGCTAAGTTTAAGTGAACTTTATAACTCTGATATGGATTTAAGTAAAGTTATATCAAATGCATTCCCATTTAAACGCAGTCAAGAAGGAGAGAACAAGTGGTTAGAGATATGCGAATTATCATCAAAATTTTAATAATAATTAATAACTAAATACAATAAATTATGAGCTTACAATTAACAGGAACAATTAAATTAATCGGAGATGTACAAACTTTTGACTCTGGTTTTAGAAAAGTAGAATTTGTAATAACTACAAATGACGAGAAGTACCCACAAGATGTGAAGTTTGAAATCTCACAAGACAAGGTAGATGACTTTATTAAGTACAATAAGGTAGGTGCTTGTGTAGATGTAGATTTTAACGTTAGAGGTAACGAATACAATAGTAAGTATTATGTGAACCTTTCTGCTTGGAAAGTCTTTAAATCGGATGCTAACAAACCTGCAACTGATATTGGAGTACCAGTAGAAGAACTTGCTACAGATGATTTACCATTCTAAGTAGTTAGATTAGATTATTTTTTTTCATATAGGGAAGTGTAATGAGCTTCCCTTTTTTTACCACCAAAAACAAAACAAATGACAGAACAAGAATTACAAGACCAGAATGACCACTTAATGTTTATGCAATCAATAGAAGAAGAATGCGCTATTGATATAAATAAAAAGATAGAACACCCACCAGTTGCAATTAGCTTTAAAACAAAAGAAGTGTCAACTAAAGATGGAGTAAAGAGTTTTCCTAATGCCATAGGTACTTATGGTAACTTTAGCTTTGTACAAGCTCCGCCAAAATCAATGAAGACTTTCTTTGTTAGTTTATTAGGTTCTGCTTTCTGTAATCCTAAAGGTAAATTTACAAGAGGAATGGATTCTTTTAGAGATAAGAAGCACTTCGTACACTTTGATACAGAGCAAGGAGAGTGGCACGCACAGAGAGTGTTTAAACGTATCCAATGGATGAATAAAGGGCTATCATTAGACTTCTACCATACGTTTGCTTTAAGAAAGATTAGCTATAGAAGTAGAATAGATTTCATAGAGTACTACTTAGAATGTATGAGAGAAGAGGGTAAAGAGATTGGATTAGTTGTAATTGATGGTGTAGCCGATTTAGTTTCTGATGCCAATAATTTAGAAGAATCTTCTGCTATAGTTCAAAAGATAATGGCTTGGACAACAATCTATAATTGTCATATCGTAACTGTTATCCATAGTAATAATGGTTCAGATAAGCCTACAGGACATTTAGGTAGTTTCTTAGAGAAGAAAGCAGAGACTCAGATACAATTAAGTAGAGACGAGAATAAATTAGGAGCAATAACTGTATCCTGTAAAAGAAGTAGAAACACACCTTTCGAGCAATTTGACTTTAAGTTAGACGAAGAAGGATTACCTAAAGTAATTAATACAGATGACTTGGTTAACTTCTAA
>Ga0209713_10000826_pt1 | contig 17767 bp, 10 predicted proteins | sample ArcOceMetagenome_3_FD_187444 | JGI IMG/M metagenome (GOLD analysis project Ga0209713, IMG submission 187444) | Marine eukaryotic phytoplankton communities from Arctic Ocean - Arctic Ocean- Svalbard ARC20M Metagenome (SPAdes) (version 2) | ecosystem: Environmental > Aquatic > Marine > Oceanic... | reverse complement strand
AGTCGGCAGCCTGCTCGAGCTGGCGCACGACGACAAGCGCCTGCTGCTTGGCCGACTTCTTGTCGGTGGGCGCGAAGTGGAGCGTCTCGCGCAGGTAGCGCTCGATCGTCGAGAGCGGGTACGGCTTCTGCGTCTCCGGGTTGACCACCATGTCGGTGACGCGCGCCGCCACGTCCTTGAAGAGCTGCTCGAGGTGCGCCTGCCGCTCCTCCTCGGACACCTGGAACTCGCCCTTGTTGAGCACCTCGACGCAGACGACGTCCTCGTTGTCGGTGCCGAAGGCCTCGACCAGGTCCTCGCTCTTGGCGATGTCGCCCTTCTCGAGGTTGGAGAAGATGGTGTGCGCCTGCAGCACCTCGTCGAGGTCGGTCTGGTTGCCGTTGCGCCACGCCAGCACGGTGTTGCGGTAGGCGGCGACCTCGAAGCGCTTGCCGGCGCGCTTGTAGCGCACGACGCAGATGTTGGTGAGCTTCTTCTGCCCGACGGGCTGGAGGCGCGACATGTTACGTAAGCCCGGCTACCCCAGCTGGTGCTGTGAGAAGACACCACGGAGCCGTCCGCCGGCCCTTGGGTGGTTTCTCTACCTAGCGATCTCCCCACACTCACTCAGATGACAGACAGACTGTATACTCACTCACACTGGAGCGCAGAGTAGAGGGCATGGGCATTGAGACGCTTGGCGAGCTTCCTCATACATGTAGAACATTTGCTGCTGTTCAAAATGTTTAAGCTGTTTAAGCTGTTTATGATGATACGATACGACCGTGATAAACTCGCCCTGAACCCAAAATCGAGAAGCAAGTCTGTGCATGCGCATGCATTCAGTGACCCCAAATCGCTTGTGAATTTGATTCGACGTTGGCCTGAGTCTTCTCGATCGGATTTCGCCCACCATGGTCGCCGGCTACGGACCGAAGCAGATCGGACTCGCGCTCATCGGCGTCACGCAGGAAGCCGCGATCCATGTCAAGTTCCGGATGAAGGGCCTCTTCGTCAAGAACGAGATGCGCCAGGATGTCGACAACTTCGAGACGGAGTCGGAACGCAACCTGGCCAAGTTCCTCGCGCCGTTCCAGCTGCCGACGCTGTCGGACGCGATATGGAAGCTGGCGCGCAACGGCGGCTACAACAAGGCCGAGGCCCTGCACTTTATCGACGAGGCGGGGCTCAACAACCTCGACATCGCGGAGAAGGACCGCGGGCGCATCCTGCTGGCGGTGTGGCTGCACACGCTCCACCTGCATGAGTACGGACCGGGCCTGGTCCGGAGCAACATCGTCTCGCTCCCGCTTCTCGCCGCCGTCTCCGACGAAAAACTGCAGCGAGCGGGCGTGCTGCTCATGGGCCACCGGCGCATCCTGCTGCGACACATCCGCGAGGACCTCGCGATGCGGCCAGACCTGGTGGCCCCGCACGAGCGCAAGTACCTGGCGGCGGTCGAGCGCGCGGCCGCCGCCGTGGCCGAGGACGCCGCGGCGGCCGCCGAGACGGAGGCCAAGAAGAGCGGGCTGAGCGCGGACGTGCTTGGCAGCGGCGGCGGACTCAGCCTGAACCAACTGCCGGGTCAGGGCAAGCCGGTCATCGACCTCGAGACGAAGCTCGCCAACCGCGAGGCGTGGCACGAACCGTGGAAGGCGACGTCCAACGCGGCGCTCACCTGCGACGGCGGCGGCGCGACGGGCTACTTTGCCGCGAGAACGCCGCGCGAGATCAGCCTGAAGTGCGCCGACGGGAGCCGGTTGACTCTGTACTAGTGTCGCGTATGGATCGCTGGTGGTGCTGCCCCTCTGAATAATGGCTCGTAATATGAATAGCAGGATTGCTGGAGTATTCAGGAGTATCCGCGATTGCGGCCGCCGCCCGACGGCCGTCTTGGGCCTCATGACGATGACGGCCACGCCCTCGCCCACACCCGATGCCAGCACCACCACCACTACGGCGCGCCCAGGCGAGCGGCAGTGGGCCAGCGCACCCGCGTCACCTAGGCCGCTCAGGCCGCCTCGACGGGGGTCCTCTCCTAATTTGGCGGCGGCTGCGCCGAGCGCCGCGCCGTCTCGGCAGGGCAGGAGACCACGGCGCACTTCGGGTGGGCGGCCTCGCATCACCATCAATCTGAAGAATGCCAAGAATGCCGCCGAAGTGGTGCGTGAGGTGGCCGTCTCCGAGCTGGGCTGGCGGGAGACGGCCACGCTCGAGGAGGACTGCAGCGCCAACGTCTACTGGTACGAGCGTGCGATCACCGTCGACGAGCTGAAGCGGCTGAGCGACTGGCAGCGCGTCAACATGATCCCAGGCATGCAGGAGATGGCGCGCAAGGCGTCGTTTGCGCGCGCGCTCAACCGGATGCGCGAGCTCTTCCCCGACGAGTACGACTTCTTCCCCGCGACGTGGACGCTGCCCGCGCAGCTCGACGAGTTCAGGAAGCACTGCGCCGCGCGCGCGCGCGCGCAGGCCTCGTCGTCGCGGCCGGCCGCCACGTACATAGTCAAGCCGTCGGGCGGCTGCCAGGGCGCCGGGATCTACCTGATGCGCTCGATCGACGAGCTGCAGCCGCACTCGGCGGCGGTCGTGCAGGAGTACGTCGCGGCGCCGGTGCTGTGCGACGGGTACAAGTTCGACCTGCGGCTCTACGCCGTCGTGCGCTCGCTCCACCCCCTCTCGGTCTACCTCTACCGCGACGGCATGGCGCGCTTCGCCACGAGCGCGTACGCGCCGCCCGACGAGGCCAACCTGCGCGACGTCTTCATGCATCTGACCAACGCGACGCTCAACAAGCAGAACGCCGAGTACGTCAGCGCCGGTGGCGGTGGAGGCGGCGGCAGCGGCGGGAATGCGCCGAGTGCCGCTCCGGAGCAGCAGCTGCCGCACCCAAAGTCGCGCCGCGCGTCGCGTGAGGCCTCCACCCAGGCCGCCCCCGCCGCAGCGGCCACCGCCGCTGCCGCTGCCGCAGCTGCTGCCGCCGCGCCCGCCGCGCCCGCCGACGCTCCGTGCCGCTGCAGACCCGCCACGGTCGCGTCGGCGCCCGCGTCGGCCGTGCCGGCGGCCTCCACCCGGACCCCCTCGCCCGACAGCAGCCCTGCCACCGCGGGCGACGGCGCGGCCGCGAGCGGCGTGGCCGCGGGCGGCGTGGCCGCGAGCGGTGCGGGCGGCGCGGCCACGGGCGCGGCCACGGGCGGCGCGGCCGTGGCCGCCGCAGGAGGAGCGAGCAAGCGGTGCGCGACCGAGACGCTCGACCAGCTCGTGCGCGAGGGCGTCGTGACGGAGGCGAGCGTCGCCGAGATGTGGGAAAACGTGCGCGCCCTCGTCGCCAAGACGATGGTCGCCATCCAGCCTGTCGTCGGCGCGCGCGTCGGCGACATGGACGGCGGCGGCGGCGCTGCTGGTGGCGCTGGAGGTGGTGGCGCTGCTGCTGGAGGAGGTGCTGCTGGTGGTGGCGCGTGTGGCGGCGCTGGTGGTGGTGGTGGTGGTGGCAGTGGTGGTGGCGGCAGTGGTGGTGGCGGTGGCGGTGGCGTGTGCTTTCACGTCCTCGGAGTGGATGTGCTGCTCGACGCCGAGCTGCGGCCGTGGCTGCTTGAGGTCAACCACAACCCCTCCCTCACGTGCACTGACTCGCCGTTTGACCGCAAGCTCAAGGGCGGCGTCGTGCGCGCGGCGCTGCAGCTGCTCTCGCTGCAGCCCTTCGACAAGGAGAAGACCCTCAAACCGGGCGGCGCCATGGGCATGGGCGCCCACTTCAAGGACAGCCGTTTCGCCGAGCGGATGGCCGCGTGCGAGGCGGCGATGGCGTCGACGCCGCTCGAGCGCGAGGCGCTGCAGCAGAGAAAGCTCCTCGAGCGGCGCGCCTCCCTCGAGCGGCGCGCCTCGGCGACGGCCGCCGCCAAGATGGCGACGCGCGGCCGTCGCGGCGGGCCCGTGGCCGGCGGCGGCCCGGCTGGCGCGCCCGCCGCGGCGGCGGCAGCGGCGGCGCCCGAGGCGGCGGCGGCGGCGGCGGCGGCGAGTGCACCGGCGGCCTCCGCGCCGGTGGTGGAGGTCGACGCGGACGAGGCCGAGTCGGAGCCCGTGCAGAGCGGGATGCTGCTGCCGGTGCTCGGCGACGCCGACGGCTCGCTGACGACCGAGTACGAGCACCTGATGCTCTTTTCGGCGGAGGCGCTCGCGCGCGCGTGGCGCCACTGCTGCGGCGTGCGCGCGCAGGGCAGGAAGCTCTCGCGCTCGCGCTGGAACATGTTCGTGCGCCAGTTTGGGCTGATCGAGTCGGGGTGGGTCGCCGACTCGGCCGAGGCCGATTTGCTCTTCGTCCGCGTCATAATGCGCTCGGGCGCGCCGAGCACCACGTTTGGCGAGGACGGCACCGCCACGATGGGCTTCCAGGAGTTTTGCGACGCGCTCGTCGAGATTGCGCGCAGATCGGGCGACGGAGGCTGTGGCGGTGCCGGGGGAGGCGACGACGACGACGACGACGACGACGACGACGACGACGACGTCGCGCCGCGGCTGCTGGCGCTGCTCGATTCGCTGCCGCTGACGCCGATTGCCATCGAGACAGTGGCTGCACGGCCAACCGGTGGTCTCAGCCGGTCCGACACCACATCTCACATCAGCGGCGGCGCCTGCGCTCCTCCGCTGTCCGAGGCGCGCGCCAACATTCGCATCCTGCCGCAGTCGTGATCAGAGGTCATGCCCAGCGCAACACATTTACATGACTCGTCAAATGCCTGTGGCTATGGATGTGTATATTCTCACTCTAGTGTATTATGATATTGTGATATCTAGCCATGGAATAACGAGATGCTATACTTTAGAAAAACGACACGCCTTGCACGGAATTCCACAATGCTGCGCAACGAACGCGCCATGCACCTACACCTACCATGCGCCCCACTTGTCATGGATCCCGCCCCCGCTCGCAAGCAAGGCGCCGGCGCTATGAGCCGCGCACGGGCGGCGGCGTGTGCAGCTCCTTGCCGAGCATCGCGACGAACTCGTCGTACGAGACCTTGCCGTCGCCGTTGGTGTCGGCCGCGCGGAAGACCGCCTCGAGGAGCTGCTCCGACGCGGGCGCGATGCCGAGCTTCGAGAGCATCGACGCGAGCTCCTGCCGGTCGATGAAGCCCGAGCCGTCGGCGTCGAAGGTGTCGAAGGCGCGGCGCAGCATCTGCCGGTTGCTCGAGTAGACCGGCGCCATCGCGTTGCAGAACTCGCCGAAGGTGATCGCGCCGTCGGCGTCGGCGTCGACGCGGCGCATCGCCGCCGCCGCGTCGGCCGCGCCCATCTCCATCCGCTGCATCGCCACGCGCAGCTCGTCGGCCTCGATGACGCCGGAGCCGTCGCGGTCGAACGCGCCGAAGGCCACGCGCAGCTCCTCGATCGCCTCGGCGCTCAGCCCGGCCGCACCGCCGCCACCACCGCCGTCGCCGCCGCCGCCGCCGCCGTCTCCTCCCGTCGGCGCGGCGGCCGCCGCCTCGCCCGGCTTTGCGCGCGCCACGAGCGCGGCCGCGGCGGCAGCGGCGCGCCAGACGCGCCGCGCCTCGTTGAAGCGCTTGAGGCTCTCGGCCGACGCGGCGAGCGACGCGTCGGGCGCCGTGTCGCCCTGCACCCACTCCATGGCGAGCAGCAGCTCCGCCGTCGGCCGCTGCGCGGGCGCGCGCGCGAGCAGCGCCGTCACGACGCGCTTGGCGTCGTCGGAGACCTCCGACCAGCACGCGTCGCCAAAGTCCCACCGCCCCGCGCGGATGTTGCGCAGCAGCGCCTTGTCGTCGGCCGTGCCGTGCGGGTCGAACGGGTGGTAGCCCGCCAGAAGGATGTACAGCACGACGCCGAGAGACCACAGGTCGACCGCGCTGCCGTACTCGGCGCACGCGACGACCTCGGGCGCCATGTACGCCACCGTGCCCACGCTCGCCGTCAGCGGCGGCCGCCCGTCGCCGAAGAAGTCGGAGAGCCCGAAGTCGGCCACCTTGACCGGCGCCTCGTCCGAGCTGTCGACGAGCAGTAGGTTCTCCGGCTTGAGGTCGCGGTGGACGACGTGCGCCGCGTGCATGTGCTGCAGCGCCTGCGCCACCTGCCGCACCAGCGCCGCCGCGTCGCGCTCGCTGTAGGCGCCGCGGTCGCAGATGCGGTCGAAGACCTCGCCGCCGCTCGCGAGCTCGAGCACCACGCCGTACGCGTTGAGCGCGGGCAGCTCGAAGGCGTCGACCATGCTGACGACGTGCCGGTGCCGCCCGATGGCGCGCAGCACGGCGAGCTCCTTCTCCATGGCGTCCTGCAGCGTGAACGCCTTGTCGATCACCTTGAGCGCGAAGCGCTCGCCCGTCAGATTGCTCGTCACCAGCTTCACCACCGCGTAGGCGCCCTCGCCCAGCACCGCGCCGACCGAGAAGTCTGCGAGCGGGTCGTCCCTGCGGCAGAGCGCGTCGTCGCGCCGCCGATGGATGTACGCCACGGCGCCGAGCGCGGCCGAGGCCGAGAGCGGGCGAGAGAGCCGGCGGAACATGATGGCCGCAAGGTAAAGCACCGCCTAACCTCACGTGAGCTGTGAACCATCACAGCTTCGTGGGCGCGAATAGCCTGTTCGTGCTCGCTGAGTGCCGCCCACAAGCAAGCCCAACGAGCCATGGACTGTCAGATGACCGCGGTGGAGGCCATCCCGGAGCTCGACACGACCAACCTCCCGGTGGTCGTGCGGCTCGGCATGGACATCGACGGCCACACAGAGCTCGAGTGGCTCACCGAGAAGATCGCGAGGCACACGGCCGAGCTCGTCGCCATGTACTCCGTGTCGGAGGCGGCGGTGCACGGCAAGGTGGGCAGCCTGCTGCGTTCGCGCAAGACGCAGGAGCTCGACCCACCGGCGGTGGTCACCGTGTGGCGGCGCCGCTGCGAGAGCCTGCGCAAGCTGCACGCGGAGCTCGAGGCGACCGAGGCCTCATACGCCAAGGTGATGAACAACGCGCCCAAGCAGGTTCGTGAGGACGAGACGGAGGTGAGAAACTACCAGAAGCTGTACCAGTCGATTGCGAGGCTCCGCCGCGACGTCGAGCGGCTGCGAGAGGCGGCGGCGCTGGCGGAGGCGGAGGCAAAGCAGCACGAGGAGCCGACGCTCGAGCTGGCATCCGACCGTGGGCCGTGCCCCGTGCCACGGGTGCGCGTCTCCCACCTCTACTACCTGCACCTCCGGAGGCAGAGGGTCGGGCGCCGGCCTCGATGGTGGCAACGCCTGTGCTGCTGTTGCGGCTGTGCCGCCGCTGGCGCCGCCCAGTCGAGCCCAGCCAAGGGGCCAATGGACATTGACGTGACGCCACGGCCGACGGCCGAGGATCCCGACGACATCGGGCTGTGAGTGTGTGAACTACCGTCTGTTAAAGTGTGTAGCAGCGTACGCCGCAGGCGAAAAAAAATTGAATGGAAATGTAGTGTGGTAGAGGGTGGTGTGGTGCGTGGTGGTGGTGGCGTGGTGGTGGTGCTCCGCTGGTGAGAAGACTTTGGAGGGAAACGCATGATAAAAGTGGAAACTGCTCGAATAGGGCGCTCAAATATGGACACATGCAAATCAGGCCCTTTTACCACATCGGAGCACACACACAGAAAGAGCGAAAGCCGAAAGCAGCCACACACAACGAGAGAGACGAGAGTGGAGCGCACCACCACCACACAACCAGACACAACCTCGGCAGTCTGAGGGGTCCATGCCGCGAGCGCCCACCAGGGTCCTGGAACATCACCCTCTACCGCCTCTCACCGGTGGGAGTTCGATGGCGCTCGCCAGCAACCCGTCTGCCTTGATCACTTGCCTTCAGGGCTCGAACGTGCGCGACGCCAGTGTCCACCGTTCGCCGCGCCACGGTCGAGCAGTTTACTGCTACTGCTGCTGCTGCTGCTGCTGCTGCTGCTGCTGCTGCTGCTGCCCGCCAGCTTACGGCGGCTCCGCAAGCCGCCGTCGTCAGCTGGCGGGTTGGGCGAGGGGGGCGGGCTGGGTGACGGAGGGATCGAAGGCGAGGGCGGAGGCGGCGGCGATTCCGGCGGAAGGACCGGCGGGTATGGGCACGGCGGTGGCGACTTGTCGCCCAAGGGCGGCGGCGGCGGCGACGGCGGCGGCGGGTGCAGCGGTGGCACGGGGGGCACAGGCGGTAGCGGCGGTGGCGAAGGCGGCGTTGGAGGTGGCGGTAATGGCGCGCTCTCGGGTGGATACGGCGGCGGCGATGGGTTGGTGCAGCTATGGCCGGAAATGGCCCCGTGGTAGGTTTGCAGATCGCCCTTGGAGCCCAGGCAATAGCAACGGTACTGATCGTTTGAGTCCCTGTCGTCAGGATTGATCTGCGCGCGAGCACGGCTGGGCATCGTAAGGAGACGCAGCCGCAGCCGCAGCCGCAGCCGCAGCCGCAGCCGCAGCCGCAGCCGCAGCCGCAGCCGCAGCCGCAGCCGCAGCCGCAGCCGCAGCCGCAGCCGCAGCAAATGCATTCATGAGCGCGTGCACCGCCTGGAGCTGGCAGGGGGATGCAGGGCATCGGCAAAGAGCTTCAGGCTGCTGCGGACGGGCGCTTATGACTAGCATCGGCGCCGAGGTGTACATGCTGTAGATGCCGCTGCAGTACTCCATGCACGCCTCGAATGACCCGCGGTAGGCGGAGCTTTCCTCAACATTCCCGTGGTACTTGGTGTCATAATCAGTGTAGCAGACCCCCGCGGGCGGCGGCGGCGGCGGCGGCGGCGGCGGCGGCGGCGGCGGCTCGGGACACAGCACGTCCCCACACAATGGCGGCGGTGGCGACGGAGGGATCGACCAGCCGGTGAGGTAGACCATCACGCTGCCGCCGTTATTGGCGCCACCGTCGTTGAGGTACGAGCCCACTGCGACGCTCGAACCGTCGCCGCTCAGGCTGACGGCGCCTTGGTAACCGCCCTGCCCGCCCAGCTTGTCGGCGTTCATTTCGCCCGCGATGGTGAGGTCGGGGCTCGTGTGCCACGAGCCGCCTGCGCGCCGGGGGCGGGATGGGCGTCGCTGACAAGGCGGTGCGTCGTACGGAGAAGGCACCCAGGGAGATTGTCCGCAACCACAGAGGTCCTCCGCTCATGGAAATTGGAAGCCGTGGGCGTCGCACGCGATCGCGCCGATCACGCCGCATCTCGCTGACGGCAGGGGGAAGCCACGCAGCCGTGTGGGCTGTCAAACCGCGCGCCAACCGGCCCTCTGTACACGTGCGGGCGCGCCGTCCGCATGGTACACGTACGCGGCGCCGCTGTTTTTGCATCCGGAGCTGCTCTCGCACGTTTCCTCATTGTCAGCGAGCTGTGCGCCGACGCTCACGACGTTGCCCGCAGCTGAGAGCGAGAGTGCCTCACCTGCAAAGTAAAAAGAGCGCGGCAAGACAAAAGTGGCGCCCACTTTTGCGAATCGTCCTGGCGGTGGGGCGGGCCTCTCGCCTATACCCCTCTTGGCTGCTGGCCCGGGGGGACGAGCGAAGCTGCCGCGTGCTCAAAAGACGCGCGTCAAGCTGCTAGTCGGGCTGTGGCGAACGGCCACGACGCTTAGACCGCCGCGACGCACCGAAGCGGCTGCTGCTCTCCACCTCGTCGATCGTGGCCTGGAGACCCCACGCTAAGTCATCCGAGTTGTAGTGAAAGATCTCGACCGTCCCCGGGCTACCATGCGAGCAGCTGACCGCCAAAATATAACCCGTCTCGTCCAGGTCCACCGACTTGCCGCAGTAGTTGTTATTGGCGTTGCCGTACGCGTTGCCCTCGATGGCGCTACCAAGTAGAACCCACGCGTCGTCACGCGTTGATAGACCGCCACCGCGCCGTCGTTGCTGAGCGTGTTGGTGCCAGGCGATCCAACAGCAAGGATGTTGCCCGCCGCGTTGAGCGCGACATTGAAGCCCAGCCATTGCTTGCTCACAGTGCCGGAGATGGGCGCGCCGATGAGCTCCCACTCGTCACTCGCCGCGTTGTACTCGTACACTTGCACCTCGCCGCCGTTGCTCGCCTGCACGTCGGAGTACGGCGCGCCGCACGCCAGCACGGTGCCGTCGGCGTTGATGGCAATTCCTAGGCCCATTTTATCGCCAGCCGCGCCGCCGCGGATGTCCGTGCCGCGCTGCACCCAATCAGCTAAGCCCACGTCGTATGCAAAGACGCGGCAGTGTCCCGCCACAGGTTGGCGGAGTTGCAGTTGGTGTCGTAGTCGTACTGGTCGCCGCCAGCAGCCACCACGTAGCCGTCAGAGCTGATGTCGAGGGAACGGCCGAGCTTCTGCTGCTTATGCGGCTTGCCGTAGCACGAGTCGCCGCTGATGTCACTGCCCAGCTGTACCCAACTGGAGCCCGTACTGTCGTACGAGAATCTGCGTCGCGCGGGCGGCGGCGGGAGCTTGGACGGTGTGTGGGAGGTGGAAATGCACCCTTGGCAGAATCGCAGCGCGTAGCCAACCGGGCGTAGCCAACTGCCGACTAAATGAGCTCGCCAAGCCTGCGCCACCTACTTTGTGTCCGGCGAAAATGCGTGGGGCCGCGGCGCACACGCGAAGCTTGCCCCCGTTGGCGTAGGACGTGCCATCGTAAGTGATGTCGGCAGGCTGCACGCCCGCGGCGAGAATGTATGCGTCGGAACTGAGCGCTACCGTGTTGCCAAAGTTGTCGGTTGCGGCCTCGCCATCAATGTCTTCACCAACTTGCACGCCCACACCTGTCGCGAGGTCGACGGTATAGTCAATCGAGCCGGCCGCAAGCCGCCGGCGGCCGTTGCCTTTGCCGCCTGAGCTGCCACCACCGCCGAGTTTCGCAGACAGCTTGGATGCAAGCGCAGGTGCGTCGGCAGAGACGCCGTCGTTGATCGGGTCCGACGTGCCAAAGATCATCGTGTTCCGAGACGCGTCGTCCATGGACGCGAACGAGATCAATACCGCGCAATAGCTCTCGACGTCTGCGACGCTGTCCTCGTTGAGGCGGATCTTTGGCGGGCTAGTCAGCAGCGTCATCATTGTGTCGGTCTCGTCGCGGCCGTCTTTATTGGAGCAGCCCCCGCCGGCTTGTTGCGACGGGTTCGGCGGCGAGGAGGGCGACGCAGGCATCTGCAAATTGGTGCTATCCGAGCACGATCCATCGCCAAGTGCATAGCCCGCTCCCACGCCCACGCCAAAGCCAATGGCCAAACCCGCGAGCAAGGCGATCACAATAATCTTCTTCGAAGATCCGGTGCCGGCACCGAGCACGATCGCTATGGCGTCATGCTCCCTTGACATGGCGTCAGGTTGCTTCGACGCGGGCGACTGGTGATCGTCAGTCAGCCAAAGCTGCAGAATGACGATCGATTTCTGCGTTTTGTTGGCGGGCGAGGGGGGTGCGGGATGTATATGCAGCGGATGCGAGTCATACGTGGTTTTAGTAAGTATTCAAACTTAAAAAACACGTGCTACCTCATCTCGACCAGCTGGACTGTGGCGCTGCTTTCCACCGGCGACCCCGACAGGGTGATCGGGCGGCTCCATGTCCCCGGCGCAATGGGCTTGTCGATGGCCGCGAGCGCCGCCGCGGCTGGGAAGCCCTTGCCGCTCACGACGGCCAGCGTAGAGTGGAAAGGCTCCTGCTGGGCGTGCGGCACGTGCATGTCGACGCCGGCGGCGCGGACCCGTGCCTCCACCTCGCCGACCAGGCGCTGCATCACGTCCGCCACGAGAACGCGCGAACCAGAACGCGCTCGGCAATCCAGCGCAGAGGCCCCATGTCCGCTCACCTCGTGGACTCACTGCCGGCTCGCCGACAGACCGCGGCAATGCTCCTCACCGCGACAGTGCTGCCGATGATCGCCATGTTCTGGCCAGAGGCAGCGCCTGGCACTCGGCAGACTCTGCATGAGGACCCGGTAGTGGAACTCGATGAGGCGTTCCTGACACACGAGGAATGCGACGCACTGATAGAGCTCTCGCGGAGTCGACGCTGGTACCCAGATGGACCGAATGCATTCGCGTTCTTTGAACAGAGCCCGAGCGAGCCGCTGCTGGCGTCGCTCGAAAGGCGTTTGGCGCGTTGGATGGCGCTGCCCGTGAACCCAAAGGAAGCGCCCATCAAGGTAGCGCAGCGGCAGGCGACGGCACACTCAGTGGCCGCGCTTGGTCTCCACCTTGACATCAACAAGGCGGCGCGGCGACGGAGGACCGTGATCATGTACTGCAGCGACGTGGAAGTCGGCGGCGCCACTGTGTTCCCATGCCTCACCGACCCGCGCCTCTCTGGCGCGTCGGAAGCTTGCACGGCCGCCGTTGCTGACGTGCTCGCAGAGTACCCGGAAGACATGACGCGCGAGGACGGCTTTGGCGGTCGGCCATTCAAGATGGATGCGGGCGGCACCGAGCCGCACGTGCTGCGGCGATCCGCCGACGCGCTTTGCACCAGCGCGGGCGCCGTCGGCACTGGGACGAGCTCGGTGGGGACGGTCATCCTCCCCCGCAAGGGCAGGGCGATCATGTTCGATGCTGCGCACAACCTCACGTGGCACGCCGGCTGCAGCGTGGCGCGCGGGACCAAGCAAGTGGCACTTGCAAGTGGGCCCTGCAGAAGTTCAAGTAGGGGATGTACGTGTCGCGGTGCGTGTTCTGGTTTCTGTTTAGGCTGTTTAGGCGGGTAGCTAGCGGATCGCCTCCTGGGTCGCAAGATCCAATTAGCCGCGGCGTTCCGGCGCGATGCAGCTGCCGCTTTCAAAGCGTCCCCGCTACCTGCCCTTAGACCGGACGGCCGCGGTCTACGCGACAGAGTAGCCCAGCCAGCTGGCCGCCAGTCACCATGATCATGACCATCGAGGACGACGACGACGACATCAACACGCCGGTCGACGAGAGCGACGACGACGACTTCGCGATGGGCTCGGCCGCCGCCGTCGGCGCGGCGCTCGCCGACGGCCAGGAGTCGTTGGGCTGGCAGATGACCGACGGCCGAGACAAGGGGCTCCTGCTGACGTCCAGAGGCAGCACGCTCGACGCCAAGCTCAAGCAGCGTGCCACGAGACCCGCCACGCTCGACCAGCGGTCTGCCACGCTCGTCGAGCAGCAGCCCGCGTCCTCCGCGGAGGACGCCGCGACCGAGCTCGCCGAGAGCCGCACGGGCAAGGTGGCTCGCGAGAAGCGGGCCAAGCTGCACAAGGAGCAGCAGCAGCAGCAGGCGTCGGCGGACGCGGGGCCGAGCGGCGATGCCGAGTTCGAGACGGCCGAGGACGAGGACGACGACGCCGAGGCCGAGGCGGTCGCACGCGGCCGCAAGTCGGCGATCGCGGCGACGTTTGAGGAGCTGCAGCTGTCCAAGCCGCTGATCAAGGCGGTGGGCCAGCTCGGCTTCACGCGGCCGACGCCCATCCAGGCGGCGGTGATCCCGCACGCGCTCAAGGGCGTCGACCTCTGCGCGAGCGCGCAGACCGGCTCGGGCAAGACGGCGGCGTTCATGCTGCCGATTCTCGAGCGGCTGCTGTACCGGCCGCGCCGCATCGCCGCGACGCGGGTGCTCGTGATGCTGCCGACGCGCGAGCTGGCGGCGCAGGTCGAGGCGATGGGCAAGGCGCTCTCGCGCTTCTCGGACGTGCGGATGGCGCTCGTCGTCGGCGGGCTCTCGTCCAAGGTGCAGGAGACCGAGCTGCGCACGCGCCCCGACATTGTGCTCGCAACGCCCGGCCGGCTGATCGACCTGCTGCGCAACGCGCTGGCGGTGTCGCTCGACGAGCTCGAGATCCTGGTGCTCGACGAGGCGGACCGGCTGCTCGAGCTCGGCTTCAAGGACGAGGTCGAGGAGGTGCTCAAGCTCTGCCCGAAGAAGCGGCAGACGATGTTCTTCTCGGCGACCATCTCGGAGAGCGTCGCGGCGCTCGCCAACCTGAGCCTCAACAAGCCCGTGCAGGTCAAGGTCGACTCGCTGTACAAGACGAACACGCGGCTGTTGCAGGAGTTCGTGCGGCTCAAGCCGAAGCACGAGCACGAGCGCGAGGCGACGCTGCTCTCGCTCGCGTCGCGCACGTTCACCGAGCGCGTCATCGTCTTCTTCGCCTCCAAGAAGTCGGCGCACCGCGCCAAGCTGCTCTTCGGACTGGCGGGGCTCCGCGCGGCCGAGCTGCACGGCAACCTGACGCAGCAGCAGCGGCTGCAGTCGCTCGAGGACTTCCGCGACGGCAAATGCGAGTACCTGCTCGCGACCGACCTGGCGGGGCGCGGCCTCGACATCAGCGGCGTCAAGACGGTCATCAACAACGATCTGCCGACCGAGATGAAGACGTACGTGCACCGCGTCGGCCGCACGGCGCGCGCGGGCAAGGAGGGGCGCGCCGTCTCGATCGTCGCCGAGAAGGACCGCGCCTTCCTCAAGCAGGTGCTCAAGCACGCCGCGCAGGACTCCGTGCAGACGCGCACGGTGCCGGCGGCGTCGGTGTCGTACTGGACCGAGCGCGTCGGCGAGCTCGAGGGCGAGATCCAGGAGCTGATGCTGGAGGAGGTCGAGGACAAGCAGCTGCGCCTCGCCGAGATGGAGGCGAGCAAGGCGACCAACCTCGTCAATCACCACGACGAGATCATGGCGCGGCCGCCGAAGACGTGGTTCCAGACCGAGACGCAGAAGCAGCAGGCCAAGGAGGCGAGCAAGTACGGGGACGCCACCGCGCAGTTCGCGGCGCCCGTCAAGGCCGAGGAGCCGAAGGTGAAGGTGAAGCGCGACAAGTTCGCGGGGCTCACGCGCAAGCAGAAGCGCCGGCTGCAGCACGAGGCGTTGTTCGCCGACGACGGCGACGAGGAGGGCGGCGGCGGCGGCGGTGGCGGCGGCTCCAAGGCCCCCAACCAGAAGGCGGCCGCCAAGTCGTTCAAGTCCAAGGAGCGCGGGCTGGCGGGCACGGGCGTCAACATGGCGCAGGGAATTAAGCGCAAGCTGCTCGGCGAGGAGCACCCGGGCGCGGCCAACATGGCGGCCAAGAAGGCGAAGGCGGCGGCCAAGGAGCCGAAGGCGCCAAAGGAGGCGCCAAAAGAGAAGCACCGCGCGCCGAAGAAGATGCGCAGCCACAGCAAGCCCAAATATTCCAAGGCGCGCAAGAGGTGATGCACCTAGTGAGCAACACTACGCGGGGTGAGCGATTCCACAGCTTCCACGCGTGTTGCGTTGGGCTCTCACTATTCTGGATGGAGGGGTAGTTGAGTGCTTTCCTGAATGAGATAGTACGCTATTCTACGCTAACATAATTCCAATTCCTGCACCGACGACACACGAATAGGGGGTCCTGTGGGAAATTTCGGCCCTCAGAGAACGGCCTAGCTGAGCGTTCTAACGTATACCACGCGAGAGAGGAGCTCAATACAAGGTCTATGGTGCATCGTATACCGTCTGAAAACCAAATTTACTCATACGGCGCCCAATACCGTTCTCTCGTTTTCTCGCGCATGCCAGTGCGTGCACATGGCCATGGCGCGTTTCCGCCCTGCCGCTTCGCTGGCCCCTGCCGAGCACGGGCAGCTGGCTGACGAGCGGCTCGCTTGTGGCGCCCTCGATGTTGCCCTCGGCATCGAGCAGCTCCTCACGCCACGCGCGCTGCGACGAGCGAGCGGCGGCATGCTCTGCGGGCGTCTCGCAGCGGGCAGGCCCTCGTGCGCGGAAACCTTCCCTGCGAGCCGTGAGCTCGTTGGCCTTGTTCCTGAGCGTGCACTAATGTTCAGCATCGGCCTCGGCTGCATCAGCGGGCTCGCGCTGACGTGTGCGACTTGCTGGGTCAGCTGGCGGCAGCTCACTGGCTGCTAGTGGCGTATCGAGCCGGTGACCCCCTTGAGCCGTCCTCCGTGCCGTGCAGAGCCGCCGCAGCACGCCAGGCCTCGGCGGACAGCTCCACCACGTTCGGGGACGCATCTCTCGCACCTTCTTGCTGCTCGTTGACCTTGACTCTGCCTGCGCGCCGCCCGTGCCGCCCCCTCGGAAACTGGGGGCACGTGCCACGAGCCAGCGCGATCTTCGATCAACGCCGCGTTTCGATTTGGGCACGCACGGGCATGGGGTGCGTGCCGCCGTCTGGTCGGACTTTGCGTGCCGTCAAATGTCGGCGCTCGGCGCCTGCCCCCAACAAATCATGCGTCAGGAGGTCGGTCGCGTCGAAAACATTTCCCAGAACACCCGCTACCTCAGTGCACTCGTTTTCACGGTATATATCGTCCCGACGGTGCAATTCGACCCGCTCATAGTGGGTTCAGCCTCACATGCAAAGGCGCGGCGTGATGCGCACATACACGCGCACGTCGTCACTGGCACGCGCGCAGGATCGCGTCGGTGTCGAGGCCGTAGTGGCGGTAGAGGTCGGCGACGTCGCCGGTCTGGCCGAAGGTGGAGACGCCGAGCGGCGTCACGGCGTGGCCGTGGACGGCGCCGAGCCACGAGAGCGAGAGGGGGTGGCCGTCGAGGACGGTGACGAGGCGGGCGGCGCGCGGCACATCGGCGAGAAGCTGCGAGACGTACGAGGAGGCGCCGCCGTCGCGCCATTCGTTGGTGAGGCGGTCGTACGACGTCACCTGAGGCGGCGGCAGCAGAAGGAGCGACGGGGATTGACATCGTCACGGCGCTTCGTTTCGGGGGACGCAATGGAGTGGAGACAGCGGCGGCTGGCGCCATGGGACTGGGACCTTGGATGGGGGGTCACATCGGCTCGATTTGGGGCGCGAAAAGGGCGCGGGTGGCGCGGTCACGCGGCTGGTGCGTGCGTGCGGTGTCGCGCCTGGAGCAGCGCGCACTCCCCGTCGCCGAGGGTCCGCTGCGCCTCGAGAGCCTCGGGCGCGACGACGCCGGCGAAGGCGATGACGACGCGCGTCGAGTCGGTGGGCGGCACGTGCCAGTAGCCGCCCTTGACGATTGCGTCGCGCAGCGCATCGTCGGTCTGCAGGTCGCGCGAGATCTGCGGCGCGAGGTGGGGCGCGCGCGGCGCGGCGTGAGTCTGTCAGCAGTGCCTCCGTTATGGCGAGCGCGCGCTCTCTCTCTCTGCTCTCTCCCTTCTCTCCCTCTCTCGTCTGCACCACCCTCGCAGCCTCCACCCCGTCCCCCACACAGGGCGACTCGCCCCCCTCCCAGACGCAGGGCAGCCTCCTACCCAGCGAAGTCGGCCGCCGCAAACGCACCTGCGGCAGCGCGCGCGTCGAGAGGCGGAGGTAGACGGCGCCGCCGTCGTCGGTGGGGTCGTTCATGTGCGCGAAGCCCGCTCGCATCGTCGCCTTGACCTCGTCGGCGAAGGCCGGCTCGTACCTGCAAGCGCGCGCGGTCGCAGTCGCGTGTGCTTTCCATGCGTCGTGGCGTCTTGCGGAAGCGTGGTCGTGCGTTTGCGGTGCGGTGCGGTGCGTACGTGAGCAGGTTTGGCACGGAGGTGCCGATGAGCGGCGTGCCGATGGACTGGTGCGCCCCGCCCTCGGGCGCCAGCCTGTGTGCGGAAAGCGTAAAAGCAAGGCGGCGCTCACTTTTTTGGCCAGATCCGACTCCGGCAGGCCCTCGCAGAGGCAGAACCAAGCCCAGGGCAGCCTCACGCTTTGGCGAATCGGGCTGTGGGAAAGCTGGCGGACCACAGGCCGAGTCCTTGCTTTCGGCATGGGCGCGCGCGTGATGCCCGACGGCGTGCCGATGAGCATGAAGCGCGACTTCATGTACGTGCCTTCCATGCGCAGGGGAAGGGAGAGCAGAGAGGGGTGTGGGTGGGGCGTGCGCTGGTACAGTATGGCGAGGAGAGTGGGCAGGCGAAGGGCAGCAACAGCAGCAACGAAGGGGGGGGGGCACGGCAGGTCTTGTGG
>Ga0209713_10000824_pt1 | contig 17784 bp, 14 predicted proteins | sample ArcOceMetagenome_3_FD_187444 | JGI IMG/M metagenome (GOLD analysis project Ga0209713, IMG submission 187444) | Marine eukaryotic phytoplankton communities from Arctic Ocean - Arctic Ocean- Svalbard ARC20M Metagenome (SPAdes) (version 2) | ecosystem: Environmental > Aquatic > Marine > Oceanic... | reverse complement strand
GATGTAAATAGCGGAAATAGGAAAGGAAAGGAAAATGATGCAGAAGCAAATGCATTACAAGTAAATTTGGATGCAGCCGAACAAGTCGCTAGAGTTTTAAGACTTAGGGACATGGGAGGAATTATTGCTGTCGATTTTATTGATATGTATAAAAAAGAAAACAATCAGAAATTATACAAATTCCTAAAAGAAAAAATGAGCTCTGATAGAGCTAAGCATAATCTTATCCCTCCAAGTAAATTTGGTGTAATTGAAATAACAAGACAAAGACTGAGACCAGAAACATCTATAGAAACGGCTGAAAAATGTCCAACTTGTCATGGGACTGGAGAAGTTCAAGCTGCAATTTTAATTACAGATCAAATTAAACATGCTATAGAGCATGCTGATAAATCTAAAGGGTTAATTCTTCAAGTTCATCCATTTATAGAGGCTTATTTCAAAAAAGGATTAATTTCTAGACAAGTAAAATGGTTTTTTAAATTTAAAAAATGGATTAAAATTGAAGGGAAAACCTCTAAACATCTTTTGTTTTTTAAATTATTAAACACTAAAAAAGAGGAACTTATATAAAAGTATTTCTGTTTTTTTAAAAAAATCGGCTAAAAAACGCCAACTTTTTTTCTAGTTAATCACGTATCCTTAAAAAAAATTAGCAATAGATTAACTTTCAACATATAAAAATATTTATTAAATTGTAGTCAGAAAACCTATTGGTTGATCTAATAAGCATTTTAATATATATTGATAGATGAAAAAACTAAGTGTAATTTTTATAGCCAGTATTTTTCTTGCATTAATGTCATGCAAAAAAGAAGATAAATTTATTGCTGGAAATACAGCACCAAATTATTATGGAGTCCCTACAATAAAAGTTAAAAATTACGTCAATCGATTATTTATTGACTTGTCAGGTAGAGAACCGTTAGATGTGGAAATGGATTCTCTAGTAAAATTATTGGAAGCAAATAATTTAAACTTCAACACAAGAGAAGCTTTAATAAAAAATCTTCAGACTGATACTATAATTCAAAGTAACGGAGATAATTTTAATCAATTGTTTTACCTTAATATATATGGGCTTCAAAAAGCAAGATTTCTAGAAGGAATACCAGATTTTGCGATAGCACAAGAAAAAACAATTGCAGAAATTGGAGCATATAATGATTCCTTAATGGGCGATATCCTAGGTTATAACTGGAAAAAACAACAAGCAAAAATTTACGGAGACATTTTAACTTCTGATACAGCATTAAGAAACGGTAGTATCACATTCAATGAAATGTGTAGAAGAATGTGTTACAATGGAATTTATGACCAAATAAATATGAATTCATTTAATTATGTAAATGCTGTTTTTGACAATAACATATATCGTTTTCCGACAACTCAAGAGTTTACATCTAGCTATAATATGGTAGAGAGCGATTTGGCTGACATTGTTTTTGGTCAACCAGGAGGAAGTAAATACGATTTTTCAAAAATAATAACTAATAGTCTTGAATTCAATAACGGAACAGTAACTTGGATTTATAGATCATTCTTAAGTAGATTTCCAAATACTAGTGAACTGTATCATTATAGTCTTCATTTTGAAACCAATAGTGATCTGGCCTATATTATTCGAGAAGTTATGAAAACTGATGAATACGCAAACTTTTAATACAATCTTTAATATGAAATTTAAACAAATAGCAATTTTAACTTCGGTTTTGGTTTTTACTTTTTCAAGTTGTAAAAAAGATACCATTGATGATAAGGTCTTTCAAGTAGAAAATGTAAGTCTATATTCTTCTGCGTCTTCTAAACTGAAAGAAAAAACTGAAAGTCAATGGATAGCAGTAGTATATACTAATCTATTCCAGCAAGCTTTATCTGCCAGTGATATTTACAGAGCAGGACAATGTATTACATCTATAGGAGATAAAGAATTGGCAAGAGAAGTTATCATAAGTAATTTTATGAATAGCACCTCTCCTATTCCTGTAATACCCTCTAATACTGAAATGAGAAGTGATATTGATAAGTTTGTGAAAGACTCCTATGAAAGATTTCTTATCAGAAGGCCTACAGAGGGAGAAAAGCAATATTTCAGAAATGAAATAACAAATGATCCATTACGATCTGCAGAGATTGTCTATTTTTCCTTTGCACTTTCTAACGAATATTTATTTTACTAAGAATTAAAACACCCTTCCATTATGAAAAGAAGAGAATTTATAAAAAAAGCCACGTTAACTGCTGCTGGTGCATTTGTAGCTCCATATATTTTACCAAGTGGTAGACTTTTTGCTCCATCTGGATCTCAAATTGCACCACATGTAATACTAGTAATGTATGCTGGTGGAATTAGAAATCAAGAAACTGTAGACCAGATGTACTTGACACAAAGTCAGTATACTTGGAATCCTATACCTGCACTAAATGTACCGGGAAATATTATGCCTAATATGCTTGCAGGAGCTGCACCAACATCAAAAGTAGTATATGGAACGGGAATAAGTGGAAATACGCCAATCTCACCAATTTTAACTACTCCCTTGCACTCTCAAGGTGTCTTATTTAAAGAAGTAAATGCAGTTGCAGCAGGACATTATGGAGGTTCAATTGCTTTACTTCAAGGAAATACAAATCTTGCTCAACCTCTATTAGACAGACCAAAAACACCAACAATATTTGAGTATTTGAGGAAACACGGAGGATATAAGGCAACTGACACCTGGTTCTTAGGAAATTCATTAGGAAATTCAGTCCCACTATATAATCACAGTGACGACCCTGATTACGGAGCAAAATATGGCGCAAATATGTTTATCCCTGGAGTTACTTTTGGTTCACAAGGTGATCAATTTTTGAAAAATGCAAAGGTATATCATCCTCAAAATGAATTATCTCCAATGTATAAAATGAAATACTTTTTGGATAACTCATACGAAAGTTTGACACAAAATAATGTGCTGGATGTTGTAGGAAATACTGAAGCTGAAAAAGCTCAGATAAAAGCTTTCATGAAAAATATGTTCTTGAAAAAACAAGCAGGAAGTGTTCTTCAACCCCCAGTTTCTGGAGGAGATGGCTTGACAGTAGGTTATGCATGTGAAGTTATGAAAGAATTTAACCCAGCACTTACAGTTGTAAAAATTGACGGCCCGGATACTTGTCACTCAGATTTTACTGGATATTTAAGAGCAATTCATAAAGCAGATCATGCAGTAGGATTTTTATGGGATTACATCCAAAATCAAATTCCAGCAATGGCAGGAAATACAATTATTATAGCGACTCCAGATTGTGGAAGAAACTTAAATCCAAATCCAATTTTGGATACAGAAAATAATTTTAGAGCATTTGATCATTCAGATGCAAATACTAGAAGGGTATTTACATTAATGGCTGGAAAATCGATAACAAATCATCCTGATAAGGCAACTGCACCGATTAGTAGTTCTTCACCATTGAATACTGATGCAGCAATAACAGTAGGACATATCTTAGGAGTTGAAAGCGAAATGTTATCTTCTGGATACCTTCATGGAAATAGTCAATCATTAATTAGAAAATTATAATCAATGAAATTTAATTTAAAAAATAATTCTGTTTTGGTTATTCTAGGAATATTTATTTTTACTTACGGTTGTAAGAAAAACGAAATTGAAAATCCTTACACTGGATATTCTACACCAAAACTATACGAAGAACCAACTTTAGCAAATTTACCTACATCCAATTTTGGATATTTACATGCAGCAGTTTTCAAACCTACCTGTGCAAACTCAGGATGCCATGATGGAAGTTTTGAACCAGATTTTAGAACAATTACAAGTGCTTACAACAATACAGTTTACCATAATGTATTGACAAATGATGCTTCAAATAGCTTTACTTATAGAGTGAAACCTGGAGATGCAGATATGTCACTAATGCACGAAAGGCTATTGATTGCATTGCCTAGTACATCTGGAATAATGCCTCCAGTTTATGCTGATGAATGGATAGTAAATAAACTAGCCCATATAAATGCAATAAAAACTTGGATAAATAACGGGGCAAAAGACATGTATGGAAATACTCCAGCTATAGGAAATCCAAATCCAATTGTTACTGGATTTAATGTTTATGACAATAATAATACAACTTCTCCAAAATCAAGAGCACCTGGTGTAGGACTAACACCTATCCTAGTGCCAAGAAGTGACTTAGATTTTTGGTTCTCAGTAGATGACGATAGTACTCCAGGAGCAAGTATGACTGTTAATGAAGCAAAAGTATCTACTTCTATGTTTGGATTTGATACAGTTCCTGCACAATTAATGAGTATTTCTAGTTCAATTACAGCAAATAATTTTTCTGGAAGTCTAACTTCATTTACACACAAATTAGACATTGACTTAAGTAGTTATCCGGCTAATACTTTCCTGTTTGTGAGAGTTTATATACAAGATGCAAACAACACAACACCTGTAGAAAATCCAAGTGACGGAAGTTCCAAACCAGCAATTTATTTATTTACACTTTACCTATTATAAATAACATGAATAGATTAATCTTAATATCCTTATCAATAATTTTACTTTTTTCCTGTAAAAAGGATGATGAAACATACAGTGATGTTCCTGCTATAGAATTTATAAGCCTCACTCCTTCTTCAACAACTGAATTTAGTCAAGGAATTAAATTGATAATTTCTTATAAAGATGGTGATGGTGATATTGGAACAGAAGATCCTGATGAATACACATTACTAATTCACGATTCACGACTTCCCGCAGCAGATGAATACCATATTCAACCCTTAACACCTCCTAGTTCAAAGATTCAAATAGAAGGTGAATTACAAATTAACTTAGCGGGACTTTTTGTTCTTGGAACAGGTACTTCTGAAACAACCACTTTTACTATAAAAATGAGAGACAGAGCTGGTAATTGGAGTAATGAATTAATCTCTTCATCAATAACGGTTAATAAATAACAAAAGCTCTTATGTCTAAAAGAATTCTGATATTCTTTGTGTTTTCTATTATCTTTTCATTTAATGTTGTTTCGCAATCAACTTTTCCAATGAAAGATACTATTGTAGCAGAATGTGATGGTATTCATACTGATTCTGATGCAAAAATTTTTCCTGCAGGACAATATAATGCAAATGAAGATTTCACGTTTTCAATTTGTCCTGGAACTGGAGCAACAATTTATTACACAATTACTTCTTTTTATACAGAATCACTCCTAGACACATTAACCTTTTTTAATGGTCCAAGTATTTTTTCTCCAAGATTAGGACAATACTCTGGAAATCTTAACACTTCTTTACCTGGAACAATAATTGCAAATTCTGGTTGTTTAACTATTCATTTTAAATCAGATGGAGTTTTGGAATTTCCAGGATGGATAGCCAACTGGAATACTTACGCACCTTTAGTTACCCCACCAACACTTAATATTAGTGCTATTGAACCTCCAGAATGTGATTCAATTTCTTTCCTTATTGAATTTGATAAAAATGTACAATGTGATTCCATTGTAAGTTCCAATGTTACGTTTACGGGGTACAACCCTCCTACAGTTAGTAACATAACAAAAGTAGGATGTGTTTCAGATAGTTCAAGATATGCTAGAATATGGCTTAGTACTCCTTTTGTATATAATTGTGAGTATATAATGAATATGAATATTAATATTCCTGATATATGTGATAGTGTCTATAATTTCAATATTAAAGATACTTTCGATTTTGTAAATTGTAATTTATTTGCACAATTAACCACGACATACGATTCTCTTTGTTTTGGTGACTGTGCAGATTTAGAAGTAACCAATGCAGCAACTTGTAACACTTATTCGTACGCATGGAGTAATGGATTACCAGCTACAGCAGGTCCTCATAATGTTTGTCCTCTTGTGACAACAAAATATTACGTAACTGTAACCGAAAGCACTACGGGAAAGCAATACACAGATTCTGTTACCATCAAAATATTGGATACTTTAGACAAAAATTTAGACATTTTTACCAATACATCAGAACCTCCACAATGTAACGATCGTTTTTTTAAGGTAAGGTTTGATAAATCTATTCCCTGTTATTTTATTGATTCTGGTGTTTTTACACTAACTAGTTCTGCAGGAATATTTAATATAACAAATGTAATTCCTCTTAATTGTGTAAATGGAATGTTAGATTCTGTCAGAATAAGAATTAACCCTCAATTTTCACAAAATTGTGAATACTATTTAGACTTTAACCTGAATTTTACCGACTCATGTGAAGGTCCTATTTCAATATTTGCACAAGACACTTTCTTAATTACGGATTGTCCGTTTACTTTAAACACAACATATAACGATACAATATGTGTAAATAACTGTACAAATATTAGAGCTGTTGTAAGTGGCTGTGATGGCTATACTTATTTATGGAGTAATGGACTACCAAATTTAGCTGGTCCTTTCAACATTTGTCCAATTGGAGATACAACCTTTTATTTACAAGTAACAGAAATATCAACAGGATTAATATTATTGGATACAATAACGATAAAAGTAATAGACCCGACAATAACTGCAATAAGTCCAATGTGTGCTTATGATTCATCAATCAATTTAACTGCACAAACAATGGGTGGTGTATGGTCTGGAAATGGTATAACAAATCCAACTGGAACTTTTGATCCTTCTGTTGCAGGTTCAGGTTCACACTTGATTACTTATACTTTTAACTCATGTACTGATACAGTATTAATTGATGTTACAGATCCAAATGCCGGTCCTAATAGAAATTTGTGTGCAAGTGGTATTCCTGTTAGTCTTTTTGCTGGAACACCCACTGGTGGAATCTGGACAGGTTTGAATGTAAATTCAACAACTGAACAATTTACTCCCTCCGTTTATGGAAACTTTACAGCCTATTATACTGTAAATGGTTGTTTAGATTCTATTAATATATTAGTTGATACTATAGCATTTTCTTATTTAACAGATACTGTTTGTGGAAACTCACCTGCAATTTATATTCCATTTACTCCAATTGGAGGAACTTGGTCTGGAACAGGTATAATTTCTGCAAGCTCAGGAATTTTTGATCCTTCTACAGCAAATAACGGAAGTAATTTGGTAAATTATTTCTTCAAAGGATGTAGTGACACAGTAAATATGGTTGTTGTATCAGTTGATGCAGGTCCAGATACAAATGCTTGTCCTTCACAACTCCCTTTTAATTTGGCTTCAGCATCTCCATTAAGTGGATCTTGGTCTGGGAATGGAATTACAGACACAAATGCAGGAACTTTTAATCCTATTGCTACGGTCGGAAATTGGATGAGTAATCTTGTGTATACTTTTAAAGGATGTGCCGATACATTATTAATGGATGTTGTACAGACAAATATTGTTCAGGATACTCTTTATTACTGTCCAAGTCAAGATTCTGTTTTATTAGCATCTATTCCTGGATTAACAACAAATCCAAATTATGGAACTTGGTCTGGTAATGGAGTAACAACTTATGGAACTAATTCATACCTATATCCAAACTTTTTAGGAAATGGATTCCACACAATTTTTTATGACAAAAACACTTGCCAAGATTCAATTATTATAGCAATCTATCCCGATTCACTTTCCTATACCGATACTATAGTTTGTAATACTGTTCTTCCTTTCAAACTAGACAGTGTGAATAATTTTTCTGGAGCTACATGGTTAGGAATTGGAATTACAAATTCTACCACAGGTCTTTTTGATCCTTCATTAGCTACTATAGGTGTGAATGTAATTACATACAAAACACAAGGAGGAATTTGTGACAAAACGATAAACGTTACAGTAAATCAATTTACAGCAGCCAATATTACATTACCAGATACTTTTTGCTTTATCAATCAAAACATTACTATTCCCGTAGTTCCTTTAGGAGGAACATGGTCTGGTACTGGCAATTATAATCAAACTACAGGAGTTTTTAATCCTGCTGTTGCAGGGCCAGGAATACATCAAATTATCTATTCATTTGGATCAGGAGCTTGTTATACAACTGATGAGAAAAATATTGTGGTTAGAGATTCTATCTTAGCTACTTTAGCTTCATCTACGGATACTATTTGCCTAGGTGATAATGTAACACTAACAGCTACAGCAATTGGTGGATATCAAAACCCTTCCTATACTTACTCTTGGTCGCATTCTGCCATTACAACAAACACAGATGTTGTATCTCCAACAGTAACGACACAATATATTGCAACAATAAATGATGGTTGTTCAGAACCAAGTTCTGACACTACTACTGTTACAGTACTTTCGATAAGTCCAACTGTGTTTACAAGTCCGCCAGTTTGTTTTGGAGAAATAGGCTATGTAAGTTACGATATTACACAAAAATCTATCTATAATTTTATTTGGACTAGACCCAGTGTCTTAGGAGATACCATTTTTGGAATTGGGAATGACAGTGCTTATTTAAGAATTTCAAATAGTTTTGGATGTTATATCGATACATTTCTTGTAATTCCTGGATATGGCTACCTAAAAGCAGATTTTGATTTAAATCCTAATAGTTATCCTAAATGCTTGAGTTCTCTAGACAAGACTATTACTGTAATAGATAAATCTACGGGGGCAGTTACTGGAACTTGGGACTTTGGAGACGGAAATACTTTACCTTATGTCCCAACCAATGTATCTGAAACAAATACTTATGCCAATGGAGGTAACTATATTGTGTCTTTAATCGTAAAAAATAACGGACCTTGTTTTGATACTTTAACGAAAGATATCTGTGTCTCAGATCAGGTGTTTTTTATTGCGGATATTTTCTCTCCAAATGGAGATGGAGTAAACGACATTCTTTATGTGAGATCCAGTGAAGCGGAAGAATTAAGTTTTAGAGTATTTGACAGATGGGGGAAAATGGTTTTTGAATCTATAGATGTAGATCAAGGATGGGATGGAACTTATAAAGGGAGAGAATTAGAGGCTGGAGTTTATTTTTGGTATGTAACTATGAAACTAGTTAGTGGAGAAGAATTGAATGAAAAAGGAGACGCAACTTTAAAACGCTAAGCCGAGCCAATAATCGGATATAGATATTTATGCTACTGATGAAAAAAATATTATTCATACTATTTATCACCCCTATTGGATTTACATCCATAGGTCAGGGAATACATTTTTCTCAATGGTATGAAGCGCCTTTATTGTTAAATCCTGCCAATGCGGGTTCTTATTTTGGAGATTATAGAGCAAACATTAATTATAGAAATCAATGGGCTACTGTTGGTAATTCTTACAAAACAATTTTTGCTTCTTATGATATGCCAATTAGGAGAAATGATCAAGATCAAAAATCTACTGGATTAGGAGTTTCATTTTATAACGACAAAGCAGGTAAAACTAATTATGGAAGAACGGAAGGAACTATTTCTATTTCTCAATCTGTTACTTTGACAAAGAAAATGGACTTGTCTTTAGGTTTAGGATTTGAATACGGGCAAGTTAGTGCCAATTATGATAACCTTAAATGGGATAATCAATATGACGGCACAAAATACAATGCTGCACTTCCAACAGGCGAAAATAACCTGAATGAATCTTCTACATATTTTGATATGAATGTTGGGTTTTTGGCTCGTTTCTTCGGGAGAAAAAAGAATGAAACTAACATTGGAATTAGTTTACTGAATGCTACCCAAACTTACAAAGCTACTCTTGCGAATAATAGCTCTATTGATCAAAGAAGGATGAGAATTATTGGACATGCTGTTTCAGAAATTCCTTTAGAAAATGGTAATGATTACATTATCCCAACTGCATTTTATTCCTTGCAAGGAGGAAGTTCTGTTATTGCATTAGGAGCAACATACAAAATGAACGTGGGTATGCAATCTAGATATACAGGCTATTTTAATGCCTCATATTTAGAGTTTGGTGGTATATACAGACATAAAGATGCTATTGTTGCTATTGTAAAATTCGATTGGTTTAAGAAAATACAAATTGGAGCTAGTTATGATATCAATATATCAAAACTAAGGACTGCTTCGGTTTACCAGGGTGGATTTGAACTTTCTTTAGTTTGGAAAGGTCAGTTTTCTTGGAATTAGTAGATTTTTATTATTTTAATAATACAACTCTCTAGAATTTTCAAACTCTTTTTGAAGATATGTAAGTGTTAAGATATAAGACTTATTATTTTACATCCACACATACTATTCAAATATCAATTTATGAAGCCCAATCACTTTCTTTTTTCTTCTTCAACTTTATCCTCAATCTCATGTCCACAAGCATAAAAACTTATAAAAAAAGAAGACAAACAACATTTAATTATTGTTTAAAAATTATAAAATTATCTTAACTTCTCCTTCAACCCTTCCAACATAGCCTTGGTCATAGACTCTAAATCATAAGAGTTTTCCCATCCCCAATCTTTACAAGCCTGAGATTCATTGATACTTTTTGGCCAAGAATTAGCAATTACTTGTCTAAAATCTGGAGTATAAGAAATACTAAAGTCAGGAATGTACTTTTTAATTTCTTCCGAAATTTCTACAGGTGAAAAACTAATTCCTGCTAAGTTATAACTTGAACGAATTTTTATTTTTTCTTCATCTACGTGCATTAAATCTATAGTTGCTTTAATTGCATCTTCCATATACATCATTGGTAAATAAGTGTCGCCTTCCAAATAACACTCGTATTTTCCATCTTGCAATGCTTTGTAATAAATATCTACTGCATAATCTGTAGTACCACCACCTGGCTCAGCTTTGTAGCTAATCAATCCTGGGTATCGTATACTTCTTACATCAATTCCGTATTTATTATGGTAATATTCGCACCATCTTTCTCCTGCCAATTTACTTATTCCGTAAACAGTACTCGGCTCCATTACTGTAGTTTGTGGTGTATTATCTCTTGGTGTAGTTGGACCAAAAACAGCTATGGAACTTGGCCAAAATATTTTTTCGATAGTTCCTGCTTTTGCCAATTCTAACACATTAAATAATCCGTCCATGTTTAATTTCCAGGCAGCCATAGGTTTTTGTTCTGCTGTAGCTGATAATAATGCTGCTAATAAATAAACAGTCCCAACATTATGTTTTTTAATCAGTATTTCCAACGTCTCATTATCCAATATATCAAGAGATTCAAATTGAACATCTCCGTGATTTCCTTCACGAATATCAGTTGCAATTACATTCTCTGCACCAAATCTTTGCGCTAATCCACTTACTAAATCTGTACCAATTTGTCCATTGGCACCAATTACCATGCTTTTTTTCATATTCTACGAATTATATATAGTATTATGTATGTTGAGTGATTCTCTATGAATCAAATTCATTAAGTCTGCTACAAACTGTTCACTTAATCCCAATTCTGCTCCTCTTTTATTAGATTCTTCCAATACAATCTTCCATCTTTCTAATTGAAAAACCATGGCAGAGTTTTCCTTTTTAAATGTAGCTATTTTCTCTACAATTTTCATTCTATGGGCAATTTCCTTTAACATATCATCATCCGAACTGGTAACAGTTTTTCTCAAAATCTCCAGTTCCTCATGTTTTATGTCTCTATTTACCTCATTAGCATTTATTGCATTCACAATTTTTTTCAAATGATCAGGAGTTACCTGTTGCTTTGCATCACTCCAAGCTTTAGGTGGATTAGGATGTGTTTCTATCATCAATCCATCCATTCCTAATTGTACAGCAAATTTTGATACTTCCTCTATCAATTCTGAGTCTCCAGTAATGTGACTTGGGTCGCAAATAATTTGTAAATCAGGGAATTCTGTTTTTAATTTGATTGGAATTTCCCACATAGGTGGATTTCTAAAAATTCCTTTGGTATACGAATAAAATCCTCTGTGAATAACCGAAATATTTTTAATTCCTGCTAATTTGAATCGCTCTATTGCGCCCATCCATAATCCCACATCAGGACTTATTGGGTTTTTAATAAAAACAGGGATATCTATTCCTTTTAGCGAGTCTGCAATTTGTTGAACATAAAATGGGTTTACAGTTGTTCTTGCCCCAATCCAAATTGCATCTAAATTATGAGCTAAACAAGTATCTACATGTTCTGGAGTTGCTACCTCTGTAATTAGCTTAACTCCAAATTGTTGTTTGGCTTCGTTCATCCATTTCAAGCCCTCCTCTCCTATCCCTTCAAATGAACCGGGAGCTGTTCTTGGCTTCCAAATTCCTGCACGAAAATAGGTCAGATTTTTTATATCTGCAATCTCTTTAGCTGTTTCCAAAACTTGCTCTCTAGTTTCGGCACTGCAAGGTCCTGCAATTAATTGTTTGAGTGAATTTCTCAATAGTTTCTTTTTTATTTTTAACTAGAATGATCAGTTATTATAACCCATGTTCCATTTTTCTTTTGCCAAATAAGAGAATACATTCCTTGTAAATCTCCCAGAGTCTCATCTCTTTTTAGATGCCATTCTCCTATTACAAATATAGTTTCTTCTCCAAGAATGTCCATACTTTTATTGGTGAATTTCAAAGTTCCCATTTCCTCCTGGGTCTTGTATGATTTTTTATAATTATCTAAGGTTTTTTGCCACCCATGATTTAATCCACTTTTACCGATAAATCTCAGTGAATCAGACTTCCAATAGTGTTTCATAAATCCTTCCAAGTCACCTTCATTCCAAGAATCTTCTTGTTCTTGCATATAAATCTCAACCACATTACTAGCGTAAACACAATCTATTTTCTTTTCTTCTCCACAACTCAAGATAAAAAAGGAAATAAAAACTAGTAATAATGACTTTTTGACATTAAAAATCAATCGATTGTGACTTTTTGTCACTAAAAAGGAGTGCTTTATCATCTGGTTTGAGTTTTGTATTATGATTATCAAATTTAAAAATAACGATAAAATTTATAATAACTTAAAACAAAACAATATGAAAATCGCACAACATAACTTTATGCCTAATCTTAACGCAATCATTGATGATGTAATGGGATCAGAAACTTTTGAATCAGTAAAAAGAAATCTAATTAGCAACACACCTCTTGCCAATATTTTTGAAACGGAAACAGCTCACGTAATAGAGTTAGCTATTCCAGGAATAAAAAAAGAAGATGTAACAATTGATTTACATGAAAACAAATTAACTATTGCTTTAGTGAAAAAAGAAAATTCAATAGAAAAAACGATTTTAAAAGAAAGGAAAGAATTTAATTATTCTAAATTTTCTAGAGCTTTCAATTTACCAAAAAATATAGATTTTGAGAAAATAGAAGCAAAAAATGAAAATGGAATTTTAAGTATTACCATTCCTAAAAAAGAAGAAGAAATAAAAAAAAATAGAACAATAGCAATTAGTTAATCATCTGTTTTTTCTTGAAATAAGGAGGCGTATCAAGAGATACGACTTTTTTTTGTCGGTTAATTTAACAACTTAGTTTGTTGAATTTTAAGGGCAAACACTCTATAGGTCTTGAACTTATATTTTTTGCTTCGAATTAAGCGAGGCGTAATATCCATCTTCTGCGAGTAACTCTTCATGAGTTCCTTGCTCAATTACTTTTCCTTCATTCATAACAAGAATTAAATCTGCATGCTCTAGGGATGAAATTCTATGACTGATTATCACACTTGTTTTTCCTTCCATAATTCTTTTTAGATTTCTAAGAATAATGGCTTCTGTTTCTGTATCAAGGGCCGAGAGACAATCGTCAAAAATCAAAATATCTGGATGTTTTATTATTGCTCTAGCAATAGACACTCTCTGCTTCTGCCCTCCAGATAGAGTTATTCCTCTTTCTCCAACAATTGTATCAAATCCATTTTCGAAATCAATAATATTGTCGTAAATATGAGCATCTCTTGCAGCTTGCTCCATTTTTTTGCCACTACTTTCGTCCAATTCACTAAGCCCAAACTTTATATTATTACCAATAGAATTTGAAAATAAAAAAGAGTCTTGAGGTACATAACCAATTGCTTGTCGCAATTGAGCTAAATTAATATCAGTAATATTATTACCTCCTAATTTCACCTCTCCTGAAGTTACCTCATACAACCTAGCAATCATATTGGCAATAGTAGATTTACCAGAACCTGTTTCCCCTATTATTCCTAAAGTTTTTCCTTCGGACAAAGTAAATGAGACATTTTGTAACGCTTTAATTCCAGAATCTGGGTATACAAACGAAGCATTATTAAAAACAATATCTCCTCCTTTCATAGCTACCGCATTTTCTTTGGAGAAGATTTCTGGTTCCTGTTTCAAAAATTCGTTAATTCTAGTTTGAGAAGCTGCTGCTCGTTGCACCATAGAAGTTACCCAGCCAATAGATGCAAAAGGCCATGTCAACATATTGACATAAATTACAAAAGCGGCAATATCTCCATTTGTAATTTCACCTGCATTAGCTTTTATTCCTCCAATATAAATCGTTAAAACTGTACTCGCTCCTATTAATAGAACGATTACTGGGAAGAAAAAAGCATTGATTGTTGCCAAATTCATTGATTTGCTCTTATAACTGTCTACTTCTTTAAGAAAACTTTTACTCAATGATTTTTGCATGTTGTAAGCTTTCACTACTCTAATTCCCGAAAAAGACTCTTGTACAAAAGTAGAAACTATAGATTGTTGCCTCTGAACCTCTTCACTTCTTTGATTCATTACTCTACTGATGTAATAAATCATAATCGTCATTATTGGCAAAGGTGCCAAAGCATATAAAGTAAGTTCTAGGTTTACCGAAACCATGTAGTAAATTGTCAAAACACTTAGTACAACCAAATTAATAGAATACATTATTGCAGGACCCAAATACATTCGCACCTTGCTTACATCTTCACTTATTCTATTCATCAAATCTCCTGTGTTGTTATTTTTGTAGAAAGCAGGAGTTAATTTTTGGTAGTGAGAATAAATTTCATTTTTCAAATCATATTCAATTAAACGAGACATGATAATAATGGTTTGCCTATTTAAAAAAACAAAAACACCCCTACACAATGACAGTCCAACATAAATAAGTGCTAAATAAAAAGCGCCTTCTAATATATCTGATTTATCTATATCAGTAATCGAAGTCGTTTTTAATTCTTCTATTTTCTTTCCGAATAAATCAACCGCTTTTTTTACAATCCTAGGCATTTCTACCCCAAAGAAATTGGAGGCAGTAATAAAAACAACTCCCAAAATTAGGCGCCATTTATACTTAACAAGGTATTTATTTAAATAGGATAGTGATTTCATTCCTGTAAAGATATCTATTTTCTAATTAAAGTTGAGTAAATAAAAAACTTTAAAAAATTGAATAAATACTAAAATACACCGCTAATAGAATCATTCATTTATTATCGAAAAACACCTTAGATTATAAAATAATAATCGTAATTTTGTTCACCTTAAAATAAACACTCATGGAAAATATGATTGCTGAGAAAGCGAAAGAAAATGGATTCCTTCTTCAAAGAATGGAGATAATGGGACACGAACAGGTTGTATTTTGTAACGACAGAGAGTCTGGGCTTAAGGCGATAATAGCTATTCACAACACTACATTAGGTCCATCACTAGGTGGAACAAGGATGTGGAATTATGCTAGTGAGGCAGAAGCATTAAATGATGTATTAAGACTTTCTAGAGGAATGACTTATAAATCTGCAATCTCTGGATTGAACTTGGGAGGTGGAAAAGCAGTGATAATTGCAGATCCTCACACAGATAAATCGGAAGCACTTTTTCGTAGATTTGGAAAATTTGTAAACAGTTTAGGTGGTAAATATATTACTGCTGAAGATGTGGGTGTGTCGCCAAGAGAAATGACTTGGGTAAATATGGAAACAGATCACGTGAGTGGATTGCCCGGAAAAAGTGGAGACCCTTCGCCTGTTACTGCATATGGAGTATACATGGGAATGAAGGCTGCAGCTATGAAAACTTATCATAATGCAAGCTTAAAAGGAAAAAAAATATCTGTACAAGGTGTTGGTCATGTTGGGGAATACTTAATAGGTTATCTTGAAAAAGAAGGTGCAGAAATTTATGTTACTGATATTTATAAACCAACTTTAGATAGAATTGCAAAACAGCACAAAGTAACCGTTGTAGCTCCAGAAGAAATTTATGATTTAGATGTAGACATTTACTCTCCTTGTGCTTTGGGTGCAACTATAAATGACGACACTATTAACAGATTGAAATGTAAAATAATTGCTGGTGCTGCCAACAATCAATTACAAGACGAAATAAAACATGGTCAAATGCTAATGGATATGGGTATTTGTTATGCTCCAGATTACTTAATAAATGCGGGAGGTGTTATAAACTGTTTCTTTGAGGTTACAGGATATGACAAAGATCGTGTTATGGATTTAACAGAAAATATTTACAATACAACCATGTCAATATTTGACATGGCTGAAAAAGAAAACATTCCAACCTATCTTGCTGCAAATAAATTGGCAGAAGAAAGAATAGAAGCAATTGGAAAAATAAAACTATCATTTTAATGCTATCAAGAAGACATATTAGAATAAAAACATTCTTGGCATTATATGCCTACGTTTTTTCTAACAACAAGGAGTTAGATAAAGGAGAGAGGGAACTAATGTTTAGCTTAAAGAAAGTGTATGAATTATACATTACTTTCTTATCTGTATTCCATGAAATTCATCAGCTTGCTGAAGAAAAAATTGAAAACGCAAAAACAAAGAATTTACCTACGGAAGATGATTTGAATCCTAACTTAAAATTTGTAAACAATAGAGTTTTCTCTTTGTTGAATCAAAACACCCAGTTACAAAAGGATATTGAAAACATGAAGGTAATGTGGAGGACTGATGCTGCTTTTAGTGTAATTAGCCAAACTTATATGGAGATGAAAAAATCTTCAGAATATGCCGGTTACATGAACAGTGGAGAAGATTCTTTTTCGGAAGACCGAAATTTTTTGGTTACTCTTTTCAAAACTTACATTGTAAACAATGAATTACTTCACGAAGTGCTTGAAGACAGTAGTATCTTTTGGAATGATGATTTGGATATTGTAGCCCTAGCTGCCATCAAGACTTTGGAAGGGTTGGATGAAAATGATTCAGGTTTTGAAACGCTTACTCCTTTATTTAAAGATGAAGATGACGAGAAGTTTGCAAAACTTTTATTCAGAAACACCATTCTTAAAAATTCTGAATTGGAAAATTTGATTAGTGCACAAACTAAAAATTGGGATGTAGATAGATTGGCTAAAACGGATGTTATATTAATGAATATGGCAATTGTAGAAGCGCTAGACTTCCCTTCTATTCCTGTAAAAGTTACTATGAACGAATACATTGAAATTTCAAAATTTTATAGTACTCCAAAAAGTAAAGGATTTATTAATGGAATCTTGGATAAGATATTTAACCAACTGAAAAATGATGGGAAAATTAATAAAACAGGAAGAGGATTAGTAAATAAATCGGTTCAAAAATAAAAGTGTAAATTTATAAGAATGAAACAGTACATTTTAGCTATATTGATTCTTCCTTTTATCTTCTCTTGTGGGAGTTATGAAATAACGGATGACAATTACACAGACTTAATAGACATGGAGAATCCTCCTGTGATTACGTTTGATAAAGCTGAATATAACTTTGGAACAATTATAGAAGGAGCAGTGGTAACTTACCGATTTAGCTTTACTAATAAAGGAAGTAGTCCTTTACTTATAGCTTCTGTAGCAACATCATGTGGTTGCACAGTCTCAGAAAACTGGTCGCGTAAACCAATAATGCCTGGAAAAAAAGGATACATTGACT
>Ga0209713_10000823_pt1 | contig 17807 bp, 14 predicted proteins | sample ArcOceMetagenome_3_FD_187444 | JGI IMG/M metagenome (GOLD analysis project Ga0209713, IMG submission 187444) | Marine eukaryotic phytoplankton communities from Arctic Ocean - Arctic Ocean- Svalbard ARC20M Metagenome (SPAdes) (version 2) | ecosystem: Environmental > Aquatic > Marine > Oceanic... | reverse complement strand
ACCAAAGTTTAATATTCATATTTACTATTTTTTTATTGCTTATCTTTTGATAGAAAGCGTCTATCCATTTTTCTTTCTACCTACAGTATGGTTCCACCCAAAACGAGCAGAAAAGGTGTTTACATTGCCGGTGGCTAAGCCAATTAGATTATCACTTACTAAGTAAAATTGCTCTGGTCCAAAGTTGAATCCTAACCCTAAACCAAAGTTAGTAAAGCTACCACGCATCATAGTATAGCTAGCACTTACAGCCAAAATTCTACCTAATTCAGAATTCATAGATAGCGTCATAGATGGATAGAACTTTTTATTATAGAAACTGCCATTAAGCAATAAACCTAAATTATGTCTATCATTCAATTTAAAATTACCTCCTACATAAAACTCTCCGAGTAGTCCAGTAGAAAAACTGGTGTGAGAGGTATCCAGAGCAAAAACATCTAGCAAGGTATCAGCCAAAGCTTCGAAACCTCTTCCGCCAGAAGTAGAGTCCCCAGTGTACTCCCGTATATCTATTCCCCTATATTCAAAAGAAGCCCCAGGATTTTTAGATTTGATGTTGCGTACATTATTAGTCCATTTTATTCGGCCTACATCTACCACACTAGCGGTTAGCACTATTCTATCTGTAAGGTCATAACTAGCTCCTAGATCTATCCCAAAACCTTCCCCTCCTGGAGTAGTTATCAATTTGACTAAATCGCTACGTGCGGCACTATCTGCAAACACTGGAGAAGAACTATTCACCTCTATATCTGCTGTTACTTTATAAGCAAATGAATTAGGGTCAGTTCTGAATACGATGTCATTTTTCTTGGTATCTATCACATTAAAACCTTGCACATACTTTAATCTACCTCCTATCTTAAGCTTATCATCAAACATACTTCTGTTATAGCCTATGGCATACTCTAGTGTATGTAGCACTTCTAATGCAATGTTAAAATTGAAATTATAGCCTAAATTGCTTCCTCCGTTGCCTTCGAACAAAAGTTTAAAAAGATCATTTGGAATTCCGATTCTGGTTTTCATCTTTTCGGTAACCCCAAAGGTGAACATGCTCTTATTTATTCTAAAACCGAAATTGATCCATTCTTGGTTAATACCTAAACTAACGTAGGTCTCTTTATCTAAGATACTACTCAACTTTGTTATATCAAAGACAAACGAATCTGTACCCGCTTTAGGAACAAAAGCATTACTTAAACTTTTAAAATCTAGAGCGTTACTCTCAAAGTTAAAATCTGTAGACGAGATCCCTGGCATACCTAGATACCATTTGCAATCTGGTGCAAGTGCAGGATTCACGCTAAGTCGCTGCGGAATAGGTTCCATATTATACAACGTCATATTGCTCTGTGCCATACTCGTATGACCTAGAGCACTAAATACTACTATTATAAATAATTTTCTCAAAGTCTATAAATCTTGATCTATTATTACTTCTGCTTGAACTCCCATTTGAAGTAAAAAATCATAGGAGTCATAGAACTTGACATCAGGTTGGTTGCCTCCATTTTCTTTTAATGTATTGAAATAGGCTTTAATTCTAATCCTATTAGCAGCCGTAATCCGCAACACATTGGCTGTGCCCATCACTATATCAGTAGTTTTAGGATTTATCATATTCACCTTGCCGTTTCCGTCTACATTGGCAGATGTAAGAATAAGGATATCGCCAATAATCAATGAATCTAGCACCGTATTACTTACACTATCTTCAAAATATAGTTGTGTAGCAATATCTGCAGGAAACCCATTTTCAGTATATAAACGAACAAGTATCTCTTTTACCTGATCAGGATTCTCTAGTTCTAGACTAAAGGGCTGAGAAGATTCTAATACAAAATCTTTAGCTGTACCCTCAAGTGGTATATCTATTTCCACACGGGCAGTGACTTTAGAAGAATCTAATAAAAAATGTCTATCACTCCCTGTATTGGCAGTTTTTACATCTATTTTATAGTAATTACTAGCGGGTCTATTATTGATATAGTCAGCTAGATTACTTGTATTTTTATTCAGTTCAAACGAATCTACTTGGGTAGTCCACATTTCTGAATTAGGAATAATAGGGATAGGCAATGGGTCTGGCACCCCAATAAGACTAACCCTATTATTATCTGTATTAGTCCCTTCAAAACGAGTAATTGATGCCGCTAGGGGAATTCCAATACTGTTTTTTAGTATAAATTTAATACGCGGATCAGCTATCGTAAATGTACCTGACTGGCTATTTTCAAAAAACCCAATATCGAAGCTATCTCCTGGAGTAGCAAAATCTAATACATCGAATAGGCCGGTCACCTTACTATAATTCTGACTAAGAAGCTGCATATCAAAAGTTACTGTCTCTTTAGGCTTGAGACTATTGCTTCCCTTCTTAGTAATCGTTATTTCTAACTCTACATCCATTTCTGAATAGGTCTGAGGGGTCTTAGTAAAATCTATTTCCAGGTCTTGGAGAGGAATAGTAGAGCTACCAGTATTAGGAGCAATGGTGTATATGGCAGAAACTGTTTCACTTAGAGAAGTTCCATTATTCTTAGCCTCTGGTATCGTTATTTTAAAAGCTACGTCGTGCTCTAGTGTGGTGCTTATATTGAGTGGCAAGGTTCCTCCTTTATACCAAATTTTATCTATCTCATTGGCCCCAAATAAATGGCCTAATGTTCTATTATAAGTAAGCACAAGTGTGCGAGAAGTATTCAGTCTATTGAGTTGTAAAGCATCTAAAGTAAAGGTCTCTCCATACGACTGATCATCAAGAATTAGCAGATTTTCTGCTATTTCAGATTCATACTCATCTGCATATACTAGGGTGAGACTACCATCAGCCTCTACACGTACATATTCAAAATCTTGGACTTCATTTAGTACATCTTGTAGGCCTAATCTAGAATAAACTAAAGGTACAGCTATAGTAGGGTTCCATTGTATTCCACTAAGCTTTTGACCTTTTTCTATGGTATCTGTAATATCTTTGATACATGAACCTAAAAACAAAACTAAGACTATAAACAAGAGTGATTTTTTCATATTTGCTTAATTTTGAACAAAAATAGAATGAAAAGTCGTAAAATCACTACCCATATGAAGGTAGCAGCTGTGTTATGTGCTCTGTATGTCATATTAGGTGCATTTGGTGCTCATGGATTAGAAAATATACTCTCACCAGACCAAAAAGCCACTTATGAAACTGGACTTCGTTACTTAATTATTCACGCTATAGGGTTATTTATAGTTCAGATTATCTATTATATGAAAGAGAGTTATAATCCCTACCCTAGTCGTTTTTTTTACCTGGGTATGCTTTTGTTCTCTGCTAGTTTGATATTGCACGCACTCAAAGATGTGATTGGAATAGAAGTAAATGTATTTGCCAGGCTCGCACCTATCGGCGGATTGTGTTATATCGCAGGATGGTTGATATTTGCCTATACACTGCCAAGTAAATGAAAAGAGTAATTCTTATGAGGCACGGAAAGTCTGACTGGTCTAATGCTGGCCAAACGGACCACCAACGAACTCTAAATGCTAGAGGGAGAAAAGATACACCTCAAATAGTCCGAAAAATAAAAGCCTACGGAATACTCCCAGAGCTTATTTTAGTTTCTGATGCCGAACGTACACGGGAGACTTGGCAGATCTTATCTGAGATATTACCCGCTGCACCTACACGTTTTACCCACGACCTATATCTAGCTAGTGCACAGCAAATTATAAAGATTATAGAAAATGTAGACCCACTTATAGATACGGTATTAATCTTAGCTCATAATCCGGGGATCACAGATGTATTTTACAGCCTAGCAGGTGTACAAATAGATAATGTACCGACAGCTGGTGTAGGATGTATCCAATTTGATACCGATACTTTTAAAAATATTATGGAGTCTACTACCGAACTAGAGTATTTCTACTATCCTAAGATGGATCAGTAGCGGTAAATCACCGTTTTACCGTTGATACAAAGGGATACTTTATTATCGCAAGCGGCATCATTATCAGGGTCAAAATCGATGTCTATAGCCGAAATAGAATTTGATATATTCACATTTAGCTTTCCTTCCACTATATTTTTGGCACATTCTAAGGGGTAGTTTTTACGCAAGGGCAAGGTAGTGGCCAGTGAGATAGTCAATTGATTATCTGTAACGCTCAATGTACCATCGAAGCTAAGTTGATCATTTACTATACCATAACCGTTATCTGCTAATTCTCGTATAGCGATAGTAGCATCTACCCGTTTTGCTTCCTTGTTTTCTATAACGGAAAGTTGTGTGGTAGTCAGTTTAAGCTCATCGTCACTTATTCGCTTAATTACCATAGCACCGCTTATCTCCATCATAGACTCGCCGTTACCTGAGTAAAACGGATTATCTTCTGGAAACTCTATTACTAATTTAGCATCTATATCTTGAGGATGCCTATTGAGCGAAACGGTAAAATACCCTGCTCTGTATTTACCATCTTTGCAAAGCAAACCGTAAGGTGATTGACCTAAAAAGCCGAAATCAAATCCCAATTTAATTCCATCACCATCAATAAAGGAAGTATCTAAATACGAAACCACTACATCGCTTGGCATTAAAGACTCATCTTTTTTGAAATACAGTAAATCTCCAGTAGACCAATCTTGAACAATATCAAAAGTGGATAAAATTTCGGATACTACATTTAAGGAAATCTGCGAAGTTTCATCAGTCTCTGTAATTTCCAATATCGGCTCCTCTTGACATCCTCCTGCTATAGCAAGTAGACTAAGTAATAATCCTCTAAATAATAATCGCTTCACCTATCCTTCTTTATTCTTGTTATGCAAATGTAGTGTCTCTTACTGAGTTTTAAATTAGCTTTGACCAACATTAGGCTTTAAATTACACTAATTGGACACTTTAGACACTAGACAGACATTGTTCATTGAGGTTTTACTACCTCTGAATCTCGCAAACACATTCACGTACCGCATCCCTTTCGAACTGAATGAAGAGGTAATAGTAGGCAAGCGAGTAAGTGTACCCTTTGGCAAAAACAAAGTACAAGCGGGTATAATCTATGCCATAGGCGAAAAGCCACCTGCTGCATATCAGGCTAAATACATAATAGACATAGTAGACAATGAGCCTATAGTAAGCGAAGATCAACTTGCCTTCTGGCGATGGATAGCAACTTATTACTTGACATCGCTAGGACTGGTATACAACGCTGCTATGCCTGCAGGCCTAAAACTAGAAGGAGAGTCTAAGCTCATGCTTCATCCTGATTTTGATCAAAGCGGAGTAATACTAGACCCCAAAGAATTTTTAATAATAGAAAACCTAAAAGCGAATAAAGAACTCAGCATAGGGCAAGCAGCCAGTATTTTAAAAATACCGCAAATACACAAGTATGTAAAATCGCTGTACCTGAAAGGTGCCATACTTATGCGAGAAGATGTAAATGAAGTGTACAAACCTAAAATGGTGAACTACATCACTATAAACAAGGAAGTACAAACCGACAAGAAACTTAATCTACTTTTTGATGAGCTAGAAACCAGAGCAAAAAAGCAGTTACAAGCTCTTATGACTTTCATAGCGAAGTACAGTATCACGGGAGAAGCTGAAAAGACCGAACTAGTAAAACATGACTTGACTAATGCTGCTATAAATGCTCTGATAGACAAAGACATTTTCATACAAGAAAATAGAGCCAAATCTAGAATAGACTTCACCATTTCTCAGCTCCCACTAGAGCCGCTACAGCCAGAGCAAAAAGAGGCATACAAACAGATAAAAGCTTCCTTTGCTGAGCAAAAACCTGCCCTACTATTTGGGGTAACGAGTAGTGGCAAAACTCACGTATACAGCCATTTAATACAAGAAAGACTAGATGTAGGTGAGCAAGTACTCTATCTACTTCCGGAGATAGCACTTACTAGTCAGCTTATAGAGCGACTACAACGGTATTTTGGCGAGCAACTAGTCGTATCACATTCTAAATTTAGCAATAACGAACGTGTAGAAGTATACCAAGCTATACAGAGCGGCAAACCATTACTAATCATAGGAACACGTAGTGCTATTTTTCAGCCGTTTACCAAACTAGGACTCATAATAGTAGACGAAGAGCACGAGAGTAGTTTTAAGCAGCATGAGCCTGCTCCTAGATTTCATGCACGAGACACTGCTCTATATCTAGCCAATAAAAGAGGTGCTAATATAGTGCTAGGCAGTGCCACACCTGCTATAGAATCATACTACAATGCTACACAAGACAAGTACGCTATGGTACAGCTTACTAAGCGATATGACAATGCTATAATGCCGCAAATAGAAGTGGTAGACATGCAGGCTCAAAAGAAACAAAAAAGGGTTCGAGGCATTTTTAGTGACACTTTGCTAGACGCGATTTCTGATGCCAAACAAAAAGGAAAACAGGTTATTCTTTTTCAAAATAAAAAAGGATATGTACCTGTGCTAGAGTGCAATGTTTGTGCGTGGACACCTAAATGCCAAAACTGCGACATCTCCCTTACTTACTATAAATACCAAGACAACATGCGTTGCCATTACTGTGGTTTTACCCAGCCTGTAGTAAGCCAATGTGCTACGTGCAATAACAAAGGAATAGAACTAATAGGCTATGGAACTGAGCGTATAGAAGACGAACTAAGCCTATACCTACCAGATCTTAAAATTAAACGAATGGACTATAATACCACTCGTCTCAAAAATTCACATACCAAACTAATTCAGGAATTTACAGCAGGAAAAGTGGATGTACTTATAGGTACACAGATGGTAGCCAAAGGATTGGACTTCGAAAATGTGACCACAGTGGGTATTCTGAATGCAGATCACTTAATCAACTTCCCTGATTTTAGGGCAAATGAGCGAGCATTTCAATTGATAACACAAGTAGCCGGTAGAGCAGGTAGACGAAAAGAACAAGGTAAGGTATACATACAAACATCTAAACCCGACCACTTTGTCATAAAACAAATAGTAGAAAACGACTACCAAGGAATGTATGAAGCAGAGTTAGCCGAAAGAAGCGAATACGACTACCCTCCGTTTTTTAGATTAATAAAATTAACCCTTAAACATAAAGATGCTTTGCATCTATATAAAATCGGGCAACAAACTAAAAACCATCTACTCTCTTTCTTTGGTGACAGCTTGCTAGGTCCCGAAAAGCCCTATGTAAGTAAAATAAGAAATTGGTACATTCTCAACTTTGTACTCAAGGTAGAAAACAAGGGTGGTCAAATAAGAGAGCAAAAAAATAAGCTTGCAGCTGCAGTAGCTCAGTTAGATAAACACAAAGACTTCAGCCAAGCACGCATAGTAGTAGATGTAGACCCAGTGTAATGAACAAAATAACCGACACCCAATCCTTGTTAATATATCATATGAAAGTATCTTTAATCTTATTCTTAATTATTGCTTCGTTTTCAATGAAAGCACAAGTTTTACCAAGTAGCTTTTCTGGAGACTGGGAAGCAACATGTGTAAAAGAGAAATTAGATACCAATAAAATAGCCGTATGTGGCATATGTCCTCATATTAGTAGTGACAGTAACTCCAGAATAATTAGTTCTGTAACCTTAAATTTCAGTAACAAAGATTTAACTATCATAACTCCTGACAGATCTACTACTGTACCCATAGAGTATAATGAAAAACTGGAACATCTCGTCTTCATAAACAATGGGATTACTTATGATTTCAGCATATTGTATGTAGATGTGCTCTCCAAAATAATTTTAAAAAGTCAAAATGGTAATATCATATACCTAGAACGTAAAAATAATCTTAGAAGTAAATAAGCAACCTTCTTGGCACGATATTGGTCTACTTTTATACAACAATGAAGAATATATTTTTACTTTTAATACTTACCATAAGCTCCGTTTGTATGGCACAAAAAGGTGCAGAAATTACCTTTGAAAAGAAAGGGTTACAGTTTGATAGTATCCCAGAAGGCACTCAACTCTCCGTCGTATACACTTTTACTAATACAGGTGATACCGAATTACATATCACTAAAGTAAAAACTACCTGTGGATGCACAGTAGTAGATTACTCTAAAAAGCCTGTAGCACCAGGACAGACAGATTCGATAAATGCAGTTTTCGATACAAACCTGAGGGCAGGTCATAATGCTAAAGGAATCAATCTAGAAACCAATGCAGGAGAGGTAAGTCTAGTATTTGAGGTATTTGTGATACCTAACGAAAATACTCCAGCTACAGAACCTACAGAGTCTTCAGAAGAGGAAGATCACAGTGGCCATAATCACTAGAGATAGATAAAGAAATATGTGCTCAGGCCAGCACATATCCACTTTTTACTCTTTTATGTTTGCTAACGCCTCAGGTCTTCTATTTTTGCAGCCTTATTATGAACATACACGAGTATCAAGCAAAAGAAATACTTAAAACCTACGGTGTAGCGATACAAGAAGGAATCGTTATAGATAAAAAGGAAGATGCACTAGCTGCTGGAGCCAAATTGCGTGAGCAAACGGGCACTGACTGGATGGTAGTAAAAGCACAAGTACACGCAGGTGGACGTGGCAAAGGTGGAGGAGTAAAACTTGCCAAAAACGACGAAGAACTAAAACAAGTAGTAAACGATATACTAGGAATGACCCTAGTAACACCACAAACAAGCAAAGAAGGGAAATTTGTAAGTAAAGTACTACTAGCACAAGACGTATACTACCCAGGTGCCAACGAGCCAGAGGAATACTACATGAGTGTATTACTAGATAGAGATACAGGCCAAAATGTGATCATATACACTACTGAAGGTGGTATGGATATAGAGCAAGTAGCTCACGACACTCCAGAATTGATACATAAAGAATTCATAGACCCTGCACTAGGACTACAAGGTTTCCAAGCTCGTAAAATTGCGTTCAACCTTGGACTAACCGGTGTCGCTCTTAAAGGAATGGTGAAGTTTGTAACCTCATTATACAATGCGTATGTAGGTACAGATTCTGCTATGTTCGAAATCAATCCAGTACTAAAAACATCAGATGATAAAATAATCGCTGTAGATAGTAAAGTAACATTGGATGACAATGCACTTTATCGTCACAAGGATTTTGCTGCGTTAAGAGACGAAAGTGAAGAAGATCCTACAGAGGTAGAAGCTAAGAAGCATGGCCTTAACTTTATAAAACTAGACGGAAACGTTGGTTGTATGGTAAACGGTGCTGGTCTAGCTATGGCGACTATGGACATCATAAAACTAAGCGGCGGTGAACCTGCTAACTTTCTAGACGTAGGAGGAAGTGCTAACGCTACTACAGTAGAAGCAGGTTTCCGTATCATACTAAAAGATCCAAGCGTAAAAGCTATCCTTATAAATATATTTGGAGGTATAGTAAGATGTGACAGAGTAGCAAATGGTGTAGTAGATGCCTACAAATCTATAGGCGAAATACACGTACCTATAATCGTAAGACTACAAGGCACTAACGCTGAAGAAGCTAAGAAAATAATAGACGAGAGTGGACTTAAAGTGGAGTCTGCTATAGTATTGCAAGAAGCTGCTGATAAGGTAAAAGCAGTATTAGTATAACCTATATGTTATGAGCGCATTCATAGAAATACGGCCTCATAACATCAACTCAAAAACAATACGAGAGATAGTGCAAGTTCTTCGCAAAGGAGGACTCGCTATTATTCCTACAGATTCTATCTACGCTATAGTAGGTGACTTGCACCACAGAGGTGTGATGGAGAAAATATGTAAACTGCTAGATAAAAAGCCCAACAAGGCCAATCTATCTATTTTGTGCAAAGACCTCAGTAATCTGAGCGAGTACACCTCTCCCATCTCTAACCCTACATACAAAGTAATGAACCGAGTTCTTCCTGGACCATTTACTTTTATTCTAAGGGCAAACAATAATGTGCCTAAAATATTTCGGCAAAACAAGAAAACCATAGGTATTCGTGTACCCGACAACGCTATTTGCCAAGCTCTGATAGTCGAACTAGGCAATCCATTGGTTTGCTCATCTATTCACTCAGAAGACGAAATACAAGAATACCTTACTGAGCCAGAAGAAATCTTTGAAGTGTGGCAAAACAAAGTAGAATATATAATAGATGGAGAAGCCGGACAAAACGTAGGAACTACAGTATTAGATGCATCAGAGGATGAAATAGAGCTAGTACGAGAAGGCCTAGGAATAGATCAACTGTAGATATAGGATAATAAGATACTACCCACAAACAAGGTAGAGGCACCACAACCAATTTCTCCAATTTAAAACCCATCTTCCAATTATTTATTCTCTGTAAATCCATGTAAATTTGCCACTCATTAATGACTAAGACATTTCTTATTTGTATATACGGCATACTGACACTACTACTAGTGAACAGTGTGCAGCCATTGCTCACTGTGGGCTCAGATGCTGAGACCGTTATACTTGCAGAAAACGATACCGATAGCGAAGAAGACACTAAAAAATCTCTTGATGATGTTTACTTATCAGAGAACTTTATGGAATCAGTCCTGTTAGAACTATATGGTCTTCGCCACTCCGTTTTCAGTATGCACCAGCGTTATAATAAGGTAACCACTCCTCCACCTGACTACGTGTAATTTTAGACCCCCAGTTCTTTTCACTCTAACATTACAATCAAAAAATTCAATAAATTAATGCAACAATTTTTTTCGAAGTTAAAAAATGATTTACCGGCCGGATTGGTCGTTTTCTTAGTCGCCGTACCTCTCTGTCTTGGTATCGCAGCAGTAAGCGGGGTTCCTGCGTTTTCAGGACTCATAGCTGGCATTATAGGAGGCATAGTCGTAGGTTCCATTAGCGGCTCATCACTTGGCGTGAGCGGCCCCGCAGCAGGTCTTGCAGTTATCATTTTCGATGCGATAGACCAAATGAAACTAAATATTGATGAAACTGCAACACAAGATGTATTCGTAGAAGCATTTCAAATGTTCCTACTGGCCGTAGTTATAGCAGGTGTAATTCAAGTAATTCTAGGATTTATAAATGGTGGAATTATAGGATACTACTTCCCCTCTTCTGTAATAAAAGGAATGCTAGCAGGTATCGGATTAACCATATTTCTGAAAGAAGTACCACACGCTTTAGGATATGACAAAGACATAGAAGGCGATATGGAATTTTGGCAAGTAGACGGAGAGAATACCTTCAGTGAAATTCTCAATGCACTTGGCAATCCTGATTTCGGGGCTACTATTATTGCTTTTGTCGGCATAGCAATACTTATTCTATGGCAACAAAAATTCATAAATAAATTCAAATTTTCTAATATTATCCAAGGACCACTTGTAGCTATTTTGGCTGGCATTGGTTTAGTATTTGCTTTTAAAGGTGGATCTCACGAAATGATAGCAGAACATCTCGTAAACGTACCGGTAGCAGAGAATACAAAAGATTTTTTAAGCTTCTTCACCTTCCCGAATTTTGGTGCTATCACCAATGTCTTGGTTTGGAAAACTGCAGCCGTAATAGCAGTAGTGGCAAGTTTAGAGACGCTACTTTGCGTAGAGGCGACAGATAAACTAGACCCAGAAAAAAGTATAACTCCAACCAACCGTGAACTTAAAGCACAAGGAGTTGGAAACATCCTCTCTGGTCTTATCGGTGGACTTCCTATTACGCAAGTAATAGTAAGGAGCTCTGCCAACATACAAAGTGGTGGCAAGACTAAAATGTCTGCTATTATCCACGGTTTCTTTATTCTAGGTTTTGTGGCTCTACTTCCTGAGGTTCTTAACCTAGTGCCACGTGCAAGTCTAGCAGCTATTCTACTTATCGTAGGATACAAACTAGCTAATCCTGCAACATTTAAAGAAATGTGGGCGGAAGGAAAATCTCAATTTATCCCGTTCATTGTAACGATAATTTTTATCATTTTCAAAGATTTACTTTGGGGTGTAGGCATAGGTCTTGTTGTTGCTATATTTGAAATATTATACCTCAACTACAAGAAACCTTATTTGGTAGATGCGGATTTAGTGAAAGACAATAAGCAGTTTCACTTCCAATTGGCAGAAGACGTAACATTCTTGCATAAGGCTAATATCTTAGAGACTCTTAACAAAGTGCCCAATGGCTCGAAGGTGATTATCGACGGGAAGAAATCTATTAGTATTCACCCAGATGTACGAGAGATCATTCGTGATTTCGAAACACACGCACAATACTCAGATATCACATTAGATATCATCAATTTCAAAGAAGGTATACAACCCAATCCCTTAGCACAATTTGATAAAGTAATCCAAAAGGTAGAGGACTAATACGACTTACTAATATAAGTAGAATGAAAATCTTTTAAACGAAAAAGGGAGCAACTAACGTTGCTCCCTTTTTTTTACTGTTTTCCGTATACTACCAAATCTTGATGCGAGTAGAGTCATGCTTATGCATAGCTCCAGTCTCACAAGTTCCAAATGCTTCGTAGTAGGGACCGAAGTTGACCAATGGACCTATTACTCTAAACTCTCCGGGAGAATGATTATCTGTTTTTAGCCTATTCCTTAATTCTTCGTCTTTTATGTTTCCTTTCCACACATTGGCCCAGCCAAGGAAGAAACGTTGTTGCCACGTAAATCCATCTATATCTTCTGGCATATTTCCATTGTACTGCTTTTTCAAAGCTTCGTACGAAAGGGTTATCCCACCCAGATCAGCTATGTTTTCACCCATAGTCAATTTCCCATTTACGTACATACTATCTACCGGTGAGTAGGTATCATACTGCTCTCCGAGTTTCTGTGCTAGTGCATCAAATTTAGCTCTGTCCCCTTCTGTCCACCACGAGTTTAGATTTCCATTCCAGTCGTACTTACTTCCCTGGTCATCAAAACCATGAGAAAACTCATGGCCTATCACAGCTCCTATACCACCATAATTGATAGCGTGATCAAAATCTTTATGAAAGAAGGGAGGTTGCAAGATCCCAGCAGGAAATACAATCTCATTGTTAGATGCACTATAATAAGCATTCACCATCTGAGGAGACATATGCCACTCTGTTTTGTCTACCGGCTTGCCTTGCTTCTCTAGCATTTTATCATATCCAAACTTTCGAGCATTTACGATATTTTGGAAGTAACTATCTCCTACTACTTCTAGCTTACTGTAATCTTCCCACTCATCTGGATAGCCTACCTTGTAAGTGAATGCTTTAAGTTTCTGAGTTGCTTTTTCTTTGGTCTCTTGACTCATCCAAGTCAGATTAGCTACTCGGTCTATATAGGCAGACCGGAGGTTCTCTATCATATTAACCATGTATTCCTTTGATTCTTCTGAGAAGTATTCTTTCACAAAAAGTTTTCCTAAAGGCTGGCTTAAAGTCCTATCTAACTTACTGTACACACGCTCATTTCTTGGCTTCATAGTAGTAGTACCACGCAGCTTTGTACTATAAAACGCAAAATTCTCTTTCTCTAAATCACTCGTCAAATATGGTGCAGCTCCTGAAATGGCGTTCCATTTGAAATAGCTTTTCCAGTCTTCTAGGCTTACTTCATTTATTATACCATCTAAAGATGTATAGAATGAAGGCTGTCCCACTATAATCGTGTCAAAAGCTGCAAAACCTCTTGCGTTCACGATTTTCTTTAAATCAATATTTTTCAGTGACTTATCCCATTCTGTAAAATTCTTCTTATTGTATCGCTTATTTGGATCTCTATTCTCTAGTCTACTCCATGAAGCATCTGCTAGTTTAGTCTCCAGAGCCAATATACGCTCACCTACATTGGCATCTTGATCAGCAAGTGCAAACATTTTGTTTATATGCTTTACGTATGCACTTCGGATATCTGCAAATTTGGCATCGTCTTGCAGGTAATAGTCCCTATCTGGAAGATTGAGACCACTCTGACTTGCGTACACTACGTTCGCATTACTATTCTTGCTATCTGCACTTATGTATATGCCTACTGGATTACCTACTCCTAGCGGACCAAGTTTACCTAATAGTATCATTAAGTCGTCTACAGTACTTGCTGCATCTATCTCAGCTAAAACAGGCTGTATCGCTTGGGTGCCTGCTGCTGCTATAGCCGCTGTATCCATACCTGAGTTATAAAAATCACGAATCATCTGCTCATCAGACCCTTTCTTAGCTTTAGTATTTTTAGAAACTTCGGCTACTATTTTGATGAGTTTTTGTCTGTTTTGCTCATTCAATATATTGAACGCCATCCATCTGCTCTCGGTTTCTGGTACAGGATTATTAGCCATCCACCCACCTATAGCATACTGATAGAAGTTTTCGCATGGATTTGCTGTACTATCTATATAAGAAGTATCGAAGGCTACAGGGCCTTCCTTGGTGTTTTGCTGCACCTCTATACTTCCTACGTGCGTGGATCCAATGGTAGAGGTTATGCCGCAAGCCGCTAGAGCGAGTACAGCAATAAGTAAAAATGATTTATTCATATTGTGATTTTTCTAAATTGAGTGCAAATATATTAGAGTGTGGCCAAAAGAAAGGTTAGGAATAAGCCCGTATAAAATATGACATCTATACCAATTGAAGATAATCAGCATAATAAAAATGAGAAGACTTACTGCATCTAGTAAGATAGGCCTAAAATATTAGGCTAATTTTGTCTAAAATGTCCAATTCTCACAATATCCCAATACTCCTTATAGTATGCAGTCTAGCTTTTGCTGTACTCTCTTGCAAAAGTCCCAAGAATGTGAATAGTGTAGTAATAGAAAAGGTGGACACACTTACTCTATTCCCTTACTGGATAGATATGATGAATGACTCCAATGTAAATTACTATGATGCCGTGACTGCTTTTGACACGTACTGGGAGAATAGAGTAAAACCTACAGAAGATGATGGCGAGGCAGTAGATATCTTTGATAAACAAAAGACTCCTAAACAGGAAGCTGAAGATAAATTACGGTCGGTAGAGTATGTATACGAGTATAAGCAGTTTCTACATTGGAAACAAAGTAATAAGAACCTGGTAAAACCTGACGGCAGCATTCTTACCAATGAAGAAATACTAGAACAATGGAAAAAACAAACCGAAGATAGAACACGCAAATGAAAATATATTTATCGCTACTTTTTTGTATCACGTTTGCAGGAGCTTCTGTAGCTCAGAATTTTGCCAGCTTCTCACAAGTGGGCCCTATAAAATTTCCTGCAAACCCAAGTGTGCAAACCACAGGTATGGGCAGGGTATCTCACATGGTATACCACCCTACTGACAGTAACATACTATTTGCTATCACCTCTTCTGGGGGTGTTTTCAAAACGGCTAATGAGGGAGTCACTTGGAAACCTATAAGTGACCTACTACCCAATACCTATTGTGCTTCTATGGCCATTAACCCAGTAAATACAGATGTAATGTATCTAGGAACTGGAGATGCTAACTATGGCTACCGAGGTGGTTTGGGAATATGGAAAACAACCGATGGCGGAGACACGTGGTTTCAGTCTACTAGTGGCATAGGCAATAAACTAGTCTCATACGTACGAATGACACCCGGCGATACCACTACTCTAGTGGCAGCTTGCTCAGATGGTATATACAAAACTACGGACGCAGGATCTACGTGGACTAAGAAAACCACCGTAAACGTAAGCTATAGGGACTTACACTATCAGCCAGGGGATAGCAATATCCTATATGCAGCATCCAATACTACCTTCTATCGCTCGCATAATAATGGCAACAGTTGGATAGCGTCAAACGTTAATAGTAATATTAACTGTGCAGGCATTAAAATAGCTACTTGTCCTAAAGATACTTCTAAGCTGTTTTGTGTAGTATGGAAAGGTGGTTCTAGTCCTTTTGGCGGAGTATATAAATCTACCAATAATGGAGCTTCATTTACCTTAATGGTAGATACCCCAAACATACTGGGTTACGCAAGTGACGGAAGCACTATGAACGGACAAGGAGCATACAACCTTGCAATAAAAAGTGATCCAAACGATGCAGATGTACTATATGTGGGTGCTATCACTCTTTGGAAATCTACCAATGGAGGTGCTATATTTAACTTGAATTCACCTTGGGCCTTTGGCGTACACGCAGATAAACATGGCTTTCTTTTTTCTCCCTTTAATCCTAAAAAGCTATACGTATACCACGACGGCGGCATAGATCTAACAACCAATCGTGGCGACACTTGGACTACTATGGAAGACGGCCTTAGTGCCTCAGAATTTTATAAAATGGGGAGTAGCGGTCTATATAAAGACAACATACTAGGTGGCCTGCAAGACAATGGAATGGATGTGGCAGTAGACAAACAGTTTAGCACTGTAAGAGGCGGTGACTGGGGAGGTGACTTTGCTTTTGATGCTTTTGACAAAGATATAGTGTATGAAAATGGAGGTATTAAAAGAAACATAGAAACACGTGCTACAGGAAGTATAAATGGTAGTGGAGGTTTGTATACCGTACATCCAAATGATAGCAACGTAATGTTCGAAGCTACTACGGATATTTACAGAACACAAAACCTGAGAGCTAGCCCTACTACGGCGGTTAGCTGGACCAAAATTTCTAATTTTTCTGGCACCACTGATGAAGTGGGCATGAGCTATGCGAAGTCTTCTAGCGGTACTTTTTATGCTGCATTCAGGCCACAGGCTTTGTATCTTAGTGTAGATATAAATGCTACCTCACCTACTTTTACCAAACTCACCTCTTTTCCTTATAATAGTGGTGAGCAAATAAGACAAGTAGAAACATCTACTTCTGACTCTAATGCCATCTACGTAGTAACCACGCAATCTCGTATTTTGGTATCGCACAATAAAGGGAGTACTTGGACAGAAATAACCAAGAACTTACCTGCCATTAATATCATCAAGTTACTATTAGATCCTAATGCATATGACTCTAGCATGTACGCTTGCAATGCGTTTGGGGTATACTACCGTAATCGATATTTAAGTAACTGGATTCCCTTTTCACAGGGACTACCTACTATCTCTAAGATTACTGATATGGAAATCATGAATGATGTCAATGCAAATGGCCGTCTGCACATATCTACCTGGGGAAGAGGCATTTGGCAAACAGATTTATTTAAAAACTCATCGGTATCACCTACTGCAGATTTCACTATTAATACGGCAAGCTCACAATCCTGTGTCAATACTATAATAGCCGTAGACAACTCATATGGCTCTCCACTAGGAAGAAAATGGCAAATAAGTCCAGCTACGGGTTGGGAGTATGTCAATGGAACAGACTCCTCATCTTCTAGAGCCGAAATAAAATTTATCACATCAGGTATTTATTTTATATCCCTGAATGTTTACAATAGCTTAGGTACGGATATAGAAACCAAAAACTATATATATTCACCCATGACCGTAGATGCTACTTGTACCACAAGCACTAATCTGCTGGGCGGTTACACTATTGGTATATATAAATTTGAGCTAAATACAATCTCCAATGCATCTAGTACTGGAAAAGCATCTTACGAAGATTTTTCATGTGCTAGTAATACTGCACTAAAAACCAATACAACATATACCGCTTGGGTAACCAATGGCAACAGTTATAACGAAAATTCAAAAGTGTATATAGACTACAATGATGATGGCGATTTTCTAGATGCTAATGAACTTGTAGGAAGTATTAGTAGTGGCTTATCTCGTAGATCTGTCAACTTTACTACGCTTGCTTCTCCACCAGTGGTCAATAAGTTTATACGACTACGAGTAGTATCAGATTATGCCAATGTGAGTTCACCATGTGGCACATTAAGCTACGGCCAAAGTGAGGACTATGCCATCTACATAGATAATG
>Ga0209713_10000822_pt1 | contig 17809 bp, 14 predicted proteins | sample ArcOceMetagenome_3_FD_187444 | JGI IMG/M metagenome (GOLD analysis project Ga0209713, IMG submission 187444) | Marine eukaryotic phytoplankton communities from Arctic Ocean - Arctic Ocean- Svalbard ARC20M Metagenome (SPAdes) (version 2) | ecosystem: Environmental > Aquatic > Marine > Oceanic... | reverse complement strand
CGACCTCGTCGGGCGCACCTACTACAACCTGCCCGTCTCGGCGCTCGTGCACGACCTCGAGCTCGTCGAGGCGTGGAACGGCCTCGCGCGCGCCTCGGCCGGCTCGTACTACAACTACAACTACGAGACGAGTACGGCCAGGCCGCCGACGGCGGTGGCGACGCCACGAGCTCGGACGCCGCTGATGGCGGTGGCCTCGTCAGCGTGGGTGGCGGCGTGGCGGTGGGCGGCGGCGACACCGCGTCGGCGTCGTCGGCGTCGGCGGCGTCCGGCGCCGCCAAGGTCTTCGTCGTCAAGGAGTACGGGCTCGTCTCGGCGAGAGCGGCGGCGCGCGACGGCACGGCGCTGCTCGCGACGCAGGACGACGCGTGGATCCGCGGCATGACGTCCGCCGCGCTGGCGTCGCCCGCGTGCGCCGCCGTGCTGTACTGGTCGCTGCGCCCGCACGCGGCCGAGGGCGGCTTCCACGCGCACGCCGAGTACGGCGGCGACGTCGTCGCGCTCCACTGGCCGGGCTTCTCCTCGGGCTACCCCAACTACGAGCGCGAGACGTTCGCCGCGCTGCGCGCCGCCAACAACGCCACCGCGCCGCCCGCCGTCTGCGCGCCCGAGCTGCGGCCGCTCTTTGGCGGCGCGCCGCCGTGCTTTGCCTTCCGCGGCGTCGCGGGGGCGGCCTACTACGAGCTGTGGGGCCGCTCCAATGTCTCGGCGGCAATCGAGGCCGAGGACAGCGGCGTGGCCGGCGACGGCGACGGCGCGGAGGCGGAGGGGTGGGTGGTGGTGTCGGAGAACATCACGGACGCGCACGAGGCGCGCGCCGCATACGCTTCCCTCGAGCAGGCGACGCTCGACGCGCGGCTGGGCGGCAACAGCGGCGGCGTCGCCTCGTCGTTGTCCTTCTGCCTGCGCGCGTGCGCCGACCGCGGCGCAATGCGGGTCACGGCGGCGGGGCTCGCGATGATCTCCTCCGAGGTGGTGTATGGCCTCGCGAGCGAGACGCAGCCGTGCTTCTGGAACGACTCGTCCACGTGCGCGCGCACCGTCACGCCGCGCTGCTCGGAGTGCTCGACGCCCATCGAGCTGACGCCGCAGCCCGACCTCCTCCCGACCAACTCGTGCACCGTCTACCACCTCGCCGTCTACCACGTCACCTCGCCGTCTCGAATCGCGTGGCACTACGCCACGGGCCCATGGCTGATCATCGATGTGGTCGCCAGCTTCCCGCTCGACTGGTTCATGGGCGCGATCGCGGACGAGGACGAGGGCGGCGACAGTGGCGGGAGCGAGACGCAGCTGCTGTTGCTGATCCGGCTGAGCAAGCTGTGGAAGCTCCTGCGGCTGCTGCGGCTGTGGCGCGTGGGGCTGCGCTCCAAGGTCGACCACGCGGACAACTCCGGCATCGGCGAGCTCGTGCTCGCGGTGACGGCGAGCACCTCCTTCTGGTTTGCGTGCAACTTCTCGATCCTCTTCCTCGCGATCCACGTCAACGGCTGCCTGCAGGTCTTCTTTGCCAAGGTGATGGACGACTCCGACGCCGCCGACGCCGCCGACGCCGCCGACGCCGCCGACGCCGCGAGCACGTGGGTGACACGCGCCGGGCTGGCGAACGCGTCGACCATCTCGCTGTACACGGCGGCGCTCGTGCACGCGCTGCTGCAGATGCTGCTGGTGGGTGCGGGGCTGGTGCCGCCGGCGCGCGTCGAGGAGAACCTGCTCTACCTCGTGTCTCTGCTGCTGGGCGCGTTCCTGTTCATTCACATGATCGCCTCGCTGACAGGCTGGTGGCCGCCGCGCCGCCCAGCTCGTGCAGCACGCGCAGGAAACCCGCGTGCCCGTGGTCGGCAGCGTGGTGGGCAGGCGTAATGCCGTCCCGACCCGACGACGACAGGCTGGTGGCCCGCCACCGTCGTAATACTCCCACGGCCGGGCGCCGGGACGGCGCTCTCCGGTGAGCACGAACACCATGCCCGCGCCGACGGCGATGTCCAAGGACTCGCCGTGCACCTCCACGCTCGCCTCTTTGGTCGTTCCTCCCAGTGCGTCGTCCCATTCAAGCACGGTTGGGTCGACCGTCGTGCCGGGGCGCAGATCCGCGATGGTGCACCATCCGACCACCGTCGCTGGGTAGGGGCCGTGATCCTGTTCGGTCGCCTCTGACACATCGGCTGGCTTCGAGGTGAAGAAGAGCTTGCCGTTGCCGCACGTCAGGTGGCGTGGGGCGTACAGCTGGCCGCCACCAGCAGACACGACGACCTCGCCGAGCTTCTCATCGCGCAGCGTCACCAGGTGCAGCTTGCGCGCCGAGAGGTCGGACAGGCAGAGCGCGCCGTTGGGCAGCACGACGCACGCGCCCAGGGTGAGAGGCTCGACGGTGGCCGGCGCGTTATGGCGGACAGGCGGGTTCTGCCCCAAGCACGGGTGGCACCTCCGTTCCTCCTTGGGCCACTGCCTCTTCCCATAGGAAGCTCGGCCTAGGCTCTGACCGCACTTGCTGCAGGCGCGCAGCTCCCCGGCAGGCGGGGGTGCGGGCGCGGGCACGGGTGTAAAGATCGAGGCGATATCCACCACATCGCCGGCCGCGCCCACCACATCACTGCCCGTGCTGGTGCCCGCGCTTGCGCCTTCCATCAAGCCAATCGAAGCACCGTGCAGGCTGAGCCACTCGGCGTTTCCTAGGATGGTGCGAGCGTGGGCGAGCATGGCACTGCAGACTGCTTTGAGGGAGCGGACGTCGCGAAGCGACACGAAGACGAGCACGTGGAGCTGGAGAGCGTCGGGAAGGGTCAGCAGCATGATCGTCGAGAGGCGGCACGGGGTGAGGGAGGACGCGGTCGCGAAGTCTTACGAAGTCGGACCATAGTTCGCACACTGCGGTGGTTTGCCAACGACATACACCGCTGAGAACGCCGACGGCGATCGGCGATCGAAGGACCGACCTCCTCCGCCCGGGGTCGTCCGACGGCGCCCGCCCGTCGAGAGCGCGCCGCCGACCGCGTGCCGCGCCGCGACTCCTGCGCGTGCATGCATGATCGCCCGGGACCGACCGCACCGCCCGGGACTGCCCGGGACCACCTGGGACTGTCCTGATACTTGACAATCTGAGAACTTGCGCGAGCCGATCGACCATCGACACTCCTGAGTCGTACACCTCCGATCGTGTGCTTATGATAGCTTTTGAGGCCGGATCACGTGATAGTTGCGTGCGCACGCATCGGCTTACCCGGCATCATGACGACCCACGGCTAGGCACCATCTACGTGCTTGGGCGGTATGGTGGGCTGTTTGAGGGTGTCTCTTTGCAACTACATCACCATAGCTTTTGACCAAACATCCTCGTGATAGAGTGGCGAGCGGCAGGAGCACGTCGGTTGTAGCTCAGGGCGCGCACGTCGAAGGCAAAGACCAAAGTGCAAAACCGGCACTACTCGCGAGCCCTTGAGCTCGGATGGAGCTCAGATTTTGACCCATGCGCTCGTGGCTGAGCCGTACAGCTCCGGTGCAATGCGTCAGGGAGCTGTAGAGGTCTTGCATATCGTAAGTCGCGTGCCGTGCCGTGACGGCTTAGGCCCGGGCGGCACGGTGACGTCACGAAGAGGCCGTGAGACGCATCGCAACGACTACACGCGGCCACCTGCACCTTTGGGCAATGAAGTGGACGGATTGGGCATCTCGCTGGGGCTCTTTGCAAGTCCCTTATTGATACTCTCGACCGAATCAGCCGTGGTGATGGAGTGGAAGGGCATGAGCACGGTGATTGCAATGTGGGCGGCACTCCCCGTGTGGACCCTTCGGAGAGCAGATGCAAGCCCAAAGCGCGCGGAATCGGCACTATCCGGGCCCATGAGCTCGGATTGAGCTGAAACTTTGACCCATGCGCTCGTGGCTGAGCCGTACAGCCCGGACCAGGTGCAAACGCGAGCTCTAATGGCCGTGTTATACTCCTGAAACCTCGTACCGCGTGCCGGGGCGGCTTGCGCACGAGCGGCACGCGATGACGTCACGAAGAGGCCATGAGACGCATCGCCACAACTACACGCGGCCACCTGCATCTTTGAGCGATGAAGCGGGCGGATTGAGCACCTCGGCGGGGCTCTTTGCAAGTCCATCAATGATACTCTCGACCGAATCAGTCGTGGTGATGGAGTGGAAGGGCATGAGCACTGCGATTGCAACGTGGGCGGCACTCCCCGTGGACCCTTAGGAGATGCAAGCCCAAAGCGCGGAATCGGCACTACCCGGGCCCATGAACTCGGATTGAGCTGAAACTTTGACCCATGCGCTCGTGGCTGAGCCGTACAGCCCGGACCAGGTGCGTATGGGAGCTCTGAAGGCCGTCTTCTACTCCGAAAACCGCGTACCGCGTGCCGGGGCGGCTTGCCTGCTGGCGGCACGCACGGTGACGTCACGAAGAGGCCGTGAGACGCATGCGCATGGCTACTGACGTAGCACTGCGTGTATGGGCGATGAAGTGGGCGGATTGAGCACCTCGCTGGGGCTCTTTGCAAGTCCCCCACTGATACTCTCGACCGAATCAGTCGTGGACATGGTGTGGAAGGGCACGAGCACAGCGATTGCAACGCGGGCGGCCTCTCTCGGTAGACCTCAGTGGATGCTACAGTTGACATGCTCATGCCCTTCCACTCCATGACCACGACTGATTCGGTCGAGAGTATCAGTGGGGGACTTGCAAAGAGCCCCAGCGAGGTGCTCAATCCGCCCAGTTCATCGCTCAAAGCTGCAGTCGAAAGCTGCAGCTGGCCGCGTGTAGTCGCGGCGATGCGTCTCGCGGCCTCTCTTGACGTCACCGTGCCGCTCGTGCAAGCCGTCCCAGCACGCGGTGCGCGGCTTTCGGAGTATAAGATGGCCTGTAGAGCTTCCGTTCGCACCTGATCCGGGCTGTGCGGCTCAGCCACGAGTGCATGGGTCAAAGTATCACATCAATCCGAGCTCATGGGCCCGAGTAGAGCCGATTCCGCGCTTGCGATCTGCATCTCCTGAGGGTCTACCGGGAGAGGCCGCCCGGTTGCAATCGCCGTGCTCATGCTCTTCCACTCCATCACCACGACTGATTCGGTCAAACGTATCAGTGGGGGACTTGCACAGAGCCCCAGCGAGGTGCTCAATCCGCCCAGTTCATCGCTCAAAGCTGCAGGTGGCCGCGTGTAGTCGTGGCGATGCGTCTCGCGGCCTCTTCGTGACGTCACCGTGTCATCCGGCAAGACGCCAGAGAACACATAACGCGGTTTCTGGAGAAGAAGATGGCCTTTAGAGCTCTTATACGCACCTGTACCGAGCTGTACGGCTCAGCCACGAGCGTGTGGGTCCAAGTATCACCTCAATCCGAGCACATGGGCCCGAGTAGTGCCGGTTCTGCGCCTGGCATCTTGCTGCCCTCCGTACTACGACGCACCTCTCTCGATGAGTGCTGCAATTGACGTGCTCATCGAGGTGTAGCTCTTCAGCACGCGTTGGTTGGAAGATGACCCTCACTAGAGAGGTTGAGAGCCTTGCAGCGCGGTACTGACAGGTCACAGCTCATGACATGAGGATCTAGCGCACCGTCGTGACGGTGATGCAAGTGTGCGGGAAGGAGGTGCTCCCGCATGGTGCGTGGCGGTGCCAATTAACGCGCTTATCGAGGTGTAGCTCTTCACTACGCGTTCGTTGGAAGATGATTATCACTAGAGAGATAGGAAGCCTCGTAGCGCGGTGCCAGCGCGCCACAGCTCATGACATGATGCCGTCGTGACGCTTGTACAAGTCTCTTCACAGTGAAATTTACCGTGCAAATAAATAGAGTTCGAAGCGGAGAAACGGAGAAACCACCCTTTCACGTCGGCCACCTGCTCGCACGGCTAGTTTCTTTCCATACCCCCGCACGGGGCCATGCCCCCAGCTACCACGCACGTTTGGGCTCTAGCGGGCACCAAACTAGTTTGCGGAGTTGCGGTGGTGTTACGGGGTGTTACCCCCTTACAAAACGCCGGCGGGTACGAGTTGCGTACCCGAGGAGTTGCACATACGACCTGTCCGACCACCCCGTGCGACGGTTTCCGACCACCCACCCACCCACCCTGGGGCGGCCGTCTGACCACCTACCCCACGAGGGCTCTTCCTGTGCCTCATCTCACCACCCACGACCCGCCGAGGAACACCAGCCACTCTGACTCAGGTCGCCACCCGGCAAGCGAGCGCACCCGGCCCCGCGGGACGCGGAGCGGGGGCGGCGCTCCTAAATTTTGCCGTACCTACATTTTCGGTGGGAATTTGCCGGGGTCGCATCAGCTGTGGCCTTCTTTCGCGAGACCTTAGCTGGCATGCACATCATAGTTTCTATGCACGCTTGCGCCAGTCAGTCCTGTTCTCACAGTGGCATGGGACGCAAGAAGCCGCTCTCCACAGCGGAGCTACTGGCCCGCTCCCAGGACAAGAAGAAGCCGAGCAAGGAGGAGCCAGACTCTTGGGAGAATGACGCAGCGGCCATCGCAGCTGAGGAGGCGGCCGAGCCAACGGCGGAGCAGCAGGCGGAAGCCCGAGCGCCCTGCATCGGGCCGAAGCCACCCTGCATGCCGGAGCGCGTCGCGGCGCAGAAGAAGCGTGACGAGGCCGCGGCCGCTGCCAAGCGTGAGGCAGCCAAGGTACAGTCGGAGCAGGCCGCCGTCGTCGCCGAGGCCATGGCGCGCAAGAAGGGCAAGGCCAAGGGCAAGGGCAAGGCCGCCGCTGCCACCGCCGCGGCGCCGTCGGTCCAACCGAGCGTGCGCCGCGCGGCCGATGCGGCGCCGCCAGCAGCACAGCAGCACCGCCGCGCACCACCGGAGGCGCCGCCGCTGCTCTCGGAGGTGGCGCCCGCTCGGCGCAACGTGCATGTGCCCGAGGAGTGCGCCGAGGAATGGGAGGCGGCCTCTGGCGGCGGCTTCGTGCGAATGCGGTACGGCTACCACCCTGGCGTCTCATGCGACGCGACCGGCCAGAATCCGCTCATAGGGCGGAGGCACCAGCTGCTGGCCGAGCACTGCGACGCCGCGGCGCACCCGCACGGGTACGACGTGTGCGACAGCGCGTTCGCCGCGCTGGATGCTGCCGAGCGGGAGCGATTCGAGCTCATCGAGCCGCCGTGCCGCGCGCCGCTGGCGTACGTCATCGGGTCGAAGGAGCACTTGACGCTGGTGTCCTTGGGATTGGTTGTAATATCTTAGAATCCGAGGAGGCTCTTCGTCCTTGCAGAGGCCTCTAGGGTCGCGGACGGAAGATAGCTAGTACAAGGCGCCCAGCCTCAAGTCGCACCTCCGCAACGAGGCAATGTGTTTTCATTCGGCGCGTCTAGGGTGGGTAGCACACCACCGCAAGCCGGCCGAAGCCTGGCTTGACTGCGCACCGGGTGCAAACGCCGCGCCCACCGCGATGAACGCCAGAGCCGTCGCGCAGCTCGCGTCGCACCCCTCCATGGCCATGGAGCGCGGCCCTCGTCCCGTGCAGCTGCCTCGCGAGCAGCAGATCAACCCGGTCGTGCTCGAGGAGCGCAAGGCGCAGATCGCGGCGCAGAGGCAGCTCAAGCGCCAGCAGCGTGAGCTCGAGGCCAAGAAGGAGACGCTCGAGAACGAGCTCGCATCGGTCAAGGAGAACCTCGAGGACGTCAACTCGCGCAAGCGCCGCACGCGCTCGCAGAATGTCACCACCATCATCGAGCCCGGCCAGAACCAGGTCTTCTCCGTGCCGATGTCGGCGGACGACGTCGAGGAGCGCTCGATGTCCGCCGCGACGAAGCGCTCCTTCGAGGAGAATCGGCGTCACGTCGTGCTGCAGAGGGCCGCTCCGGCGCTGACGCCGGCGCCGCCGCAGCGCAGCGTGTGCGCCGAGTCGACCGGCTTTGGGATGGCGCTCGCGTCCGCCGAGCTGCTCAACGGCGCGGCCGGCCTGATCTCGTCGGCGGCCGAGGCGGTCGCGACGCCCATCTTCGGCTGGCTCGCCTCGGGCCTCGCGTCCGCCGCCGCCGGAGGCGCGACGCCCACCGCCCACCCGCCGAGCGCCAGCGCCAGTGCCAGCGTGAGCGCGTCGATCGCCGGCCCGTCGCGGCGCGTCGGCGGCGCGCTTCGAGTGACGCCGTACAAGCGCTTCTTCTACAAGCACGCCAGCTGCATGCTGCGCTTCGGTCCCGTCACGGCCTCCGACCTCCGGATGCTCTTTGCGGAGGGCGCCGTCGACGCGACCACGATGGTGTTCGCGGCCAACGGCACGATGCGCTCGTGGCTCGCCATCGGCCGTGTCGCGCCGCTGCACTCCTTCGTGCGCAAACCCGCGTCCATCTCCGAGTGAGCGGGCGGAGCCGCCGCCGTGACGCGCCTGAGCGCGCATCGCGCATTGTTTGCAGGCCTCTTGTCCGAGTGTGCCTCGCCGCCCGAGCTGCCGAGAGAGCGAGCGATCGTGGAGGTCGCTTCTATTTCGGGCCCGACCTTAGAGGGAGGATATGCTGTATTGGTGCCGTCTGCGCGTTATGAATATTCGAAACAAATGAATGGTTTGAGACAAACATCTGGCGGTGTGTGGGCAAGCGCTGGCTGTCGGTCAAATAATTTTCGTCTGCGCCGTCTTGGGTCGAGCGCTAACGCACGTCAGCTGCTGCATGAGCCAGCTCTGCTTCTGCGGCTTCACTGGCTCGTCGGACGCGTCGGGGATGCCTGCGCATGCACCGGGGCGCCGTCGGTCATCAGGCGTGCGTCATGAGCCCTGTGCGCCATGAGCCCTGTGCGCCATGAGCCCCGTGCGCCATGAGCCCTGTGCCGACGGCCAGGCTCAGCGCGTGTCGACTTCTCTGACACGAATTCAGACTGTAAACGCCGTACGGATCGTCCACCGAGGTTTTGCTCGCTTTGAGCGATTTCTCCAACGAGCCCTTGGCCTTGGCGTCGTGTGAGATGTCGGATTTGACGCCGCTCGCCATCTCGTTGACAAACCCGAGGCCGAAATCCTGCGTGCGCGTGCATGAGAGCTCGGCATAAAGCGCGATGGGAGCCCAGCGGGCGTCAGACGGGCGTGCGTCACCTTGAGTGAGTCCGAGTTCGCCTTCCCCCTGCTAATCTTGCTGGGCTTGGCGCCGTCGGCCGCTGGGCTCCCATTCATCTCGCCTACATAGCTCTCGCGGCTGGCACTCTCCGCGCGCGCTCTCTCCACCTTCTCCTCGTCCTTCTTGACCGCCTGATCGAGCTTGTGCATGTCGTGCGCTCAATGCTTACGGCTCCTGTGCAGGCGTAGCTCGACTCCATATCACATGCACAGCGCTGTGCGGTGGATGTACCCCTCCCAGTTCCGGCGCCCGTAATTCCGTTCTCCGTAACTACTCAAAACCACGCACGATCGCGCCGACCTCAAAATTTCGCGGGCTACGACTCTGACTTGACGACCTGCGAGTACGCCGAGCGTCGCCCGCGCCGCGTCTTCCGCCAGTGCAGCTCGCCGCACAGGCCGTGCAAGCAGACGGCGCCAGCGCAGAGCCCGATGAGCATCGGCACCGCGGTCGCCAGCCACCGTGCCCGCTGCCTGCGCTGCGACGAGCTTGCCACGTGCGAGGGCGGCGGCGCCCAGGGCGGGGCAGACACCTTGGGAGGTGGAGACACGAGGGCGGGCGCTCCGAGCTCGTACGCGCACGTGAACGGCGGCTCGCCGCCCTCGCTGTGGTAGAGGTCGATGCGGTGGTCGACCTCGAAGGCCAGGCTGCCGTCGGCGCGCGCCTCGAAGCCGCCGACGGGGTGGAGGTCGGTGCGGCCCTTCTCGATGGCGGCCGGCACGAGCAGGAGCGGGTCGCGCCACGTCACGCCGTCGCGGCTCTCGCTGTACCACACGCCGCCCTCCGCGCCCGGCGCGTCCGGCGCGCCGACGAATCCCGGGAAGAGCCCCACCAGCCGCTGCCCGTCGGCGCTGGCGGCGACGGCCAGGAAGTAGATGTTGGCGGTGGCGGCTGACCACGAGCTCCTCGAGCTGTTGGCAAACGAGATCGGCGCGAAGCGGCCCAGCTCGAGCGGGCGCGTCGCGGGCGCGCTCGCCACCTGCACGTACCGCAGACCCATCGCGGGGTTGAAGCGCGCGTAGAGCCACAGCCGCCCGCGGAACTCGGCGACCACCGACAGCTTGCCGTCGAGCTCGCAGCTGCTCCCTTCCCAGGCGCGGCGCCCCTCGGCGCAGCCGAGCTCCGCCGCGCGCGCCGCGTCGAGCACGACGAGCGGCGTCGGTGACCAGCGCACGCCTCCGAGCGCCGTCATGTCGCCCTCCCACCGCAGCAGACCGTCGTGCCCCGACTGGACCGTCGGCGTCGCCAGAGGACCCCGGACAGGCTTCCCGACGCGGCCGCCATACATGAAGAGGCGGCCGGCGGACGCGGGCGTGCCGCACACGAAGGCGGCGTTGTGCGTGGACTGGTTCATCGCCGCGCCGCGCGCCACCACGATCGGATCGGCGTGGGCGCCGTGCAGCGGCGCGAGCGGGAGGAGGGCGTCGCCATCCAGGTTGTCGGAATAAACCGAGGAGCTTCCCACGTCGAGGAGCTCCTCGACGACAGAGGCGGTGTCCGTGGCCGTGTCGCGCGTGAGCGTGGAGCGCATGACGGTGTCCCACGCAAACGCCGGGTGGCCGGGCAGCGCGACGCCGTCGTCCCTCCTCGTGAAGCGCAGCTCGAGGCCGCCGCACGTGAGGCGCTGCGCGTATCGCTCGCTCCGCTCGTGCGGATAGGCGACGAGGCGGCCGCTCCGCTCGAGTGGGCTGCCGACGCTGAGCGTAGCGCATGGATTCATCGTGTCCGGCGATGGTGAAGGTGCTAACATCTTCCTCTGAAAACATCGAATCAAATCAGAGAATCGCGACGTTGCAACATGGAGCTCCGGCGGGCCATCGTGTTGCTTGCGCTGTTCACGGGCAGCTGCTCGGCCAGACAGCTGCAGGCCGAGCAGAAGAAGACGACTGCCACGCCAGCCGTCCACGAGACGATGCAGCTCCGCCTCGCGCTCATTAGGAACTACTGCAACGTGAGCCACGCAGCGGTGTGGCCTCTCGCCGCAAGCACTGTGACGTGCCAGCTCTTCCAGAAGAGGAAGGACGCGGGCCCGGGCGGCGCGCGCGACCAGGCCAAGAGCTTCCCAAAAGCGAAACTCAACGCGGACAAGAAGCTCACGTACGAGAGCGTCTGCGCCAAGGGCACGAAGTTCTACCACTGGAAGATGTGCAAGCACGACGGGGTGCGCAAGTTCATGCTGGGCGCCAATGCGGCCGCCGCAGCTCCAGCCGGTGGTGGTGCCGGCGTCGGCAAGGCGAAGGGCAAAGGCGTGGGCAAACTAGGCGGCGGCAAGAAGACGCCCGGCCGCCTGACGGGCCTCGTGCAGGCCAATCGGTAGGCGACGAGGCAGCAGCCTCGCTGCTAGGCGCAGGATCAACCACAGTCGTCGTCAACTGGCAGAGTGTCTGAAATGGTGGAGTAATGTTTGTTCGCTCACATAGGTAGTAGAATGAAACACACACACAACGCGAATGACGAGGCGGGGTGTGCTCAAAGAGCGCCCCTCCGCCCTCTCCTACCAGCCTCGCGCGCGCAGCATCAGCCAAATATTAGCTCAGAGGATGTCCACCAGGTCTGGGTGCCCGTTCTCCTGCAGCTTCTGGAAGGCGGCCGCAAACTCGGTCGCGAAGGCGGCGCCCTCGCTCGCGAAGCGCTCCGTGTGCGGCCGTAGCGCGGCATCGGTGACGAGGGCGTGGTCGGTCGGCAGCATCATCAGGTCGGGGTACTGCTCGCACAGCCAGACGGGCGCGCCCTTGGCGCTGGTCCGCTGCGTCCACTCGCACTCGAGGAGCAGCTCGAAGTAGCGATTGTCGAAGCGGAGCGGCGTGTCCGTCCACGGCCCCGCCCACGACGAGCGGTCGGCGTGGCAGCCGCCCAGCGTGTGGCCGCCGCTCAACGCGACGATCTCGGCGTCGTCGAACCCCATCCGATGGAAGACCGAGCGGATGTGCGGCGCGCCGAGCGCGCCGTCCGGCAGCCGCCCCTCCTCGACGCAGCTCGCGGCGGAGACGATGTCGGTCCGGCCGGCGCGGAAGCGCACCTGCGGCCCGCCCGCCACCTTGATGGCGCGCGTCGCCGCAAACGCCCACAAGTCAGCGTACGAGACCGACGGGTACTTCTCCTTGTACGGCTGCAGCAGGCCGCGCGCCACCGAGAGGCCGTTGTTGGCACCGTGCGTCGCCTCGCCCTCGACGAAGCGCTGCGCGCCGCGCGAGCCGCCGCTCGAGTCCTCCTTCTTGAAGGTTCCCGAGTCGTGCCACGAGAGGCGGACCAGGATCGGCGCGCAGTTGCACGAGGCGACGAAGGCGTCGAGGTCACTGCCGAGCTCGGCCCACGGAACGGCCGTCGGGTCGTACACAGAGGCTCTGCAGGCGCGGCCGCCCATCACCGCGATCGATGCGCTCAGCGCCACGGCAAAGCAGAGGACGAGGCCGACCCTGAGTGCCAGAAGCTCCTTTGCCGCGACTGCGCCGCCTCGCAGGTACGTGTCGTCCTCCTCCTCGTCGTCGAACGCGGGCTTCGGCATTGTGCTGTGCGCGTTATGTGCGCGTGGCCTGATCGATGTGGCCTTGATCTAAGAGACTGCGCGAACGCGGGTGGAGCCGGAGCTGCAGACGGAAGCGCACCGCAATCTGGAAATTACAACTTTTCCAGCAATAACGCCGCGAAGAGCACCGTGCGCCAGCCTGAGGCTGCGCGCCTCACAGACCTAGGCGCCCGCGTCACCAGGATAGCGGCCAATGGAGCCGCGAGTGCTCCGAGCGCTCCGTCTCCCAACGAGCGTGATCCTCTGCCTTCTGAACTTCAACCTACCTTCAACTAGAGGTACAACCACCGCACGTTCGCATCGCGCGGCGAGGCCTGGGTGCAGATCAGACACTTGCTCGCCGCGGGCATCCTGCTGGCTCGATGGCTGCGCAGGAGGAGCCGGCTACTACTGCCGAGCCGGAGCCCGAGCCTGAGCCACAGCAGGATATGCTAGGCAAGCTGATGACTGGCATGAGCACCCTGTTCTCACCTCGAGGCCCAACTCCCAACGCCACCGCGCCGGCGGAGCTGGCGAAAGGCGAGTCGACAACGAGCCCCAAGTACAACGAGCGCGTCTCGCGAGCGAAGGCGGCCAACAGGCGAAGTATCTTCAATCGCTCGTTCAAGTCGATGTTCGGCTTCGACAAGGAGAAGGAGGAAGATGTGGAGGGAGCTCCCGCGCCGGCAGAGGGAGCACCCGCGCCGAGGAAGCGCAGCTCCATCATGGAGACTGTCGCGGCGATGTTTTCGGAGATTACCCCATGCGCCGGTCCCAGGACCACGAAGAAGGCGGATCCGAAGCTCCGCGCCAACACCAGGAAGTTCTCGGCCTTGCCCGCTGGGCTGCCTCCCGGCATGCCCCCCGGCGCGTAAAGTGTTTGGGTGTGCTACTAAAATCAAGGCACCAATCTCTACTGTAGGCACGTCACATCTCAAACGGCGCTGTACGCTTCTTGTAGCCAAACGTCGTGAAGAGCACCGCCTCCACCCTCTCGATCGTCGCAATCACCTCCTTTGTGAAGTGCGCGACGGGCGGTGGGCCGAGCGGGCCGACCTGGGTCGGGTTGGACTTGGGAAGCTGGTAGACGTCCGGCTGGCCGGTCTTGAGCAGCAGCGCAATCCAGTCGTCGCGCAGCGACTCGGTGCGCAGCACGTGGTCGTAGGCGCACGGCTCGCCGCACGCGCGCCGCAGCGAGTCGCTCTGCGTCGCGTGGCCTCCCGGCTTCCACGCGTTGAGGACGAACTGGTCGAAGGCCTGTGGCACGAGGCAGGCGCGGTGGCGGTCGCCACGTGGGTATGTGCAGAGCCAGCAAGGTGGCACGGTGAGTGGGCCCTCTGCGGCTGCCTGCGTGTTCATCGGGCAAGAGGCACCGGCGGGGCGACGCGTGTGCACCCCGGCAGAGGGAGCGCCATCCAAGGCTGGAAGCCGCCGCGGGTGCACCAATCGGAGTACACGCACGAGTAGGTGTACGCCCACATCGAGCGCGCGTACTCGTACGGGTCGCGCACCGAGATCACGCGCAGCGGCGCGACGCCGCTGAAGGTGCATTGGTGGGCGCAGCGCGCCACCGAGGCGACGTCGGTATGGCCCATGTTCGACCACGTGCCGCGCGGGACGAGCGTGAGGCCGGTGGCGCACTCGATCGACGAGCCGCCCGTCTTCTCGACGTGCAGGTACAGGATGTGCGGGATCACCTTGCCGTCGGCGCCCTTGTGCTTCTTGCACCGCGAGCAGCAGCGCGTGCCGCAGTGGTGGTCGGCGCAGAACTCGCCATCGACCTTGCGTGTGGCCGGGACCGGGTAGCTCTCGTACGGGCTGGGTGGCGGCTGGGGCGTGGGCGGCGGCGGCGGCGGTGATGGCGAGGGCGAGGGCGGGCTGGGCGCAGGTGGTGGAGGTGGCGGAGGCTCGGGTGGCGGTGGAGGAGACTCGGGCAGCCGTGGTGGCGACTGCGGCGGCGGTGGAGGAGGGAGCGACGACTGGGGCGGCGGTGGAGGAGGGAGCGACGGACGAGTCGGCATGGTCAGTAAGGGCGAGGGCATCGGCGGTGGCATGACCAGCGCTGCCGACGAGGCGGAGGCGGAGGATGGCTCCTCGCGAATTGCGTAGCCAGAGAGCACATACTCGCAGTAGCCCGCTGCCGCCAGCAGGACGGCGCCCAGCAGCAGGTGCACGAGCCTTCGCCGCTGCCAATGGTCTGGTGCCGGTGAGTCACCATCCAAGTCGCCGTCCGACGGCTGGATAGCGGCGTACCGCGCCTGTCGGCTGTGCCTACTGCTGCTGCTCGGCTTGGTGTTGTCTGCCACACCCGCCGCCTGCTCCTCCTCCGCGCGTGCCAGCATCTTGAGGAGCTCGGGCTTCTCGCAGACGCCAGAATAGCTGTAGCCCAGCTCGCTGAGACGCTGCTTGGCAGCTCTGACGCTCAGAGGCGTGGGCATTAGGCTTTCACACTGTGCGTTAGGTTTATGCAGGCAATCTGCATCAAGTTCCGCGTTCTCAAAAAGCGTTCAACCGACATTCATCTTCTTGTCAGCTCTACGGTGGCAGCGATGCAGGCAAAAGAGCGAATCGAGCCCATCTCCGTCACGGTGATGGCCGCGGGCGACGGCATCAACTTCCCGCAGCACGCGCAGCTCGTGTCCATCCACTACGACGCCTTCCTGGCCGACGGGACGCTCTGGGACTCGACGCACAAGCGGCAGAAGCCGCTGCGGTTCCGCCTCGGCCTCGGGCAGGTGATTCAGGGGCTCGACGACGGCGTCATGCAGCTGAGCCTCTCCGAGAAGGCCCGCTTCCACATTCCGGCTGGCAGAGCCTATGGTCAGCGCGGCTTCCCGGGGCTCGTGCCGCCCGACTCCGCGCTCGTCTTCGATGTCGAGCTGACGGAGATCGTGTGAGCGCAGCAGAGCAGCCGCAGTGCCCGAAGGTCGACTGCACGCGCACGAGCTGAGCAACAGGGGCCAGCGAATCGATTGCGTGCCCTGCCGCGCTAGCACCTGCGGTCGGTGCCTTGACGACGGGCTCATCCTCACAACGTTGTCACGTTGATCACCACCGCGACACTGAGCGATGAGATCATGGCCGCCGCGAGACCCATTGTCGTTATGTGTCGGGCTGTTTCGGCGATGCCTCTGCATGTGCGCGTCGCGCCGGTGTGGCCGAACGTAAAAAGACGGTCACTTCCGCGGGAGGTTGAAGTAAACTCAACAGTGGGTCATTTTGAAATGGCTCGGCATGACCTCCTTATCTCACCGAGGGCAAATCCTCTGGAGTTTAACGGTTTAACACTGTTATGAATGCCAAACTTCATGCAGCGAGACGCGTCGAGGTCACTTGACAGCAAGTCAACCAGATGCTGCGCAGCTTCGCGTCGTTGGCCCTCCTCCTGCTCTCAGCCGACGCGCTGCGGCCGCATCCGGCCACACGGCTGCGTCCCGTCGCCACCAGATCGCCCATCACCTTGCGAGCCCTGGCTTCCGCCCTGCCGCTCGAGCTGTCCGAGGCCACCTGGGCGGCGTCGCCGACTGAGTCGGCAGGCTCAGAGGCGGCCGAAGCGCTGATGCAGCGCGTGCTTGAGTGGCTGCCAGACATGCTGGTGGGCTTGGAGATTGCGTGCGCCCCGATGGACGATGAGGAGGCGTCGGCAGAGGACCTGTGCGAGAAGCTGACGACCGGCGAGGGCGACGACGAGGACGACATGGAGTTTGTGACCATCGGCCGGCCGTGGCTGCACACCTCCGCGTTCCAGCTCGCGACGGGCTCGACGCTGAGCGCCGTGGGCGAGGAGGTGTGGGGCCACGTCTCGAGCTCGGACTTTCTCGCGCCTGGCGCTGGCGGCGGCGGCCTGCTGGTGCTGGTGCCGCAGCTCGCGTCGGACGTGTCGCTCTTCCAGCAGCTGGGCGGCGCGCTCGAGGCGGCGGCCAAGCGCGAGATCAACGGCGAGCTCATGCTGCAGGCGTGCCACCCGGAGGCAGCGATGCCCGCGCAACGCTGCCCAGTGCCGCTCTACCAGTTCTTTGTCGACTCGGAAGAGCTCAACGCCGGCGGCTCGATGGCCGACATGATGTGAGCGGCTGGGGTTAGAGAGCTTCTAGTTCTAGACGTGGCGAAATAACGTTTCGTATCACTCTTCCAAACGCGCATGCTCGTCAGGTGCATGTGCGCGCGCTCTACTTGGGCCCGTGCGCCACGTAGCCCGCGCCCGGCGGCAGCTCGTCGCGCCCCGGCATGTCGGCCGAGTACGAGCGCCAGTACGCGAAGGCGCCCTCGCGCGTGGTGCCCCACGCGCCGTCGAAGGCGGCGACGACCGGCGCGGGAAGCCCACCGCCCTCCGCGGCCGCCTTGGCGCACGCGCCCAGGTTGGCATCGAGGTGCTCGACAGACGACGCGCCGAGCAGCAGGCCGTCGGCCTCCGTGAGGGCCGAGTGGCGGAGCAGCCAGCAGTAGGTGGCGTCGAGCACCGAGAGGCCCGCCGCATCGCAGGCGGCGCTGATCGCCTGCAGCGCTGCGAAGTTGCCGTCCGTGTAGAAGCGCGGGAGGTAGTTTGGGTTGTCCTTGAAGCGCCCCGCGGGCACCTCACCGCCCGGCCGGTGCTTGCCTGAGAGCAGCCCGGCGGCGAGCGGGTTGTACGCGACGAACGAGCAGCCGTGCGAGCGCAGTATCGGCAGCAGGGCGTCCTCCGCCGCGCGGTTGAGCGGGTTGTACAGCCCCTGGTAGACGGACGGTTTCGTGAGGCCGTGCTCCTCGCACAGCGCAAAGGCACGCGCCATCTCGTCGGCGTGGTAATTGCTCATTCCCACGGCGCCGATCTTGCCCTCCTGCACCATGGCGTGCGCCTCGCGCAGCGACTCGAGCAGCGCGGCCTCGGTGTCTGGCTGGTGCAGGTAGTACTCGGCCAGGCTATCCACGCCGATGGCGCCGAGCGACTTGTCCAGCTGGCTGCGCATGCCCTGGGCCGAGAGCCCGCCCGGCTGCGACGGCGCGGCCTTGCTGCCGACGAGCAGGTCGGGCGCCGCGACGGCCGCGAGCGCACGGCCGAGCATCGGCTCGGTCTCGCCGGCCGCGTAGATCCGGGCCGTGTCCACGTGCCGGCCGCCGCCGGCGACAAACTTCTGGACGAAGGCACGCGCCACGGCGTCGTCGACCGGCGTGGAGGCCTGGTTCCAGGCGAACGTCATCGTGCCGAGGTAGAGGCGGGGGAGGCGCATGGTTGGGTGTCCGGGTTGGGAGCGCGGCGATTTTGT
>Ga0209713_10000821_pt1 | contig 17846 bp, 12 predicted proteins | sample ArcOceMetagenome_3_FD_187444 | JGI IMG/M metagenome (GOLD analysis project Ga0209713, IMG submission 187444) | Marine eukaryotic phytoplankton communities from Arctic Ocean - Arctic Ocean- Svalbard ARC20M Metagenome (SPAdes) (version 2) | ecosystem: Environmental > Aquatic > Marine > Oceanic... | reverse complement strand
GATCAGGTGCGTGGAAGAATGATGAAAACAATCATGGAAGACAACTTGTTTTTCATACGCAAGGCAACCAGCGGCGCGCCGCCTGCAGAGACAAAAAAACATCCCCCGTCGCGCCACCTTGGCTGCCTCATCACCCACGCTCCTGAAGCTCTTCTTCGATCACCCCAGGCGCAACCAGCGCTAAGTCGACACCATTCTCCGTCACATCCTGTAAAATGCGGCGCGCCAGCAATGTGCGGTCCCTGGAGCCGAGCGTTTCAAAGAGGTTGGTCAGCTCGGCGTGGATTCTCAGTCTGCGCGCCATCCCGAACTCCACTTTTTGATCCGCTCCTTGTTGGAAGGTGTGTTCTTGTGCATCGGGGAACATCTGCCTTCGGACACCACAGTCGTTGCTCGCGATGTGGACGTGGATCTGCGCCGAGGTGCCACTCGCCAGACAGTAGCCACAAATGCTCCTCCCGCATTCGCAGCCAATGGCAAAGCAACCATGTAATTGTTTTTTATTAGTTTGTTTTAACATCTGTTATTTCTTTGGGTGGGTGGGTGGGTCGGAGAGATTTAACAAGACACCATTTAACAGAGGACATGGGCTGGATGGGCAGGCGTGCGGGCGGGAAGGTGGGGCAGAGCGGGGCGAGAGAATGAGATGGAGGGGCGTTTGTTAAAACTGGTGGGTGGGTGGGTGGGTCAGCGGGATTTAACAGACGTTAATTCTTACGAATAAAAAAAAAACTACCATCGAAATCGTCGAAGGCCTGGCCACATGCGCGGCACTGATCGACCAACAGGTTCAGTGCGTCAGCGACCAGACTCGGACGCAACTCACCATCCGCAACAACGGCCGCCCGCGAGGCGGCGGCAAGCTCCTCCTGGATCTGACTTCGAATCTCCAGTCGCAGCTCCATCTCCAAGTGGAGTCGTCTGCGCTTGTGCGCTTGCTCAGCTGAGGGTCCCGGCAGCATCTTCAAAAGCTCAACGTCGGTCCAGACTCCAGTACAACCTGGCATTGGACACTTCGGCTGCGGCATGTTCCCACTTTCTTTCGTCTGCGCGTTCATGGCGCGCTCGATACAGTCCTCGCAGAAGACGTGACCAAGGCCGGGACAGACGTAAGACTTGATGCACCTCCCATTGCAAAAGTCGCACAGCACGGCTGGCTTGAACAGCGGCTTACCCGGCATGCGCTCGAGGCCGTGAGCCAGAGCAAGTTGGCCAACAGCCCGCATCAGTGCGTGCTGGTCACGCCCTCTTCCGCCTTCCATGCGAACCGTACCAATCAGAGACGCAGGGGACCCCAAGATGACACGCCCTGCGACCACATCAATGAAGATGGTCGCCACATTGCCGTGCTCTCTCCCCACATGGTTCTCAAACACTGTGGCCGCGGAAGTCACAGAGGCAAGCACGGTATTGAGGAAGTGTCCTGTGACTTCATATTGGTCGCAGAAATCGTCCAACGTGACCAGGCCATCGTAGCTGTATTTTGCGTAGGCCTTCCCAAAAAGCAACACAAAGTCTGGAACGGCGTTGCCATGAAGCATGTTCGCCATGTGGAAGATCCGCCTCCAATCTCGCAAGTTCGATTCGTGGATCTCCACCAGATGCGAAGTCTCGCCCGGCTCCTTAGCTGCAGCTCCGTCAGTGAGAGGCAGACCGGTCACACCTCCGAGTTTCATGATGAAGGACTCGTCCACGGCCAGCTCCGGGAAGATGCCCAAGTGCTCCGACAGAAGCTGGAAGGTCTCCATCTCAGACCAATCGTCCCTGGAGCGCGACAGGTAGGCTCGCAAGTCGTCTGCAGATTCCATCGCACACTTCACGCAATTGTCCAGCATCTGCAAAGCTGTCTTGTCGTTGAGCAGCCGCTCCTCGGCCATGAGAGCTTGATCAGTGGCCAACCACTGCTGTGACAGAGAGGCGGCTGTCGATGCATCATTCCCAAGGAGGGTCTTGGCGCCCTCCGCCATTTTTGTTGTGAGCGACACAACCATTGCAGTGGAATGTCTTGTGGCCGCCTGCAGGCGAGCAAACCAATCCGCGTGCTGATTCTTTGCGGCGACGCAATCAACGTCGTCCACCACCAGAACGCTGCCCTGGCCAAGGTATTCGACGAGAATCTTGGAATTGACCTTCACGCGCTCGGGGAAATTCACGCTCGCCAAGATCTCGTCACGTGAGGCGAACAGCAGCCGCCGCTTCAGAGTCCAGAAGTCTGAGTCCACGGAGGCAGCATCCGAGGCCTTGAGCTCCCGCGCGATCTTACCGTTCTCCACAAGGGTCTGCGCGGTTTCGAGCCATGCGACAAGGTCCTCGACTTTCTTCTTGGGGTACTGCTGCTGGACCTGCTTGCGCAGCTTGGCCACACGCTGCTGGTAGTCCCACAGCTCTTCAAAGGATTTTGTACGCTTGGTTGCTGAGTTGCTGCGAGCTCTCGAGCGTCCACGAGAGCGCCCGCGGGCGGGAGATCCTGCAACTCTGGACTTCATGGCTGACGACATAATGCGGATGGGGCTCGCACAATTGAAGCTGCAAATTTGAGTTTCTCAAACACACAAAATTCTAATCAAGCACACGCCAGACAATGCAACGTAGAGCAAAACAAACCAAAATGCCATCGATGTATGCAAGCAACATGTCATTGAATCTGCACTCTCGGAAATCGCCAGGCATTTAGCGCAGAGCGTGATAGACCCTGCTTTATCACCTACTGCTTACTCTTTATGGGTTTACCACTAACCCCCATGGCTGAGATGTTGGGCAGGAGTCTGAAGGGAGTGCCTACCATGATCAACAGTTATATGACCTGGGATGGGGTGGCGTACATCGGCACCATTGTGTTGTTCGCATCATTGAACTCTTCAACCCGCAACAGAAATACCGATATTCTCATTTCCCGGCCCCACCTACCTCAAGCTGACCGGCCTGGCGGAATGCGCAAAGCTGCTTAAATGTTCCACAAACATGCGCACAGATACGGCATTGTTTTTTGGCCCTCGACCATCAGTCCACATTACCAAGGGAAAATGTGTTTCGGCGCCTCTTCGAGGCAGGTGCCGAGACATTGGAGGCTGGCCTCCTCTTCACTGCGGTCGCCTTGGCCGGTTGCTTTTGTCCCTTCCCCCTCTTGGGGGCTGGAGCAATGGGCTCACTCCTCGACTCGACCGGCTTGCCTGGCGTCAGCGCCTCACCCTCACTCTCAGCATCGGAATCTGCGATCGGCTGCGCAGCGGCCTGTGGTTGTTGTGGTGCTTCAACCTCCGCTACCGGTGTTGGGTCAGGCGACACCTGATCCGCTGCTCCGGGCAGCTCACTGAACAGCGCGTCGAAAGAGGAGCTCTTGGTCTCGATGAAGAGGACTCCCTTCCGGCCATCGACCCTGAACCTCACTCTCCCTTTGTTGTTCACGTCGACAATCTCTCCCGCATGCCCGGTCTCAAGCGCCGTCACTCTTCTTCCAAGCCACGGATGCCTGTTCGGCGTCATGGAGATGTCATCATCTCCGATGATTCGCAATGCTGTCCTTGGAACAAGCATTGGCATTTGCGCAATTTTCCCCATCTTCAAGAAAGGGAAATTGACCTTGACGTTCCGGGCTGATGCTTTCGCGAGCTGCACGATGCCCCGCCAGCCAATATGGTACTGAGCGTGCTGGTCAGGCCTGGAGATCACCATGACTCTGACGGGGTCCGGTCCACGAGCTTCGAATGGATCGTACAAGGACACCGTGCTCCACTCTCGCAAGAGGTTTGGTTGACCTTCGGCCTTGAGCAGAACCACTTTGTGCATCTGACCGTCTGTCCAAGTTTGCTGCTCGACGTGCACCACATCCCAAACGACGCCCGCGCCCATCTCCGCGTCGTCATCCCTTGAGGCTTTGACCTGGAGCCCGACGATCTTCTCTTTCCTCTGGGTCTTCGGCCGACGGAGTGTCGCAAGCTCGTCGGAAATGTGAACCTTCAGAGCCTCGGCGGCGTCCTTCGTGGCCTGTTGCGTCGAGGCGTGAGCTTCCATCGCCTGGTCATGGTGCGAATTTGCGAGGGACGCCAAGTTCCTCTCGGCGACATAGATGTCCCCTCTCTGCTCCAGCAGCTGAGCCGTCTTTTTCTCGTGCCATGCCTTGATAGCTTCGAGCTCGGCATCCGACAGCTTCCGCGGCGCTGCTGCCTTTTCCGAAGCTGGGTGAGCTGTAACGCACACGTGGCTTGTAACCAGCATTTTCGCCACGTCTGTCATGCACGCAGCTTCACCAGGCCGTGGGGACATGAAATGGCAGTCCAATAGATCCGGCCAATGTTTTGCCAGCCACGCATCGTCGTGGTCCTTGAATGGTGGAGACCTTGCCTTACCGGTGAGCAAAGGACCTCTGAGATTGGCACGTCTCATCGCCGGATTCTCCGGCATGGCTGCTGCTGATTGAGTCTTGGAAGACGGCAGGCCGCGGGAGACTAGGAGCCACACGTGTAGCAGCTGCTTAATATACACCCTGTGACCACACACTGAATGTCAAAGTTCACCATGTACGCAAAATGGAAGGCAAGCACTCCACATAGAAGCCGAGCATTTCAAAATTGTAACAGAGCACTTCAAATTTGAAACCGAGAACTTCAAAATTGAAATGGAGCATTTCAAATTGAAACCGAGCATTTCAAAATTGAAGCCGAGCATTTCAAAATTGAAATGGAGCATTTCAAATTGAAACCGAGCACTTCAAAATTGAAATGGAGCATTTCGAATTGAAATGGAGCATGTCAAGTAAACACCAAACATTTCAAAATAGAAACCAAGCATTTCAAAATTGATGCCGAGCATTTCAAGATTGAAATAGAGCATTTCAGACGGAAACCGAACATTTCAAAATTCAAATAGAGCATTTCAACATAGAAACCGAGCATTTCAACATTGAAACCGAGCATTTCAAAATTGAAATGGAGCATTTCACACGGAAACCGAGCATTTCAAAATTGAAATAGAGCATTTCAAATGGAAACCCAACATTTCACAATAGAAACCGAGCATTTCAAAATTCAAACCGAGCATTTCAAAATTGAAACCCTGCGTCTATGCACAAAGCTTCTGGCACGACTGCCTTCCGCGCGCCGCGAGTCAAAAGTGAAGTCAAAAGTGAAGTCAAAAGTGAAGTCAAAAGTGAAGTCAAAAGTGAAGTCAAAAGTGAAGTCAAAAGTGAAGTCAAAAGTGAAGTCAAAAGTGAAGTCAAAAGTGAAGTCAAAAGTGAAGGCAAAAGTGAAGTCAACAGTGAAGTCAAAAGTGAAGTCAAAAGTGAAGTCAAAAGTGAAGTCAAAAGTGAAGTCAAAAGTGAAGGCAAAAGTGAAGTCAAAAGTGAAGTCAAAAGTGAAGTCAAAAGTGAAGGCAAAAGTGAAGGCAAAAGTGAAGGCAAAAGTGAAGTCAAAAGTGAAGTCAAAAGTGAAGTCAAAAGTGAAGTCAAAAGTGAAGTCAAAAGAGAAGTCAAAAGAGAAGGCAAAAGTGAAGTCAAAAGTGAAGTCAAAAGTGAAGTCAAAAGTGACGTCAAAAGTGTGGTCAAAAGTGAAATCAAAAGTGAAGTCAAAAGTGAAGTCAAAAGTGAAGTCAAAAGTGAAGTCAAAAGTGAAGTCACAAGTGAAGTCAAAAGTGAAGTCAAAAGTGAAGTCAAAAGCGAAGTCAAACGTGAAGGCAAAAGTGAAATCAAAGGTGAAGTCAAAAGTGAAGTCAAAGGTGAAGTCAAACGTGAAGTCAAAAGTGAAGTCAACATTGAATTCAAAAGTGAAGTCAAAAGTGAAGTCACAAGTGAAGTCGCAAGTGAAGTCAAAAGTGAAGTCAAAAGTGAAGTCAAAAGTGAAGTCAAAAGTGAAGCCAAAAGTGAAGCTAAAAGTGAAGCCAAAAGTGAAGCTGAAAGTGAAATCAAAAGTGCAGTCAAAAGTGAAGTCAAAAGTGAAGTCGAAAGTGAAGTCAAAAGTGAAGTCAAACGTGAAGTCAAACGTGAAGTCAAAAGCGAAGTCAAACGTTAAGTCAAAAGTAAAGTCAAAAGTGAAGCCAAAAGTGAAGTCGAAAGTGAAGTCAAAAGTGAAGTCAAAAGTGAAGTCAAAAGCGAAGTTAAAAGTGAAGTCAAAAGTGAAGTCAAAAGTGAAGTCAAAAGTGAAGTCAAAAGCGAAGTCAAAAGCGAAGTCAAAAGTGAAGTCAAAAGTTAAGTCAAAAGTGAAGTCAAAAGTGAAGTCAAAAGTGAAGTCAAAAGTCAAGTCAAAAGTCAAGTCAAAAGTGAAGTCAAAAGTGAAGTCAAAAGTGAAGTCAAAAGTGAAGTCAACAGTGAAGTCAAAAGTGAAGTCAAAAGTGAAGTCAAAAGTGAAGTCAAAAGTGAAGTCAAAAGTGAAGTCAAAAGTGAAGTCAAAAGTGAAGTCAAAAGTGAAGTCAAAAGTGAAGCCAAAAGTGAAGTCAAAAGTGAAGTCAAAAGTGAAGTCAAAAGTGAAGTCAAAAGTGAAGTCAAACGGGAAGTCAAAAGTGAAGTCAAAAGTGAAGTCAAAAGTGAAGCAAACAGTGAAGTCAAAAGTAAAGTCAAAAGTGAACAGTGAAGTCAAATGTGAAGTCAAAAGTGAAGTCCAAAGTGAAGTCCAAAGTGAAGTCAAAAGTGAACTCAAAAGTGAAGTCAAAAGTGAAGTCAAAAGTGAAATAAAAAGTGAAGTCGAAAGTGAAGTCAAAAGTGAAGTCAAAAGTGAAGTCAAAAGTGAAGTCAGAAATGAAGTCAAAACTGAAGTCAAAAGTGAAGTCAAAAGTGAAGTCAAAAGCGAAGTCAAAAGTGAAGTCAAAAGTGAAGTCAAAAGTGAAGTAAAAAGCGAAGTCAAAAGTAAAGTCAAAAGTGAAGTCAAAAGTGAAGTCGAAAGTTAAGTCAAAAGCGAAGTCAAAAGTGAAGTCAAAAGTGAAGTCAAAAGTGAAGTCAAAAGTGAAGTCAAAAGTGAAGTCAAAAGTGCAGGCAAAAGTGAAGTCAAAAGTGAAGTCTAAAGTGAAGTCAAAAGTGAAGTCAAACGTAAAGTTAAAAGTGAAGTCAAAAGTGAAGTCACAAGTGAAGTCAAAAGTGAAGTCAAAAGTGAAGTCAAAAGTGAAGTCAAAAGTGAAGTCCAAAGTGAAGTCCAACGTGAAGTCAAAAGTTAAGTCAAAAATTAAGTCAAAAGTTAAGTCAAAAGTTCATCAAAAGTGAAGTCAAAAGTGAAGTCAAAAATCGAAGTCAACAGTGAAGCCAAAAGTGAAGCAAAAGGTGAAGCCAAAAGTGAAGTCAAAAATGAAGTCAAAAGTGAAGCCGAAAGTGAAGTCAAAAGTGAAGTCAAAAGTGAAGTCAAGAGTGAAGTCGAAAGTGAAGTCAAAAGTGAAGTCAAAAGTGAAGTCAAAAGTGAAGTCAAGAGTGAAGTCAAACGTGACGTCAAAAGTGAAGTCAAAAGTGAAGTCAAAAGTGAAGTCAAAAGGCAAGTCAAAAGCCAAGTCAAAAGTCAAGTCAAAAGGGAAGTCAAAAGGGAAGTCGAAAGTGAAGTCAAAAGTGAAGTCGAAAGTGAAGTCGAAAGTGAAGTCAAAAGTGAAGTCAAAAGTGAAGTCAAAAGTGAAGTCAAAAGTGAAGTCAAAAGTGAAGTAAAAAGTGAAGTAAAAAGTGAAGTAAAAAGTGAAGTCAAAAGTGAAGTCAAAAGTGAAGTCAAAAGTGAAGTCAAAAGTGAAGTCAAAAGTGAAGTCAAAAGTGAAGTCAAAAGTGAAGTCAAAAGCGAAGTCAAAAGTGAAGTCAAAAGTAAAGTCAAAAGTGAAGTCAAAAGTGAAGTCAAAAGTGAAGTCAAAAGTGAAGACAAAAGTGAAGCCAAAAGTGAAGCCAAAAGTGAAGCCAAAAGTGAAGCCGGAGTCCCGGTTTGCACGAGCGTTGGGTGCTGGGTCGCGGAAGAATCTGCGCTATGCGCCACACTGAAGCGCAGCCGCGAGGGGGAAGGCGGGGTGCCATCCACTCTGCACATTGCTTGCGAGCTGTGGCGCTGGCCGCGGAAGCACGAAGAAGATCCGAACCGTGGTATAGACGCATTGGATCAAACCTTGGATATCCACTGCATTCGTTAAAAACATAAACGGAATTAGATATTCCGAACATTTCAGAATACATTTCAGCGCGCGGAAAACACGAGCTACCAAAGCTGCACGATCGGAACGGGTGCTGTGCACCAAAATATTTGGAATGATGGCTGGGCAAACAATATTACTGCTATGGCGTAAGCCTGACAAATCCATTTTACCAAACAAGACACTGGTCAAATGCACAACTGTGAGCGACGCACGCGGCCCATTGTTAATCCGCGTTTGAAGAATCATTCTCGCTCCAACACCACCTATAGATTCAGTGAAGCCTCACACCGCGACCTCATCTTCACCGGCAGAAAAAACAAAACCCCGACGACGACGTTTATTCTGAATGAAATCATACGGGTCGCACGAAGTCACATCACACTCAGCACATCTGCAAATGCCACAGACGTGTCTGGTGTGACCCTGTCCGTCTTCGAACTCCGGCGCCGCGACCTCAAGCTTCACCGGCGGCACCGCGACCTCAAGCTTCACCGGCAGCGAAAACACCGACTGCGACGTTGATTCTGAATGAAATCATGCGGGTCGCACGAAATCCCATCGCACTCAGCACATCTGCAAATATCACAGACGCGTTTGGTGTGACCTTGTCCGTCTTCGATCTCCGGCGCCGCGACCTCAAGCTTCACCGGCGGCGCCGCGACCTCGAGCTTCACCGGCAGATAAACCCGACGACGACGTTTCTGTCCGTCTTCGAACTCCGGCGTCTGGCGCGCCCTGAAATCTCTCAATTCTTTCTTGCGCTCACCTGATATTTCCCAATACGGATAAATCAAGAGAGGACGCTCCCCGCTATGGTTGTCCTCCAGATCTATAATGTACTGGTCGCCTTTCAACACCACAAGCCCCTTCTTGGAGCCCTTGTTCGTCCACGCCCGCAATTGGAAGTGGGCCGAGGATGGTATGTTGTAGATGCGCCGGACATAGCACTTCAAGTCGTTGATAGTAGTCACTTCGTCAGGAATGTGTGCTGCATCCGCATTCCTTTTGCCCATGCGAAAAAATGCGCGACTTGCCATTGCTGCGTACCAGACACCCGCCGGTGAATATGATATGGGGAGGTCGCTGCGGCCCGCGCCCGCACCTACGCCACTTTGAGTCACGGAGAAGCTGCAAGCGCGGCAAACAAACATTTTATCAAACCTTGGATATCCACCGCATTAATGTAAAATAAATGGAATGAGATGTTCCGAACATTTCAAAATACGCTTAAGCGCGTGAAAACGAGCTACGAAAGCTACCCGCTTGGAAGGAGTGCTGTGCACCAACGTATTTAAAGTGACGGCTGGGCAAACAATATTATTGCTATGGCGTAAGCCTGACAAATCCATTTTACCAAACAAAACATTGGCTCTTCAACCACTGCCAACACTGGTCTGACAAAAACTGTCAGCGACGCATGCGGCCCATTGTTAATCCGCGTTCAAAGTAGCGCTTCTGCTGTTGATTTGTTCACAGGCGTTCTCTGAGATTGTCCCTCACTAACCTCATGATAGGAACGACATCAGGGTGTGCTTCAACCAGCGCCGACCAAAAGCGTGTACTGCCAGCGAGGCTCACCACCTTTTTGTGCGTGTCCGCTTTCACAGCCATGGAAGGACTTGGTTTCGACAGGTGGTCTGTTATTGCAGCAGCAATGATGTTGTCTGGATGGTCCTTTGTATGCCCGAACAAGTTGGCACACGCTGCGATTTCTGGCGCACTCATTGGCGTTCTGTCCGCCTCCGCCAACCATTTCTGCATCGCCTTCTTCGCATCTTTCTCTTTCTTCGCCTCCTTCTCGTTCTTCGTCTCTTTCTTCGGCTTCTTCTCTTCTATGGTCTTCTTGGAAGAGCGAGGGATAGCTACTTCGTCTGACATGTCGCGTTCGATCGCTCCCTCTCGCGCCCAAGCACTAAGAGCAGCGCACTGCTCTGTAAGACAATATTCTGCCATTGCTCGATCAAAGGCGGGGGACGAAATCAACTTGTGTGCGCTTCGATGGCATGAAGCAACCAAACCTGAACAAAACACATATCCCATTTACACAATAAACGACAATGACATAATGCCGCCGTCTGCTTACCTGAGGAAACGCACCTTCCAACAACACATCGCCGTCTTTATAAGACATCGATCAAACACGGGCATTCAATTTTGCACGCCACTATACCGCGACGACCCACTGCGGTACGAAAACGAGGGCCCATCCGCAAGCCACCGCTGCACTGCGAGGACCCATCTGCAAGCCAGGGCTGCACCGCGAGGACCCACATGCAAGCCACTGTTGCACCGCGAAAACCATCTGCGAGCCACCGCTGCACCGCAAGGACCCGTCTGCGAGCTATATCCACAGGTCACTGCGCCCACTCAAGGCCTTGCATGTCCACACAAAAAAAACAACACTTATGCGCATGAATCAACTCAAGCTGCTTCCTAGCTCCGCAAGCACCACCAAGCTCGGCTGCAGCGCAACACGAAGAGGACCCATCCGCAAGCCACCACTGCATCGCGAGGACCCATCTGCAAGCCACCACTGCAGAACGAGAACCCGTCTGCAAACCTTACCCACACGTTACCGCACCCACTCAAAACTTTGCATGTGGTCACGAAGCTCATAAAAAAACGCGACTTATGCGCATGAATTGTCTCAAGCTGCTTCCTACCTCCGCGAGCACCACCAGGATCGACTGCACCGCGAGCGTCCATCCACAAACCATCGATGCACCACGAGGATCCGTCTGCAATACAATCTGCAAGCCAAATCTTCACGCCACCGCGCCCACTCGAAGCTTTGCATGTCCTCACAAATCTTATGATATCCGCACGCCGCGGCGGCCACTCGAGGCTTTGCATGTCCGCACAAATCTGATTGAAACACATCACTGATGCGCGTGAATCATCTCAAGCTCCTTCCCGTGGCTACATCGCTGCGCTGCGAAGGTCCCATCCGCAAGCCGCCGCTGCACCGCAAGGAGTCGTCTGCAAGCCACTGCTGCACTGCAAGAACACACCACCGCGCCCACGTGAGCCCTTACATGTCCACACACACACATCTCTTGACAACACGAACACTTGTGCGCATGAATCATCTCAAGCTGCTTCCCGGACCCACGAGCACCACCAAGCTCAGCTGCACCACGGCACCGCGAAGATTCATCAGCAAGTCACCGCTGCATGGCTGCACCGCAAGGACTCATCTGCAAGCCACCGTCGCACCGCGAGGACACATCTGCGAGCCATATCCACACGCCACCACGACAACTCGAGACTCTGCCCGTCCACAATTTAAAAAGAACACATCAGCGCATGAATCATCTCAAGCTGCTTCCCGGCTCCGCGAGAACCACCAGGCTAGGCTGCAGCACTGGACGCATCCGCAAGCCGCCGCAAGTCTCGCGCAAGCAAATTAACATAAAATTCACAGAGAATTCGGAGCAAATTATTAGCACATTAATAAAAACGTAACAGAACATTAGCAGACAATTAGCAGAACATTACAGAACATTAGCAGAACATTAACAAGAATTAGCAGAGAATTAGCGGCAAATTAGCGGAACACTAACTGCTCGTTATTTTTGTTGCAAATTGATCATTCGTCCAACCATGTGGGTCTGTCCAATGTCTGCCTCTCTTAACGCAAGCCTCGCGCAAGGTTCGCGCAAAGAGCCTCGCGCAAAGAGCCTCGCGCAAAGAGCCTCGCGCAAAGAGCCTCGCACAAGCCTCGAGCAAGGAGCTACGCGCAAGTCTCGCGCAGGCAAATTTAAATAAAATTAATATTAAATTCGCAGACAATTAGCAGACAATTAACAGAACATTAGCAGAACATTAGCAGAACACTAGCAGACAATTAGTAGAACATTAGAAGACAATTAACAGAACATTTGGTACTCATTAATAAACGTATTTTTGCAAATTGATTATTCGTCCAACAATGTGAGACTGTCCAATGTCTGCCTCTCTTAACGCAAGCCTCGCGCAAGGTTCGCGCGAAGAGCGTCGCGCAAAGAGCCTCGCGCAAGCAAACGCTCGCGCAAATCTCGCGCAAGCCTCGAACAAGGAGCTTCGCGCAAGCCTGGCGCAAGCAAACGCTCGCGCAACCCTCGCGCAAGCCTTGCGCAGGGAGCCTCCCTCGCGCAAGCCTCGCGCTAGTAAACTCGCAAAGACTGTGCATCGTAGATGTGAGCGTCGTGCTCCGGGAAATAAGAATAAACGCAGATGGGAACGGAGATAAAGTTTGCCCCGTGCAGTGTCTGATAAACTACTCCAACTGCATCTAACAAACGGCCACCGGCCGCCATCAACGTTTAAAACATAGAAAAACACCCTTTTGCAACATGCCTTGATTCCTTAGCAATCCAGCCACCCACGCTGAATAATGGGAGCATCTGATTGGTAAAACCAATGAAAAAGCAAACCGTTTAAACATAAATCTCCAAAGGAAAACTATGAAAGTGATGTTTTTCCAATAGAAAGCGTTAACGCAATGAGTGTTTTCAAACCCGCGTGGCTGGTTGGATTGTTTATACATAAAAACCAAATGGAAAACACCAATTATGAGGTTTTTCTTATTGAAAACGTAGCGCGGAATGAGTGTGTTCATAACTCTGTTACAAACTAACGAGCTCTTGCTTTTTTTTTTTTGAGAACACATGTGCCTGTGCTCTATCGTCCCCGAAAGCTGTCCAATTCCGACCTTACTTTGCAATGTTTTGGTGCCCGAAAGTGTTGCGAAGCCATGTCCAAATTTGCTCCATTGGGACCGCATTGATTACAATTTCACAGTTCTTTGTTTCTGAGGATTTGTGACTGATTGACTTGAGCGCTTTGTATCATTATTTACGCTGAATGAGCTTCAGTCTTATTCGTTTTTTTTTAATTTGCTGAATTAGTTTGGTTACACATGTCAATGATGGGAGCAAGGCAAAGTCACAGATCGCTTTTATTGTTGTCAGTGGCAATCCAGAGATTTTGCAATGTTTGGTTGACAATTAAGTTTCACATACGTTGGATCATCCTTTACGTAGCGATCATTTTCCAGTTGTGGCTGAATTCCGTTGGAGCTTTGAGTTGACGTGGAGGATGACGTTGATGACGACGTTGACGATGAGGATGACGTTGACGTTGACGTTGACTAACAAACGCGTTGACGATTTGCGTTGTTTATCAAAACTGCTAGTCAACTTTATCTCCGTTCCCATCTGCGTTATTTTTTGGCCTCATTCGTGTGCACCGCGCAATGTTTAAAAGTGACGTTGACGATGTGCGTTGATCATCAAAACTGCCAGTCGACTTTATCTCCGTTCCCATCTGCGTTTCTTTTTATTTCCCGTTTTCGATGCACAAATGTTTTCATGCGAGAGGGTTTGACCCGTTGGGGGCCCATTCTGTATGCCCCGTGTAGTGTCTAACAAATACGTTGACGATTTGCGTTGTTTATCAAAACTGCTAGTCAACTTTATCTCTGTTCCCATCTGCGTTAATTTTTGGCATCATTCGTGTGCCCCGCGCAGTGTTTAAAAGTGACGTTGACGATTTGCGTTGATAATCAAAACTGCCAGTCAACTTTATCTCCGTTCCCATACGATGTGCGTTGATAATCAAAACTGCCAGTCAACTTTATCTCCGTTCCCATCTGCGTTATTTTTTTGCCTCATTCGTGTGCACCGCGCAGTGTTTAAAAGTGACGTTGACGATGTGCGTTGATAATCAAAACTGCCAGTCAACTTTATCTCCGTTCCCATCTGCGTTTCTTTTTATTTTCCCGTTTTCGATGCACAAATGTTTTCATGCGAGAGGGTTTGACCCGTTGGGGGCCCATTCTGAATGCCCCGTGCAGTGTCTAACAAATACGTTGGCGATTTGCGTTGTTTATCAAAACTGCTAGTCAACTTTATCTCTGTTCCCATCTGCGTTCATTTTTGGCATCATGCAAACAAAAGCAAACGAACTTGTTAATACAGATGCCGCGGCCGCGCGCTCGTCACCGTGTCATGTTTTTGATAAGCAATTCCAAAGCAAATGCTGCCAACAAAAGCGCAAAAGGCGCACGGAACATATGACAGCACAAATTTTTAATACACGAACACAAAATGCCAACAAAAACTAACACACTTGTTAATAGAGATGCCGCGGCCGCGCGCTCGTGACCGTGTCATGTTTTTTATAAGCAATTCCAAAACAAAATGCCGCCATCTGAAGCGCAAAGTGCGCAAGGAACATATGAAGGCACACACTTTTAGCACACGAGCATAAAACGCAAAACACAAAACAAACTTGTGAATAGAGATGCCGCGGCCGCGCGCTCGTCACCGTGTCATGTTTTTGATAAGCAATTCCAAAACAAAATGCCGCCATCTGAAGCGCAAAGTGCGCAAGGAACATATGAAAGCACACACTTTAGCACACGGGCATAAAACGCAAACACAAAACAAACTTGTGAATAGAGATGCCGCTGCCGCGCGCTCGTCACCGTGTCATGTTTTTGATAAGCAATTCCAAAACAAAATGCCGCCATCTGAAACACAAAGTGCACACGGAACATATGAAAGCACACACTTTTAGCACACGAACGAAAAACACAAATAATTTGATAATAGAGATGCCGCGACCGCGCGCTCGTCACCGTGTCATGTTTTTGATAAGCAATTCCAAAGAAAATGCCGCCATCTGAAGCGCAAAGTGCGCACGGAACATATGAAAGCACATACTTTTACCACACGAGCATAAGACGCAAATCATTTGTTAATAGAGATGCCGCGGCCGCGCGCTCGTCACCGTGTCATGTTTTTGATAAGCAATTCCAAAGAAAATGCCGCCATCTGAATCGCAAAGTGCACCCGGGACATACGAAAGCACATACTTTTAATACACGAACACATAATGCAACAAATAAATTGCTAATAGAGATGCCGCGGCCGCGCGCTAGTCACCGTGGCATGTTTTTGATAGGCAATTCCAAAGAAAATGCTGCCAACAAAAGCGCAAAAGGCGCACGGAACATATGACAGCACATATTTTTAATACACGAACACAAGATGCCAACAAAAACTAACACACTTGTTAATAGAGATGCCGCGGCCGCGCGCTCGTGACCGTGTCATGTTTTTTATAAGCAATTCCAAAACAAAATGCCGCCATCTGAAGCGCAAAGTGCGCAAGGAACATATGAAGGCACACACTTTTAGCACACGAGCATAAAACGCAAAACACAAAACAAACTTGTGAATAGAGATGCCGCGGCCGCGCGCTCGTCACCGTGTCATGTTTTTGATAAGCAATTCCAAAACAAAATGCCGCCATCTGAAGCGCAAAGTGCGCAAGGAACATATGAAAGCACACACTTTAGCACACGGGCATAAAACGCAAACACAAAACAAACTTGTGAATAGAGATGCCGCTGCCGCGCGCTCGTCACCGTGTCATGTTTTTGATAAGCAATTCCAAAACAAAATGCCGCCATCTGAAACACAAAGTGCACACGGAACATATGAAAGCACACACTTTTAGCACACGAACGAAAAACACAAATAATTTGATAATAGAGATGCCGCGACCGCGCGCTCGTCACCGTGTCATGTTTTTGATAAGCAATTCCAAAGAAAATGCCGCCATCTGAAGCGCAAAGTGCGCACGGAACATATGAAAGCACATACTTTTACCACACGAGCATAAGACGCAAATCATTTGTTAATAGAGATGCCGCGGCCGCGCGCTCGTCACCGTGTCATGTTTTTGATAAGCAATTCCAAAGAAAATGCCGCCATCTGAATCGCAAAGTGCACCCGGGACATACGAAAGCACATACTTTTAATACACGAACACATAATGCAACAAATAAATTGCTAATAGAGATGCCGCGGCCGCGCGCTAGTCACCGTGGCATGTTTTTGATAGGCAATTCCAAAGAAATTTCACGGAACATATGAAAGCACATACTTCTACTACACGAACAAAATAAATATCGAGAAAGTAATGTTTGTGTCACAACCTGATCACGTAACATGCCCCCATGCTCAATCTCAAAACAATAACGCAATCGCTGAAACCTTACCTGACATGCATGCAGGCTCGCTCATAATTATGATGTTGATTTTCACACTCATTGTTTTAACAGACATCCATCAGATGAAGAACCTGTTCTGAAACAGAAACATGAAAAGATTGCCGTCACTCTTCAACCACCTTCATGAAGAAAGAAGAGAATGAACTTGCAAAACGATTGATATCTCGCAAGCTGCACGAGAAAAAATAAAAGACATGGAACAACTCATATTTCTGTTGCTATCTGATCACGTAACACGCCCCCACGTTCAATCTCAATGAAAATAAATAAAAAAACATGCAGATGCAGATGACGTTCTTTGTTGATGACATGCAGAATTACGATGAAAAAACATGCAGAAACTCGTCAAAATGTTTTCACACGCAATCGGAACAATACAACATGACAATGACGTTTTGCAAATGTCAGCACACAAGTGGCGAGCGTCTAATGTGAGAAGTTTGCGCGTCTTGCAAACAACGCCTTATGGCAATAACGCCTTATGGCGATGAAAGAAATTCAGAGTAGGCAAGTGGCCCAAGCATGGCCTACCAAATCCTCAGAGAGAGTTTTGTAAGCATGGGCCTCCCTGCTTTTCTTTGAATTGGGCCTTCTGGCCTTTCTGTACTGTGCTTCTGCCAGAGGGGCTGAGAAGCATGCTTCAGTAATCTGGATCAAAATTGGAAGGCAAGTGCCTTCAATCAATGTTTATGGCAAAGCCGTGGCATTGCATCATAGAAATGTGCCTCAGTGCAAAAATTGAGGGCTTGTCAAATGAAAGAGTTCAATGTTTGTCAACGCGTTCCGCGAGGACGCCAAAAATATATATCGAGAAAGTAATGTTTGTGTCACAACCTGATCACGTAACATGCCCCCATGCTCAATCTCAAAACAATAACGCAATCGTTGAAGCCTTACCTGACATGCATGCAGGCTCGCTCATAATTATGATGTTGATTATCACACTCACATGAAAAGATTGCCGTCACTCTTCAACCACCTTCATGAAGAAAGAACAGAATGAACTTGCAAAACGATTGATATCTCGCAAGCTGCACGAGAAAAATTAAAAGGCATGGAAAAACTCATATTTCTGTTGCACGCCAACGCTCGCTAATTAAGACGCTAATTAAGGCGCCCACCCCAACCGTCGCTAATTAAGACGCTAATGAAGGCGCCCACGCCAAGCCTCGCTAATTAAGACGCTAATGAAGGCGCCCACCCCAACCCTCGCAAATTAAGACACTAATGAAGGCGCCCACCCCAACCGTCGCTAATTAAGACGCTAATGAAGGCGCCCACCCCAACCCTCGCTAATTAAGACGCTAATGAAGGCGCCCACCCCAACCCTCGCTAATTAAGACGCTAATGAAGGCGCCCACCCCAACCCTCGCTAATTAAGACGCTAATGAAGGCGCACACCCCAACCCTCGCTAATTAAGACGCTAATGAAGGCGCCCACCCCAACCCTCGCAAATTAAGACGCTAATGAAGGCGCCCACCCCAACCCTCGCTAATTAAGACGCTAATGAAGGCGCCCACCCCAACCGTCGCTAATTAAGACGCTAATGAAGGCGCCCACCCCAACCGTCGCTAATTAAGACGCTAATGAAGGCGCCCACCCCAACGCTCGCTAAATAAGACGCTAATTAAGGCGCCCACCATCTGATCACGTAACACGCCCCCACGTTCAATCTCAATGAAAATAATTTAAAAAACATGCAGATGC
>Ga0209713_10000818_pt1 | contig 17868 bp, 20 predicted proteins | sample ArcOceMetagenome_3_FD_187444 | JGI IMG/M metagenome (GOLD analysis project Ga0209713, IMG submission 187444) | Marine eukaryotic phytoplankton communities from Arctic Ocean - Arctic Ocean- Svalbard ARC20M Metagenome (SPAdes) (version 2) | ecosystem: Environmental > Aquatic > Marine > Oceanic... | reverse complement strand
GTTCCTCAAAATATCAATGGTGTTCCTCAAAATATCAATGGTGATAGCAATTCCCAAATAAAAGAGTCTGTTTTCAAATGTATAAAATGTAATAAATCATTTGATAGAAAAGATAATCTTAAAAGACATGAAATTAAATGTGATGGATATGATAAAAAACAATGTAAAATATGTTTGCGTATGTTTACAACTGCACAAGGTAAATATCAACATATGAAATATGTAAAATGTAGCCCACCTATACAACATAACAATAACTATAATACAACTAACAATACCACAAATAACACAACCAATAACAATAACATCTATAACATCAACATCCGTGCTGATTTTGATAAGATTTCGAATGAGGACATACAAAATATGGTAAGTAGGATTGCGCAAGCGGAATATTTGAAAATGGTTACAAGACATTTGGTAACACTATGCTGTGGTATGATGGTTTCAGAGGCGACGAGATTGAGAATATCGGTGTAGAACTGAACTTTCCTGATGACGACGACGAAACCGAAAGAGAGAGGGAGCGAATGAACAAGGAGATTGAACATGGTTGGCGAGAAGGTGTACGACGAATCCAAAGTGAACGCGTGTTCACATCTCTGGAGATGAGAGAGGGAAATGTGTAGAGAGACTGAATTGCTTCGACTGAGTCTTCTTTGACGGTGTTTTAGTCTTTGCTGGTGTTTGCTTTGACGGAGTCTTCTTTGACGGTGTTTTCTTCTCTGGAGTCTTTTCAGGAGAACTTTCCGGAGTCTTTTCAGGAGTTTTCTTCAAACTATTCTGTAATGTGAGTTGTTTCAAAAGAGCGTTCTTGGGTGGTCTCCCTCGCTTCTTGGGAACTTTGACTTCTTCCGATGGCTGTTTCTGCACATTCTTCGGGGGTCGACCGCGTTTCTTTGGCACTGTCACAACTTCGTCTTCGTCCTCCTTACTCTTTGGTGGTCTACCGCGTTTTTTAGCAGAAAGATTGCCACCATCCGTGTTAGAAAGCACTGCGATCGTTTTCTTCTTCGGTTCAGCAAACCGACTAATATCCGTTTCAACCTGGTTCTTGAACATGTTCAGCGACGGCACATCGTCAAACACCTTGTTCTTCAACAAAGATCCGAATGTCGGTTGATCGATGTTTGTTGCGAAATGCATGGTTGACCCGTCATGTTTTTTGTATTCGAACGACACCGTGAAAGTGTCCATGGTGTGTAAACAGTATAAAGTGTCTCTTGGGGTTTTGACTGACGGGTAGGGTGTTGACCTTTCTGTATATTTATAATTAGAACAACTAGGGTTTTGGTTACCATCGTTTTCAAGACTCTACGATTTTGTTTTTCGTATATCTGCCAATACATCACGAATGTTAACACATATATTCTTCGCTTTGTGTAATCCACAAACACCCACAATTTTGCCTTCTTCTCCGATTGGTGCGTTCTTGAAAATTCCAAAGACCGGTGAACCAGATGATCCTGCACTGGTACTATTCCCCAAATATTCATAATGCGTTTTCACTTTTTTGTGTTTATTTACACGAACCATTGTGTAAATAAATCGGTTAATATTAGCTGGTTTGTGAATCAACATCAATGTGTTTTCGCATTCGTTCGGATTGGAAATCACTCGGTTGGGGAACATGTTCAGAGCACTCAAGTCGCTCTTCGCGGCATTGTCCAGTGCGATGCAACTGTAGTCCAGACCGTTCGCTCCTTGATTAGTATGTGTTGCCCAAAATATGTCGGGTTTCAGATATACCATACAGGTATCGTTGAATAACACCGAAGTAGTTGACGCTTTTGACTTCGTTCCCAGAGCGTGATGATTCGTAAGCACGCACCAGTTGTTGATACCGAAGAGATCTCCGTCAATCAGAAAGCACGAACCACCGCTCGATATAGCACCGACTGTAGGAATCACAACTTTAATCGAGTCACATCGAAATAGGGTAAACTGCGTACAATAGGTGTGATCTCGCACACTCACTTCGAGATGGTAAACACCAGTAGAAAACCGTTCCGGAAATTCGTCCTCGAAGAATACTTGTTCAGATTCTCTAGGAAAAGCTCCTTCTATTCCTCCTCCGAAAGGTGTTATTACAAACGAGTTTAAATAGTCTTTCTCGTATCGCGGTGAGTGATCGATCTCATGGTACAGAGAGATACGGAAGCAAAACTTTCTGTCGTACCCAAAATCGAGAGCGCCGTCGGTGTAGTCCCATGCGATTCGTATTCTCCGCTGTGATACATTGATTAACTTTAAGTTGGATATAACTTGAATAACTGACATCTTTGACGATACACAAAACGATACACTTGATATAAATCAATTTTTACTTGCGTTTTGTGTATCGTCAAAGTGTACAAAAGTGTTATTAATAGAACAAACTAGGGTTTCACTTGACACGCCTCACAGAGAACGGTCAAAACTTCGACAGAGAACGATGGCGACGACACCGAATAAAGATAAACCGTATGTTCAAATACCACTTCGTTCTAACACAAACCATCATTTTACTGGTAGAACCGTTGCCGTTCATATAGAGACCTGTTACGTGTTGTTTTCGAACCTCGTCAAAGTGGTGTTGAAGAAAGAGGAAAAAGACGCTACGACTGCCCACGAACAGATAAACAAGGTGCTTTCGAAGATTAATCACACACAGTATATCGTGATCGACAATGATGTTTTTGTGTCGTCTAACGCACTGAACATACTTCTCACCGAACACAAAGACACCTGGGGAGCGTTCGTCGATGACGGGTTCGCTCAACTCTTGGAAGATATCAAACTGTTGAGGAAGCAAGGAAAATCTTCAGTAACACCGGAAGTGAAAGTGAAAAAGGAAACGTCTACAGAACAAACACTCCTATACATACCATTAGAATACGGTTTGTTATTGGACGCCCGTGAGAGGAACATCGCCGAGAATGAGAAAACCCTACGCGCCCGCCATGAACTGTTGGCAACTCGTGAGGCAGTTATTTCAGCAAGAGAGAAAACCATGAACGAAGGAGAGCGGTTCTTCAAACAGAGAGAAACCAAACTCGTAAAAAAAATATTTCAATACAAAGAAGACAGAGACATGTTAGATAGCAAAAGTAACGCACTGGACCAAAAAGAGAAGGAACTAGATGAGAGAAGCAACGATCTCCAGCAGTTCATGGACCAAACGCTCGCCTTAGCGAAACAGTTTAGTGGTGGTGGTGGTAGCAGCAGTTCTAAAAAGAAAACGCCTTCCAAAGTCCACTTCAATCTACCTTCTTCGTCCAAGCGTTCCTATTCGGTGTCCCCATCACTCACTTCGAAGGATTCTGCTGTGAAGGCGCTGCTGATGGTGAAAAAGGTGTGTTCTGTGTTCTGTGTTCTGTTGTTGTTGTTGTTGTTTGTGTCTAAATATCTTGTTGATTATGTAATACTTCTAAGACAGTGATGTTGTTTTTGATGTGTGCAGGAAATATCAAAGAACAAAAAGTGAAACATATTTAAATATTTTGCAATATAGATAGATATGGTGTCGTGTTTGAGCAACCTATGTAGAACTTGGGACGAGCTTGATGTGGAACTGAAACCGAAAGTATTAAAGGAATATTTCTCAACATTCATCAACATATCTGGACTGTTCGCCGGTTTCCAATCGTTCGTTATCAACGAGTATGTATCTAGTGAACACCTGTCGTTTCTACAAAAGAAAGCGGTATTGTTACTTATGTTAAGTTTTGGTTCGAATATCTGCGCTTGTTTGACCTCGTTCATTTCCCACAACGCTATTGTAGGAGGGGTATACGCGGACTGGTTCGTGTGGGTAAATATGATATGTGTGTTCTGGATTGTATCGGCCATTGTGTTCTACATATGCAGTTTTATCATTTTCACTTATCACACATTTATTTACACAATGCCGTTCTTTACCATTACTCTCGTATTGACGAGTCTGTCTGGTTTGGTTATCACGGTGTTTTTTGGAATTGTGGAATACAAGAAATGGACACTAGACACAGACGAAAGAAATATTAAAATTAAACGAGCACTGGGTGATATTAAGGATAATAATAACGATAACAATCGTTTGACCACTATTTTTTCCAGAGGGGCAAACAACCCCCCAACAGAATGTAGAATGTAAAAAAATAAATCAATAAAAGATATCGTAAATGATTCCATCTACCCCACACATATTCACCACATAATCCCGCATATCTAACGCATTGACCGTCCAGGCGTATACACTTTTTCCTCTTTTGTGAAACAATTCCACAATTTCTTCACAAATGATATTGTAATCTAGCGATATAAAGTCCAACTCGATTAAATGATCAAACATATCAATAGGCACACCACTCGATATAACCCCTATTTTGTATATGCCTTTGTCATTGTTCTTTAACAACCGTTTCACACAAAACTCATTAAACGAACACATATAATATTCGTGTTGTGGATATTTGTTTATTATGGTGTACACATCGTCTGCGATTTGTGTGGCTTGTTCTATACCGAACGCTTTGATATCTACCATTAGATTCATTGGATTCTCAATTTTACATAATTCCTCCAAGGTTTCGTTGTGCGAAATGTTTCTGTCCTCTCTATCGTGACACAAGATAATTTGACGATTTGTGTTGTAACGAACATCAAACTCTACCATATGCATTCTCTTACTCGCTTTTTTAATACCCAAAATGGTATTTTCACGGTTCTTGATCCCTCTGTGAGCGATCTCTGTAACATCGTTGTGAACTTTCATACAATTAATCATTTTATAATAATACATCAGTATATATTTTTGTTGCAATTTGGAATCGTACGAACACAATGTTTTCTGTTTCGTGCGAATGCTGACTTATTTAAAAACTGACATGTATTATATAATTTGAATATGTAAAGATAAATATTCAAAGTATGCATCATAAAACGGAATTTCAAGATGATTCTGATTCTGATCGTATACATATTTTTCCACTGATATTGTTTATTGTTTCTGTCCTGCTTATTGATATTAGCTATGTTATATGTTATTTACCTGAACATTGTCATATTTAAGATAACACAAAGAAAAAAAAAAAATTGTAATCATGTTTTTACCCAATGCAACTTAATAAAACTACAGCAAATTACAATACATCCAGACGATTCTATAAATGCTATTCAAGCAATATGATTCTATCAATCTGATATTTTGTTTTCGTCATTGGTTTGATTCGTGTCATTGTTGTAATATTCCCAAAATGCTTGGTATGTTTTCATAGTAAAAGTTTTGTATCGTTCGATAGTCGGTGTGTCCATTTCTTTATATTTTCTTTTTAATTGTTTAGAAATGTTCCCAAATCTTTAATATAAAAACGGATCATCGAACATTTTTTAACCAGTTTTACGAGTTACATTCTTGGCTTTATTATACAATCCATTCAATCTACCAGTAGTGTTTTCCGTATACGCGGTGTTGTTGTCCGTGACCGCACCTATTCCAAACTCGTTCACTATCACCGATTTGTTTTTGCGAGAGTCATGCTTATAAAATTGTAATTTTTCGTCATCACTTATCCGCATACCATAACTGATTGTATGTCCGCCTGAAAAAGTTCGGAACACATTCATATCACCGAAATATACACTACTGTTCACCACCAAGTTGGAATTAAATATGGTATCCCCGGTCAACTCGAAGGTATCTGTATCGAATTTGATATTTCCTGACGCACCTATCGTCAAATCTTGTAATTCGTTATTTTGATTCGAATACGCATACAATTGTTTCGCTCCAACCTTGTTGAACAAACCTAACATGCTTTCGTCCGGGTATTCCATTATTTATATTACCATAACATTATCATCTTTTTTACCGTTTTATACATTTTTATTACCGGATATTTCTTTTATTCAACCAAATACATTTTTTATAAAATACATAAATATATTGTAAATTGATTGCAAAATAGAGTTCTGTTTTACCATGTAAGAATCTTTCAATGTATAGCCTCGGTTACGATAATAATTCCTCACACCCACACCACTAATAACCGCATACCTCGTGTATCCGTGATACGAAGCGATTCGTTCGGCCATTGTTAATAACTTCTTACCAAAACCTTTATGTTGTACGCTGTTATCGTTTCTCACGGTATCGTTCACCTTTGTTAACGGTGAATATACATGCAGTTCTCTTATCAACGCGCAATGAATAATTTCTGGTAATTGTTCCACATGTTTTGATGGCAATCGTAATCTACAAAAACCATACAACACCTTCTCGTCATTCGATACATAACTGATGAAATACTCGATACCGTTTGAAGCGTCGAATCTATCGATTTTCATTCTGTAACGACCATCTATATCGCTCGTTTTTGCTGATCTACATCGAATACATTTACAAAACTGCTGTTCCTTTTCCAATCGCTTGTGCAACAGTTGGCGCATATGCGTAATGCTACATCCACCCATAATGTAATGATCATTGATGTCCCGAACAATACGAATCAATCGTATTCTGTTGTATACCTTTCGTTTCATTTCGATCAACACATCCATTAACTCTTCGTTCGTATACGGCTTGTATTTTCCCTTCTTGTACCACTCCTCCAACACACTCCACGGTACTACGGAGGTGGGATACACCTTCCATTGATCCACCTGTAAATGCGGATTCGACAACATCTCCGTGAACATTTCTCTGTCCATATCGGGTGTAGCGCCCGGTAACATAGGCATCAAATGGATATCCACCTTGAATCCGTTGTCTAACAACAACTTAATCGCGTTCATCGATTGTTCTATGGTATGTCCTCGGTTTATTCGCCGTAAAATCTTGTTGTCCGTGTGTTGAACCCCTATTTGAACACGCGTCACATTGTATTTTCGAAACAATCCAAGCTCTTCTAATGTAATAGTATCCGGGCGTGTTTCGATAGTTAAACCGATGATGTGAATATCGGTATCCTCGTTCAAGCATATTTCCTCTTCCAGAGTCAACCTCTCTCTGTTGTTTTGTTGACCATACACATTCGCGGCGTAATATCCGTCTCTGATAAACTCCCTTTGATATTCCCTGGGATACTCGCTCCATGTACCACCCGATACCTCGAACTCGATCTTGTCCAACGGATGCCCCATTCCCTTGTACTGATCCAACCGCATATGAAACTGTTTCACACAATCGAATCCACAATCGTTCGCTCGCGCCACGCCCGGTTCGTCCATCAAATAACTGCGTGGTTGATTCGGTTCTGATGGACAATAATAACAGTTGTGTTTACAAGAAAAACTCTGTTTCTGTTTCTTCCCATCCTTATCCACATACTCCGGATACGCGCTCGTGAACACACACACATTTAATATACCGTACACACTCCTGCACGCCTTCTTTATCAACTGCCTTGGTGCTGGTTTATTGGTTTCCTTTATATACACATAGCGTAACATGTTTTTGCTTAACGCGTAATGATACTCTCTCTGAAAAGCCCTTGAGAACTTGTTCCAATCTAAAACATCGTTCGCTTTCATAAAATCTTTTATATCATTGTATTGTAAATCAGAAACAATGTGTTGTTTCTTCGTTTCAATATCATTATCGTTAGAAGTCAAATTATTATCTTCAATGTCTTCAATATCCATATTTTCGAATTAATTAAATTAAAATAAAATAGATTCAATTTTTAAGTTTATATATGAATATTAAATTTATTCGTCACATACAGTAATATCTTTTCAAAATATCCAGATAACGAAATATCTGAACCTGTGTTGACTGGACACACTAACACCATACGATAACAACCCTTCGTTTGGGATGTGATTCTATGATACAATTTATCTCCCTCGTAATAGATCATACTATTAATCTCCATGTCCAATGACTCCACTTCACCTGTTTTGTTGTCTTTGTATTCAAACACAGAGGTGTTACAATCATTCTTATCTATCAAGAATACGAATGTGTATTTTTTGTTCTCCGTATAGTTACCGTCGTAATGCCAAGAGATGAAATCGTTATCAGTGTACAACCTAAAGAACGCTTCTCCTAATAATATGTTGGGTTCGTTTGGTAAGTGTTGTTTGACATATTGATACAATCGTTTCGTAATATTAGAATCTATGTCCTTCACCATTATCTTCTTACCACTGGAAAATTTTGTTTCACCGAACTTCTCCGTATTGTTAATTTTATCCAACACAAACTTTTTCTCCACTGTTGATAACACTTCTATATTCTTCTTCGTTACAACAGTATTTTTGATATTTTGTTTACGAAAGTAGTTTTTTTTTATGTATAGATGTATTAATAGACAAATGAAAGTTATTATCAAAAGCATTTTATTTTATTTTATATATATTCCAAAAGAAATCTTTGGTTAACTCTTAAGAATTTTGTAATTAAAAAACTCGTCATCATGACAAACAAAAATATTAATTTAAAATCACAATTCTATATATAATATACAAACAGAGGATGCCTTATTATTGTTATATTATTCATAATTCGAAGGATCGAACATACAACGGTTACACAGTAAATCTGGAGCGCCGATTAAGACAACACAACGGATATCTCAAGGGCGGTGCGAGAGCGACACATAACCGCGGACCATGGTGTTTTTTGTGTGTGTTGACATCCGAATGCTGGGATTGTATCTCTACGGCAATGCAGCACGAATGGAGTATCAAATACCCCACCCGAAAACGACCCAGACCCAAGGAATACAACGGGAAATTGGGAAGATTACGATCATTGGAAAAGGTGTTTCAACACATGCAAACTCTGAATTGTGCGAACATAAGCTGTTATGTACACGAAGACTACATCGATATGATGACATCCCTTGCACAACCGTTTGATTTCATAGAAATCAAACATATGTCTGATTTAACTTGTTCTCCTTAGTCGTTCTTTGCTTGAAACGCAAAATATCCTTTTCTTTTTTACTAAATCTGGTTGTTTCGCTCTTTTCCTCTACATATCCGGTTGCCTCCAACAATATATCGTAGATGATTGGAATGATATTGGTGTTCACCATATGCTCCTCTTTTAGCAACTCCACGAATTTATTTAAATTTTGCGGATTTAGTTTGACCATATATTTAGAAATGAATTGATAAATTATTATTAAATAATGACAAACTATTAGTTAACAAATATCTATCCCTAATTACGATTTTATTCATTTCTTTTTAAAAAAAATAATATATTGAATTTGAAAATGTAAAAAACTTACCTTCAAGCGCATTGTCACGCAAACTCAATAAAGTGTAGACATTTCATTTAGACGGGTGTGTCCGCTCAATCTATCAATATCAGAAACACGATTGCGTTTTAACACATTACGACAACAAGGGCATGTATTTGCACGCTTCTTCCATTGTACCAAACACTTGGAATGAAAACGATGGTTGCATTTGGTTTTCACCATATTAGTGGTAATGTCCGACAAACAGATAACACATTCAATGCTGTCTGTTGAAGGAGGTGGTGGTGGTGGTGGTGGTAAATCCTTCTTTGTAATAAAATTACGATGATAACCACAATAGTCGGTCCCGTTCTTCGCTTTGTGAGAGCATTGAACAGGGGTCTTACCTTTCTTCATAGACTTCAAAAGAGTCGCTTTGCAAACATGAGTAGTCATGGTAATGTCGAGTCACACGAGCGTTATGTCGAGCGTTATGTCTAGTCACACGAGCGTTATGTCTAGTCACACGAGCGTTATGTCTATTGGTATTGTTGTAGTGTATCAATATAACTTTGATTTTTTTCAATTATTTTTTATCAAATTTTATATCATATTTTACTTTTTAATGCGCATCAAAACTTTCTTTTTAACAGAAAGAATAAGTCATAATAAAATAAGAACAAAACTGAATACATGTATTAGTATTTTCAGTTAATAAAAATTGATTGAAGGGGAAGTTAAAAAGTAACATTTATCTTGAAAACATGTTCGGTATTCTACAGTTTTCTCGTCGCGAAACCATAGGGGTTAAGGGTATTCGTTTTCAATCAATATGTAAATCATGCGTCTGTGTGGTAAACACCAATATCAAATCGTTCACCGACAGATGGGCAAAAATCAATCCGGAAACACACGAGTTGATGGAGATTCTGGGCACGGTCGGAAATTATCACACCGAATCGGATGTAATCAAACGGTGGTGCGACATTCTTCCGTGTAAATACCCCAGTTATCACATTAAAAAAGAGAACATATTCACGAAATATCCATATATTGAAGCGTTCACGGTGGATAACGAACACACTAAAGATATGGACGACGCGTTGACCGTTCGAACGCTCGAGAACGGTGACATACAGTTGGGTATACATATTATTGATGTTGTTCCGTTTCTGAAAGACCATTTATCACAGTTTGACAGGGATACCGTAATCGAGTCGATTCAAAACAGAATCTCGTCGGCGTATTTCGATGACGATTCCGTGCCCATGTTTCCGTGCCATATCGCCCATAACTTATTGAGTATTGTGCCCGACACAAAACGCCAGGTGATTACATTGTGGTTGGACTTCGATTGTAATTACATTGTGAAAGCCCATTATTGGAAATCCGAAATCATTATGAACACCGCCAAGTTGACTTACGAATCATTCAAACAAAAGAAACCCAACGAGTATCGTATTCTATCCAAGATAACCAAAACGACTGAACCACACGACATTATCGCATGGACAATGATTACCTACAATATTTTGTTTGCCCAAGATTATCTACAAGAGAAAGGAATTCTTCGATCCAAACAAGAAGACAAGAGCGCAGAGTATGTAATGAAAGACAGCACAAAACAACAAACACACTCTGAAATGGGAAAAATATACACACACGCCACCTCACCCATTCGTCGCTTTGTGGATATTTACAACCAAATGATCTATCATAACGAAGAGTTCATTAGTGTAGATATAGATACCATAAACGAACGGGTGAGCACCATTTCGAAATTTCATAAACAGCACGCCATACTGGAGTTGTCACACAAAACAAGATCCAAACCGGTGTTGGTGAATATCTACTCTAAGAACAAAGAGACCGTGGTTGTGGAATATAAGAAACAACGCTTTCGCATTCCGCGATACGACACCTTTTACGAGGGACATTTTCAGGAGAGCGAGGACACCGTCGAGTTGTGGGGTATATTGAAAAACGGAAGGAGCTCTCTACGAATAAAAAACACACACGAGGACATCGTATCAAACGAATGTGTTGACACAAAACCATATGATATAGACAGTGTTCAATATGCAGATTTAACAAAGGAAGATGTTGAAGAGTGTATGGGTTACCCACTTGATTCCTTTCAAAAAGGATGCTTAAAGGTGATTAATAACAATGAGGATTTGTTCGGAACCGCACCAACGGGTTCAGGGAAAACCACTGTGGCGATGATGGGTATACTGAAAGCGTTCAATAGTGGTAAAAGGGTGATCTTTTCGAGCCCAATTAAAGCGTTGTCGAACGAGAAATACTCGGATATGAAGAAACGGTTGAACGGAAGGGTTAGTTTGCTGACGGGGGATATGAAGGTCCGATGCACCCCTCCCGGTGGAGACGGTTCGCCGGAACTGTTGATTATGACCGCGGAGATTCTACGGAACAAATTGAATCAACCCGACGATCCGGATGTGCGTGATGTGATCATGGTTGTCATAGACGAATGCCATTACATCAACGACGCGGACAGAGGACCGGTGTGGGAGGAGACTTTGTTACTGTTACCCAAACATATTCATGTGGTAGCGTTATCGGCAACATTGTCAGCACCTGAAGATTTTTGCAAATGGTTAAGCAACCGTCGACCCACCCGATGTGTTCAACATCACGAACGCCATGTACCGTTGTATTTCGGAAGTTTCGTGAACGAAAGGTTTACCGAAATGACCAACACGAACCAAATCAGAGAGGGTAAGGGTGTGGCGAACGATCTGTATCATTGGAAACATCCATCGAAAATGTCCGACGCACCGGTGCAGTTGGTCAAACAGTTGATGCAGAACGACATGTGTCCAGCGATTGTGTTCTGTATGAGCAGAAACCGATGCGTGCAAATGGCGGAGAGTTTTACAGAGAATTTGATGGTATCAAAGCGTCCTTACAAACACACGAAGGAACACCGTTTCGACGAACTGGTTTACGAAGCCAATTTGAAAGATTGGAACGATGAAGTGTTAAGTCATAAAAGGAAATTTCAAATATATGTGAAGAAATACCTGAAACCGTGGAGAGCCCAATTGGAAAAGCTTCCTGAGTACAACTACTTCATCGATATGTTATACAAAGGGGTCGCTTATCATCACTCGGGTATGATTCCGGTGTTAAAAGAGTTCGTGGAGATACTGTTCCGTGACAAAATGATTGTGGCGGTTTTCGCCACAGAGTCGTTGGGTGTGGGGATCGACATGCCCGCACGAACGGTGGTGTTCACCCAAATGAACAAACCGGGTGATAACGGATTTCGCAATTTGTACACCCACGAGTTCATGCAGATGGCAGGTAGAGCGGGCAGACGAGGCAAGGACACCAAAGGGTATGTGGTGTACTACCCGTATCCACCGGGTAAAGGCGGAATTACTTACGCCGAATTCAATCATATGGTGATGGGCAAACCTCCTCGAGCGGAATCCCAATTACGAATTACACCCGATTTTGTGATTCGTAACTATCTCAAGGGTTACCATCACATGAACGGCTCTTTACTAGGACACGGTATACACAAAGAGATTGTGGCGAACGAATCTACTTTTAACAACAAAAACAAAAATAAGGACACCATCATGCAGATAGGTGAACTGGAGAACAAACTAAAAGGAAGCGGATTTAACTGCAATGTGTTTGTGAGTTTGAACAAAAAACAAATCAAGACCATTAAAAACGAAGTTAAACAACTATTGGACAGCGTGTCTATGAGTGTTGACGACGCAATGTTGATGTACGAACATTACAAAAACATAGACAATATGACTAACTATATGTATAACGAGTGGACACAAGTGGTAGACACATTACAACAAAACAATTTCATTATCCAGAATGATTTGAGTATGATGGGAAAAGTGGCGTCGTTGATGTGTGACGGGTTGCCACTGGTTCGAGCGAGTTTGATGGTATCGGAACGATTCGAACAACTAAGCATTACGGATATTATATCGTGGTTGGGGATCTTTGGATGGAGTATGAAAGACAACGACGAACAGGTTGATAACGGCGTTACGGAGTTATCCGACGAATTGAAGCAACTCCTTCAATATACGGGAGAGTATAGCGTATACTTGTACGATAAGGAATTGAAAAATATATATTACAAAGGGAGCATAATGAACGATTGGATGAGAAACAAAAATGTGGAACAAATCGTTCAATATGTAGGTTTGGCAGAATTTGGTAATTTTATCAAAACAATATTGAGAGTGTCATCGTTTATCGAAGAGTTTCGGACAATCTTCTTGGGTATGGAGAAATACGAACTGTATAATAAATTTGAGAATTACGAAGAACGATTGTTCTACGGAATTGTGTCGAACGCTTCAATATATGTAAACAATTAAATAAATGCTTAATATTAATTAGATGTGTATTAGATAATGTCGTCGTCAAATAAATCCATTAATGCTTTTCCTATTTACATTTCAAGTTCTATATGCGCATCCTTATTTACACATCCTATAGATGTTGTTAAAGTCAAACTTCAAACGAATACTGAATATTCCCCAACAAAACTCATCGTCAATCAGTTCAAAAACAACGGGGTATCTTTTTTGTTTAAAGGACTGAGAGCGTCCATATTACGGAACGCTTCGTTCGTTACCACCAAAATGTTTACCTACGATTACTTAAGGTCGAATTATAACACCAACTCTTTTTCAAACAAAGTAATGTGTGGAATGGGGGCTGGATTGACCGGTTCGTTGATTGGCACTCCCTTCGATTTGATTATGGTAAGAATTCAAAACGACCCCAACCAATATCCAAACATATTCACCACTGCACACAAAACATACACAAACGAAGGGTTTTTCAATTTTTGGAACGGATTGAATTATACCATGAGTCGTGCTATGATTGTGACTGCTTGTCAATTTTCAGTATATGAAGAAATTAAACAAGGATTAAAAAATAAAAGTTGGTGTAACGAATACAATAGTTTTGTGATATCGTCAATATCATCTTCGATACTTACAGGATTGTTATCTAATCCAATAGATATGTGTAAAACGAGAACTATGAATCGATGTAAAAATGCAACAATAACCACAATTGTTCGTAACGAAGGATTCTTCTCCTTGTGGAAAGGTATTTATGTAAATATTGGAAGACAGATCCCTCTTAATCTAATTCGCTTTAGCATTTTGGAACTATTCAAACAGATGTTATCCGAATAACATACAGTTGGGATCTAAGGTATATTTTTTTTCGTCTGATTGGATGTTACATTTTTTAATAATATTTTTGTATAACTGTTTTGAATTTGTTGAATTTGAACTTCGGTTTCGTCTGAACAGACCACCACCTCCCGTTTTCTTTTTGAGTTCCCTTCTCAAGCATTTGGTGTCCAAGAAGACATCCGTGGTGGGTTTCATACAGTATTTCATCAGTTTTTCCAATTCGTATTCAATCTCTTCTGAATTTTCGTTCGATATTTTTTCCATTTCAATGTTCGATATGATACACTCTGCTCTGTAATCCTTACATTCTTCGTCTGTCATCCCCGAACACAACATCTCTTCAATCGGTTGATATTCGTCGGTATCATTTTTGTAATAGTGTTTGGCCAAACACGAAAACTGTTCTGTAATCTTGTGGTTGTAATAGAACAATACCAAAAATATTAAAAAGACAAGTATTGATGTTATAATCATATTTATTATATTATTCAATTTAAATAAATTAAATGAATTACATTTTATTTTCAATGCTATACTTGTGTGTCGATATTATTTGGATCTCTATAATGTCAAACTTGTTTTACAAAGAACAAATAAAAAAAGTACAAAATCAAGCACTAACATTTGAATATGTACCCGCTGTATTGGCGTACATCACATTATTAATAACTATGTTTTGTATATGTATACCATTATCAAAATATTACAAAGAGTACCACCCATCGTTGGTGTTTGGTTTGGTTGGATTCTGTGTATACGGGGTGTATAATTTCACCAACGGAGCGATCTTTACGAATTATAACTGGAAATTCATTTGTATAGACACTTTGTGGGGATTTATTTCATTTGCAATATTCGGACTTGTGTATAAGATGATCGAATAATTCATTTCCAATAATTTCTTAATTCTCTGGATCTTGATACAGACGGTTTGGATAACATTAAGTTCTTTCTCTCTAGAAACCCAGATATAGTCGACAATTGTTCAGAATTATATTGGAGTTTGCTCATTATCTCGTTATGAAACTCCTTCAACTCCACCTGTTGCATGTCTATATGTTTCAATCGAATCTCGTTGTTATCTTGAACTCCTTTCAATTTAATATCGTGACTATTCTCAATACTTTTTAGTTGTAATTTGTTGGTTTCTTTTATATTTTCGATTCTATCGTCGATGCTCTTTTTGTGATACACATCCGAAACCTCATGCTCCAGTTTATCGATTCTATTAACCAAACAATTAATCTTTTCTTCGTTACTGTCTGCTTTTTTTAAACACGACATGTTTGACAATACCTTTAGAACAACGTCCATCGCGCTTTATTATATGTATTTAAAAATTGAAGTTAACCAATTTATAAGCTCAAATACCACAATATGAGCTTATACGAATATCTCGCATACACAGGAGCTACGCTTTTTGCGTTCCATATGATCCCTCAGATTATTAAAATATCTAAGAGCAGATCTGCTAAAGATATTTCTTATATATGCCTGTTTATTAACATTATTAGTATGTGTCTTTTAAGCATTTACGGATATAACAAGGACGTCAAATCTTTGTATTTAACGACCGGTATGAGTTTGATAAATGCTATGTGTGTGGTGTTTGTAAAGTTCTTTTACGACAAGTTTGACCAATACGATATAGACACTGCTATCTAATTATACAAATCTATCTTTTGACTATCATTATTTACATACCATTTATTAAATGGGATAAACGTATTTAGTATTTCCTCGATTTTCTTTTCTTTTTTAATTAATTTATGTAAATGATATAACACCCATTTCTGAATCACATTCATTGTTGTTTCTTTGTTTTTAAAAAAATTACAAAATTTGGTTTTATCGATATCGAACGGCAACTCGTTACAAAAGCTTTCTAACTGATCTTGAGACACACCGTTCTCAAACTTCACCGAGTAGTCTATTCTTCGTAAAAAAGTCTTGTCCAACACATCTATTTTGTTACAAGTTATTATGATGATTAACTTCTTGACCTTACATATTCCGTCCAATATGTTTAATAACCCAGAGAAGGTTATGGAATGCCTCGTGTCATCGTGCGTCTTTTGAGGTGCAAACAAATGATCTATATCTTCGATTAAGAACAAACTGTTTTCCGGTATGTTTTTTATACTTTTACGCAACACCAAATCGTCAATTTTGTTGGTAAAATCCAAGGAGCATATGTTTAGATTGAGTTTGGACGCTATCACAAAACTAGTCGTTGTTTTACCTGTTCCTGGATAACCATAAAGCAGGTAGATACGGGTTTGGGGAATTTTCATCTTTTGGTAAAACTTACAAATGTCCTCGTTGTGATAAAAGTTATACACATCATCAAACAGATTCGTTTTGATATCCGAAGGTAAATACAAAGTTTCTATGTTTCGTTTCTGGTAAAAATCGTTCTTTTCCCATTCATGGTAATCGTTGAATACGTAATGGGTTATGAAATCAGATTCAATTTGTTTGTAATCGTTTTGCATGAACTTGTACACATCGTTGAACATTTCGGTAAGTAACTCATTATCTTCCGTGTCCAACTCCAAATGCAATTGCTTCTTGTTGATGATTATTTTTGATCTAGACGCAACATAGTTCTCATTACCTTTGGTCTCGTGGACAAATATCTTGGTTGTCTTGTACATACACGAGTATATATTGTCTTGCTCGAATTGTGGTAAAAATATGTGATTCTCTTTGTTAAACACATCAATATAGTGATTGTTTTTATATACAGTGATTAACTCCGACACATCGGTATTGAGTTTACATATCTTGTTCAAAAAAATTAAGATGCTCTCATAAAGATATGCATTGTTGTTAGATATATTAAGTTTCATTTATAAACTTATTTGATATGCATTTGTTTAGATACATTTTTAGAGTGGTTTGAATATCTCAACATGCTTTTCTAATTTCAAAATATCCTTTTTAGAATATAATTCCAATATCTTATCATACTCAATCGGTACTATCGATGTTAAAACCCAATATGTATCATTCTCTTTTTTCTTCAAAAATTCTATAACTCTATGCATCGGTTCATTTTTTAGAAGTTTTTTTACAACTATCTCTTCGTCTTGTTCTCTCCATATGGTCCTCAACCAACCTTCATCTATCGTCCGACCTATTGCCTCTAAGAATTTTTCTTGATCGATTCTTTTGTATATCATCAACGACTCAACATAAGACTCTTTTTCAATTACTTCTTCTCCAACTTCTTCTCTTGTAGATTCATCATTTATTTTCCTTATTTGTATTACTATTTCATCCATATTAACCTTGTTGTTTAACATAGTTCCAATTCTTTGAGGTGTAATGTATGTGTTTTTGTTTTTGAATTCAACCATTTGTTGTTCCACTATAAGACTCAATTTATTCCTTAATTTGTAAAAGTCACCAATTGTATTAAGCGATTGTGCTAAGCTCTTTGTTAATTCGTATAATTGTGTTCTTGGTGTACTTGCTGGTTTGGATGCGTTCGG
>Ga0209713_10000817_pt1 | contig 17895 bp, 9 predicted proteins | sample ArcOceMetagenome_3_FD_187444 | JGI IMG/M metagenome (GOLD analysis project Ga0209713, IMG submission 187444) | Marine eukaryotic phytoplankton communities from Arctic Ocean - Arctic Ocean- Svalbard ARC20M Metagenome (SPAdes) (version 2) | ecosystem: Environmental > Aquatic > Marine > Oceanic... | reverse complement strand
CGCACCGCTCGGGGTACGGGTATGGCCGTCTTGCGGTGGTGCCGGAAGCCCGGGGTATGGGGTATGACCAAATGCTGGCCGGCCGGACTGCTCGGGGTATGGGGTACACGACCTCGCTCTACCCCTGAGGGGGGCCAACTCCGCAGGCGACAAAGACGCGCGCCAACCCACACACCACACAGTCTGACGACATGGCCAAAACCCGCCGGTGGGCACGCACGGCGCATGCCCGCGCACGGCGCACGCGCCACCAGGTCGACTCGCATGGTCTCGACGACGTCGTCCCGCGTCGTTCTGTTTTTTTGTTCTGGCGCTTCAGAGCGCGAGCTGGACCCGGCTCCCAGCGGCCGCCTCGATGGCCCGCTTGGCGTTGCCGTCGAGACTATTGCCGTGCACGCTGCAGCAAGGGGAGTCACGCCGCGTCAAAGGCTAAAGAAGGCACAACATCGTCATGGGCTCTTAACGGTGGGGAGAGATTCGAGTCGGAAGGCGTACTTGAGGCATGACTTGAGGCTGGTAACGGTAGTGGTGCTCTTGAGGGCCTCGCACAGCGCGTCGATGCCCTCGCTGGTGTAAGTGCCAAGCCCACTGGAAGTGATGCCGCACAGTTGATCTTCGGCGAGACTGCAGGCAACGAGGAGGCACACAGCGCGTTCAGCGCGTTAACGCGTTCAGCGCGTTACTGGTTCAAACGCGTTACTGGCTGCTGACGGTCGATGGCACAAGGCGGATGTAAAGTTCCAGGGTGTCTTCGCGGACCTGAGACTCGTCAGCTGCGACTTGGGCAGCGCCTCGGCCAGCTTGAGGATGCCCGACATGTCTGGGCTCAAAGCAGAGCCAGTCAGGTCATTGCCGTCGAGGCTGCGAGAGCGATGACAGAGGATGCGTTATTGGTTCAGAAAGGCTGCTGACGCAAAGGCAAGCACATAGACACGAAGTCTTTCAGCCGATGGGAGGTGAGGGTGCGGCGCACTTCAGAGTCTCGATCTGGGTCTTGCCCAGCACAGCCGCGATGGCCTTGCCGCCCTCAACACCAATGAAGCAGTACGCGAGGCTGCGCAGCATTGACAGGCCGATATGAAAGGTGAGAAGCGTTATGGGCTATTGGCATCAGGCAAATCCATGGTGGAGTTCGGCATGCTCACTTGAGGCTGGAGATGCTCTTGCAGCGACCGACCAGCTGTGCGAGTCCCTTGGCATGTCCATCTGTCAGCTCCTTTCCTGACAGGTCGAGGCTTTTGAGGCCTCGCAGATTGATGGCGTCCGACGAGATTGATCGCATGCCAGCACGCTTTAGGTCTTCGACGAAGGGATTCAGCGCCTCGTCCAACGCGGTCTTCGACGTTGCGGCCGTGAGTGCCCTCCCCGTCTCGACCAGCTCCAAATGCGACGTGAAGCCCATCACTGCAGACATCAGCGCCCTCCGAAGATTCTCGTCAAAGTCCTTGTGTCCACCACTCTTGACAATCTTGCGCTTGATCATTTCCGCGTCCGCTGGGACCGTGGCCTCGGCCCTCTTCGAGTCGAGCTTCGCAATCGTCTTTTCCAGCTTCTTTGCTGGTTTGATATCCTTATTGTCGGCTGCCGGGCCCACCTTGCAGAACGCCCTGGCAATCTGGAACATCTCCTTCTTCCCGGAGCTCGTGAACCCCAGCGTGAGCTCGCCACCCTCCGTGCTGACGACAGTCAGGATCTCGTAGAGGCACCAGACTCTCTTGATCGGCGCGGGGGCATCGAGCGGGTGAAAGTACAGGACGGTGCGCTTGGTATGCCTGATGACGCCCTCGAGGCTGTTCAGGTCGGCGCCCATCGCCGCGCGGGCGAGTGGCCCAGCGTCACCGTGCTGATTGATCGCCAGGATGTCGTTCCACACGAATGAGCCCGCTGGCACGTCCGCCAGCGCGCTGATGAAGCCGGCAAAAGGCATGCCCCAGCTGTGCGAGAGGAAGTGCGTCGCGCGGCCAAAGCACTTGCACTGCCAGTCGTCTCCAAACTTTGTGCGGAGCTCAGCACGCAGCCCCTCGGCTGCCGGGTGCTGCGTCAGGAAGTAGTACAGGCTCGTCTGGCCCGGCGCGGTGATGGCCCGTATGCAGGCCGCGGTTGTTGGCTGGGCGTAGCCAAAGCCCGTCTCGCTGTGCCGCTTCGCCTGCCACTTGGCACCGAGGCCGTGGACGGCGTCGTGCGTCGTGAGCGTCTTGACGTCGGCGCCGAGCTCGCCGAGCTTGGCCAGCAGCCACTTCATCAGCTCGGGGCTCGCCGCGCGCAGCACCTGCTTCGGGGCGCCGTCCTCGAGCGTGTCGGGCTCTGCGGCGGGCTGCCAATTGGTCGTGTCCTCCTGGCCTGTCTCGCGGGGGCGACGCGACGCGCCAGAAGCGTGAGGCGCGCTGCGGCCACCGACGCCAACGCGGCGGACGCTTTTTTCATGGTCTCGAGCGAGGCGAGCGCGTCGGCGCGGCCGACCGAGGTGAGTAGAGTTGCTGTAGAAAATAGTATTTTCTGTGAACGACACTCTTACTTTACCATCTCGTTGAGGTCGACCACATGGTCGACGAGTTGGTTGGTGTAGGATGATGGTCGGGATGATCATCCCAAAAGACTTGTTGTAACCTACTCCAAAAGACATCCCCCCCACAACCTACGTACCCACTATGACGGCGGCGGCGGCATCCAGAGCAACGGCACGCTTTCGGCCTCGGGCGGCGGTGGCGGTGGCGGCAGTGGCTCGGTTTCGACCTCCATCGAGGGCGGCGGCGGTGGCATCCAGAGCAGCGGCGCGCTTTCCGCTTCGGGTGGTGGAGGTGGCGGCGGCGGCTGCGGCGGCTGCGGCGGCGGCGGCGACAACAAGGGCGACTCCATCTCCAGAGACACCTCGGGCAACGAGACCGCCGTCGCCGCGTCGCCCTCTCCAGGCTCGGGCTCGGGCTCGGGCTCGGGCTCGGGCTCGGGCTCGGGCTCGGGCTCGGGCTCGGGCTCGGGCTCGGGCTCGGGCTCGACCGTCCCGAGCGCTACCTCGCGTGGCGACGGCGCGGCGGCCTGCGCGAGGGAGCGGCACGAGCAGACGGCGCGCACCACCTCCTCGCTCGCGTTGCCCTCGTCGGATCGCATCCGCTCGAAGATCGGCAGCAGCACGCTCTCGAGGCGCGCGCGCGGCACGCCCGCTCTCAGCTGGTGGTGCGGCGGCTCGGCGTTCCAGCCGAGCGAGACGGTGTCCCGCAGCTCGTCGGCAAACTGCTGGTACTTGCCGAAGCCCCAGCTCGGGTGCTTCCCTATCTGGGGCGTGCGCTGGTTGAACTCGAGCAGGTGGTGCAGCGCCGCGGCGAGCAGCTTCATCCGGTGCAGCAGCTGCGCCGTCGCGGGAGACGCCTCGCCGCTCGCCGACTGCAGAAAGAGCAGGCCCTTGGCAAACGCGCAGAGCGCCTCGCGAAGGTCGTCGCGGAAGTCGCCGTAGGCGCCCGAGCCGTGGATCTCGGAGCTGCCGAGGTGCGCGGTGGCGTGGTCCCACGAGAGCCACATGTAGTAGAGCTGGACCAGATCGCCGCACTTCTTGCGCAGCCGCTGCTCGTGCAAGCTCACGCCGGAGGCGCCGTCGCCCGCGCCGTCGCCGTCGCCGTCGCCGTCGCCCGTCGTCGCAGCTGCAGCAGCCACAGCAGCCGCTACAGCGCCGCCCTCCTCCTCAGCGGCCTCGCCGCCGTCCTCCACCGCGCTCGCCTGCCGCGCTCCTTCCGAGCCGCCCGCGCCCGCATCAGCCGTCGAACCGAGAGGCGCAGAGGCGGCGGTGTCGGAAGGGGGGCAGAGGGCGGGGTTGGAGCCGGCGGAGACGTACAGCACGAGGCGCACGCGGACGCCACCGCCGCCGCCGCCGTTGCCGCCGCCGCCGCCGCCGCCGCCGCCGCCGCCGCCGCCGCCTCGGGGCGACGCCGCGTCTCCGCGCGGCGACGAGAGCGAGAGCATCGACGACGTTCGGCGGCGCTCCGTGTGCAGCGTGAGAGCGCTGCGCACCGCCGCCGTCGGCTCGAGCCGCGGCGCCGCCGCCGTGAGCACGCGCGCCTGCAGCGCCTTGCGGAAGTCGGTGAAGCCGGGGGTGGGGTGCGGCCCCCACGACAGGAAGGAGCACAGCGCCGAGCGGAGCGTGTCGGGCGCCGAGTTGGCCGCGTACGTGAAGCGGCGCCCCATCAGCACCTTGAGCAGCAGCAGCTTCCGGTACTCGCGCCGCTTGTCGAGGCCCTTGTTGATCCCATACGCGCCAAAGCCGAGGACCACCGCCGCCGCCAGCGGGATGGCGGCCGCCACCGCCACGCCGCCCGCCACCGAGCCCGCCGCAAGCACGCCGACGCCCGACTCGGCAAAGAGCACCGCGATGCCGCTGCCGAGCGAAGCTGCCGTCGCCGCGGCGTTGCCGGTGATCCGAGCCGACGCGCGCGTCTTGCGCTCGGCGGCGGGAAGCGCCTCGTCGTCCTGCAGGACCTTGTTGACAACCGCCACGCCCGCCACCGCGCCGCCGAACCCGGCGATCGCGCCGCCGATGGCGCTGACGGCGCCGAGGGCGGCGGCGGAGCGGCCGATGGTGGCGCCACGCGAGAGGATGTTGACGCCCTGCACGATGCGGATCGTCGCGGCGGCGCCGCCGAGAAGCGCGCTCATGCCGAGCACGGCCCTCTCCTGCGCGAGGTCGCCAATCGAGCGCACCGCAAACGCGCGCTGCGGCGGCGGCATGCGGCGCGCGCCCGTCTTGCACCACGCACAGAAGGCGACGCCCTTGGTGGCGAAGACGTCGCAGCCCATCTCGCCCAGTCTCGACTCGGCCCGCTCGAGCGTCAGACTCGGAGGGTCCGTCGCGCCGTACTCGACGAGGTACACCTCTGCGTTGGCCTTGAACTCGTCAAACGTGCCGTACCCGAGCTGCGAGAAGGCGCTCGCCCGGCCCTTGCGGCCCGGCTGCTCCGCGGCCGCGTCGACCGCCACCATCGGTCGGAACCAGATCACCTGCTCTGCGCCGGCGCCGCCCACGTAGATTCCATGCTGCACGCGCGTCCGCCCGCTGCCGCCGGCCTGGTTGGCCTGCCGGCAGACGTGATCGCCGCGCATCAGCAGGCGGCCGTGGCCGTCCCTCTGCAGCACCTCGCCGATCCCGTAGGGGCAGTCGCCCACGTCGTTGTCGCGCGCGCGCGCGCCGGCCGACGGCTGCGCGCGCACGGCGGGCGGAGCCGCGCCGGCCGCCGCGTCGTCGTCGCCGTCGTTGACAAAAGGCGGCGGCGACGGCTGTGCGGTCTCGATGGCGATTTGGACGGCGACCTGCATCGTCGTGAGGGCGTAGCCCTCCTGGCCAAAGGATAGGAGATCGTTGGCGAACTCTTGCAGCGCTTCGAGGTCCGCCAGAAGGCCCGCGGGCGCCGCGCACACCGCAACGTACGCGCACAGCGGCGCGAGGTCGTCGGCGGAGACGTCGACCGTTAACGGCGGTGGCGTCGCCGCCGCCGCGAGACCGCCCGCCTCGCCGCTTGGACTGACCTGCACCAGCATTCCCGCGTCCGGAGGCACGACGCCGGTGCGCTGCGCGTGTTTCGTCACCTCCATCAGCACACCCACGAGCAGCCGCAGCTTCGCCGTCGGCGTCTCCTCGGCGCCAAGCCCAGACAGCAGCGCCACCGCACGCGCGTACGGCACATGCACATGCCCGGCGGACGCCTCGTCGCACAGAGCGGCGCGGATGCCAAAGTCGGAGGGCACCAGGTGGCGGTGGTCTCTCACCACCTCCTCCCACACGGAGACCACGTCGCGGCTTTCCCACGCGAATCCCGCCGACAGACGGCCGCTCACGCGCGGGAAGACGATTCGCTCCACCTCCTCCTGCAGCATCACCCGCAGCTTCTCCTCCACGGCACGCCGCGCCACCTCGGCCTCCTGCGCCGCCGCCACCGCCGCCACCACCGCCGCCGCCACCGCCGCCTCGTCGGCCGCCTCGCCTGCCGTCGCCTTGGCGCCCGCGGCCGCCGCGCCATCGTTGCTCAGCAGAAGCGCCGTGCTAGCCTCGTCGCCCTGCGTGGCGCCCGCTGTGGCGCCGCCGCCGGCGGAGCCTCGCCCGCACGAGTCGGCGGCCGCTGCAGTCGCCGCGTGCGGTGGCGGCGGCGTGCGGCGCAGCGCACCGCCCACGAGCATCGCCAGCGAGTGCGTCACGACGCGGAGAGTCGCGCGCACCGCCGCCCGCTCGTGCGCGAGCGCCGCACGCACCGCCTCCACCTCGGCCGCCGCCAGCTGCTGCGCCGCCGCCGCCGCGCGCTCGGCCGCCGCCCAATCGTCGCTCTCCTCGCGCGCCGCCGCCTCCCTCTCAGCCGCCGTCAGCAGCGGCGCTCCCGCAGCGACGCCGCGCTGCGCAGTCGAAAACTCGGCGCTCGTTGCCGATGGCAGCGGCTGAGGCGGTGGCGGCGATACGCCGAGTGCGTCGCCGCCTGCCGCCGAGAGCCGGCCAGCTGCCGGGCCGCCGGGCAGCGGCGTGGTGCCGAGGGCGGCCTGCAGCCTCGGCAGCAGGTGCCACAGCAGCGGAGCGACGGGGTTGGCCGCGTCGCTGCCGAGGAGCTCCTCGCGCACGTACGCCCTGAGCTCGCCGAGGCGTTGGGTCGTGCGCCGCTCCGCCGCGTCCGCCTCGGCGGCCGCGAGGGCCTCCCCAACGCCGGGCAGCGCCGCCGAGGCCGGCAGCGGCTCAGGCAGCAGGCAGAGCCGCTGCATCGTGTCGTGATGCTCGAGCAGGCGCGCCGCGGGCATCAGCGGCACGCGGCAGACGACGCCGCCGACGGCGAGGAGGGCCTGAACGCCGCACGCCGACATGGCCACCACCAGCGGCGGCGGCGGCGGCGGCAGATTGCGAGTGCCGTCGAGGAAAGCGCGCGAGTATGCGCTGATCGCGTCGATGCCCTCCTGGGCAAAGGGCGGGTAGTGCAGCCGCTGCGCCGTCTCGCCGCTGCGGAGGTCGACCAGCTGCAGCTCCGACGCAGAGAAGGAGAAGGCGAATGGCCAGCGAGCCGCGATGGCGAGGGGCGAGTGCACGAGCTTCAGCTCACGCGACGGCGCCGCCTCGCCGCCCGCCGCCGCGCCCGCCGCCTGCTCCGCCGCCGCGGCCTGCTCCGCCTGGGCATGCCACGCGCTCTGCGCCACCTCCAGCACGAGCAGCGCCGAGCCCGCCTCGCCGGTGGGCCGGTGCAGGATCAGCTGGCCAGGCGCGAGCGGCAGAATCTGAGGCTGCGCCGCCATCGCTCGCTCCGCCGCCTCGCGCTCCTCCGCCGCGCGCTCCGCCGCCTCGGCCACCGCCGCCGCCACCGCCACGTCCGCCACGCGCGCGCGCCGGCTGCTCCCCGCCGCCGGCTGCGGCTGCGGCTGCGGCTGCGCCGCATCGGCCGTCGCGTCGTGGTCTTCGGCGGCAGCAGCATTGGCGTCGGCGTCGGCGTCGGCATCGGTGGCGTCGGCGTCGTCGTCGTGGCCTCGCACGACGTAGGCGCGCACCCACGCGCGCTGCCTGACGACCATCTGGCGCGAGATGTCGAGCTGCCACTCGCCCTTGCCAAAGAAGGCGCGCGCGTACCGCCAGCCGTGCGCGTCGCGCGTCCCCGCCTTGTCGAGGACCCAGTCGCCCGCCCACGCCGCGCCGTCGGCGGGCAGCGGCGCCGCCCTGAGCGACGCGAGCCGCCGCCCCCGGGCGTCGCTCCACGCGCCGCACATGTCCGTCGGCAGCAGCGACGCGACGTAGCCCTTGATCGGGTACCAGCGCTGGTTCTCGAAGCAGCGGCACAGCCGCGTCTCGGCGCCCTCGTGCCGGCCCGCGCCCGCCTTGGCGAAGCTCTGCTCGTAGACGGTGTGCCCCACCGCCGCGTCGATGACCGTCAGCCCGCCCAGGCTGACGAGGCTGAGCGCGTCTCCCTGCCACGCCATGCGCGACGGCGGCGAGCGGCACTGCGTCTCGCGGTAGAGCTGCACCGGATTCGAGAGACGGAAGAAGAGCAGCGCGCGGTGGGCCGCGACCGAGAGCGCGACGCACGGGATGAGCATGTCGTCGTTGACGCAGAAGGTCTCGGCCTTGGTCTGCTTGTTGTTGAGCTGGCACAGCAGCACCAGGTCGCACAGGGCGTGCACGGTCACGATGCCGTTGCAGAGCGCGAGGACGACGCCCGACGAGCCGAGCACCGAGAGCTCGCGCACGGCGCGCTGCGCCTTGCGCAGCTTCTCGCCCGACGGGCACAGGTCGCACTCGGCCTTTGGGCGGTCGGCGAGCGAGAGGTCGTCGGGCGCCTCGAAGAGCAGCAGCTTGCCCGTGCTCGTGCCGACCACCACCGCCTCGCCGTCGGCGTGCAGCGCGGTGACGGTGCCGTGGCGCTCGTCGAGCGAGGCGAGCGGCATCACCGTCAGGGCGTCCATGGGTGTATGTAGGAGCCTGTTGTACGCTTTTTTGTTTGGGTGTATGTCGTAGCGTGAGTGAGAGGCCGTAATTTTCGCCCCGCGTTGTCTGATACAATCAAAACTTGGAAGTTTGCATATGCGGTTAATCTATGCAAATGTCAAGCTCCGTCTCCGCGCCTGGTTTGTCAAGCTCCTCCTCCGCACCTGACGCCACCCGACAGCACCTACCACCCCGCCCTCCCACTCAAACACCTCAACCAACACCAACACCAACACCGCCACCAACCACCGCCACGAAGACCTGGTCGTCGCTCGTGCTCCCCATCTGCGTCGTCGCCGGCATCGCGGTCACGCACGTCGCGGCGACGCAGGCGGCCAGGTACGCCGTCGTCGACGGCGGAGTCCCGCCCTTCTTCAGCATGTGGTTCTCGACCAACTGGAACGTGCTCCTCGCCCTGCCGCTCGCACGCACCTCGCCGCGGCGCATCACCGCCGGGGTGGTGAGCAGCCCGAGGCGGCTGCTCTGGCTCGTCTGCCCGTTCTTTGCGCTGTGGGCGGGCGCCAACACGCTGTACGTCTCCTCGCTCACGTTCATCAGCTCGTCGCTGACCACGGCGCTCTTCGGCGTGACGCCCGCGCTCGTCGTGCTGCTCGCGGTGCCGGTGCTGCGGCGGCGCCTCACGCTCGTCAGCTGCCTCGCCTGCCTGCTCTCGGCCGTGGGCGTGACGCTGATCGCGCAGCCGTGGGAGCAGCGGTCGTCGGCAGCGCCGCTCGGCCCGTCGGCCCCGCCGTCGCCATCCGGCCCGTCGTCGCCGGCGGCAGCGCTCGAGGCGTCACCGGAGGCGTCGCCGCATCCGTCGCCGCTGCTCGGGCTGCTGACGGCGCTCGGCGCCGCGGGCTGCGCCGCCTCGTACAAGGTCCTCTTCAAGCGCGTCTTCGGCGACGCGCCGCCGCGCTTCGTGCTGCTGATGCTCTCGGCGCTCGGCGGCTGGTCGCTCGTCGTCGGCACCGCCGTCCTCCTCGCCATCACCGCGGCGGCGCCGGGCGGCCTCGCGGCCGCGGCCGCGGCGCTGCCGTCGCTGCCGTGGGGGATGCTGTGCGCCAAGAGCGTCCTCGACCTCGGCTTCAACTACCTGATCGCCTTCGGGATCGCGCTCACCCACCCGCTCTTCATCTCGATCGGCACGATCCTCGGCACGCCGCTCAACGTGCTCGTCGAGTGGGTCCTGCGCGGCACGGTGCCCGCGCCGTGGCAGGGCGGCGGCATCGCCGTCGTCACGCTCGCCTTTGCGCTGCTCCTCGGCGAAGAGGCCGCGCGGCCGCGCGACGAGGCCGTGCGGCTCGGCTGCGGCGTCGCGTCCACCAGGAGCGATCAGCAGCCCGACGCGCCGCCGGAGGCCGCGCGCAGGTGGGCGCGGCTTCAGGACAGCGGCGGGAGCGGGGGAGGGGAGGCCGCCGAGGGCGATGTGGGCGGCAAACGATGCGCCGCAGCCGAGCCTTCGTAAAATCGGGTGGAGTTGGTGTGCGGGAGAATCTTTTATCCAACCCAATTTCTCAACCATTTTACAAACCGTACCAACCTTCTTCACATATCAAATAAGTTCATACAATAGTGGAGTGTTCAGGACCTGCGGAGGGCCCTGCCCGCCCCTGCCCATCTCGGTTCTCACGCCACCCGGGCGTGCTCACCGGAAGGGTGCAGACCTCAGGTTTTCCGGGAACGTTTGGCAGACGGGGCACTTCTTGTTCCCGGCGTCGCGGTATTGGCGGATGCAGTGCTCGTGGAGGACGCACACTGCGAAGACGGGGAGCGTTGGGAAGGTGTCAGCGGCTGCGCGCGGGCGGGCGCGGCAACGAGTGCGGGGCCAAGGGGCGGACGCACTGCATTCGGCGAAGCACGTCGGCCTCATCGGCCCGCTGCCGTCGTCAGCGAGGAGGCGCGGGACCTCAAAGCTCAGAACCACATCGCTCACAAGCACCTCGACGCGGCCCTTGAACTTGCACTGGGCCGAGACGATCACTCCGGTCATGTCCGCGTGCCGCGCGCCATCCCACGCGATTTCCCTCTCACAGCCGTCCACCATCAGCGTGTCGCCCTGAATCGACACGGCCTTGCCCACATCGTCACTGGACATGGCAGCCCCGTCACGCGGCTCAAAGCACACCGGGCATTCGGAGGGCTTCTCTTCTGGCTCCGCTGGAGCGACCGACAGCGCACTTGCGGCGGCCAGCCCAGTCGCCGACGGCTGCGGCTGCGTCGGCGGACGCTGACGGATCCTCTCCTGGAGTGCCTCGTTCTCCCTCCTCGACCCGTCGAGAAGCTCCATCAGCTGCGCATTCGTGGCCCGCAGCTCTTCGGCCTCGGCAACCGCCCGCTCGGTGCGATCCTTCTTGGCTTGGCGCGCCTCGCTGCGCAGCTCCTTTCGCATCGCGTCGTTCTCCTCGTCCTTTTTGGCCGCGCGCTTGCGCTGCTTCTCGAGCTCCTCGCGCAGCTTCTCGGCCTCGACGCGCATCTTCTCGACCTCCGCCTCCGCGCGCGTGCACGCTGCCTGCTCGCGTCTCGTTTGCGCGTACGCCAGCTCCAGCTTTGCGGCTGCCACGGGCGGGACCCATCGCGGTGTCGCACACGAGGGGTCGACGCTCTCTTCAAAGTGCTCGACCAGCGCCTTGAGGTCGTGCTCGTGGCGCTCGACGGAGCTGCTGCCGCCGGCCTTCCGGAGCGCTTTGGCCACGGCGGTCAGCTTGTCCTCGACCTCGCTGCGCCGTTCGTCCGCCTCGCGGGCCGCGCGCTCCCGCTGCTCGGAAACCGCGACGGCCGCCTGGCCCGCCTCGAGCGTCCTCTCGGCGTAGCGCACCGCGTCACGCAGCTGCTGATGCTCGGCCGTCTGCAGGAGCCCGTGCGCCTTCGCCAGCTGCGAGCGGGCACGCTCGATCGCGTCCCGGTTCTTCGGCGGTGTCAAAGCATGGAGGGCCTTGGCCATGTCAGCGACGCGCTTGGCCTCCTCCTTTGCGCGCGCCTCGGCCTCTTTCCGCGCCTTCTCCTGCTCGGCGAGCTTGGCCTGCTTCGCCTGCTCCTCCTCTCGCCGCTTGCGGCTCGCGTCTCCCGCTGCGAGTCTCGCCGTCGTCACTCTGGCCTGCCTCGCTCTCTCGACGATGTCCGCCTTGTCGATGCATCCATCGAGAGACAGGCCCGCCTCCGCGATGATCGCCTTGAGCTCCCCGATCTTGAGCGTCGACAGGTCGTCGTCCTCGCCCGGGTTGGCGGCACTCGTCGAGGTGGCGTCCTTGTCGAGGAAGCCCTTGCGCATGCCGCTGCTCGCGGCCGGCCCTGACGCTGACGCGGCTGCCTCGGGCGGCTGCCGCTTCTTGCGCGCAGCAGACTTGCGCCCACGCGCCCGTTCGCCGTCGCTCCCCTCGTCGCCCGTCGAGTCTCCCACGAGGCCCGGCATCTGGTCGTCGCCGGAGCTGTCCGTCATCGGGACGTTGCGGTCGTGCCAAGGAACACAGGGCTTGCGGCTAGGCGAGGTGTGTCAAGTCGGCGAAGCGTCGCGACAGAAGTTTCGTATGCCGGCATGCAACGAAAAGGCGGCAATCGCGTGTCAATTTCCAAGCCATCACGTACCCAACCCACACCCACACGTCGCGACGGCGGGCTCCCAGCGGCCGCGCAGCCGCTTCGGCCTCCTCGCGTACGCCGAACGGTTGAGGCTCGCGTAGGTGAGGCCGGGCGTGAGGTGCGACGCGCGGTCGGACGAGAGCTTGGCCTCCTTGCCGGGCAGCCACGCCCGCTCCGAGAGCGGGCCCCTGAGGCGGTGCTGCGCGTACTCGTCGAGGGAGAAGGGCGCGGTCAGCGGCGTCGCCTCCGGCCGCAGCTGGCGGCTCGTGTGCCACGGCAGCCACCCCTGCCTGAGCGCGAAGAAGTCGCCGCTGGCGCTGCCGCTCAGGCAGCAGAGCTGCGCCGCGAGCGGGTGGCGGTGGTGCGCGGCGCGCAGCAGCAGGCCCCACACGTAGATGTCGTTCGGGTAGAGCTGGAGGCCCACCCACGGCGGGCAACGGCACTCGGACGCGTTGGCGACGCCTCCGCCGGCATCGATGGCATCGGCGCACGGCTTGCGCTTGACGGCGGAGCAGTGGGAGCCAATCCGGAGCAGCCCGCCCTCGTACATCTCCATCGCTGCGGCGGCGAGCGTCACCGTCCGTCGGCCGACGCCAAACGCCATCACGCCCGACTCGACCACCCACCTTGGGTCGGCCATCCCCTGCCGCGAGAAGTTGAACTTTGGGTTGAAGCGGGGGTTGCCGGTCGGCGCCTGCAGCGGCACGTAGCTGACGTCGCGCTGCGCCGCCCAGCGCAGCAGCCGCGCGTCCCACGCTCGCACCAGCTGCACGTCCTCGTCCGCCCACAGCAACAGCTGACGGTGCGGCGAGCTGCCGCTCAGCCTCGGCGGAGAGGAGTCGGCACCGCCGCCGCCGCCACCACCGCCCGCCTCCTCGGCGGCGGCGTGCAGCGTGCGGAGGGCGTAGTGGATGGTCGCCACCTTGCGCACGAGCAGCTTGAGGTAGACCAACCCGTGGATCTTCTTGGCCGAACCGCCGAGCGGCTCCCAAGACGACGTCAGCGCCGCCGCCTCCTCGATGGGCGACGTGCCCGGCGCCATGAGCCGGTTCAGCTCCGGAATCGCCTCGAAGATCTGCTGTGCGCGCACCTGCGTGGGCAGCGCCACCAACAGCGGCGCGAGCGACGGGTCGGGGTCGTACAACACCCACAGCGGCAGCCCCAGCCTGCGGCTACTCTCGACGAGCCCGTCTGGCCGAGGGCGCACCAGCTTGGCGAGCGGCATCGAGCTCACGAGCACCACGGAGGGGGTGCTGTCACCACCCGCCTTCTCATCGAGCCTTCTCATCGCCTTCTCACCAGACTTCGCTCCCATCTCCTCCGTCGATGATGGCATCGGCGTGGATGGCAGCCGACCACCCGCTGCCTTGGGTGGATTTATCCACGGCGGCAGCGTGCGGAGGTTCGCCAGGCCGACGCAGCGCGCGGCGTGCACCTTGAGGACGCACTCGGGCGTCGCCCAGTCGAAGCCTCCCGCGCAGAGCGGCTCGTTGGCGTCGCGGCGCTGGCAGCGAAGGTACGAGTAGCCGACCGACAGCATCTGCGGCGCGAGGCGGCGCGGCACGACTGCCGCCCAGTCGGTGAAGACACGGCGGTCGCCGTGCTTGTCCTTGGACCAGCCCACGAGGCCGTTGAAGTATACCAGCGAGCTGTCGGCGCCGCGCCACGCCGCGTACGGCGCCACCCTTGGCGCCGTCTTGAAGTCGGAGCGCACGCGCAGCACCCACGAGTACTCGCGGCCGCGGTGCGCCTCGTACTGGCGCACGTGCTCGAAGCCGAGCGCGAGACGCCCGAACTGGCTCCAGTACTTGGTGGCGTCGCACGCCGAGCAGCGACGCCCCTTCTCCCTGTAGCACCCCACCTCCTGGCTCTTGAACAGGCCCGCCGAGTCCTCCGCGACGCACGTGCCGTTGCCGGGCAGGCGCGGGCACACTTCGCGGTCGCCGCCGCCGCTGCCGCCGACGCTCAGGCTTGCGATCGACCACGCCACGGTCGTCGCCGAGAGACGCTGGCGCAGCGTCTCGTCCAGAGCGGTGCCGCGCGTGAGCTCGAGCTGCGCGTACACGTCCGTCTCGTTGACGACGGCGGCAAAGGAGCGCTGCAGCCGATGCTGCGCCTGGAGCGGCCACGCTGCGCTCGCGCGCGCGCCGGTCAGCAGCAGCGCGATCTCGCCCACGGCGCTCCCTCTCTCGTAGGAGACGCCGCTCGCCTCCACGCGCACCGCGCCCTCCAGCAGCCCGGCCGTGCGCGCGACGGGGGCGCAGGTCGACGCCGCGACGTCGGTGGCGTACGCCCAGTCGTGCAGCATGCCGGGCGCCACGCAAAGATGCAAAACATAAGCATGCCGTACCGTTAAACAGCGCAGGAAAAATTTGCCCCGGTGGGTTTTTAGGTTTCGGGGTGGTGGTGGTGGTGGTTGAGAATGGGTGGTTTTGGTGATGGAAATTGAAAATTGGGAGGTGAGATGATGAATTTTGAGGGAGGAAAAAATGGGATGGAGGGAGGGGGGGGGTTGGTTTTTGAGGGAAAGTTGGGGTTGTTGGGTGAGGGTGGGTGATATGAATGTGGAGGATAATCTAGATTTTGGTGTTGGTGCTGTTTGAATGAGTTTTATTTAGGTGGTTTTGTGTTATGTTGTTTTTTGTGTTTAGTGAGGCGCCGCCCTGAGAATCGAGAATCGAGGTGTCAGGTGTTCTGATCAGAAGGACTCTCGGCAAAAAAAACTGGGAGAAAATGTCAACTGCAAAAATAGCACTGGAGCGACACACGCTACACCCTCACGGCGTCGTCGGACGCTCCTCCTGTGGCTGTGCTCGTGGCTGCGCCCACCGACTCGCGCGCCGCGGCGATCGACGATCGCCACATCTCCTTGGCGTGCTCGGCCCACGTCGGTGCGCCGGAGAGCCGCGAGCCGCGTGGCACTGTGCCCACGGCGGCGCCGCTGGACGCCGGTGCGGCCGCCTGATCGGCCGCCGTGTTGGCGGCGGTTGCTGGGGCCGCGGCGGCGGCGGGTGCGGGGGCGGCGGACGCGGGAGCAGCGGCAGACGCGGCGGCGGGCGGCGCGGCGGCGGGCGCGGCGGCGGGCGGCGGCCTGCTGTCGTCCGGGAAGCCGCTGTCACAGAGCGCTCGCAGCTGCGAGGCGACGGCGGCGGCGCTGGGGCGCGCGTCCCCGTCGAGGGAGCAGCACGCAAGCGCGACGCGGCCGAGCTCGGCGCATGCGGGCGGGTGGACGCCGGGCTTGCACAGCGCGAGCACCTCCCTCTCGAGGAGCCCAAAGTCGTGGCCTCGTGTCGCGTCGATGAGCTCCTGCCCCTCCTCGGCCGCGAGCACCTCCGTCACGATGATCCCAAACGAGAAGATGTCTGCCGACGCGTCGTACTCGCCCTTCATCACCTCGGGTGCCATGTGCGAGAAGGTCCCCACGCTCACCGTCTGCCGGCGGCCCCTCTTGGCGAGAGTCGCGCCCGCGGCGCCCTCGCCGCCGCCGCCGCCCGTGCCGCCGCCCCCCGTGCCGCCGCCGCCCGTGCCGCCGCCGCCGCCGCCTTGCTTGGCGGTGGCCGCCGCCGCCGCCATCGCCGCCGGCCCCAACGCGCTGGCCAGCCTCCGGTCTCTGCTCTTGGCGAGGCCAAAGTCGGCAATCTTGACGACTCCGTCGGCGTCGATGAGGAGGTTCTCCGCCTTCAGGTCGCGGTGCATCACGCCGTTCTCGTGCAGGTAGGCGAGGCCCTCGGCCGCACCGAGCAGCATCCCGCACGCCTCGCGCCAGTACGACGGCGTGTGCATCGCCTCCGCCGCGGCGCTCTTGAGGTGGGCCAGCAGCGTTCCGGGCATCAGCTCGCAAAGGATGCACGGCGGCGCGCACCCCTCCGGCCACTCCGCGGGCCGCTCGCCGAAGCACGCGCCAAACATGCGCAGCACGTTCGGATGCTCGAGGTCCGACATCACCTGGCACTCGGTGCGCAGCGTCTCGCCGGCGTCGTCGGACACCGTGCCGGCACACTTGACGGCCACAGGGATGCCGTGCCACGTCCCCTCGTAGACCGCGCCGAAGAAGCCCTGGCCGATGGGCTTGCCGACGTGCACGTGCTTGGCCGACAGCACGTCGCCGTCGGACACGAACGACCTCATCTTGGGCGGCGCGGAGGGAGCCGCAGGCGCCGGAGCCAGCTCGGCCCTCCGCTCCCGGAGAGCGCGCAGCCGCTCCTCGATCTGTGCGATCTGCTCGTCGCACGTCTCGATCGACGACGGTATTGTGGCGCCGCCACCGGCGACCGGGCGAGAGCAGCTCGTCCCCATCCGCGGAGGGTGGTCCGCGCCTCAGCGTCACGAAAAAGGGCTTTTTTGGATTAGGATTCCTACAGCGCCGTGTTGGCTAGGTTATTTGATGCTAAATGTGTGCCATGGTGGACGTCTGCTCAAGGTGCGTGGGCGGGACGCTCAACAACTGGGCGGGACGCTCAACAACAACATTATGTCTCCACCAACAAAACCAAATAATGTTGCGCTCTTCCGATGCTTGCTGGCTGCCTTGGCTTGGCTTGGCTTGGCTTGGCTTGGCTTGGCTTGGCTTGGTTCAGCCTTGCTCGGCTTTGTCCGGCCTCTTGCTGGACGCATGTGTTCAGGTAGCTCGCGTGTCCCGTGAGTATGCGCTTGTATGCCCCCCTCCCTCCCTCACCAGAGAACGCAAACATCGCCAAGCCAGCGCGCCTGTCGACATGCTTGTACTCACCATCGCGCGCTTCGGGCTGCTACGCGGCAGCGTACCGGCCGCGCGCCGCCCTCACCCCCGCGCGCGCCACGCCGTCGCCGGCCCGCTCGCCGGCGGCAGCAGCAGCACGCTCGCCCTCCCCGGGCTCGCCGCGCTCGCCGACTCTTACGACGCGCTGCTGCTCGACCAGTTCGGCGTGCTGCACGACGGCTCGACGGCGCTGCCCGGCGCCGTCGACTGCTTCGAGAGGCTCGCCGCCGCCGGCAAGAAGCTCGTCGTGCTCAGCAACACGTCGAGGCGCCGGGACTTTGCGATGCGGAAGCTGCCGCAGCTCGGCTTCGACGAGCGGCTGCTCGCCGGCTTCGTGTGCTCCGGCGAGCAGACGTGGGACGTGATGCGCGCGAGCCGGCGCGGCCAGAAGGTGCTGTGGATCACGTGGGCCGACGACTTCCCGGCGTGGCAGGCCGACTACCTCGACGGGCTCGACCTGACGCTCGCGCCGGCGGACGCCGCCGACTTTGTGCTTGCGCACGGCTCGATGGTGCTGCGCGACGGCTCGGCTTCGCCCGCGCAGACGGGGATGATGCACAGCGGCGAGATGAGCGCCGCGTGCGACGAGGCGCTGCGCACGTGCGCCGCGCGCGACTTGCCGATGCTCTGCGCCAACCCAGACTTCCACGTCACGCTGCCGAGCGGCGAGCGCGGCCACATGCCGGGACTCGTCGCGCGGCGCTACGAGGAGCTCGGCGGCGCCGTCACCTACTTTGGCAAGCCGCACGCCCCCGCCTTCGACGCCTGCCTCGAGCTGCTCGGCGTGGAGCGCTCGCGCGTGCTGCACGTCGGCGACTCGCTGCTGCACGACGTCGCCGGCGCCAACGCCGCGGGCGTCGACTCGCTCTTCGTCGCGGAGGGCATCCACGCGGCCGAGCTCGGCATCACAGAGGGCGGTGGCGGCGCCGCACCGACCGCCGACGCGCTCGAGCGCGTGTTCGCGGCGTACGACGGCGTGCGGCCGACGCACACGGTCTCGTCGTTTGTGTGGTAGCTGTGCATAAAATTAAAAAAAATGGTCCTTTGATTTGTTTTAGTTTTTTATTGGGGTAGGAAAAGAGGAGGTCACCAGTTCGAATGGGCGGGACCAAAAAACGGTTGGCCCACCGAGGTAGGTGTCGATCGTGGCCTAATG
>Ga0209713_10000816_pt1 | contig 17902 bp, 9 predicted proteins | sample ArcOceMetagenome_3_FD_187444 | JGI IMG/M metagenome (GOLD analysis project Ga0209713, IMG submission 187444) | Marine eukaryotic phytoplankton communities from Arctic Ocean - Arctic Ocean- Svalbard ARC20M Metagenome (SPAdes) (version 2) | ecosystem: Environmental > Aquatic > Marine > Oceanic... | reverse complement strand
CAACGAGATAGTAACGCAACTTCATCAGAGTTTACTATATTCACCAAGTTTGACGCGCGATCTTGCGTTGCTTGCACTCCCCCATCAAATCCGGCACTCCAGCGCCTCCCCCCGCGCCCGCACACCAGTGGGCAGTGGGGAACAGCTCTATCTTACTGTGGGAGCGCTACAGCAGAGCTACACGCCCGAATCAGAGGTCTCCCAGTGGGGTTCGACACAAGTGAGGGAGAGCTTCGCGCGCATTTTGGTGGCTAGTCCGCAGTCGGGAGAGCGTATGTGTGTCCGTCCTCGCGATAACCCACACCTCTCGCCACCCCAACAAGGAGCCGCGCGTCACTCGCGGCTGCCGATGTTCTGCAGGATCGAGCGCACGTTGGCGGCGAGGAACTCGGACGGCGCGGCGTGCAGCAGCTCGCCGAGCGTGCCGCGCAGGTCGCCGACGCCGAAGAGCGAGTGCGCGCTGGGGCGGAGCGAGAGCCGCTGCAGCAGCACGCACAGTCGCGCCGCGAGGCAGTCGTCGTCGGAGGCGCCGCCGTCGGCGCCGCGCGCGGCGGCGGGTCCGCGCAGCGCCGAGGCGGCGACGCGGAAGAAGGGCTCGGTGCCGAGGGCGTCGAGCGCGGCGTCGGCCGTCGAAGCGTCGACACACAGCGAGAGCAGCAGCGCGGCAGCGGGCATGCGCGCGGCGTGGTGCGGCGAGAGCAGCAGCGGCGCCACCTCGCGCAGCCCGCCGACAGCGATGAGCTCGAGCCCGACCGCCGGCTCGTGCGTCACCAGCTGGCGCAGCACCTCCACCGCCCGGAAGAGCTCCGGCAGCGCCTGCGCACCGCCGCCACCGCCGCCGCCGCCGCCGCCGCCGCCGCCGCCGCCGCCTCCGCCGCCGCCTCCGCCTCCGCCGCGCTGCGCGAGTCGCAGCAGCAGCAGCGCCGACAGGAGCGCGCCGTGCGTGCCCGCGGCCGGCGTCGCGCCGCCGCCGCCGCCGCCGCCAGCCGCCGCCTGCGCGCCGCGCGCCAGGTGGCGAAGCAGCTTGCGCTCCCACTGCGCCGCCACCGCGGGCGCCGCCGGCGTCGGCGTCGGCGGGCGCGCGTGCCACAGGAAGCGCAGCCAGGCGACCGTCAGCGCATCGCGCGCCTCGGGGCTCCTGGCCTGCTTGGCGCATCCGAGGAGTGCCTCGGCCGCGCCGGGCAGCGCCCGCTGCCACGCGTCGGCGAGGGCGATCCCGCACGCGCCCGGCATCGCGGCGAGCTGCGGCCATCGCAGCGACCCCCACAGCAGCGCGAGGCCGGTCGCGCTCGCGTGGGCGCGATCGAGCCTCTGCTGCAGCTCGCGCACGGCTGGGGCCGGCGCGGCGGCCGCACGGCCGGCGGCGTCGGGGACGACGGCGGCGGGCGATTCCGAGGGGCTGCGCGTCGGCGATTCGCCGTCGGCGGCTCTTCGCGAGGCCTTGACGGCGAGAGTGGCCGACTGCGGACGCTGCTCGGCGGGCACGGGCCGTCCGCGAGTCGGCGTCAGGGCCATGCGCGCGGCGGGCTTGGGCTGCGACTGGCCCCGGTGGTGACTCATCGCGAGCTGCAGCTGGCGGCACTGCGCGCGCAGCGTGCCGACGGTCGTCTCCAGCCTCTGGACCTGCGCAGCCGCATGAGTGTCGAGCCTCACCTGCGCGACAGCGTCCAGCGCGTGAGCGACGAGCCCGCTGCTGACCGCGTTGGCGACGGGGAGGCGTGCGCACCTGAGCGTCTCGTTGCAATCGGCCAGCCTCCTTGGCGAGGAGGTTGCGCAGCAGTCCCTCGTCCTTGGCGAGCTGCACCTCGCGTCGGCGCACGTCCGATTCACGCTGCGCGAGCGCCATCTCGCGCTCACCGAGGGCTCGCGCCCGGCCCTCCAGCGCCGAGTGCAGCGCCTGCAGCTCGTCAGCGACGTGGTGCTGCCAGGCGGGCGCCGAGCGCGATTCCGAGGTCGTGGGCGGCATGGCTCTCTCGTCATCGTCGGCAAAGTCGGAACTGTCCGAGTCGGGGTCGGCGTGCAGCAGCTCGAGCATATTAATCGATGATGGTATGTGCTTGCTGGGCTGGCTGCGCAAGAGGGCGGCAAAACTAAGATTTAGGTGGTAGACAATTCCTAGTGGCAAGACCCAAATAGGCAGCGGGCAGAAGGTCAGGAACTACCTCCGCCTTGATCCCCTTTTCTGCCTAACAGCTCGAAGGCCCGCCCAACGCTGTTGACGCAGACCGCCTTGAGGCAGATCGCGCAGCCGGCCGTGACGATGGTGCCGATGACCAGACCCGAGATCGAGACCATGAGGATACCCGTGCTGTACATGTCTGAGAGCGCGTCATCGTATGTGGACGTGACCATCAGGCCGGCGCCGATGAAGAGCGAGAAGACCAGTGCAAAGGGGATGAGACGGATGAGGATGGCGAGCAGCAGCGCGCCGACACTGGCCTGCTTCGGAAGGCCGATCGGCAGCAGCCCCGACTGGACGCTGCCCAGAAAGGGCAGGAGGAAGAGCCAGTAGACCGGAATGATGAACAGAGCGATCAGTATGGCCGACGCGCGAAGTGAGATCACCATCAAGTAGAGCAAAAAGGCAAAGTAGCCGAGCATCAGTATCTGCAGGTACATGGTGTACGCGATGTAGCCCCAATGGCTGCGGTCGCGCGTCAGAATGAAGAGGTTGACGCACTGCAGGATGAAGCACGGCACGAGAGTGCCGGTCAACACCCACTTGTCAAGCCACAGCCACTCGAGCTTGCCTTGCGCCTGGTACAGCAGCAGCGTCGTGTTGTCGACCGCGAGCGGAAAGTCCTCGCCAAACTCGGCCGTGTACGCGAGGCCAGTGTCAGTGATGTTTCGAAAGAACACGTCGAGCTCGACGAAGAGGGGAGAGATCTTTGACTCGTCGTCCTCGCCGAAGCCGTCGAAGTAGGCGATCATCACCCACGCCGCGAGCGACCCGATGGTGGTGTAGCAGTAGAACTTGATCTGGAAGGCGGAGTAGCCCAGTGGGTTGAGGTCTGCGTGCTTGCTCGAGAGTATGAGCGTCGACTGCAACAGGTAGAAGGCGAGCCCCATCATCGAAGACGAGAGCGACGCGTTGCCACCGATCTTGAAGTCGTCGTAGACCACGTTGGCTGAGAGGCGCGCGATGCATTCCTCGGCCAGAGGCTGGGTACCCGGGGTGTCCACGAGCAGGTCGAGCGTCTCGCAGTGCTCGTACAGCGTGCCCTCGAGGTAGATGTAAAAGTAGAAGACAGCAGCAAGCCCCACCAGTGCCGTAACGAAGAGGCAGCCGCACCCGATGCCGAGGCACGCCTTGAACGAGCCAAAAGCACAGCGGCCGATGATACTGCCGCAGCAGAAGCCGATCGCCGCGCCCGCGCTGACTGCCGCGATCAGCATCACCTGTATGGACCCACCACTGAGCGACTCCGCCGCGATGGAATCGCTTATCAGACAACCCGGGGAGCATTGCTCTGGCGCGCCACCTGAATCGACGTCGTCGGAGCAGCTCTTCCACTCGACGCAGAGCATGCTCTGTATATTGGTACACGCCTCGGAGCCACCGTTTTGGGTGCAAGTGTTCGACTGCTCGCTCGCGCGCCTCGCCTCGTCCAACCCCTGAGTCACCATGTCGTCGTACATCGAAATTGCAGCCACGTCGACCAGCAGGTACGACGCGATGATCTCCGCGACCATCAGCGCGTCGGTGATCTGGCAAAGCACCAGGTAGATCGTCTCGAACGAGACGAGCCGTTCCTCCGCCAGTAAGAGGCGAAAGTCGATTAGCAGCCTCTCGTTCTTGACATGCTCCTCCTCCTTTTTGCGCTGTACCTCACTCTGATTCTTCTCGACATTGGCAACGCGCACTGTCAGCTCCTCGTCCTCGAGCTTCTTCACGTCCGTCTGGAGCACCTTGACGCGCAGCTTGTCCTCTGCCTGGATGTTCTCCATGATGAGGACGCGGGTGCCATTCCACTGCTCCTTCTTGCCGACGAAGCCCTTGAGCAGCACCTGCTGATCAACCGAGATGTCCGTGGTGAGCGAGTGCGTCAGATTCTCCTTATCCTCTTCTGCCTTCTCACGCGAGATCTCCATCCGGCGCGCGAACGTTGTGACCCGGCCATAGAAGATGGCGATCAGAAGCCCCATGGTGGCAATGGCGTAGATGAATCGGTACAGGTAGCCAAAGATGGTCGGGTCCTTTACAACGGCCTGTTTCTCCATGAAGATCGTGGTGAACCAAAAGAGGAGCGTCGCCGACATTGTCATCGACTGCTGCACGGAGTTGTTGAGGTGCTTGCCTAGCTGATCCATCGAGATCATCGGCAAGAAACCTTTGTACATCATCGAGTAGCTCATCGTGATCTGGAAGAACTGCATCGGCGTCAACAGGATTGTCATCAGTGTCCCAACGCCCGCCAGTGCCGAAGTTGTAGTCGAGATCGGCATGATGTCGTTCAGCCGCTGCAGGTATTTGGCCGTGTTTCGCACGCCTGAGATGGACGACTGGAACGTAATCCACACGCCCAGATAGAGCGTGTAGGTGGTCGCTTTGATCACCGGCGGCAGCGACGTCGACTTGACGCCTTTGAGGCCAAGCACGATCCGCACCGCCAGAATCGAAACGAAGTTGAGGGTGCTGCCGAGCACGGCGAGCGTCGCGAACGTGACGTTCGTGTATGGAAACCAGCTGCGCGACGGTACAGTGACCTCGCCCTCGTCGTTTGTTATCTGATCGCCCTCAGGAAACACATAGATCAGGTAGAGCGAGTACGTGAAGGCGACCAGCACGTCCAGCAGCGCAAGGCGCGGGTAGACGCGCAGGAACAAACGCGAGGCGTTCTGTTGGTCCATGTTGAACATCATCTGCTTGACATTGGCTTCGCGCTCGAGCCTCTTCTTGCGCTCACCGGGGGTCTCGTCGCGCGTCGCTTCGAGTAGTCTGGCTGCATCCTCTGCCTCTTGCCTCGCCTTTTCACGCTTGGCCTCTCTCGCGCGCGCCCTTGCCTCCTTCCGGCGCTGTAGCTCGAGGTTGGAGACCGGCAGGTTGAACTCCTTTATGCCGAGCGTTTCAACGTACCCAGCAAAGCTGTAGCCCGCAAAGTAGCCGCCCTGCGACGACGCATCTGACCGGCCGCGCTCGCTCACGTGCCTCAGGTTGCACGTCGGCGGCGCCGCCGGGTCCGGCTTCGCGGGTGCTGCGCCACCGTTCGCAGGCGCCTTACCACTTTTGTGGACTTCTGATGTCTTGTGCGTGGACATTGTCTTGCCCGCGTTGGCTTTCTGTGCCTGTGCAGCCGCCATTTCCTGCGCAGCAGTTGGCATCGGAACAGCTCAGTAGGGAACGCAATTACCAAGGCGGCGTTGGCTCTACACGTGCCTGCATCTCCTCCGGCGAGAGTGGTTGTGCGTGGCGCTCCATGTGGCCCATCATCTCCTTTAGGCTCATTGGCACGTGCATGTGTTTCTCCATCGCCTTCTCCTTTTCATGCAGCACCGCTGACGCCCCTCTGATCTTCTCCCAAGCCACAGCAGCATCGTGCTTGAGCAGCTGAGATAGCGGCTTGCCCGCGTGAACGGCCGCCTTTCCGATGCCTTTCGACGCGTCGACCGTCGCATGTTCACAGTCGCCAATTGCCTTTCCTGCTGACGCAATCAACTTGCCAATGCTCGGAAGGTGCAGCTCGGGGCGCGGCTTCTTTCCGCCGGCGTCTGCCACGGCACTGGACGTGCTTGCGCCTTGAGCAAAATGGACCTGCCGCGCTGAAGCCGAGTGCGTGCAGGGCTTGGAGCGTGTCGAGCGTGCGTCGCCGTGGCGGGCAGATGCCGGCCTCCGATTCTCGAAGTACTGTTCTTGAGATGAGCGCGTCCTGCTCTCCAGCTTGAGTGTGGTCGTGGGCAGCCACCCCTTGGCATTGCCACCAGGGATTGCCTGCACCATGCCGCCCTCAACGACCGCGACGAGCTGGTACGTGCGCGTCTTGACGGCTGGGCTGAGCTTTGCCACTGGGTAGCGGTCGCCCAACTTTCTGAGCGCCGGCCTGATCTGGTGCTCGCCTTCCAGCGACGATAGTAGCACGCGGAGGCGCTTCTCGCGAGCCTCAGCTCCCGACCCCAGGCTCCTATTCGGCCCTCGGCTCGTCTGACCCTCCACCCACGCCAATGCTGCAGCCCTCGGGCTGGCTCCATCGGCCGATGTCCCCGCGGGCATGGCGGTGGAGCTGCAAAGACGCGGCCGCCTTGAGACGGCCTCTGAGTTTGGTTGCCATCTCGGGAGCTTGAGAGCCCGCGTGCAAAACCACCCAGTAGACTGGTATGCATAAAAAGTTCTTGTCTACACAAGTTGGACCACGGCTTGCCCCGTGACGAGGGATATGGCGAGGTAGCGATAAGTCCAGCCGTGCTCTGCGACCGCCTCCTGGAAGGCCCGGTGCTCGTCTTGCTCCCAATGGGGGTTCATAACGTACTCGTCAAACACCAGAACGGCACCCGGCCGCAGCCGGTCGGCCAACGCGTCGAAGATGTCCTTGGTAGACGAGTACAGGTCGCAGTCGATGTGCAGCAGCCGGATCGGCGCGGCGGGGTGCGCGGCGAGGAAGCGAGGCAGCGTCTCCGAGAAGAGGCCCACGTGGAAGCGCACGTTGTCGGGCGCCTCCGGCAGCGAGCCTGTGCGCGCGACGGGCACCCCCCCCGCCGTGTCATGTGTGGGCGTCGCGCGTGCCGTGCCGTGCCGTGCCATGCCGTGCCGTGCGGGCGTGCGGGCGTGCGGGGCGGGGCGGGGCGGGGCGAGGGTGCGGGGGCGGATGCGGCGCGCGGGGTCACCGTGCGTGGAGTAGCTGCCCGCCTCGGTGGAGTGCCAGGCCTCCGGTAGACCGGAGAAGGTGTCGAAGCCGTGGACAGGCTCGTCGGGGTAGTGGGCGGCGAGCATCCGGATCGTCTTGCCGTGGAAGACGCCGCACTCGAGGATCAGCCCAGCGGAGGCGCCAGCGGAGGCGTCGGAGGTTACGTCGGCGGTGGCGTCGGCAAGGGGGGTGGCGGCGAACGTGGCGGCCGCGGCGAGCTGCATCATGTCGTGCGTGAAGAAGTGCAGGCTCGGCGCGTTGCCGACGGCCGTCGCGAGAGCATAGTCGACGCTCGACGCCACGTGGGGCGCGAGGCGCGGCCGCAGCGCGGCGGCGCTCCCGTCGTCGCCCCGTCGCAGGTGGCTGACCATTAGGTGCAGCGCCGCCTCCTCGTCTCCAAACTCGTTGCGCCACGCCTCCTCATACCACGAGAGGGCGCCGGCAGGGTCGCCCAGCGAATCAGCCACGCAGCCACCAAGAACCGCCATGCACGACGGCCCCGCATCGCACGCCTGGCGAAACACGCGCAGCGCCTCCGAGCGCTGGCCCCGACCGTCGAGCAGCAGATTCGCAAGTGCCAGCTTTGCCTGGGAGGGCGCCCCGCCGGGCACGTGCCGCTCCCGCGAGAGGATGCTCCGATAAAGCTGCTCCGCCTCGTCGATCGATCCCATCGCGATCAGCACAGAGCCGAGCTCGTACTCGGCATCCGAGAGGCCTGGCTCAAGTTTAAGTGCCTGGCGCATCGATGCAGCTGCTTGGAGTAGGTTGGACTGCTTCCTGGCGGCACGGCCGACACTGAGGTGGGCTGCAGCGTCTTGAACGGCGTCTCGGCTGTCGAGGACGGCGCACATGCAAACGGGCTCGCGCATTGCAAACGCAGCCCGACGAGAAGCACCGTAGGCAAGCACCGGGGGCACGACGAGGCCAGAGCTGCACGAGAATAATAGCATAGCCGACGCGGCACCACGCGTGCTGAACGCGGAGTCGCCGGAGATGAATCGAGAATCGATCGAGCGAGGAGAACCAAACGCGCCGGCGCGACGGCCTCGCTGATGTTGCTCCCTCCCGGCCTGACCGGCAGCTTGGCAAAAGCAATGATCTAAAGTATCTAAAGGGCCAAGCGTTTTTGATCTGTCGGAGAGTACCTTCCCTCCCGCCACTTTTGAGGGCCCGGGCCCCCTGCGTAGAAAACAAAAACAAAATGCTTTCCTGCCTCTTGATTGAGGGCCCCGGGGGCCCCGATCGAGCGACACTGGGTGGCGACGCCGCCTCCAGGGTGAGCGTTCGAGAAGTGGTCTTCTGATCCTGGGGGGCGCAGCCCCAAGTCCTTAGGTGTGCGCAGCGCGAAAATTTTGCGATCCATGTGTCGCTGAGGCCGTTTTCTAGAGAACAATGACCACGACCAGGTCCCGAGCTCAATCAATCCTGAGAAACACTGATTTCCTGCCGGGAGGCCAGGCCCTCCTCGGCTCAGGCGGGAACTCTTGGGTCTTGGGCTGATAGTGTGCCCCAAGGGGGCCCTAGGGGCCAAGGGAGTAAGTTTTGGTTTTTCATGCCCCGCCCCCGCGCCGGGGCCGCCTGCCTTTTGTTTTCTGTTTTTGTTTTCTCCCGCCCGCCCGCCACCTCTGAGGGGCCGGGCCTGGTACTCTCCGAGAGATCAAAAACGCTCGGCCCAAGTCAGGATCCCGGTAATCACGTGGAACCCATCCATGTTCTTAGGTAGGTAGGTCGTCGCTCTCTCTCGGCTCGGACGATGCTTCCGCGGGCGCGCCGCCTAGTAGCTAGCATCCTCGCAATGATGATGATGATGATCATGCTAACCCAACCCGGACCATATAATCAACATCGCATGCAACAACTCCAGCTAGCCGACAACAAACAAGCACCGGTCGCCTCAATCAATCAAGACACACACAAGTTGAGGCGTAGGTAGCCTCAAATACATGTAAGACAGCAAGGAGCCGGTCGGTAGTTGATGAAAGCTGGCCGCCTAAATAGCCCAAATAGCCTGGCATCGGAGCCGATGGAGGCGTAATCATCATCCCGCTTTGTGTCGTAAGTAAGTAAGATTAGGGGATCAATCACGCATACATACAGGGCTACACTATTACGCTACACAGTATTGCAGTAGCACCACCCACCTGGGGCTACAGGAACAATGTAAGGAGAGGAGGAATCTCGCCCCCTCTGCACTTACTTACTTACTTTTGTGTCGTCAACCCGCCCGCGTCCAGTGCGGCAAAGCCGGCCAACGTACTGCGCGAGCGCCCTGCTGGTGCTGGCCGCGCTGGGGTGATCGTTCACGGCGTGCGCCCAAAAAATGATGGGGCGCCCAGTTTTGCTGCTCTCGGCGGTCGTCGGCACCGCGGGCCACGCGATCATGAATGCCCCGCTGCCCCGCGTCAGTAGCGGTGGCTCGCCGGGGCTGACCGCCGCCGAAATCCTATCTCTGGATGGGGCAGACACTGCGCGGAATGTCGCCGGCAATGGGTGCACGGGCGCCAACGGAAATACCAACGGCTGGACGAGCTTCAACCCGCCGCCCCGGGCGAACGACCCCTCGCTACTGCCCCTCCAGGTTTACGAGCCCGGGCAAAACTTGGACATCGAGTGGAACCTGGTTGTCCCACATGCGGACGACACGCTCTTGACGGGGATCCGTGTCGCCATCCACTACGGCGACCGCGACTCCTTCAACGACAATGTCTTGCTGGGTTGCCTCAGCGGAGACTCGGGCTGCGACGAGCAGAACAGCCGCGGCATTTACGAAAACCGCGTCCCCGCCGACGCGGGAGGGCAGGGCGCTCTCCGCCAGAGCCGCCAGACATCGCTCCCGCTCGGGAAGACGTGCGACTATTGCGTCCTGCAGTTCGTCTGGCCAGTCAAGGCCGGGGCTGTGGACGCCTTCTACATGTCATGTGCGGACATCTCCATCAGGACCAAGGACGCCGACGGCAACTTTCTGCCCGGCGGAGTCATCGTCGAGACTGACGACAACAACAACCTGCTGCCCGATGGCAAGGCGTCAACCGACGCAGGTGGCAACGCGCTCGGCGGCGGCGGCGGCGGCGGCGGCGGCGGCGATGCTGGGGTCGCCATCGGCGTGATCCTCGCGATCGTTGTCGTGGGAGGCCTTGGCTACTACTTTTACAAGAACGGCTGCAGGGGTGTCTCGGTGCCGAAGCTGTCCTCCGGCACCGGCGGCGGCGCTGGCAAGTTGGCCGACGGGTGGGTCGCCGCGACCGACCCGTCGTCGGGCCGCACCTACTATGTCAACAAGACGACGCAGCAGACGACGTGGGAGATGCCAACCAAGGCGCCGGGGGGTCCGCCGCCCATGCAGCAGCTCGGCGTCTCGCTTCCTCCAGGCTGGCAGTCTGCGACCGATCCGGCGAGTGGCAGGCGCGGCGTGGCGCATCCAACCATCCGAGCCACCGGGCAGATGCTCATCGGTGGAGGATGCACCATTACTCACACGGAACCCCTCCATGCGCGCTTGGCAGGACTTACTACGTCAACAGCGTCACCGGCGCCACATCGTGGGAGATTCCGACTGTGTGATGCGCATGCCCAGCGAGCTCAAGCCCGACCAGCGGGCGGCGCACGTGGAGGGAAGGCGACTCGTCGAAGGGCAACGATGAGAAGATGCGTTCGTGTGCAAGAACCGTCTCGCGCGCTCGTCGTGCGAGACGCGGCGTAGCTTCTCCCACTCCACGGCCAATTTGTCGATTTGCCGCGCGACCTGGGGTTTGTCATGAGGAGAAGAATGAGAGTAGAATTCACGAGAGTTTTCATGCGTCAGGGGCGAAAACACATTATAAAGTTGTTTTCAAATTCATGAGACCTCCCGCTCTGCATAACGCTGGGTCGCCCTCGTTGCACGCTTCCCAGTTTTCTGGCGTTCTTGCCCTGACGATTTTCTGATTTCTGCTTAGGTTTGACCTCTCCTGTCGCGACTGTGCATTTGGACAGTCTAGTGGGCGTGAGTACAGCGGCAAGATGAGAGAAGAAGAGCGAGAGACGCATCAACCCGATGGCACCCCCACGTGAGCACGCCTCCTAGGAGTACGCTGTTTACGAATTCATGAGGTGATTGACATTTCTTCGCTGTTTACGAGTTGAGGCTATCTGTTTAAGCATTGAGGCTATTGAGGCGACGCGTTTGCCAGTTTCTACCCCAGCACCCTGCACTGGGGCGTCCGCGGGTCGGCGCCCGCTCGTAGCGGTCGTCAGCTCGATTGAGGTCGGAGAAGTTGATCGTGCAGCAAAAGCATGCGCATGCTCGGTTTCTCGTGCTTCAGATCTGCGTTAGACCGCGCGGATGAGGACACTCCCACTGCTGAGATCGTGCCTGCTGCTGCTGCTGCTGCTGCTGCCTCCGCCTAGCCACGCCGAGTACGCCTACACGCACGTGCGCCGCCTCTCGGAGCAGCTTCACGGCACGATGCTGGTCGTTGGCAACCAGACAGCACCCGAGGCGATGGCGAGGCTTGTATCGGTCGCGCATGGCTCGGAGCCGCGCGTCAGCCTCGTCTTCCGAGGCTGGCCGCAGCACGAGGCGACGGTGCTTGGCTGGGACGGTCTCGAGCTCTGCCTCGGCAGCAAGCTGCCACACCAACGGATCAAGGTCGCCTCGGGCACGACGAGCCTGTTCGCCGGCTTCTCGGACCTGACGGCGGCGCAGGTGCAGGAGCAGCCCAGCACGGTCGGTGGCTTCGCGCGGCGCGTACGTGAGCAGCCGCCAGGCGCCACGCCGTACGCCATCTTCGACCTGCCGCTGCCGACGGTGTGCCCGGCCTACTCGAAGACCATCGACATGGCGGCGCTCAACGGCGTCTTCGCCGGCGTCGATGGCTACTACCTGCGCGACGGCTACCCTCGGCTGTACATGCACCCGCGAGGCGCGCTCTCGGCCGCGCACATCGATTCGAGTAACTCGTACTTCTGGCTGCACCTCATCGAGGGCGAGAAGACGGTGCGCGTGTGGCCGATGGGCACGCAGCCGGGCGCCGACGGCGTGGCGGGCGTGCCGCACGAGGAGTTCACGCTGGGCGCCGGCGACATCTTCTTTGGCGCGGGCGGCGTCGTGCACGAGGTGGTGACCACCGCGCCGTCCGTCGCCGTCTCCGCAAACTACTTCCCGTTTGCGTCGGCGCTGCATGGCGCCGCCCACCACGCCGACGCCGCGCGCGTCGCCGCACTAGTCGCTCGTGGCGGCGGCGGCGGCGGCGGCGGCGGCGACGAAGCGGCCGAGACGGGCGACGTGGCGCTGGACATGGACGCGCCCGACCACGCGGGCCACACGCCCCTCCACTTTGCGGCAAAGTACAACCGGGGCGGCAATCTCGAGACGATCGAGGCGCTGCTCGACGGCGGCGCGAGCGTCGACGCGCGCGCGCACGACGGCCAGACTGCGCTGCACCTCGCGGCGACGGCGGCCGACGCGGCGGCGGTGGCGGCGCTGCTGGCGCGCGGCGCCGACGCCGACGCGGCCGACGCCCACGGCGAGGCGCCGCTGCACGCGTGCGTGCGACTCGCGCGGCCGCTCGGCGCGTGCGCGGCGGCGGCGGCGGCGCTGCTGCGCGGCGGCGCCGCCGCCGACGCGCGCGAGGGGCGCGGCGCCACGCCGCTCCACCTCGCCGCCGCCGACGGCGACGCGCCGACGACGGCGGCGCTGCTGCGCGGCGGCGCCGACGCCACCGCCGTCGGCGGCGGCGTCACGCCGCTCCACCTCGCCGCGTCGTCGGCGCACGGCGACGCCGCGCTCGCGCGCGCGCTGCTCGACGCCGGCGCGGAGGTCGACGCGCTGGCGGGCAACGGCGCGACGCCTCTCCACCTCGCGAGCCACCGCGGCAACGGCGCGCTCGCCGCGCTGCTGCTCGAGCGCGGCGCCTCCGCCGGCGCGCGCGACGCCCAGGGGAGCACGCCGGCGATGCTGGCGCGGCGAAGGGGGCACATCGAACTGGGGGAGCTGCTTGACGGCGGTCCGTAGTTTAGCGTGTTTTGTTTTCTTGGGAACTCTGTTTCTGATGAGAAATTTGCATTGATTTTTGCGCAGCGCGGCAGGCTGCCAAGCGCTGAAGCCGCATTTTATGGGCTGCGCCAAGTCGAAGTCACTGGAGCCCGCGGAAACGGAGCAGCACCGTTCCGATCTTAGCCAAGCCCGGGCCGTGAAGGCGACCGAAGTGAGGGTGGAGGTCGACGCGGCAGCGGAAGCCGCCCCTGAGCCGCCGCCGCGCGCGGCTGCCACGAAGTCGACGGAGGTGACGGAGAGGCAGAAGACCGAAATGACCGAGGCGGCGCCGCAAGCAAGCGCGGTGGCGGCACAGGCGCACGATCCGGCAGAGTCGGAAGCAGAGCCACTGGACGACTCGCCGCCCGCGGGCGAGCCGCCCCAGGCCCTGCCTGAGGAGCCGCACGCGCACCACCTGCAGACCGTGACCGTGACCGTGGCGGAAGAGCCATCGCAGCCGGCCGTGGAGCCCGAGAGAGAGGCGGAGCCGGCAGCGCTGGGTTCCGAGAGGCAGGCGGCCAATGGGACGACGACGCCCCCGCCCTCCGCAGATTGGCTCGGCTCGGCTTCCTTGGGGCCATCGCCGGCGGCGGAGCCATCGCCGCCGCCGGCTGTGGAGGAGGAGGACGCAGATCTGCCGCAGCCGCCCGTGGCCATGCCCGTGGCGAACGAGTCAAACGATGGGATGACGCCGTGGCGTCGGCAGCAGAGCCACCAAGCGCTGTGGAAGCCCAACCAGGAGCAGCAGCCGGCCGCAGAGCAGCAGCAGGCGCCGACACCGAATCACGATGAGTATGCGGCAGACCTGGCCGCGGTGGCCGCGGAGTTGGATGCGGTGGCTGCAGAGGCGCCCGGGGCGGAGAGCGAGGCGAAGGAGGACGAGACGGTGGGCGAGGAGTCGGCCGGCGCCGTGTACGCATGCGTGTACGAGCTCTTCTGGATCCACGGCCTCACGCAGCGGTGGGGAGGCCGCGAGCACCGCGTCCTGCTGACGCGGAGCGACGCCGACAGCGCGTTTGCGTCCGTCGCGCCGCACTCGCGCGTGTGCGTCGTGACGCGTCGCGACGGCGACGGCGGAGGGGGCGGCCTCGTCACGTCGTGCTACCGGGCGTGGCTGCCGCCCGCGCGCTGGCACGAGGCGGCGCTCTCGGAGTGGGTGCGCAAGGAGCACCCCACGCTGCGCGACGACATCTTCGTGCCGGCTGCGGCTGCCTCTCCCGGGCGCGCCGTGGCCGAACGGACGAGCCAGCAGCAGTTGGGCGCGGAGGCAGAGACGCCGTCGACTCCGCTCGAAGACGCCTCCTCCCGGTCTGCAGCCGCGCCACCACCGATCAACTCGGGGCTGCTCAGGTCGATGTCGAACGTGTTCTCGACCGGCCCGGAGGGCGCCTGGACGCGAGCCGTGAGCTTCAAATGAGGCGGCTGAGCCGTCGTGAGGATGAGCTGCCAGCGCTCGACACATGCGCGTGCAGGTGTGCATGTGCATGTCTGGGGTCTGGGGTTCTGGGTGGGTCTCCGAACTAACCCTAGGCGCTGTGCACTGTGCTGCGGTGGTTTCCCCCTCCAAAGGCAATCTAAGTGAAGGGGACTGGTGCCTAGCTCATTAGCAAGCGGATTTCGGTTCAATCTACGGAGCTAGACTCCAAAGGTACACGCGATGATGCAAAACTACAGCGAGGACCGCTTCGCCGCCCATGCGCAGCGGCAAATGTGCATCGATAGCCGCCCCGATGGCGCGGGGGCGGAACGGAGTGCGGGAGTCACGAGGAGGGCCATGGGCCATGAGCATGCGCGACAGAGACGGAAACAGAGGAAGAGAGCAGAGAAAGGGCAGAGAAAGGGGAAAGAGGTGGCGGTGGCGTGGCACGCGCTTCGCGCGAGCAAACGGAAGCGAGCCCAACAGAAAAGCGGCTAGCGGCTGGCGCGGCGGGCGGGGCGGCCTCGACGGCGCCGTCAGCGGCCGCCGTCGAGCGCCGCGTCGTCGTCGTCGTAGGCGATGCGGCAGCCGCCCTCGAGGAGCATCCGGCACTCGGTGCCCTCGGCGCAGTCGGCCGCGTCGATCTGCGCGCGGCAGACGGCGACGGCGAGCGCCACCTTGCACAGGAAGGCGTTCATCAGCGCGTAGCGCCGGCCGGGCGGCAGCCGCAGCACGGACGCCGCGCGCCACAGCCCGAGCAGGTAGCCGGCGTGCACGGCGTGCAGGTAGATGAGCGGCGCGGCGGAGGGGCGCCGCCGCGCCGCCTCGCTCAGCAGCCCGACGTTGAGCTCGACGATCGGCTTGAGCGCCTCGTTCAGCTCGGCGCCTTTGCCCGGCGGCGCGAGCGCGCCACCGCCGCTGCCGCCCGCCGGCGCGATCAATGTCGTCGTCGCCGCCGCCATCATCGCCGCCTCCTTCCGCGCGTCGTCGCGCAGCCGCCGCAGCCTCGACGGGCTCTTGGCGGGAAGCCCGGCCGGCAGCACGACGGCCGGCATGCCGCCCGCGCCGGCCATCACGGGCGCGAGGACGGGCGCGAAGACGGGCGCGAGCGCGGGCGCGAGGAAGGCGAGTGGGTCGGCCGCGACGAGGCTGGGCATCTCGAACGGCAGCAGCTTGGCGAGCGCGGCGGGCAGGTCAAACGGCGAGAGCGAGCCGACCGACACGCCGAGGCTCGCAGCGGGCGAGTGGTGCTTGAGGTGCCACTGCAGCAGCGGCGAGCGCTCCTCGAGGCTCCGCTCGACCATGGTCGTCATCTCGACCGGATCGCCCGAACCCCAACTGCGGAAGAACATCTTGTGGAGATTCGAGAACATGCCCTCCGTGTCGAGGCGGACGAGGCTGCCGATCCGCTTCTCACGCTCGAGGACCTGCCGGCGCGACGGTGCCCAGGTCGCGCCGTCGTTCGCCGGGTTGAGCGCGCGCTGCGACGCTGCCGCCTTGAGCATGCGCCTGTCTGCAGACCACGGCCGGCGGATCAGCAGGCACGCGCTCCGCAGCACGTGGCCGAGGGCGACGCCCAGCCGAACTGGCACGCTCGCCACGCTGTTGGCCCAAGCGACGACACGCGAGCGTCGGCGTGGCGTGTCCGATTTCGTTAGCGTGGATGGTCGTGTTGCATGCCGTGCTGGGTCGGCCCACGCTCGAGGTTCGCTCGAGCGACGCGGCCGTGCCGGCTGAGGGCAGCCGGTCCAGAAGGCACGTTCGGAGTTGGCGGCCGACGCAGGGCGGTTCCGCGGATTGGGCACGGACTGGTAGCCACCAGCCGCCGTGACGAGCAGTGCAAGCACACAGAGGTGTAATGGGTGCCGCATGGGCCTCCCTTTCTGACCACGGCAGACGCCACCCGTCGCGTTGTCGCGACTTGAGTAGATGCAATCCCAAGAGAGTGCGTCTCCGGAGTGAAAAAATCAAGCCGCAGGCAGGGGTGAAACCAGCGCACGCCTGTCGCCCTCGCAAAAATCGGCCCCAAAGGCCTAAAGGCGTCTCGGACATCGCCACCCCGGCGCGGGGCCGCGGGGTGGGGGCCACCTGGCTCCGCTCGCGAGGCTCCCCGGGTCCGGGCTGGGGACCAGTGTATATACTCACGTGGGCCCTCCGCCGGCCCGCAGTTTTTAGGCAAAGCAATGCTCTAAAGTGTCTAAAGTGTCTAAAGTGTCTAAAGTGCATCACAGACAGGCAGATACACCCTCACTTACACCTTGACTTCCTTGCAGCACGCCTCGCACGACGCCGGCTGCCGGCGCCGCCGCTGCCACCGCCACGGCCGCACGAGGAGGAAGCGGCGCTTGGCCGCTGACGGCGCCGTCGGAGGCTTCGGCAGCCGCCGCTGGTCGCGCACGAGCGGGCGCGGCGGCACGACGCGCGGGCTGGGAGAAGGCAACGACGAGCCGCCGCGGCCGCTGCCAGGCGGCGACACGAGCGGCGAGCCCGCCTGCAGCAGCGGGTGGTCGTCGCAGCGGCCGTCGGCGCACGGCTCGTCCTCGCTCGTCATGCCACGCCTCGTGCCGCGCGGCGGCGGCGGCTGCAGCGACGCCGCTGCCGCGCCCTCCCGCCGCTGCCGCCGCTGCTGCTGCTGCTCGTGCTCGACGAGCAGCGCGTGCTGCTCCGGCCCAAACGCCGAGCCGAACCCACCACCGAGGCCGCCGCCGCCACCACCGCCGCCGCCGCGCAGGTGCGTGGGCGACGGCGGCACCACGGGCGGTCCTCGTGGGCCAAAGCTCGAGAGGTCGAGGTCGTCGCTGCAGCGCAGCAGCTGCTGCGAGTGGCGGACGGCCTCGGCGCCGCGCGCGCCCGACGCCGCCTCGGCGCCGAGCAGCGATGCGATCGCGTGCAGCGTCGCGCCGACGGCCGGCGAGAAGACGTCGTAGTGGTTGACTCCGTTGTACAGCAAGCACACGGCGCCGGACGCCGCCTGCTGCGAGACGGCCGTCGGCGCCGTCGCCGAGGCCGCCGCGGCGCCGTCGAAGACGTGCGTGCGGCGCATGTAGCACACGGAGCCCGCGTTGAGCGGCGCACGCTCGGGTTTGACGGGCTCGTACACCCAAACGCTCACGCCAAAGAGCCGCGAGATGGCAAACAGCTCGACGACGCCGCCCCACTCGTTGGCGAGGCTCATGCGCTCGACGTACTCGGCGACGCTCTCGTTGGTCTCGTGCTTGATCCAGTCACCGAGCGAGAGGCCCTCGTACGTGTCGTCCGAGTGGAGCGAGACCCACGCGGCGCACTGCTTGCGCAGACCGTAGGCCGTGTGGTGCGCGAGGAGGGTGTACGGCATCGACGGGTCGCAGAGCAGCCGCTTGAGCTCGAGCAGCGCGGCCGAGAAGAGGCACGAGCCGTCCTTCGGGATGCACTTGACCGTGCCCGTGCAGAGGCTGAGGAGCGAGGCCGCGCCGTCGGGCTTCATGAGGAGCGAGGCCGCGTCGGGTTTCTTGAGGAGCGAGGCTGCGCCGTCGGGTTTGGTGGCGGCCGGAAACTGGTCGGGTTTCGCCACGGACAATGTGAAAAATTGGGAAGGATGACAATCCGAGCCTTTTTAGGGCACAAAACTCCGAATCGCGCGACAAGAACTAACCA
>Ga0209713_10000815_pt1 | contig 17904 bp, 11 predicted proteins | sample ArcOceMetagenome_3_FD_187444 | JGI IMG/M metagenome (GOLD analysis project Ga0209713, IMG submission 187444) | Marine eukaryotic phytoplankton communities from Arctic Ocean - Arctic Ocean- Svalbard ARC20M Metagenome (SPAdes) (version 2) | ecosystem: Environmental > Aquatic > Marine > Oceanic... | reverse complement strand
TAACCCTTACCAAGATATTAACAGCTTTAAACGTAATTTGATTACTGATTTTTTAATTGACGGAAACATATTTATGTACTTTGATGGAGCACACCTCTATCACCTACCAGCTACAGACGTAACTATCCATTCGAGCAAAGATACTTATATTGAAAGATTTACTATGCATGACCAAACGTTCTATCCTAGTGAAATCATTCATATTAAAGAAAACTCTTTCCACTCTATCTATCGTGGAGTACCACGTTTAAAGCCTGCACTTCGTACTATGATTCTTATGAAGTCTATGAGAAACTTTCAAGACAACTTCTTCAAGAACGGAGCAGTACCAGGTTTAGTACTAAAGTCACCAAATACACTTTCTGAGAAAATCAAAGAACGAATGATGGTTTCTTGGCAAGCAAGATACCGTCCAGATGCGGGCGGTCGGCGCCCTCTTATCTTAGATGGCGGAATCGAAGTCGATAAGATCTCTAATGTAAATTTTAAAGAAATGGATTTCCAAACTTCGATATCAGATAATGAAAAGATAATTTTAAAGGCGCTTGGAATCCCTCCAATTATGATGGACTCCGGTAACAATGCTAACATTCGCCCAAATATGCGATTATATTATCTTGAGACTATACTTCCTATCGTTCGAAAAATTAATTATGGACTGGAAAGATACTTTGGTTTTGAGTTGCGTGAGGACATTACTAATATTCCCGCTTTGCAACCAGAGCTAAGAGACTCTTCCGCTTACTATACATCACTAGTAAACGGAGGAATTATAACCCCTGCAGAAGCACGAAAAGCATTAGGTTTCGACTTTGTAACAGGTACTGAAGACATCCGCGTTCCGGCAAATATTGCTGGTTCTGCAACTAACCCCGACGAAGGCGGAAGGCCTGTCGAAGAGACGGAGGAATAATGGGAAGTATGAGACAAAGAGGTAGCGTCCTCGAAGCTGTATCAATGGTTATGCTAGAAGAGGGCAAAGTCCTTAGCAAACATGATTATGAGCACATGAAAACGCGAACACCTGTTAGAGCAGGTATTGTATTAAATCATTTTGGAAGCTGGAGCCGTATGTTAAACATTATGGAAACAAATCTTCCGGAAGTGTGGGCACAGATTAAGCTTAAGGAGAACCCTCCACCAAAGCCTAAGCCTGTACCACCTAAGCCAGCACCAAAGCCAGCACCTAAGGCGGCGGTCAAGCCTGCTATTAAACCAGCAGTAAAAAAGGATTAAGATATGAATAAAATCTTTAATCTGACGTCTACTTTCAAGACTCAAGCGCAGGACGATGGTTCTGTAATGATTCGTGGAATGGCCAGTACAGCTGATTTTGATCGCGCGGGTGACTCCATCTCAGTAGAAGCTTGGCAGAAAGGTGGGCTAAAGAACTTCGAAAAAAATCCAATTATCTTGTTTAATCATGATTATGACAAGCCAATTGGCCGAGCCACAGGTCTGAAAGCTGGACCCGATGGTTTGGAGTTAGAATGTAAGATTAGCAAGTCAGCACCTGCTAATGTTGCAGAATTAGTAAAAGACGGTGTTCTTGGGGCCTTTTCCGTAGGTTTCCGAGTCAAGGATGCTGATTACATTAAGGAAACCGACGGATTAATGATTAAGGACGCTGAATTATTTGAGGTATCGGTTGTTTCCGTACCTTGCAATCAGTCAGCTACTTTTTCGCTCGCGAAGTCTTTTGACTCTGATAAAGAGTACGAAGAATTCAAAAAAACTTTCACAAATCGTGTAGATCTAGCAGGTCAGTCTCTGGCTAAGGATGAAGATATTTCTTCTGGAATAGCTAGTGACCACACACCTCAAAGCGCGGAAATTAATTCCGCAGATCAGGAGATCAAGATGGATAATCAAAACATCGACTTGGAAGCTTTTGCAAAGAAGGTAGCTGAAGATACAGCTGCTAAGATTGCTATGAAGCAAGCCGAGCAAAAAGCAGCTGATACAGCAGAAGCCAAGGCAGTAGCCGACGTAGAAGTTGAAAAAGCAGTGGCTCTCGAAGCCGAAAACATTCGCGTCAAGACTGGCGTTCAAACTGGCGTTGAAGCTCTTATGGCTGACGTACAAGCACAACTTACTGCAAAAGACGCAAAGATCGACGAAGTCATGGCTAAGCACAGCAAAGACCTCGAAGAGAAGTCTGCTGAAATTACTGCTATGCAGAACAGCAAGAAGACCTTTGGTGATCGTGCTGGAAAAGGCGACGTATCTAAGTGGGGCTCAGATTTCTTGAAAGCTCACCTATTGGGTGTTATGACTCAGAAAGGTATGCACACAGGTTTTGCCCGTGACTTACAAGAGAAAGCTGGTATTGACTACACTACTAGCGCCGCTGACATTGATCAGGAAGTTTCTAGACTCTTAGAGAAAGAAATTCAGAATGAGTTGAAAGTAGCTCGTTTGTTCCGTGAAATGCCTGTAAATGGTGCAGCTACTGTACTACCAATCCAACCAGATGTTAACCCTGCTGTATTCCAGACAGGTGCTGCTGCAGCTGGTAACTTGGAAAACCGTGGAGCTTCTGATAACACGTTCAAAGCTAAGCAAGTCATTCTTAATGCTTATCGTTTGATCTCTAGTTCTTTCATGGACAACAACGTAGACGAGCAAGTCCTCATTAACTTGATGCCTATGCTAGTTGAGTCAGTTGCACGTGCACACGGACGCGCAGTAGAGAACGCTATTGTCAATGGTTCTGGTTCAATTACTGGTCTTGACGGCTATGCAGCTGCTCACGGTACTACTTTGGACGTATCTGACGGTACTCGTTTAACTTCAGCGTTGCTTTTAGCAGCTCGTGAAGGCATGGGTCGTTACGGCGTTAACCCAACTGACATGGCTTACATCGTAAGCAATGACGGTTTCTACGATCTGTTGAATGATGCTAACTTCCAGACTCTTGACGAAGTAGGATCTGATCTTGCTGCTCGAGTAACTGGTACTATTGGAGCCGTTTATGGTACTCCAGTAATCGTATCTGAAGAGTTCGCAGCACCAGCAGTTGGCGTTCCAGCAGCTCTATGTGTTAACACTCGTAACTATGTAATTCCTCGTCTTGGCGGCGTAACCGTTGAGCAGGATTATGAAGTTATGAATCAGCGTCGAGTAATCGTTGCTAGTCAAGCTCTTGGATTTGAAGAGTTGGTAGCAGGCGCAACTGGTCACGAGCCAGTAGTGAAAATCGACTACATCGCTTAATACTTAAAAGTATAGAAACGAGGGGGAGTTTATCTCCCCTGAGTTTTTACTAATGGACTTATAGAATATGGCAGATTTAATAACACTGGAAGATTATAAAGAAGCAGAAGGCATTTCGAATCCTAAAGATGATTTGAAGTTGAATGCTTTGATCCCGTCCGTGAGTCAATTAGTAAAAACTTATTGTGGTAATAGTATAGTAGACCACTACTCTACAGATAAAGTAGAAACATTTAGTATTAACTGGAGCACTAATATAGCTCAGTTAACAGAAAGCCCTTTTGTATCAGTAACTTCAGTACAAGAGAGAACAAGTTTTGCAGATAGTTATACTACTATTCCTGCTACAGAATATTATATAGATGCGTCCACTGACAGCGTTTATAGAGTAACTACAAGCGGAAGCGCACAGAACTGGCCTACAGGTCCAGCTTCTGTAAAAGTTACTTACAAAGCAGGGTACTCAACTTGTCCTGCAGATTTGAAATTAGCAATGATTGACTTAGTTACTTACTATCATAAAGATGAACACAAAGAGCGTAAAGTAATGGCAGGAGCAAGTATACAGAACTCAGCCTCTACAAGTCAAGCAGGCAACATAGGATTCCCTGATCATATCAAAAGAATCCTAGATTTTTACAAAGTTTACTAATGAGTACTGCAGCTAGTCATGCATTTTTGACAAAGCTTCATCAAGAGTTAAGTGTATCAAGTGCAGATTACAGGCAATTTGTTGTTGACCTTAGATGGCATACTTTTAAAGTAAGTAGGGCAAACATAAAAGCCCAAACTATGATAGAGTTTAAACATAGAAACATTACACCGAATGCAGAGCAGCTCATAGCTATAGATGACGCTGCTTCCAAGTGTTATAAAGTAATACTAGATGAGATAAAGATAATAAAAGCAAGTCCCGAGGTAGATATAGATCGTAACACTACCTATATGAATAACGAGAGACTACGCTTAGTTTTTACTACATTTGGTGAACGTATAGAAAAAGCATACCGCGCTCAATTAGATCCTGGTATTACTTTTGACAGAATAAAAAAAGTGTACAAACTAGCTTTAGGAGCATACTTTAAGGACTTGCAACTAATAACAGATAATGCAATAAGAAAACATACAGCTAGTAAAAAAACGGGTAAGTTTGGTAAAGAATCTCAAGTAGGAAAGTTTTTTCATCTAGGACACTTAGCAGGTATGGGAGTTGCAGAAACGCAACTAAGAGATGGCCTAGCAACAGCATTCGCTAGCGTACCTTTGCATGAGCATGGCAATATTACTAATATGCTTAGCCATTTTGGCATAGATCTTTCTTATAAGCGTATGGACGACAAAGACAGTATGGAAGTAAAGATTGAGTCAAAAGGTTCTAATTTAAGTGCAGGGGGTTTTACTGGCAACCAAAAGAAAAACTTACTTAAAGCACTAAGACAGGCACTAACAAATAGAATGGACCTAATGCTGCAGCCAGGCTCTGATACTCCAAAAATGAGAAAAGAGAAGCAAGTACAGAAAAACTTAGAAGACCCTTTTAAACGTGTAGCAAGTAAAAGAAAAAATGTAAAGATTAAAGGCAAAGAAGTAAAACTGAAAAAAAGCAAAGCCAAAGCGGTAGTAAAGACCATAACTCAAAATAAAAGTAAAGGTACTGAGAAGTTATTAGTAGGAAAACTTCCTAAAGTTGCTGTAACTAAGAGGAAAAAAGATAATAATCCGGCTTCAAGCCCTCTACATATGATAGTAGCAATTAATAAAAAGTTACCTCAGGTTGTTGCCCAAAATATGCAATCTCCTGCACTACAGTATCAGACAGGCAGATTGGCAGCTTCAGTTAGGGTTACTGATGTAGTTACAACCCCTAAAGGGTACCCGAGCATTGGATACACATATGATAAATTTCCCTACCAAACATTTGAAGAGGGGTATGCTCAAGGATCTGGAGAAAGAGATCCGCGAAAGCTAATCAATAAATCAATTAGAGAGATTGCCGCAGAGATGGCAATAGGACGATTCTTTACGAGGAGAGTATAATGACAATAGAAAGGCTATATACATCTCGAAGGATGAATATTATAGAATCTCTTGTTAGAAAATTAAAAGATATTGATGGGTCTGGTGCCTACTTGATGGACGTTAATGAAAATGTTATTCCAAGGCTACAGTTTTGGGATGAGATTGAAGAATTTCCTGCAATTCACCTAAATGCAGGATCTGAAACTCGGGAGTATCAAGCCGGGGGTTACAAAGACAGGTACTTATCCGTGACTGTACGATGTTATGTAAATGAAGAAGATGCACAAAGAGGCCTAAATGCTCTGATGGAAGATGTAGAAACCGTTATAGAACAAAACTCCTCTTTAGGGTATGTAGACGCACAAAATAAACAGTACAGCACTCAACAAATCACTATAGTCAGTATTGATACTGATGAAGGTGTACTTGAACCACTGGGAATCGGAGAGATACTCATAGAGGTTCGATACTAGAAAATACTGGCACGAATAAAAATTCACGTCCAAGTCTTTTCAAGATACATAGGAGATAAACTATGGCACAACAACTATTTTTTAGTCGCGACACGAAAGTGTACATTAAAAAAGGCAATTTTGTATGGGACCTTCCTGTACTAGATGGCTTTAGCTTTTCACAAGCTACAAACTCAAGTGAGATTACTCTCGCAGAAATGGAAGCAACAGGTGGTGTAAGCCGTCGTGGTCGTAAGCAGTTTAATGACTCTTTGGCACCTGCCGAATGGTCTTTTACAACTTATGTTCGACCCTTTAAATCAACAGGTTCAGGTACAGGCGCCGCAGATAGTGCAGCAAAAGTACACGCAGTTGAAGAAATTCTTTGGGCTCTCTTTTCAGGACCGGCAGCGTATGCGTCTAGCGCGTTCACTAATCAAACGGTACATGATGCTTCAGACCTAGATATTGACTTTAGTGAGTCTAATAAAGCAACGTTAGGTACTGCAGACATGTTCTTTGTACTTGGTGGTGCTAACCGAAAAGTATATAAGTTAAAAGACTGTGTTGTTAATGAAGCATCTCTTGACTTCGATATTGATGGAATCGCTTCAATTAACTGGTCAGGAATGTCTTCTGAAATTGTTGATATGACTTCAAGAACTATAACCCAAGCTGCTATTCCTGCCTTTAACGCAGTTGTTGCAGATACTACAGTAGTAAGTGCTCCTTCAACTAGTCACCCTGGTGGAGATGTTTGGTTAGATTCTGACGATGGACATAGGCTTCATACTATTTTAACAGTTCCTGGTTCAGGCAATACTACAGTTACAGGAAGCGTCTATGAAGCTACTAATAGTACTACTAACTTTATTCGTAACCGACTTACTCAGCTGAGTGTTATACCTACTACTCAGAATCCTACAGGTGATGGAAGTAATGAACTAGAGTCTGCTTATGCTATTACTCTTACTGGTGGTAACATTACTATGAGCAACAACGTAACGTTTATTACTCCGGAAGAGATTGGTCTTGTAAACATTCCTATTGGTCACGTTACGGGTACTCGTTCAGTATCTGGAAGTATGACTTGCTACTTAAGTAAGGATACTTCTTCTAATGATAACTCTGCTGACTTGTGGGAAGATCTTAAGTCTATTACTAGTGTAGTGACTAACTCTTTCGGTCTTGTATTCAAGATTGGTGGAGCTGCAGCAAACACCGCTAGACTGGAAGTAAGCATGCCTACTTGTCACTTAGAAATACCTACGCACTCTATCGAAGATGTAATTTCTGTAGAAACTAACTTCAATGCTTTACCCTCTACTATTGATGGTACTAATGAAGTTACGCTAAAGTACTTCCCAAAGGTGTAATATGAGTACCACTTGAAAAAAAGTTCTTGACAATTTTGGTTGAGTGGCATATAATATGTAGTACAAAAAGGAGGGGCTTTTCGGAGCCCCTCGTTATATCTGGGATAATATGGCAAATTACAGTTTTTTAAAGGAAGCAAAAGCTTATATAGTCTACGGAAGCACTAAGCTACAACTAGACATGAGCTCTATAAGCTTCAGTCAAACCTTTACAGAAGAGACTCATACTGTAAGAACTCTGCACAACCAGAATAATGTATTTGAAGGATCTGCTATTAATACGGCGAATCCTGCAAACTTCGAGATGACAGTTAATCTACTTCTCGAAGATGATCTAGAAATACTGTTTCAAAGGTTATTAGATGTACAATCTTTTCACCTCTATATCACAACAGCTAGCGATGTATTTAAGCTACAGACTTGCGTTATAACAAATGGGACGATCAATATCGAGAGATTGCGACCTCTGAGTTTGAGCATATCTGGCGAAGCATCAAAGCTCCTAACCGGACAAGCTACAGAATTTGCTGCTGAAAGTATCACAGTTCTGCGGACTTCCGCGTCCTCTCGTACATACAATCTAGCTTCCGATCTATTCATACAGTTAGGGTCTGCACAAATCCATGAGCACTTAGTAAGTGTATCTATGGAACTACAGAATGAAATAGAATGGATACCTTATAAGTTAGTACTGAACCCTCTGGGCACAAACTACCCTCTTCAGTACAGTTTAAAGGGCAAAGTACTAGCCGGAAACATAACAAGATACTTAAATGATAGTACCGAATCGGCGGCACAAAGCTATGCCACTGGCCAAAGTCTCAGGATTAAAGCAGGTACTAACATAGGCGGATTATTTAGAGGTATTGACTTGAACACTAATAATGTTACAGCAACTACTCGAATAACAACAGGCTCAGTCTTTACTAAAAGTACAGATTGGAGAATGGTTCAAAACCCTGCGTCCCTCGGGAACGTATTCACTTACATAACACAGTAAAAAGGAAAAATGATGGATTTAAAAAACTTAATGGTAGACACTAAAGCAGTATGGGTAGACTTTCCAGGTCTCTCTGGATTTTCTGTTGAAGTGGCAAACTTATCAAGAAAAGAATTAAACGGCTTAAGAAAGCGTTGCACTGGACAAAAGTTTGATAGAAAGACAAGAGCAGTAACAGAAAGCTTAGATGAAGATAAGTTCGTAATAGAGTTTACTTTAGCCACTGTTAAAAACTGGAAAGGCTTGACTCTGGAAAACTTATCAGCATTGCTACTTATTGATACTAAAGGACAGGACTTGTCCAAAGAGCTAGAGTATAACGTAGAAAACGCTGAAACTTTAGTATCCTCTTCAACTGAATTTGATACTTGGCTCAATGAGGTAGTCTTTGATTTAGATAACTTTCGTGCAAAGCCAGAAGAGCCAGTCGTTAGAAAGACTGGAAAGGATGTACAAGAATCTTGATACTGGAATGACACGTAACAAGTATCTTGATATGTGTGAACAGTTAGAGCAAGAGCCAAAAGACGATGAGATTCCTCCTGACTGGGAGGATTTTCCTGAGATAGTACGAGACGCAATAAATACGTTTAACCAATTAGGAGACAGAGTCTTCCCAGAAATTGGATATGTAGGCAAAGATTACGCTAATGTGCAATACTATATAGAAGTATACCACATTGATGATATAGAGTTTTTCCTAGAAATACTTTCTTGGCTAGACTCAAGAGCTATCAAAAAATCCTCCGAAGAATTAAAGAGGCAATATGATAAGCTAAAGAGAAAATAAATTGGCTAATACAGTAACTCTGACGGTAAAAATTAATGATAATGGCGATCTTCAGTTACTGAGCAGTAATGCTGAGAAAGCAGCAAAGTCGACGGATAAACTTTCAAAAAGTTCAGACAAAGCTGCTAAGTCTGGAGCAGAGCAAACAAAACAAAACAAAGGTGTAGCTGGCGCTACATCAAACTCTACAAAAGCTTTTTCGAAGATGACCACTGGTATTACTGGTGGTCTCGTTCCTGCGTACGCAGTATTAGCAGCAAACATTTTTGCAATCACAGCAGCTTTTGGAGCTTTACGTAAAGCCGCTGCTTTTGAACAACTAGAACAAGGTTTGATCAGAGTGGGTGGAGCAGCAGGACAAAATCTGCCTTATGTAGCTCAACAACTCAAAGATATAACCGGTGCTGCTGTTTCTGCAGAAGCATCCATGTCAGCTACCGCACTAGCAATGAGCTCAGGGTTTTCTACTGAGCAACTAACAAACTTAACAAAAGTCGCAAAGGGAGCCTCTCAAGCACTCGGAAGAGATATGGAGGATGCACTTAATCGACTAGTAAGAGGTACTGCTAAGTTAGAGCCAGAAATTCTTGATGAATTAGGGATTATGGTAAGACTTGATGATGCGGTAGAGGAATATGCAAAAAGCATAGGAAAAGTAGGAAGTGACTTAACACAGTTTGAAAGGCGTCAAGCGTTTCTAAACGCTACTATTGAACAGGGCGAGAAAAAATTTGGAGATATTGCAAAAAATATTGATCCAAACGCTTACGACCAGTTAGCGGCATCTTTTGCTGATTTAACTAAAGACGTATTGACGTTAGTTAACAAAGGTCTAACTCCTTTAGTAGGTTTCCTATCGTCTAGTCCTATAGCTTTGAAAGGAGTTTTACTTGCTTTTGGCTCTACTCTACTTTCAACCATTCTTCCTGCCATTGGCGCTATGTCAGAAGGTCATAAAAGATCTTCTATTCAAGCCGCTATATCAGCAAAAAAAGCAGGAAAAGTTATTAGTAAAGAGTATACGCAAGCTTCTGCAGCAGCGTCGAAAGGTTTAAGCTTACTACCTAAAAGTATTCAAAGTCTTGCACCTAAAATTAAAGCAGGTACTCTAAGCTTAAAAGAGCAAGGCAAAGTATTAAAAGTACTAAAATCTTCTGAAAAGCTAAGAGCTGCCGCTCTTTCCAAGGGTCTAGAATCTACTAGAGCCCAAAGAGCCCTAGAATTACAACAAATTCGTGATCAAATCATCTTAACAGAAAGACTAGTAGCTGCAGAAGGAAAGAAGAGTGTATTAGGAGAAAAAGGGAAAAGAGCTCAAGGAAGCTCTAAGGCTTCAGGCTTAACTTCTCGTGGGTTAAAGGAGATGGAAAAAGCTACTAGTATTAGTGGTAAATTTGGAGCAGCAGTAAAATATTCTAAGCTACAGATGATGAGTCTAGGCAAAGTTAATGGAAGCATCTGGACAAAAATAAGAGTTGGAGCTACTGCAGCTCGTGGAGCTGTTACTTTATTTGGAACAGCTCTTTTAAGCGCAATACCTATTATCGGACAAGTTCTAATGGTAGCCTCTTTATTGTGGCCGGTAGTTTCTGGAATGTTCGGCAAAGGAAAAATGCAAAAAGAGCTAGAAACAATTACGGACTCTTTCAAAAGTTTCATAGATATTGGCAACCAACTCAAAGAAACCTTAGAAGGTGATATCACTGCTACAGAGGCTTTTGTGGCTACTTTAAGAGTACAAGTAGGTATCATGAATCAGGTTATAGATGCTCATAAAAAATACATAGATGCGTTACGAGCAGATAGATTGGATACTATTCTTGAAAAAACTAAAGAACTAGAAGACTCTGCAAATGGAGGCTTCTTTTCTAGTGGTTGGACGTGGTCAGGAGGCTTCTTAGGCGGGATGGTAGAAGCTAAAATGAATGCAGCTAAGTTATCTACCGAAATAACCGGCTTAAAAGAAAATATTAATCAGATAGATCCTGTATCTATAGGGTTAATCGGTCAAGCCTTCGTAGAATCTCTTGAGCAGTCTGGACCAGTAACAGGAGCTTTAGGTAAAAGTCTTACTGCTTATCAAGCTCTTATGGCACAAGTACAGTCAGGCGCAATAAAAACTAATGCTGAATTTATCCAAAAATTAAAAGAGATAAATAGAGGGGCCCAGAGTACTTTGGCTTCTATTGATGTAGCTAAGTCTGCTATGGGAGACTTTACAAAAGAAACAATAACACTTGGTTCAAAAGTTAATACTCCCTATGATAAGCTGATAGATAAGTCAAAAGCTATGGCAATAGAGTTTAAAAATGCAGGCAAAGAAGGAGGTTTAGGCTTTCAAGCTTTTAAAGATAACGCACAAGGTTTACAGGCACAATTAGACCACATAAGAACTTCAAATTTTTTACCTAAATGGGCTAGTGATAGCACTGTTTTAGATATAATGAATGATAAGTTAGAAAAAGTACGAGATACTATACTTACCTCAAAAGCTAGAGTTAAAGAGCTTGGTAATGAACAGAAAAAACTAAATAAAATAGGAAAAGAAAACCCCGATGCTTTAAGAGAGTCTTTGAGACTAGCAGAAGAGATAAGACTAGAAAAAATTAATACGCTAAAGCAAGAATTAGTAGGCTTAGATATTATAGTAAAAAGCAAAGAGCAGGAAGAAAGAATAACTCAAATAAAAGCTGAGCAATCTGCTTTAGGAGCAGAACAAGTTAGTACTGACGATAGAAAGCTCCAAATAGCTGTAGCAGAAGTAAAGGAAAAGAATAAGCTACTTGCACTTGGAGAAAAGCTAAACAAACAAGCAGTAGAAACCTTACAGCATGAACTAAAAATGTCAGATATTGCACAAAGAGCAGAGGAAGCTCGATCTGGAAAGAAGACAACTGCAAGTGATGCTTTCAAAAGATTCAAAGAGGAGAAAGAAACAAAGCAAACAATTATTGCTATGGAACTTGCCGCAAAACTAACTTCTATAGAAATGGAATATGCGCTTTTAGATGCACAACTTGCACTCCAAAAACAACGAGCTATTGATGCAGGTCTAGAGGTTACAGCCTACGACAAGATTTCTACTTTAATGGCCGCTGGTAAGGAAGGAGCTGTTCAAGGTGCAATAAACAGTGCTGTGTCCGCAACCGCCTCTTTAGGTGCAGATGAGCTAGGGGCAGAAAGAACAGCTCTCACTGCAAGTAGAACTACGGGCGGTAGTATGACTGACCGTATTGATGCAGCTACAGGTGAGGGAGGAGCACTAAATGCAGGCTCTACTCTAGCTACTATGGGAGATAAAGTAGCTTCAGCAGTAAACATAATGCAACCTATGATGGATCTTATGGGACCTGAAGGCGCTCTTATGGGTGCTGTTACTGCAGGAGCAGTTGCTTCTGCAGATGCCTGGAGCACTGCATTCACAGTAATAAATGATAAAGCAGCTACTAGTAGTGAGAAAGTAGCCGCAGGTATGCAAGCAGCTTCAGCAACTCTTGGAGCTATCGGAGGCATACTAGCTCAGTCAAGTAAGGATCGTATCTCAAATATAGACAATGAAATTGCCGCAGAGAAAAAGAGAGATGGAAGCTCTGCCGCGAGTGTTGCAAAAATTAAGAAGATGGAAGCTAAAAAAGAAGCTATGAAAAAGAAGGCTTTCGAAACAGATAAAAAAGTAAAAATGGCTCAAACAGTAATGAATACTGCCGCAGGTATTATGGGTTTTATGGCAGATCAAAATATACCAATGGCAGTCGCTACGGGTATTATGGGAGCCATTCAGTTAGCTACTATAGCAGGCACCAGTTATCAAGGTGGTGGAGGGTCTGCACCTTCCGGAGAGGTCGCAGCAGTCGCTGTAGGCAAAAGAGAAAATACTGTAGATCTTGCTCGCGGGAATAATGCAGGTGGAGAACTTGCATACATGAGAGGAGAGTCAGGAACAGGCACAGGAGCTTCTAACTTTAAACCAGGCTCAGCCTTTACAGGAGCTAAATATAGAGCTTCAGGCGGAGAAACGGCAGGGTTCATGGTAGGAGAGCAAGGTCCTGAAATGTTTATTCCAGACCGCGCAGGACGTATCGCACCAGCTGGAGAAGTACAAGCAGGCGGAGGCTCAACAAACGTAAGCTTTAACATACAGGCAGTAGATGCGGCAGGTGTTGAAGATGTATTAATAGCACAAAAAGGACATATAATCAGAATGATTAGAGAAGCAGCAAACGAGCACGGAGAGTTCTTTTTAGAGAACGTACGTGAGGAGGCATACCAACAATGAGTATAGCATATCAAACAATACTACCTGATCCGAATAATCCTATTGGTAGCGCGGGACAGAATACTGGAACTGATGGTCCGGGATACGCAGGCGTGCAATTAACTTCTAATTCTAAGATTATGAAAACACGCACTAACTCAGGAAGAGTTGTGGCTCGTGCTGTTTCTGGTCAACACTGGGAGTTAGCTATATCGTATAACCCATTGACTCGCGCAGAATTTGAACCAATTTATAATTTTTTACTGAACCAGAGAGGGGGATTAAAACCTTTCTTTGTCTCACTTCCTCAGTACCGCGTACCTCAAAATGGTACTTTTGCTACTTATGCCGCTAGTAATCCTATTAGAGTAAATACAGTAGCAGGTAAGTTTATTATAAACAACTCTTATAAGATAAACGTGCCCGGAAACACGACATTCACAGGCATTGGAGCTACAGATAGTCTTGCAGAGACTGTATTCACAGCTTTAGGTGTAGGCTCGGGTAATGGCACTGTATTAGCCACTGCAGGTTCAACATCATTATTTATAGACGGCTTATCAAGCTCTTCAGGAGATCCGAGTCCCGGCGATATGTTTACTATAACAGACTCTAATGACTCTAACCATACCAAAACATATAGAATTACACAAGTAGAAACTAATGCTACTGGTACTTATGCAGGCCTACCAAGACCGTCTGCTTCCGAGCGTATCATACACTTCGTGCCCGGACTCCAGAAGAATACGTTTAATGACTCAACTATTAATTTTCATAACCCATTAATGAGGGTAACTTTATCTTCTGACGTGCAACAATACTCTTTAGGTACAAATGGTTTATATACTTTTTCTTTAAAGCTTGAGGAGGCTCAAACGTAATGGCAATTCGCGATCTCGATAGAAGACTGAGGAATCTAGATTCTTCTGATACAACCACCCCTACTCCCTTAACTGATTCTCTTATTAATAATGATCAGTTTAATTACGCACATCTGGTAAAATTTGAAAAACCCACCACCGACTTACTCAAAGGCAAAACATCTAGAAATGCCAACACTTATTCTTATGTAACTGATAGTGCTTTTGATATCTCATGGGACGATTTCTCTGTAAACGCCAAGGGTATCGCTACAGGTACTCAACTATACAATGCTAATAAACTTACTAAAGTAGGTACTGTAACAGAAACTACAGATGCAAAGGCTAGTGGTATATCAATAACTCTTGACTCTGCTAGTTTAGGTGCGTCTGTTTCTTTTGCAGGAATCGCAGTCTCTTCGACAACAGTACTATGTCAATTAGGTGTTGATTTAGTTGAAGAAGGTTTCCGAGAGGGAGATAAAGTTGAGCTAACTACTACTAATGGGAACGCTGGTAAAGGCTACGCTATTATTAAAGAGTTTCAAGATAACAACCGTAAATTCACATATACAGCCTCAGCCGAAGGCGCTTTAGTAGCTGGTACAGAAGATGCTACTAAGTTTCATACTATTAGTTTAGCTTCCGAAGAAATACACGCGCTTATTCTTAATAAGACTCATACTACTTATACTACTTATTTAAATAGAGAAGTGTTTATTTATAAAGCGCATCTCGATCCTGACACAAATGCAATAATTGGAGATCCTTATCTACTCTTTAAAGGAATTATAGCTTCAGGCTCCATCAAAGAAGACCCTTCAAAGGGTTCTAGCATAACTTGGGGGCTAACCAGTCACTGGGGAGATTTCTCAAGAGTATCAGGTAGGCTGACAGTCGATGACGCTCATAGAGCCTTAGACGGTAATGGACAGCCTGATACAGAAGCTCTAATTCGTCCAGAGTATGGCTCTGACTTAGGCTTTGCTCATGCTAACCAATCTCTTAATGTTATGGCAACCTATAATGACATTGAAATTTCTTATGAGCAAGTAGATATTAATGGAGGATGGTTTGGCGGAAAAAGAATACGAGAAGTTGAAAAAGAAGTTGAAAGACGTACAGACCTAGCTTTTAATTTATCTCCTAAGTACTTGCCTGTTGTATATGGAGTACGAAAATTAGACTCTATTCCTGTATTCGTAGATACAGATAACAACGATGCATCTCAAATATATGTAGCTTATGCTATATGTGAGGGTCCGATATCGGGTATACTTGATCTATATGTAGACGGCAATAGTAGCATATGTGTAGATAAAGCTGATTTTGATTTACGAAGTACTGCAGCAGATACTGTAGACTTTGTTTGTAAAGGGCGAATGGATAGAGGCGACGCTTTAACAGGTTATAATGCTAGTACAAGTACGGGGGTTAGCGGTGCTAACATGCACCAGATATGGCGAGAGTATGGAAGACGAGGACCGGCTGCTGCTTCATATCGACAAGCAAATCAGTATACTCAAGCGTATAGCGCTAATTCAACAGGTGTTAACGGACTTACTGATCCTGCGGCAGGAATATTACATGAAAAAACTCATACAATTACCTCTCCTTTATCCGGTCAGTTCCAAGTACACGTAGGTAAAGCTGATCAAAAAGCAAACCCGACACTTACAGGTAAAGCAGCTAGTGGTGGCTTTAAAATACAAAATGACTATTTTGATGGAGACGGAGAGTATTGGGGTAATCAACATCAGTTGTTAGATACAGCGTATACTGTAGGTAAATTTACTATTGCGGCGGGCGAAACTTCAATACCTGAAATAGACTTTATTGTAAGGGGTAAGGGCATTGAGTGCCATAACTATGATAGAAGTTATAATAATACAAATAGTGCTGTTTATACTTCTGCCGCAAAAACTAATTTTAATTTAGGAGATACTGTTGCTTTAAAACGTGCTTCTAATAATGCTGTTATTGCCGCCTCAGTTACCATCATAGATAAATGGGACTTTTTAGATGCAGACGGAGCTACTCAAACTAGGTTTATAACTGACTATGGTATAGATATAGCTAATACTCATTACATGTTAAAGGGTACTGATAAATGGTACATGTCTCCTGACGATCCATCAGATGATATAACTTCTACAGTAGCTACTCCTGCAAAAACTACCGTTAGTAGTAGTTCTGCTAATTCCGGAGGTAACGGTGTTGACGTAGTATTATCTAGTAGTGCTGCCTTCCAAGCTGCTGTAGCTGCTGCTATCGCAGCTGCCGGTGGTTGGGTTCTGACTTTTAATGGAACAAGTCTACCAGCACTGAGCGAAGCTGAGTTTAGGGACATTGCTTTTAATGCCTCAAGTAATACTCTTTCTGGTGTTGGAGCCGGTACTGAAGTATCTTCGTTACCCGATACTATAACTGAAGTTTTTGTTAAAAATGCAATTATTCTTAATTCTACTCATTCTGAGGCAGATGCATACTATGCTGGGAAAACAATAACACTTACACGTTTTGACAGCAATGACGTTCCCTACGCTCAAGTAAGACGAATCATTTCATACAGTAACACAGGAAATACAGCTGTTGTAGACTCTCCTTGGGTCGCAGGCTTTATGCCAGATGCCGGTGATACTTATGTTATATCTGCGAGTAAACCAGATATACGAGTAAGTATCAATCCTGCAATGCAACTACTAGACTACTTAACTAGTGAGAGATATGGCAGAGGCTTAGATTTAGATTTAGATATTGATTTACCAACTTTTAAAGAAGCTGCGCGTTTATGTGATACTCGTTCTAATGTAACAGTCATAATACCTAATAGTGCAAGTGCAGTTGTTGGCGATATATATAAGTATGCAGACCCAGATGATGCCACTATAGTTCACTTTAGAGGAACGGTAGAGTCTGTAACGTCAAGAGTATACGGTCAAACTTCGACTACTTATAAAGAAGTAGTATTTAAAGACGTATCGGGTAAGCTCGGGCATAAATATAATACTTGGGAAAGTGTACGCAACAATGAATTAATATGGCATAGCACAGGTAACTTATACCAGACCCAAGCCGCAGGCGGGTACAATCTCACTGCTGGACACATTATAACTTCTCTAAATTTAGCCAGAGTTTCAGGTACTGGTGACGCTAGTTTAGCCCTTGATGTGGCTCTAAAATCAGACAATGGAAATCCTTTAGTAAAATCTTGGATTCCTTATTCCGCAGGAGATACCAATGGTGACTTTAGGGGCACAGGGTATACTTTATATGATTCAGATGATATTAAATATTGGAAATATATAGGGTGGGACTCTAACGGTCAACGAAACGTTACTCGTCATCAAATGAACCAAACAGTAGCAACTGCTAATCCTATTTTTGATAATGTCAATTTAATGTTAAAGCAGTTCAATGGTATTCTGCGCTACTCGAATGGTAAGTATCAATTAGACGTAAGAGGTCAAAGCCCTGATACTTTTGTGGTTGGCGAAGTTATTGAAGAGGCAGATATTATCGGAAGTATCGATCTTAAAGATAAAGGCGTTAAGAAAACGTATAATAGTGTTAGTACTAGTATTAAAGACCCTCAGACTAAGTTTGAGTCTCGATCTGTATCTTTCTTTAACTCTACTTATCTTAAACAAGATAAAAGTATACCGAAGAAGGGTAACTACGGCTGTCCCGGTATTTCTAACTACTTCAATGCTAGATTTAATATTAATCAAATGCTTGATGAGTCTCGCTATGGTTTGACTATATCGTTTAAAATGGCGCCTAAAGGCATACTATTACTTCCCGGCTCCATTATAAGATTAAATTATGATAGGTTTGGATGGGTAAACAAAGAATTTAGAATAGCTAGTATTGCAGCTGGTACTGATTGTTTAGTCAATATAACTGCCGATGAGCATAACAATGACGCTTTCTTGA
>Ga0209713_10000814_pt1 | contig 17911 bp, 16 predicted proteins | sample ArcOceMetagenome_3_FD_187444 | JGI IMG/M metagenome (GOLD analysis project Ga0209713, IMG submission 187444) | Marine eukaryotic phytoplankton communities from Arctic Ocean - Arctic Ocean- Svalbard ARC20M Metagenome (SPAdes) (version 2) | ecosystem: Environmental > Aquatic > Marine > Oceanic... | reverse complement strand
AAGGCTGCCGACCTAGGAGATAGACTAATTATTGCTGTGAACACAGACGCGTCTGTGAGTTCTTTAAAAGGGCCCTCTCGCCCTATTATAGATGAAGAAACTAGAGCTATGAAATTAGCTTCACTTGTATTTGTAGATGCTGTAATATTATTTGGCGAAGAGACTCCGCTCAAACTTATCACAGAAGTAAGACCCAATGTTTTAGTAAAAGGAGGAGATTATACCATAGATACTATCGTGGGTGCCTCAGAAGTACAAGATAACGGTGGGGAAGTTGTGGTGATACCATTTTTAGAAGGTCACAGTACTACCTCCATAGTAAATAAAATTACCGGTTAGCCTTTTCTTTTTCCGCCTTTCAACTCTTCTTGTAGAGTATCCAATTTTCCCCAGCTACCACTATCTGCTAGAGATGCTTGCTCACCCCACGTGCTAGGATCATGTACAGCATAGTTAGGCCCTGCAGCTATTAGTATACCTTTTATCCTTTCTACCGAAGAAGATATTACTTGTTTGTAAGTATATATTCCGTCCACGTTTAAAAGCCCCTCTATCTTAGGCCCTATGCCTTCTATTTTCTTAAGGTCATCCTTCTGACCACCAATACTCGCACTCATATTTTCGGTAGTTTCTGCCACGGCCGCCTTAGAAGGTGTTTCCTCAGCTATTTGTGCTGTAGGTTCTTTATATGATTTTTCAATCTCCTTTTGAAGAGTACTCAATGCGTTCTCCGCCAATATTCTCTTAGCATAACATTCTGACAATCGACTCTGCAAGTCATCTAGTTCACTTTTTTGATTTTTTAACTTACTCTCTACCTCTGAGCTGATCTCCATTGCCATAGGTTGTCCACTTTCAGGTAGACTCTTTGACCTATGGACAGAATTCTCACTTTCTAAATCAGATATTTTAGATTTAAGTGCCCCATTTAATAAACTTCTAAGTAAGTAGCCAAGAATAAATGCCCCTAATAAGATAATAGCTATTTCTGCAACGTACGTTGACATATTGGATGCCCCTGGTCCTTCAAAAAATCGTTCAGTATTCATATATTTTTTATTAATTTAATACTATTTCTACCCTTCTATTTTTGGCACGACCTTCCACAGTATTATTGTCTGCTATTGGTTCTGTTTCTCCTTTAGACGTCGCATTCAGGTTGCGATTTGCTAGTCCCTCAGCTTCCAGGAGTGATACAATTATATTTGATTGATTTAATGCTTTGGAAAAATTAACCGCTGAGGTTTCACTATTATCCCAATGACCTACCACATCAATACTCTTATTAGCATTTTCTTTAGCTAAGTATATTAAAAACGCATTTAACTTTAGGCTTATACTATCATTATGTAAATATACAATTGCTCCAAATTCTGTTTCTTCTACAAAGTCATTTTTCGTTAGAATAATAAAATCTACACCGTCGATATTCCTGCCGGCACTTTCTAATTGTACCTGCTTGGAACTTATAGTAAATCTACTTTGGTCTACGTCTGCAAATAGGTTTTGTACAGCCATAGCTCGGGCAACTCCGAGATTATCAAAACTAGATGAGTTTACCTCACTAGTGTCATACAATCCAATAATCTCTAGTAGATTATTGGAGTCCATTTTTGCTATTAAATCATTTTTATAACTGTCAAAGTTTATAGACAAAATAGGCTGGCTATTACCGTACTCAAATGTTACTCCCTCTTTGGTTACTATTTCAAGTTCTGGTGCCTCGGGACACTGCCCCTTAATTTCACAAACGTAGTACCATCCTGAACCCAAAGACCATATAATAAAAAGTAGAACTATTGAGGCAGCTTTTGATTTCATTATTACTATATAAAAATGCGGAGAGAGAGGGATTCGAACCCTCGGTACCCTTTTGGGGTACATACGCTTTCCAAGCGTACCTAATCGGCCACTCTAGCACCTCTCCGAGTGGCTACAAATTAAGCTATATTTTAAATAGTTCCAAGGCATTTGCTGTGGTAATCTTACTTATATCTTCTATTGACAAGGAATATATGCGTGCAAGTTCATCTGCTACTTCCTTTACATAGGCACTTTCATTTCTTTTACCCCTGTATGGGACGGGTGCTAAGTAAGGGGAATCCGTCTCCATAATGATCCTATCTAGTGGCGTATTAAATAAGTGATTTCGTAAATCACTATTCTTAAACGTAACCACGCCACCTATACCAATATGGTAACCCATATCTACTATTTCTTTCGCCTCCACTGCAGTTCCCCCAAAACAATGGAATACTCCTGATAGTTTACCATTGAAATTTGCCTTTAGTAAGTCTATTATAAGTTGAGTAGATTCTCTAGAGTGTATTGCTATTGGCAGGTTCATTTCTAGAGCCCATTCACATTGTATCAGGAATGCTTTTTCTTGCATCTCCTGCTTCGTTTTATCCCAGTATAGGTCTATGCCTATCTCGCCCACTGCTATGGTCTCCTTCGTATCTAATTCGTGCTTTATTCTTTCCAGTTGTATTTCATAATCCGTATCTACCGAGCAAGGATGTAGACCCATCATTCTATAAAAAAAGGTACTATCTAGCTCAACCAGGGTATTCAAACCTACAATACTACCTGTATCTATATTCGGTAAGAGTACTTTGGTGACTCCAGCGGCTTTGGCTCTTGAAATTACTTCATCTATTTCACCTTCAAAAGCATCTGCATACAGATGTGCGTGTGTGTCTATCATTACTTCAAAATTAATACAAATAAAAAGCCCGCTTACCAAAAGGTAAGCGGGCTTTTATATGTTGGTTACTTATCTAATTACTTAGATACTGTAATTCTCTTAGTTGCATAGAAATCTCCGTTCTTCACTTGTACAAAGTAAACTCCGTTAGCTACTGCTGACATATCTACATTGTAAGTTCCGTTTAGGTTATCTCTTACATCTACGCTTAGTGCATTCCCAAGGATATCGCCAACTACTATCACTACATCTCCTGCATTTTCAACTGTTACATTGAATTTACCGTTTGATGGGTTTGGATATACATTGATCATATCATTGTTCTGAGTAAGTTCAGAAATTCCTGCTAGGTTGATTGTTACATCCTCACATTCTATGCTTTTACATACTCCTTTTTCTGTAGCTAAACATACTTCGAAAGTTCCGTTGTCTATGTTGTAATACGTATACGTAGGATCTTCTGTGATGTCTCTTGCTCCATCTCCAAATGTCCATCTATACACATCATTTCCAGTTGGACCATCTAGTTTGATAGTTCTTCCTTCTCTAGTAACTGTGAATGTAGCATCTGGTGCTTCGTTTACTTCTACTTGAACAGTGATGTCATCTGAACATCCGCCTTCTACTAATGCATTTAGCGTTACGCTATATACACCTGGAGAAGTATATGTGTGAGTAGGTGAGTGATCTGTACTTACTGGTGTGTTGTCACCAAAGTTCCAAGAATAGCTTAAGTTACCCGCTGCTACTGTTGAAGAATTTATAAATACTGCCTTATCTCCTTCACATACATCTGTTGCTTCAAATCCTTTAGCTGAGAAACCGGCTACTGATTGTAGTACCACGTTTAATTCTTTAACTATTGAACTTGAACATCCGTTAAGATCTGCTACTGTTAAAGTAACTTTCTTAGCTCCTACTTTGTTGAATAAGTAACTTGGTGTTGGCTGTCCAGCTGTTGCTTCCCCATCAAAATCCCAAGAGTAAGAAGAATTACTTCCTCCGTTCGGTACTGATCCTGTGAATGCAAAGTTGATTGCTGTAAGGTTACACGCTGCATCCCAATTGAAATCAGCCTCTGGAGACTCATTCAATGTGATAGTTTGTGAAGTGCTGTTTGCACATCCAAACTCTGATGTAGCTGTTAATATAATTGTCTTAGTACCTGCTGTAGCAAATGCATATGCAGGATTTTCCTCTCTAGATATACCGCTTCCTGCGAAATCCCAAGAGAAACCCATATTAGCTCCATTTGCGATAGTAGATGTACTTGTAAACTCTACGTCTACGAAGTTACACTCACCTGCACTTGTGAAGTTAGAAACTGGCATCTCAAATTGGTATGCATTCTTAGTAAGCGATGCATTACATCCATTTGAACTAGCAGACAAAGTAATCTGTCTCTGACCTGGAGTAGCAAAAGTATAAGAAGGTGTAGAAGAAGTAGAAGTGTACTCTCCTGCAAAATCCCAAGAATAATCTATTGAACTTCCTGTTGGAGTAGATGTATTATCTAAAACAGTAATAGGTGAACCTTCACAAGCATTTAATACTTTGAAATCTATTTCTGGTTTTGGAGTTACATTGATAGTACTACTATCGCTGTACTCAAACTTAGGATAAACTCCGTTTGCTACTGTCATTACTACATTAACATTGGCACCATACGTACTATATTCCCAGAATCCGTCTTTAATAGCTGAATTGTCATTAGTTACTGCTGGATCTGGATCATCAAATTCCCATTTTGTAACGATATAGTTAGTTCCACCTAGGGTAGAAGTATTCTTAAACTGAGCAACGTCTCCTAGACAAATGTCTGAAGAAGTGAAAGAAGCTACTGGAGTATGAGGAATGTACATATATCTACCAAAAGAGGTATCACATCCAGTTCCTAAATCAGTAACTGTTAATTCCATAAAGAGATTTGTACCAGCTAAAGCAACTGCAGGATCTGCAGTAAGTACTTCATCACTACCAGTAAGAGAGAACCCTTGACTAGTAACATCTGTACCATTATCCCAAGCTTTAAGATCATATGTGTAATCTACTCCTGGAGCAGCAGCAGTATATGCAGCTGGACGAGTTATATCATACTCAGAGATGTAATCTTTCACTGTAACATCTGGATCTCCCATAGAACCTACATTAAAGTATCCATCAAACTGAGAAGACATCGTTAGCTCGCCACCTGTAGGTGAAACAACAGTATTAATTGTTAAGCTAGCTGAGCTATTTGCTGGAACGTCATCGTCTCCTACTACAGATGCAGTAACTACGTGTGCGTTAGTTCCATAAAAATCAGGCTCTACAGCAAATGTAAAAGTAGCTGATGCTCCACCAGCAAGGCTAGCAGTCATCACTTCTTGTACAGCTGTAGCACCACTAACACTATATTGTAATGGAACATCAGAAACAGAATTTACACCATTATTCTGTACGGTGATTTTAACAGATTCTGTGTAACCACCACACTGTGCAGCAGTAGTCATATCTACGCTTACTATCTCTACATCTACAAAGTACTCTAAAGCACCTACATCTGGAGAACTAGTATTTCTAGTAACACCATCAAGATCTAATGTAGGAACAGTAGATCCTGTACCACCTTTGTTTGCCATAGCAATACTTTGTGGCTGCCAATCCCCTGTTGATACATTTGTAAATTGAGGCTCAACTGCTATGGAGTTAGCTCCACCTGCAGAACCTTGCCAGTTAGCAAGAGTTGTTCTGTTTCCAGAATTATACCCAGTATGTCTATTATTGTTACTCATGGCAGAACCTGCCATTGTAGAATTATCTAAATTATTGTAATCAAAAGTACATTGCGGATTATACGTATAAATAAGCCACGATCCTCCATTTGTAGAACCCCAGTTTTGAGTTTGATCTACAATGATATTATTCTTTACATCTCCAGATGGAGCATAGTAGTTATATATACCGTAGTGACGTGTGTATGAATAAGTCACATTACCCGACATTCTTATTGTATTATTTACTATATCATGGTCTCCTGTTGCTCGGTATGCATATGCATAGATACCATATATGTAATATGGACCATTCAAATCAATAACGTTATTAGTAATTTTAAAATCAACACCTGCATAGTAGCCATAAGCATAGATACCATAAAGTGACATATATGCATAACTTCTATTTTTTGCTAAGTTATAAATTTTGTTAGCATCGATATTAACAGCTGAAGCACCTGAGAAGAAGTAGTCATAAACATATATACCATAACAGTAGGTAGATGAAGTATTGTTGTCGTTATGAACAAGGTTATTTTTTATATCAATACCAGTAACATATTTAGTATACATACCCCACTGACCGTAGTCCTGAATATCATTACCTGAAATTTCAATATTTTGATCAGAAGTGGCAGAAGATGCGTTAGCAAGCATGATACCAAAGTTTTTACCGATTCCGTTCACAGAAGAATTACCCTTCCATAATTTGTTATTGGTAATAGTGATATCAGTACTTTTATCACTAGGATTTTGATAATAAAAATTATGATTACCAAACCAGATGTAAGCTGAAGTATAATAACCAGGATAACCACCATAAGCGTTCCCTGACGGAGCTAAAAACTCGCAGTCATTAATAGTTACAAATTTTACATTATTGTAAGCTCTGAACATTTTGTTATTTACTGAGCCAGTTTGTTCAATTACTAGGTCATCAAAAGCGATATAGTCAGTACCATTTAGTTGAATAATTGGACTACTTGCTTTGATTTTCTCACCGTTACCATTAATAGTAATAGTGTTCGTAGCACTCGACCCGCTTATTGCGTTAAGGTTGAATTTCTGCGAATACGGTCCAGAACCTGCTACCACATTGATAGTAACTGCTCCACTTACCCCATCAGAGTTAAGTGCAGATGCCAATGCTGTGAAACTTGCATAGTTAGTGCCGCTAGTACTTGATGCTGAATTAATGGTATAAGTACCACTAAGCTGTGCTGAAGCGGATCCCGCAACTAGCAGAGCACCCAATACAGCAATAGACTTAAAATTTTTGAAAAGCCAATTTCGATTGTAAATTTTTTTCATACGCTTTAGATTGTTTTATATAATTACGTTACTTAAATAAGTTTTTAAGAACCTCAAATTTATATAAAAAAATTAAAAAACAATGCTCTGAGCAAAAAAATGACGCATTTTATCCAATTTTACGACTATGAATCTTTTCTGTATGACAGTTTCATGATTATTTAACTCCATTTTTAATCTCTCTACTCGCCAATTGTCTAATAAAAAAGTCTGATTTGCATTAACTAGGTGGGCAACCTTGCTTAAGTACTTCTCATTTTTGGTAGCACCTACTAGTAATATATCAATGTCTATAGGCTCTTTTATATAGCTTCTCATACCGTCTAACAGCAGAATTCGTTTACCATTAAACCATACAAAACCATTGCCTAATAATTCTACTGTAGGCAGAGTCTCTTTGTACTGCGCAAGTTGAGATGGATAGATGCAGTAGTTATTTGATAATCTCTCGGTTACTATGTATGGGGTTATAATAAAGTCGATCTTACTTTGATCTTTATAAATACCTTCTGATGCTAGAAAGGTAACAAAACCATTTTGCTTAAACCCTATGAGTGTTTCATTCCGTACATCGAATAGTATCATCTCAGTATCACTTATACTCCTATTGTATTGCAGATCTGCTACTAAGAATAATACCGCTGCAATAGCAGTAAAATACAATCCTTTCTGCCATTTGTTCACCCAAGTGATCGTACCCAAAATTATAATGAGATAAATGCATATCATCTGTGAGAAGGTAATATGTACATTATCAAAAAATGCGTATGGCACATCTTGGATAAAATGGACCACTTTGGCTATGAAGAGTATATACGTCTCTGAAACGCTAGAAAAGAAGGAAGCTAACATTGGAATCCAAGAGCCTAGGGCTACAAAAAATATCCCAGAATATAGAATAATCGTAATGCACGGTATAACTATAAGATTAGAAAACATAAAGAAATTAGGGTACTGGTGAAAATAGTACAGGCCAATAGGGAATGTGGTAATCTGAGCGGCGATACTTACCGAGGTTAGAGTCACTACTTTATCTCCTAGCCAGCTATTCTGAGGTAGCCACCTCCTAAATGCATCTTTATAGTATACAATACCTATAACCGCTAAAAATGAAAATTGGAAACCCACATTATATAAATTTAAGGGGTTGAATAGTAGCAATACGAAAGCCGCAAAGGTTAGGGTGTTATAAATATTTGAATTACGATTAAATGCTCTAGCCAGTATAACTACCGTAAACATTAAAGATGCACGAGCTACGGATGGAGCAAATCCGGTAATGAGGCAATATAGAAATAATATGAAAATAGCTAGCAAAGACTTAGCTATAAGCCATCGACCTTTGCTCTGCCTGATACGCAACATCCCCCCGAGGAGAATAAAAATAATGCCCACGTGCAACCCAGATACAGCTAGCACGTGTATGGTTCCTGTTTTGGAAAATGCCTTGAGCCAGTCGTCGTCTAAATCCTCTTTGTAACCAAATACAATTGCTTGAGCCACTCCTTTCACTTGGTCATCTAAAAAGTATTGGTCAAAAAGCTTTCTAAGACTTGCTTGCCATCTATAGCTCAATGCAAATAGAGGATTGGTTTGGTTAGTTTTTAAATTTTTCCAATCTCCCCCTTTGAAGTATCCCTGCTGATAGATATTCTTATTCTCATAGTATTTTTTAAAATCAAATTGATGCGGATTCAGACTTGGCCTTACATCTGAGAAATTATTAGGTACTAAAATATAATCTCCATACCTCAGCAACTGGCTAGTGCTGTCTATTTCGAAATACCCCTGTGCAACTCCTTGTATAGATTCGCCAGCACCTTTAGCGTCATAAGCCTTGACTAGGGATAATTCACAACCTATAGATTTTGGTTTTATCTCAGGGTTATTTACCACCCTAGCTAGTACTAAAGTAATTGGTCTATCTGTATGTGAAAAATGATTATCAAAATTAATATCTCGATAGAAGTGTGTAATTATAATGCCCGACAGAAAAACTAGGCAGATAGCTAGATAGGCAGCAACACTAAGTAAACGTAAGTTGACATTTTTTCTGAGGATGATATGTGAAAACACCAAGCAACCTAAAATGGCTGCAGCAAAACCAATAACTAAAGAGAAGTAACCTGAAACTGCGGAAGCAAAATGAATCCCTAAAGCATAGGGAATTAAAAACCTAAGTAAAGGTATATGCCTCCATATATACATTATGCATACTTACGGTACATCAATGCTTTAAGCTCATCTTTAAGTTCTTCATTATCCCAGTGCAGTCTTACCTTATACTCGTGGTATATTTCAAAGGCTTCTTCTCTATGTTCAGCTGCATCCAGCTTTGCCATAAACTCATTATACTCACTTGCCTCCCCATCAAAAAATGCACTCTGAAACTCAAAACGCTTAGCCACCGAAATAGCCTTGGGTATACTCGCTATAGGTTTACTGCTGAATTTTTGGAAGAGTGAGAGCATCTCATCTTCTGCCACAGGCTTTACATTTTTCTTTGGGCTTACCGCCTCTTTCTTCTCTTCTTTAGTCGGCTCTATAGTAGCTGCTTTTATTGGCTCAGCTACTTCTTCTGTTTCTACAGCTTCGGCTACTTGCTGTTGTTCCAGCTTGGTTTGTATAGGAGCAGCGGGAGTCGCCTCTTGCTTTTGGGCGGCAACTTTGGGGGTATGAGACTTCATCTTCCCTTGTAAAGCTAGCATGTTTACCTGGTCATATAAGTCTATACACTGTTTACGCAAGACGTCTATATCTAGTTGCGACAGTCTCTCTGTATGCAGGCTGAGCCTACTGTTCTGTATACTCAATAATCCAAGTAATTCGTCTATTCTCTGATGAATGCTATCTCTACTCATAATAATGCTACGAATAAAATCAATAAATATTACTTTCGGCAGCTATTATCAACACACCATGTTCATAGAACCCAAAAATAGTAAAGGATGGCTAGAGGTCGTTTGCGGCTCCATGTTTTCTGGTAAGACAGAAGAACTGATACGCAGAGTCAAACGTGCTAGAATAGCTAAGCAATCTGTAAGAATCTTTAAACCTAAAATGGAAACTCGGTATGACAAGGTGAAAGTGGTATCACATGACGATAATTACTTGGACTCATTTCCTGTAGACTCTGCAAGTGAAATACTAGACTGGATAGATGGAATAGATGTTGTAGGAATAGATGAGGCACAGTTTTTTGATGATGGATTACCGGAGGTATGCAACACACTAGCTAATGCAGGAAAGCGTGTCGTGATAGCTGGGCTTGATATGGACTACCTAGCTAAACCCTTTGGGGTAATGCCAAACCTAATGGCAATGGCAGAATATGTAACAAAAGTACACGCTATATGTATGCAGTGTGGGTCTGCGGCTCAGTACTCCTATCGCTTCTCTAAAAAAGGAGGGAGAGTACAACTAGGAGAAAAAGACCAATACGAACCAAGATGTAGAGCGTGTTTCATTAAAGGAATGGCAACGCAAACAGCGGGTAGACGTAGATAAAGTCTCCCCAAAAACGATACAGGTCATTCGTTTTAAACTTCTCAGAGAAGACTGCAATGACCAGTAAGGTAATCTGCATAAGTAAAAAAATAGAAAAGCTGCTAAGTGCGATTTTTTCATTGAACACATCCCAAATTCCAAGACTAATGCTTACTAATAAGCACAAGTAAATAATCCTCTTTAAGGTTTTATCGCTGTATAAACCAGCTATAGAGAGCGTCTTCGACCTATGGTCTGCCTCTCGATCAAAGTATGAGAAGAGTATAATGTTACCTAGATTGATAAATAATAGTATCCAAAAAGGGATTGTGTTCTCAGAAGCATTTGTCATTCCATCTCCCATAGTAGCCGATGTAGCCAAGCCAATACTTACTACGAATGCTATAAAAACCTCCTTTAAAAATAATAGTTTTTTGACTCTCTGAGGAACAAGATAATTTATGACAAAATGGAATAAGGTAAGGGCAGCTAGCAAAGCTATGAAACTATAGTACCCTGCTGGCACCCAATAACCCAGTGCCATTAGAATAAGAGCCACCACAATTAATAGTCGCTTGATATACATACGATGGTCAAAGTGTACTCTATGTCTTATCGTGACAGCCCCGTCTTTGAGTTTGATACCGTCGAGCAGGTGGTCTAGAGTATAAATAAACCACACTCCCAAAGCTAGCCCTAGAGCTATGACATAATTAGGAGATGAGCTAAAAATTTTGCAAAAGAAAAGATAGGTACTATAGGAGCCTAATGCTACCCAAATACTATATGTATTGACAAATCGAATGAACTGTGAATATGGAGAAATAGATTCCATAATCGAGGCTTTAAAATTACTCTACAGCCGTAACCTGTTGTACTTCTGGAAGCATTTTTTTGATAGTCTCTTCCAGTCCAGCTTTCATGGTCAGATGGCTAATGTCGCAAGTACTACAAGCACCCAAGAGTTTTAGTTTTACCACTTTATCTTGATACGAAACTAGCTCTACATCTCCTCCATCCTTTCTCAAAAATGGTCTCATAGATTCTAAGGCTTCTTCTATTATGGTTTCTGATGTAGTCATTGTTTCGATGTTCAAATTTACCTCTTTTTATCTATTAGCAGCCAAGACAGATAGCTTTTGCACTATTTTACCCACTATAGGCATATAACTAGCTTCCATGTTTTCAAAAGACTTATGCTCTTTTATGGGTATTTCACCAAGCAGATCTAGCTGCCACTCGTCACACAGTGCCTGACCTCCATTCTTGCCAAAGAGAAAGTATTTTTTTCCTTCCAACTCTGGCTGAAAATAGCTCATGTTTTCTACCACTCCCAGCACCTCTTGTTTCAAATGCGGATTAGTAAACATATCTATTGCTTTTCGGGTGTCTGCTACTGCTACCTCTTCAGGTGTAGTCACTATTACCACTCCGCTTAGAGGGATGTGTTGTATTATGCTCAGATGAGCATCTCCCGTACCTGGTGGTAAATCTACAAACAGGTAGTCTAACTCTCCCCATTTTACATCCGTGCAAAACTGTGTGATAGCTTTGCTCAGCATGGGACCACGCCATACTAGAGCTTGCTTGCTTTCTACTAAATAACCAATACTCATAGTCTTGATACCATCTTTTTCTATGGGAAGCATTAGATTACCTTCCATTGCTGGTTTTTCGTTTTGAGTACCCAGTAATGTAGGAACTGAAGGTCCATGTATATCCGCATCTAAGAGTCCTACTTTAGCACCTGCTTTACTTAGGGTTCTAGCTAGGTTTAGAGCCACCGTACTTTTACCTACGCCACCTTTGCCAGAGGCTACTGCCACTATATTTTTTACAGAAGACAATACAGTATTATTATCTCTACTTACTTGCACATTGCTTGTAATATTGATATCTACCTCTGCAGTCTTACTTACCATAGTGCTTATCGCAGTTCTACATGCGTTGGCTATGCTATCTTTCATAGGGCACGCTGGTGTAGTGAGCACTAGGTCAAAAGATATCTTATTGCCCTCTATAACAAGGGACTGAATCATATTAAGGGTCACCAAATCTTTATTTAAATCTGGATCGTCTACGTAGCTTAGTGCCTTTAAAACTTCTTCCTTATTTATCATGAAATATTTCTTAGAAATGGAAACATCCTTTTATTCATCTTCAATACAAACCACTTTACGAACTTATACTCCCCCAATAGGCTGCCTATGACAAAGAGAAAGATTTGATATATGAAGTATACCATAACAATGGTGAGCGTAAGCTGCCACCAAGATAACTCACCGTAGGTAGACTTCTCAAACAATGCTATTGTTAATGGTTTTCTAACGAACGTAATAGAAGTTCCCGTAATGGCAAAAATTACAAATATCCAAGTCATTCGAATATTACTCTCTACTCCCCACTTTGTTTTCCATTTTTCCCACATAGATTTCATTTCTTTTGCAAAGCTATTTTTATATGTAAAACTTCTGGACATACAATAATGTTTTTGAGGGGTCCGTTCTGCTTTTATCAAAAACTAAAAATAGCTTGAAATATAAATTATCTATTGCTCTAACTCTTATTACTGCCATTTCATTATTCTTTAGCTACCAATACATCAAAAAAACTATATGCTAGGCAGAGGAGGACTGCTTAAATACGAATAGCAGAAATCTATATGCCAGCTGGTCACAACGGATAGAACTAAAGGATCTACTAGCATATCGAGTAAGTTTGGCAATGAAATAGACTGGACACCCATATTAGCAGACGGAGCCACCAGAATACTACGAGAAGCAGGTGTATATGTAATGCGGACCACAGAAAATATAGTGTTATAAACACCTAGCACTATCCAGACACTTCGATAGATGTGTCGTAACCTTTGCTGCCGGGGCATCTATAGGTTACGACGATCCTAAAGATAAGCCTGCGCAGAAGAGTGGAAAGACAGCAGAAATAAGACCTAAACTTAACAGTATGCTGAATACGATTTCAAATCTCATATTCCCTAAAATAAAGAAGGGGAAGCAAATGCTCCCCCTTCTTTTAAACTTAGCTTTTAGTTTTTGGTATTTCTAGTACACTAGTTTAAAGTCTACTCTACGGTTAACGGCTCTACCTTCTGCAGAACCATTATCTGCTACTGGTTTAGTCTGACCATATCCTATTGCTGTCATCCTGCTTTCCATTACTCCTTTAGAGGCTATATACATTTTAACAGCATCGGCTCTCTTCTGAGAAAGAGTCATATTGGCAGCATCGGCTCCTTGACTATCTGTATGACCTTCTATCATAACTTTAGCCTCGTTATACTCATTCATAATAGTTGCAAGTTGGTCTAGGTTTGGAAAAGACTCCGCTTTTATGACGTCATTACCACTTTCGAAGTAAATTCCTTTTGCAGCTAATCTTATTTGTTCTTTTACCTCTTCTTTTATCTCTGGGCATCCCTTGTTGGCAGCTACACCTGGAGTTGCAGGACAAACATCTAAGTGATCAAAAACACCATCACCATCACTATCTGGACAGCCTTCACCTTCTTTAGAGCCCGGTTTTAGTGGGCATTTGTCTTCAGAATCTTGTATGCCATCTTTGTCGCTATCTGGACAACCAGCAAACTCCTTAAGACCTGGCACATCTGGACACTTATCGTCCGTATCTGCTATGCCGTCGCCGTCTGTATCTGGGCAGCCATTAAATTGTATAGTGCCTGGAATTTTAGGACACTTATCTTCTTCGTTTACTATACCATCTTTGTCATCATCGTATGGACAACCAACAGTATCTACCTCATAGCCTTCTGGAGTCTCAGGACAGATATCAAATTTGTCGCTGATACCATCATTGTCGCTATCCTTTATAGTATAACCAGCATTTCCATTGCCGCCAAAGTTAAATACTAATCCTATGTTATGATAAGCATACACATCGTGTAATGGCTTATTACCTTCTTGAGCACTGTTAAGTTTAGCGCCTGCAATAGTGTAAGGTGATGCATCATAATTATCATCGAAAGCATAGTTAAACTGCTCGCTAATATTCAAATCAAACGACTCACTTAATTTAATTTTAACACCTAAACCTGCATTCCATTGAGAAGATATCCAAGTTCTACTTTGGGTATAACCTTCAGGCACAGAGCCTGGAGTAAATTTAGAGATAGACTGCATAGCACCCCATCCTGCACGCAAGTATGGTTTAAATCTTGCATCTTCTTTTATAATAGATCCGTTGTTAAGTTTAAAAGTAACTCCTAGCATTACTTCTGTTATCCTAGCTCTAAAGCCTTGTCTGTACATCTCTGCTCTTACAGTGTCGTATGACTGCTTATAGAAACCTAAGTCTCCTACAGAACCGTACACGTTGAAATCAAAAGACTTATTAAGGTACATTCCAAAGGCACCTCCTACGGCTTGATAGTCTGGACTTGCTTTAAAATAAAGGGCAGAACCTAGATCGCCGTGATATTCTCTTAGACCGCCATTTACCTCCAAACCAAACTTCTTATTATAAGATTGTGCATTAGCACTGAGGCTGAAAAGTGTAAATGAAATGAGTAAAGTTAATAAGTTTTTATTCATAATTGATTGTTCCTTTTTTTATTCGAGTAAGCAATATTACACTAATTTGACAAATCACAAAAATATTTTTAAGCTATTAACTCCAAACTTTCGTGCCTTCTGAGCAATTTTTGCAAATATCTAGGTTACTTCTGCTCTTAAGAATTAGTCTTCTAAAGCGATTATACTCTTCGCCCTGCCATATAGAACGAAATGTCATTTTTTCAATTTCCCCTAGTCTGTATGTAGCATCTTTGTCAAAACAGCATGGGACCACCTTCCCATCCCAAGTTATTACACACCCTTGCCACATACGCCAGCAGTGACTCAATAGGCCATTTTTAATCTTAAATTTTAGCCCATCTTTTTCGTAGCGAGCGTAATTCGGGTTCTTTGGCAATAAATCGCTTCCCGCTTCAAAATTATATATCTGAGCAGTCTTAAGTGCTAAATGATCTACTCCCACTTCTTTGGCTAGTTGCTGTATCTCTTCTATCTCTCCTTCATTATGCCCAAAAACAATGAATTGCCAGATAATAAATGGGGTTTTACTTCCTGCCGCTTTTTTCAATTTTACCATTTTCTTGGTGCCTTCTACTACCTTATCTAAACTGCCGCCGATTCTGTATTTACCATAGCTTTCTTGTTTGGCACCGTCTATAGATATGATCAACCTGCTTAGTCCACTTTCTATTGTTTTTTTACAATTAGCATCTGTAAGATAATGTGCATTAGTACTAGTAGCCGTATAGATATTATGCTTGGTAGCATAGCTCACCATTTCTGTAAAATCCTTATTAAGGTATGGCTCTCCTTGAAAGTAATATGTCATATATGTTAGTTCTTTATGCAATTGGTCTATCACCGTTTTATTGAGCTCAGGCTCTAGCATGCCTACAGGACGACTAAATGCCCTAAGGCCACTTGGGCACTCTGGGCAGCTTAGATTACAGCTAGTAGTAGGCTCGAGAGAAATAGAAATAGGTTGTCCTTTATGGTAATTGTTTTTGGTAATTTTACTAATATGATATGAAATAAAAATCTTCGACGCATTCAATAATCTCCTACCGGTAAGAGTTTTAAAGTATGTGAGTCCATCTATTAGTTGGGCTTTTTTAGAAATTACGATAGCTCTGATCTTTTAATGAAAAAGTATGCACCAAAAACGAGTAAAAGCATGATGTACCATAAGTTAAAAATCCAGCCTAGTATGCCTCCACCCATGGCATAGAAACCAGTAATAACTGTAAAAAATCCTCCGGCAAAATACAAGTGTAGCCCAATGCTTTTTTTCATTCTTAAAAAAACCACCCCAATGAGCATCACTATGCACCCAATTATTCTATAGAGACTCAGCTTCTTAAAACTATGAATGTTTAGCCTTTGATCTATGTCTTTTTTGTAGGATTCTATGGCACTTATAGCAAGATCGTCATCCTCAAAATCGACTTTCCTATTTTCTAACTCTTTTAAAACGCCTTCTTTTATGATAGTCGCATCATCTGGCTGACTATACGTGCCAAAGTTGGTAACTACATTAAATGCCAATAGGAAAGTAAGCACTAACCCTATAATTTTATGTGCATTTATCTGTTTCAAGCGAGGTGCAAAGTAAACAAAAATTAGCCCTAGGAAACCCTAGGACTAATTGAATTTATTACAGTCTGTGAACAAAGAATTAGGTAACTCTTAGCTTAGCTCTCTTTACACTATAAAGAAGCAATAAAACGAGTGTAAACCCAAATACACCTTTAGGTAGCAAGGCTCCTCCTTCATTATCTATTTTTAGTATTGGAAAGGCTTTTTCTTCATCCGCCTCTATACTCTTCACTTTGCCTGTACCATTGGCGAATCTTTTTTTAGAATAATAAGCTAAATGCTGCCTTGAGTATCAATACGCCTCATAGGCTTGTTCTTACACACCAACAATCATGAAAATGATCGCTCACCATGCCCACAGCTTCCATATACGCCATACAAATAGTGCTACCTACGAATTTGAATCCTTCTTTTTTTAATGATTTGCTCATAGCGTCGCTCTGTCGCGTAGTGGTTTGTACGTCTGCCCAGGACTCTACGTTTATTTCTAAAGTCTTGTAGTCCGTAAACTGCCAGATGTATTTATCAAATGTGCCATTTTCAGCTTTAAGTCTTAGGTATTGTTTAGCATTATTAATGGTGGCTTCTATCTTGCCTCTATGGCGAATTATCCCAGGGTTACTAAGTAATATTTCTACCTCATTCTCTCCATAACCCTCGATACGCTTCGCATCAAAATTATCAAAGGCTAATCGGAATCCTTCCCTCTTTTTTAGGATGGTATGCCAGCTGAGCCCCGCTTGAAAAGTTTCTAAAATCAAGGTTTCAAATAAGATAGCATCCTCGTGTACCGGTATGCCCCATTCCTCGTCATGGTATTTTACATAGAGCTCATCTTTGAGACACCATTCACATCTTTTTTTGCCATCTTGTGGGTCAAAACTTACCTTTACCATGTCATTTTATTTATGTTAGAGTCAAATAACGGTATAGAATTCACCAATAACAATAAGATTCCACTAGTAGAAGTAATTGCACAAATGGAAAAGGAAATACAAATGAGCGGAGAGCAGTATACTTTTGGCGGAGATACTCCGCTCAACCTGATAGCAGAACTTTCCACATTTCTAAAGCAAATAGATAGCGGTACACGAATAGACAACCTCTTTTATCGTATTGATATTAATCCTGCTAAAAAAGGTGACAAACTACCTTACTACGAAGCACTAGCCACATTAGCTTGGAATCGTGTTTTTCAGAAGGTGTGGTTTAGGAAAAGTTTTAAAACTGAAAATAAATAAACGGCTGTATGTCTGCACTTGTGGCCTGATAAATACTAAAAACAACGACCACAAAAATCAAAACCTTCACATACATTGGTGCTTCGGTAAACCACCATTGCACTCTGTTTTTCAGATTACTAGGAAGCAGATGCACTACATAGCCTATGAGCATAAGTGCAAAAACACGCCAGTATGCAGCCACTCTAGATGCTACTCCTGCAAGATCAAAGTCTGTAAAAATATTAGACAACATTTGTCCTACCGTAGACATATCTGCAGCTC
>Ga0209713_10000812_pt1 | contig 17927 bp, 6 predicted proteins | sample ArcOceMetagenome_3_FD_187444 | JGI IMG/M metagenome (GOLD analysis project Ga0209713, IMG submission 187444) | Marine eukaryotic phytoplankton communities from Arctic Ocean - Arctic Ocean- Svalbard ARC20M Metagenome (SPAdes) (version 2) | ecosystem: Environmental > Aquatic > Marine > Oceanic... | reverse complement strand
TCGTTGGGTCGGAGGTTCGCCGCCCACGGGGCGACATCATCGCCCAGCTGGTGCCGCGCCGCGAGCCCTTGTGCGACAGGTGGCTCGTCAGCCAGTCGAAGCCTCTCTCGATGCCGGTGCCGTCGATGCCGACCGTGCCCTCGATGTGCCACGGCGCCTCGATCTCGTGCAGCCGCAGCCGCGCCACCAGCTCCTGCGGCGACAGCGCCTGCTGCTGGTCCTGCTTGTTGGCGAGCACCAGCACCACCGTCTCGTTGGACAGGTTGGCCGGCCCGTGCAGCAGCTTCAGCAGCTCCGTCCGCACGTCCATTAGCCGCGACTGGTCTCCGGCGTCCACGACGAGCACCAGCGCGTCGGCGGCGCGGCAGTACTGCGACCACAGCTCGCGGATCTTCTCCTGCCCGCCGACGTCGAAGAGCGTCATGGTGACTGGCCCTCTGTGGCCCTCGCGCACAATCTCCTGCACCGTGAAGCCGATCGTCGGCAGCGTCTCCGGCGCCGACTGGTGCGCTCCGTCCCGCGCCTTGCTGATGATCTGGCGCATCACGGTCGTCTTGCCCGCGCCGTCCAGCCCGATGAGCACGACCCGCTTCCCGTTCTTCATGCTCGAGGAGGAGCGCCGCCGAATCATCGCGCTGTGCGGCGCAATGGGTCGTGCAATGTGCGATGTCGCTTCTAGCCTGAGCCTTACTGCGTGCGACGCGCCCGCTGTGAATGAACAGCAATAGCCTTGCGCCCTTGCCTGCGAGCTGAGAGGAAACAGCGCAGTCAGTCAGTTTGCCAGTCCTTTCCATCAACAAAACCCTGACAGGCTGACTGACGATGCATATCGGCTGCTGGCACCCGCTCGATTTAAGAGTTGTAGACGAGGGCTGGGTGGTTCATCACGTCGTCCAGAGCTGATCGCCCGCCGTGGCCCGACGCCCGCCGTGGCCGGATCGCCCGCCGTGGCCGGATGGCCTGGCTACCGCCCAAGCCTCCCACGCTCGACGTGCCCACGTTCCGCTCGCCGTCGGAGCCGTCGTCGGAGCCACCAGTTCCTGGTGCGCTGCAGCTCGCCACCGACGCCGACTTCTGGACGCTCTACGAGGAGGTGAGCACCCTGGGCCGAGGCTCCTTCGGAGAGGTCAAGCTTGTGCGGCTGCGCTCGACGGGTGGGCTCGTGGCTGTCAAGGCCGTCGCCAAGAGTAGCGCATCGGCCAGCGACTCGTATGGCGGCATCACTCCGCAGAACGAGCCGCAGCTGCTCATGGCCTACCAGCAGGCCTCCGACCGGCGCAAGTTTGACTCGGCGCCAGCCCGCATCGGCGGCCGGCGCAAGCAGCGGATGGGCATGACGCCACAGCCGTCGCTCGCCGAGCTGCAGGACGCTCTGCGCGTGCCCGAGGCGTCGAAGACGCGCTCTCCCCTGCGAACGCCGCCGCCGTCACGCAAGGCCGCTCGGCCGCAGACGCTGCCAGGTCGCGGCGGACGCAAGCAGAAGGGTCGGGATCGGAGCAGCACGGACTCAATGAACATCTGGGAGCTGCAGGCAGCGCTCGGAGGGCTACCCGGCGAGGCGGCCTCCGAAGCCGAAGCCGCACCGTCGTCGGCCGGCGGCGCCCCGTCCTCGTCGTCGCCGTTGGCCGGCGTCTTCCGGCTGCCGTCGTCCGTCGCCGCCGGCTCTCCTGGGCCTCCGCCGCTCGCCAAGATCGCCTCGGACGAGGTCCCGGCTGGCAGCAGCGGGGTCGTCGGCATGCAGGGCACCTTTCTCGCCGTCGACGAGGAGGACGACGACCTCGACGCCGACGACGACCTGGCGGAGGCCGAGCGGCGGCAGAGCGAGGACGCCGTGCGGCTGCTCGAGGTGTACGAGTCGCCGGCGACGCTGTTCATGGTGATGCGCGCCGAGCTGGGCGGCGACCTCGCGTCGCGCCTCGCGAGCCTGCCCGGCGGCGTCTTCGACGAGGCGGAGGCGCGCGACCACACGGCGGCGGTGCTGCGCGCGCTCGACGGCATGCACGCGCAGCGCGTCGTCCACCGCGACGTCAAGCTGGGCAACGTGCTGCTCAACGAGCGGGCCGAGGGGCGGCTCGGCGACTTTGGGCTGGCGGAGCGGCTGCCCGACGACGTGGCGGCGGCGCCCGACGACGACGACGAGGGCGGCGGCGGCGCGACCCGGCCCGGCCTGCTGACGTCGGTGTGCGGCACGCACGACTGCATGGCGCCCGAGATGGTCCGGTGCGGCCACGGCGAGGCCGACGGCTACGGCACGGCCGTCGACATGTGGGCGCTCGGCGTGATGGTCTTCACGATGCTCTTCGGTCGCCACCCCTTCGAGCGGCCGACCGAGATCGCGACGCTCACCGCCATCCTCGCCGCCGACGCGCCCTTCCCGCCCGCCGCGCCCGCCGACCGGCCCGCCGTCTCGGCCGCCGCCAAGGACCTGATCCGGCGGCTGCTCACACCCGAGCCCGACAAGCGCGCCACCGCCGCCGAGGCGCTGCGCCACGCGTGGATCCGCGGCGCCGAGCTCTCGCCCAGATCGGACGGCGAGGCGTCGGGCCTCTCGTCGCCGCCGCCGTCGCTGTCGCCGCCGCCGTCGTCTTCCTCTGCACCGGCCGACTCGTCGCCGGCCTCGACAGCCAGGCAGATCTCGCGGCTCTGGCAGCGGCCGTCGGTGGTCAAGTCGGCAATGTCGATCGCGCTCGGGCGTCAGACCGTCGGCCACACGTGACGGCGTCTGTGGCACGGACTGGCCGTTTTGCGATATTGCGCCGCGAGGAGAGGCGCCCTTGCGCGTATTTGTAAGTCTCAAATATAACTTCATGCTGAATAATGGCAACACGCATGCGCTTCATGCGAACATGGGTCATGCGACCGTCGGACCACCCACACTCTCTCCCCTCATGCTCGTCGGTTGTAGTCCTCGGCCAGCTTCAGCAGCCTCTGGTCAAATTTGTCGCAGTGGATGGGCATGTCCAGCTCATAGAACGGGTTCTTGAGCACAAAGTCCGAGTAGAGAACGTACACCTCCTTGAGCACCTGCGATGCGCCGGAGGGCGGCGATTCGGGTGAGCGGGCGAGCATGCGATAGCGCACGTGAGACGTCGTGGTGATGCACAGCGGTGTGACGGCGCTCCTGATCCAGGTGCTTCGATTCGGGGTCTGCAGTGATGAAGAATTTGAGGCCGGTCGCCGTGTCAAAGGATTGCAGGACAAACGAGTCGGCCTCGAGCAGCTCCATGCGGCCCGAGCGCGGCACGGGCGAGAGCTCCTTCATAATCATCGCGAGGCCGTTGAAGGTGGACGCTAGCCGCAGCTGCTCGTTGGTGTCGAGTTTCGCGGCCTCCTTGGAAAAGTCCTGCCACGCGAGAAATAGGGCTCGGCTTGGGGCTCGGCTTGGGCTCGGCTTGGCTCGGCACAGAGAATCGGGCTCGGCTTGGAGTGGGTAGCGCAGGCGTGTGTGCAGGGTCGAGTGGGTCGCTCACGCGATGGTAGATCAGGCCGCCAGCCTTGTTGTTGATGTAGAGGGTGAGGAGTGGCATGTCCGCAAGCTTGCGGCTGGCGCGGCGCAAATCGCTCGAGGACCCTGGTGCCAAGTTTGCCGTCGTGCGGTGTTGCCTGCCCTTGTGAGCGCGCAAGCCGCGTACCCGGGGCCGAGATAGATACGCTCTCTTCGGCACCTTTTTGACAAGTTCCACTACCAGTTCCGCGCCTCACCAGGAATGGGAAATGCCAAGACGAAGACGAACTGACTGCAGTTGGCGCCCGTACGTAAGGCTTGCCGCCCACGGAAGCACTACAGCAGGAGAAATACCTCCAGCTATAAATAGATCCCTGACTCTCGCTCAAAAATGCATAACAATCCCTACCTCTAGGCGAGAGGTCTGATCGGAACGATCAGACCTCCCGCGCCGGGGTAGAAACACCCAAAAGGCATGAACTGGCGTCGACTCTACAGGTATACTTCGACTGATGCTAAAGCATCCGTAAGTGTATGCCGACACCGAGGCGACAGGGCGTGACGCCAGGCAGCACAGGCTAGAGCCCAATGGGGCCCGGCCTGGGCTGACCATACGCAGGAGCCACCAAAAAGGCACCTGACGTTGAGACAACAAAACAAAAACACCGCGGCGCGTTCGCGCCGGCCACAAAGGGTGGTATCAACCCCCATTTCACCGTGGAAGTTTGACAGGCCAGACGAGCGCCGCTCGACGAGGCACCGCCGCTGCCGGCACGCTACCGCTGGCAGCGGCGGATTGGAAGAAGAGCCGATCACTGCATCTCGTTGCACGAGTACCTCACTCGGCACAAGATGCGATCGCAGGTGCACAAGAATCTGCATCTTGCCTGGCTTCTATTGTCAAAGCAGAAACAGAACAAACCCATGCACACCAACCAAACCAACCATGAATGAATGAATGAACCATATATCTCGCTGCTCGACAGTCCGATCCTGGTCCAGCTCCGATTCGCTCGATCTCTTTCTTTTTTTCTGGGAGCCGTCCCGATGGCTCACGTTGCGAACCGATTTGCCTCTCAAGCCACAACCGAGCTCAATCAAAGCAGGCTCAAAGATCCACAAAAAGGCGCCGCAGAACAATTCGTCGCCTGCCAGCAAATGGCGCCTCCCTTGCCCTCCCATACCGTGTCCAATCGCCAAACCACCCGACTCGCCCCTCCCGCGCCTAGCACAAGATCGCAGCCGAGACGTGCCGGGCTTGCGCTGCTTTGCGCAGTCCGTGACCACGAGACCACTCCAGCGCGCGAGCCGGCCATCGCAAGCGTCGATAGGGTCAGCGCGCATGGAGCCCGCCCCACCCAGGAAGAAGAAGAAGCTCGTCGCCAAGTCCAGCGCTCCGAGCGACGCGGCGCGGCGCTCTGCCGACAAGCGCAAGGAGCCGTCGTCCTCCTCGTGCGGCGCCGCCGCTCCGGCTGCTGCACCCGCGGCCGACGCACAGGCCTCGCGCTTCGCCAACTTCAACCCGCCGCTCAGCGCCGCGACCCTCGATGCGCTCAGCGCGCAGGGCTTCCACACGGCCACGCCAGTGCAGGAGGCGACGATCCCGCGGCTGCTGCGCCATCAGGACGTGGCGGTGCAGGCGTGCACTGGCTCCGGCAAGACGCTCGCCTTCCTGATCCCGCTGTTCGAGCTGCTCCACCGGCGCGAGGACGCGCTGAAACCGTCTCAGGTGGGCGCGCTGATCATCGAGCCGACGCGCGAGCTCGCTGTGCAGGTGCACACCGTGCTGAGCCAGCTGGCGGCGACGTGGCCGAAGCTGCGCGTGGCGCTGATGGTGGGCGGCACCGACATCCGCGCGGACATGGAGCGCTTCCGCGAGCACGGCGGCAACGTGGTGGTGGGCACGCCGGGGAGGCTCGACGACGTGATGGGGCGGCTGTCGTCGTCGGAGATGGTGATGCGCGAGCTCGAGCTGCTGATCCTCGACGAGGCCGACCGGCTGCTCGACATGGGCTTCGAGCAGACGCTCAACTCGATCCTGCACCGGCTGCCCAAGCAGCGCCGCACCGGCCTCTTCTCGGCGACGCAGACGCGCGAGCTGCTGCAGCTCGTGCGCGCCGGGCTGCGCAACCCGGTGCGCGTTGAGGTCAAAGTCAAGCCGCTCCTCCAGCCGCCGCAGCCGACGGACGACGACGGCGTTGGCGGCGGTGGCGGCGACGGCGGCGGCGGCGGCGGCTCGGTGTCGGCGGCGGACGCGGCGGACGCGGCGGCGCTGGCCAAGAAGGGGCAGGCGACGCCGTCGTCGCTGTCGCTGTGGTACCTGGTGTGCGAGGAGGAGCAGCGGCTGCCGCAGCTCGTCCACTTTGTGTCGACGCAGCTCGCGCGCGGCAAGAAGCTGATGGTCTACTGCCTGACGTGCGCGCTCGTCGACTACCTGGCGTCGACGCTGCCGCTGCTGCGCGAGCTGGCGGGCGCCCACGGCGAGCACCGCGCCAAGGTGGGCGCGCTGCACGGCAAGATGGCGCCGAAGAACCGCACGAAGGCGTACGAGTGGTTCGTGGCGTGCAGGGACGGCGCGGTGCTGCTCTGCACCGACGTCGCCGCGCGCGGCCTCGACGTCCCCGACGTCGACTGGATCGTGCAGTTCGACGCGCCGCAGGACCCCAACGCCTTTGTGCACCGCGTCGGCCGCACGGCGCGGATGGGGCGGCAGGGCTCGGCGCTGCTGCTGCTGCGGCCCAAGGAGGACACGTACACGCAGTTCCTCGCGCTGCGCAAGGTGCCGCTGCAGCCGATGCAGCCGGCGGGGCCCGACGGCGCGCTGCCGCCGCTGCGGCCGCAGCTGACGCCGCTGCTGATCGCCGACCGCGCCGTGATGGAGAAGGCGGCGGCGGCGTACGTGTCGGTGGTGCGCGCGTACGGCGAGCACCAGTGCAAGTTCATCTTCCAGATTGCGCAGCTCGACCTCGGCAAGCTCGCGGCGTCGCTCGCGCTGCTGCGGCTGCCCAAGATGCGCGAGCTGCGCGCGCTGCACAAGAAGGGCGTCTGGATCGACTTCACGCCGTGCGCCGAGGTGACCGACCTCGACTCGGTCCGGTACAAGGACAAGCAGCGCGAGAAGCAGCGGCAGCAGAACAAGAAGCTCAAGGCCGCCGCCGCCGAGGCCGAGGCGGCGGCCGCAGCGGCAGAGGGGGCGAAGCCGGCGGCGGCGGGCGGCACGAAGCAGGCACGCGCCAAGTCGGACGCGGCCGACGATGGCGACGACGACGACGACGACGACGACGAGGCTGAGATGGCGAAGGAGGCGGCGCTGCTCAAGAAGCTCAAGCGCGGCCAGATCAGCGAGAAGGAGTTCAACCAGCGGATGGGCCTCGTGGACGACGACGACGACGACGACGAGGCTGAGGACGACGATGATGACGAGGAGGAGGAGGAGGAGGACGCAAAGGGAGCGAAGGCAGCTCACGGGAAGCACGGAGCAGGCAAGCACGGCCACGGCGGCAGGCGCTTTGCTCAGGCGCCGCAAAAGCCGCAGCCTCAGTCAGGTTTCCGTGGCCGCGCGATGGCGGCGCGCGAGGCAAGCAAGTCGAAGGTGCGCCACAAGCGGCCGAGCAAGGGCATCGACAAGCCGGGCGCAGCCGGCGCGAGGAAGAAGAAGATGTGGAAGCACTGAGAGTCGTTGTCTCCATGATATTTTTATACGCCACACGAACACACCGTGTTCCATGCCCCTCGCTCATCGTAAAAGCTGTATCGCATCGATCATGTCCGGGAAAATCGCCGTGGCGAAATCGCCTCTCTCAGTCTCACCGACCGTAGCCTGGATTTCTGCCGCCAGGTCTCGGCCCAGAGCCGTAGCCGCGCCCGCCCTGCGACCCCTGAGGGCCACGGCGGTTGAACGAGCCGCCTCCGCCGCTGCCACCGCCCGGTCCGTAGGCGCCGCCGTACTGCTGCGGGGGGCCGCGCCCGCCGCCGTAGCCGCCAGCCTGCGGCGCCATCCCAAAGCCGTCGGGGTACTCGTCGGAGTCTCGGCCTCCCTTGCCGCCCTTGTTGCGCGGCGCGCGGCGCGACCCACCGCCCTTGCCGCCGTCGTCGCCAAAGCCCTCGCCGCGGGGGCCGCTGCCCATGCCGCCGTACTGCTGCTGCGGCGGTGGCGGCTGCTGCGAGTCGAGCCGATAGTCGTGCGCCGGCATCGTCACGCGCTGCGCCGCCGGCAGCTGCTGCTGCGGCGGCGGCTGCTGCTGCATCTGCTGCTGCGGCGGCTGCTGCTGCTGGTACGGCAGCGGCGTCGGCTGCGCCAGCGGCTGCGGCCCCCCGAGCGGCGGCCAGCACGCCGCCGTCGCCGGCGGCGGCGGCCCCCCCACACCGCCCGGACCGACGCCGGGGCCGACGCCGTGGAGCTGGTCCTGCCAGCGCGCGCCGCCGCCGTACTGCTGCTGCGGCGGCGGGCCCATCCCGCCCATCCCGCCCATCCCGCCCATCCCACCCATCTGCGGCGGCGGCGCGTGCTGCGCGTGCGCGGTGGGCGGCGGCGCGTCCATGCCAAAGGGCGTCGGGTCGTGCAGCTGCAGCCACTCGATGTGCCGCATGAACTGCGTCGTGTCATTCATCGAGTAGCCGCACGCCTCGTCGCCGCCCGCGCCGCCGCCCGCCTTGCGCCGCCGCCCGCCGCCGTCGCCGTCGCCGTCCTCGCCCTCGTCCTCGTCGTCATAGTCGGCGCCGTCGTCGCCATGGACGCCGCCGCCGCCCGCGCCGTCGTCTTCGTCGCCCGACGAGTCGGCCGGCCCACCCGAGCCCGGCAGCGCCGTCGAGAAGGCCGACGCCTCCTCCGACGGCTTCTTGGCGTTGCCGCGCCGCTTGTTGAGGTTCGAGAGCCGGTAGATCTCGTGCGACCTCGGCACCATCTCGTCGCCGGCCGCGTCGCTGTCGGCGCCGCCGCCGCCGCCGCCTTCGTTTGCCGGCTCCTGCTTCGAGTGCATCCCGCCCGGCATCGCCGGCATGCCGGGCATCGCGTCGGCGGCAAGGCCGCCGCCCGCCGCCACCGCCGCGCCGAAGGAGGAGGTGAAGAGGCCGAGGAGCGAGAACGGCGTCGCGCCCAGCTGCGGATGCGACGACGTCACGGATGCCAACGATGACTTGTCCGCGTCGCCGCCGCCGCCGCCGCCGCCGCCGCCGCCCTTCTTGCGCCCGCCGCCGCCCGCACCACCGCCGGCGCCGCCGCCGCCGGCGCTGCCCGTCGCATCGTCCTCGCCCTCGGACGACTCCGACGAGCACGAGCCAAAGAGCCGCGAGTTGTTGGCGGCCTGCGGCGCGCACGAGCCGCCGAAGCGCTCGGACTTCGACTTGCCACCCGGCATGAGCGCCTTGGCCATCTCGCTCGTCGAGCACGACACCCAGCCCGCGCGCTCGTACAGCACGTCGGCCGGCAGCGGCGGCGAGCGCGACGGCGACGGCGGGCAGCGCACGCGCGTCGCGGGCGCGTGCTCGGGCCCCGCACCGGGCGGCGGCACCTGCTGCGGCGGCATCGACCCCCCCGCGCCCGGCTGCGGCTGCGGCTGCCCCGGAACGAAGGTGGGCGGCGGGCCAGGAGGCAGCGGAGGGCGTCCCTGCTGCGTCGGCTGCGGCTGCGGCTGCGGCTGCGGCTGCGGCGGCGGTGGCTGCTGCTGCTGCTGCGGCGGCTGCTGTGGTGGCTGCTGCAGCTGTGGCTGCTGCTGAGGAGGCGGCTGCTGCTGCGGCTGCTGATACTGCTGCTGGTAGGGCGGCTGCGGCTGCTGCGGCTGGCCCGCCTGCGCTGCGATGTACTGCTGCTGCATGCCACCCGGCTGCGCCGCGCCCGGCAGGTTGGCCATCCGAAGCTCCGGCGGCTGCTGCGGCTGCGGCTGCTGCGGTGGCGGCTGCTGCTGCGGCGGCGGCGGCTGCTGTGGCGGCTGCTGCGGCGGCTGCGTGCCGCCGGCCAGCTGCACGCCCGGTGGCAGCTGCTGCTGCGGCGGCTGCGGCTGCGTCGGGTGCATGAGCAGCCCCTGCGGCGGCGGCTGCTGCGGCTGCGACGCGACGCCCGGCTGCGGCGGCGCGCCCGGGCCCGGCCCACCGGCGGCGGCGAGCAGCAGCGAGTCGAAGCCGGCCGACGACGACGGCTGCAGCCCCTGCGCCTGCATCTGCGCCTGCATCTGCGCCTGCATCGCCGTGTAGCCGGGCGCGGGCGCCAGCGGCGTCATCGGCAACCCCGGCAGCGCGGCGGGCGCGGCGTTGACGGGCGCGGCGGGCGCGACGGCGTGCTCCTGCAGCGCCTGGCCGATGACGGCGAGCAGCGCGTCGATGCGGTGGTGCAGGTGCACCGGCAGCGCCGGGCACGCCGCGAGCACCTGCTCGGGCGCCTGCGGCACCGCCTGCGCGAGCTGCAGCATCAGCTGGTTGGGCAGCAGGTACGCGACCGACTCGTCGTCGTCGCGCGCCGCCGCGTCGCGCCAGCAGAAGAGCGCGCGGTGCACCGCCTGCTGCGCCGGCGAGAGCGCCACCGACGCGCGGCGCAGCAGTGCCGCGTGCTCGCCCGCGTCGAAGGCGGGCACCTTGTACGCCTGCCGGCAGAGCTCGGCCGAGCGCTGCCACACCACCGCGCACATGCCGCGCGCGTGCAGCTCGGCCTTGAGGCGGCCGGCCGCCTGCAGCAGGAAGTGGACGTCCTCGCGCGCCGCGCGCACCAGCTCGTCGGTGAGCGGGCGCGTCCGCCAGTCGGCGAGCGTCTTCTGCACGCCCGACGCCTCGACGTCGACGCCGCACGCCTGCTTGAGGAGCGGCGCCAGCGCGTACGACGGGAACTCGAGGACGCGCGCGGCCTGGCCGGTGTCGAAGAGGCCGACGAGGTAGAGGCCGAAGTCGCGCTGCAGCGCGGTCACCTCCGTGTCGGCGCCGTGCATCACCTTGGTGATCCGCGGGTTGGTGAGCACCTCGTTGAGGCAGCCGAGCTGCGAGCGCAGCTCGAGCGCGTCGATCAGGTAGTCCTCCTCGCGCGTCGAGATCTGGATGAGCGCGACGAAGCCGCGGTACGAGCGGTACGAGTGCTGCTCGAGGTCGAGCGCGAACTCGTCCACCGTGCGCAGCTTCTCGGTCAGCGCGTGCAGCGCCGCGCCCGTCGCCACCCACATGCACGGCGTCACGTGCAGCGGCGGCGCCATCCGCTCGTGCCCCGGCAGCAGCTGTACGTCGGTCGGCTGGAAGGCGTTGAGCTCGGGCGTGTACGGGTTGGCGTACCACGACGGCGGCGGCCGCCGCGGCGTCGAGATGCCCGGCGTCATGTCGAGCACGCCCGGCTCCTCGGGGCCATGCTCGAGGCGCAGCTCCAGCGGCGCGACCGCGTTGGGCTTGCCGCGCAGCTTGGGCACAAACGGCTGGTCCGTGTTGTCGATCTCGTGCCGCCAGTTGAGCTGCGGTCGCGGCATCGCCGAGCCGGGCGAGATCGCCGAGGCGGGCGTCGCCATCGCCGCACCGCCCGGCATGCCGTGTGCCGGGCGCTGCGGAGTCTGCAGCGAGAGACCCGCCAGGCTCGGCGCGGCCATGGCGCCGGGCTGCAGCTGCGGTGCGCCGCCGGGTGTCGACGGGGGGCCACGCCCGAGATAGTCGTCCATTCCCTGCGGCGGAGCGGGGAAGCCGGGTGGGTGGGAGGGAGGCGGCCGGGATGGGTGGGAGAGAGGCGGCGCGCACCTGGCCCAGGAGGCGGCCAAAGCCGGGCGACTCGAAGCCAGCCGACATGTCGTGGTGCTGGCCGTCCGGCGCCCAGCCGGCGTCGGGGTAGGGGTTCATCTTAGCTGGTACCTGCTGGAGGAGCTGTCAATGCTAGGACGCCTGAGGTATGGTGTCTTCAGGGTGAGCGACTCTTCCGCAAGTTGCGTGCGGTGGTTTGCGTCATGGTTCAAGGCACGCCAGACTAAGGGAACGAATGCGGCTCGCCACCGAAGGCTCGTCGTCGCCCGGGCCAGCCTTTGCTTTCAGCTCGTATAAGGCAAACCACCGCACGCGGCGTATGTTTTGCATTCGGCCGCGATCCGCTTGCATCGTATTTGTCTCGGGGGCGTGAGCCGAGCGCGAGGATGAGCAGCGTCCAGGCGAGGATGGCGGCCATCCGCAACGGCCACAGCAGCAGCGCGTTGGACCTAAGACCTGGCGCCATCTCCAGGTCAGAGACGTCTCCGGCGATCCTCGACTCCGGACGGAACCCGGACTCGCGGAGGAGCTCAGAAAGCTTCGCGAGGGCGGGCAAGTGGGTGCACTCGTTCCTGAAGGCGGACCCGCGCAGGCAGCTCGCCGACTTTTTCCGGCCGGGCGACCACAGAGGCCCGCTCGGCGTGCTGCACTCCAAGGGGCTGATCCCCGAGGGCGAGCCAAGCAGCTTCTTCACGGTCTGGCGGCCGACGTCGATGGATGCGATCCGCATGATGATCGAGGGCACGGCGACGGGCAAGGGGCTCAACGTCAAGGGAAAGTCGTCGCAGCAGGGCGTCCTCTCGGGCTTCGTGCCGTTTCTGCAGATCTGCGAGGAGGAGCACAAGAAGCTCGTGGGCACCTCGCCCAAGGCGGCGCGGCTCCGGGTGTACTACCAGACCAAGGAGTCGCGCGACGAGGCGCGCGCGACGCTCGATCCGATCCTGCAGGAGATGGTCGACGCCTCCGAGCCCGCCGAGGAGCTGCTCGCCGACGAGCAGGCGGGCCGGCTCGAGCTGAGCGACGACGAGCGCGAGGAGACGCTGCACTGGACGCGCTGGACGATGGCGGAGCCGCGCGTGACCGAGATCGACACCTTCGCGCCCGAGGCGTGGGGCCTCGACGTGCCTGAGCGCCTCTTCATGGAGAGCTACGTGCAGCGGCGCGACATCTCGCACGAGGAGGGCTGGGAGACGGGCCGCGGCTCCGAGCCGGCGTTCATGGACCTCAACCTGCATGCGACGCGCGACGACAAGTACGTGCCCAAGGCGGTGGTGTGGCAGTACGACGCCGAGCGGCCGATGAACCCGCGCGGGCTGCTCGTCGCGTACGAGGAGGCCGGCGTCAAGCCGGTCGCCTCCGACTTTGACGGCTTTTTGCTCGGCTCGCGCGGGATGGACTTTGCGCCGCTGCCGGAGGAGCAGGTCAAGCTGGTGCACTGGACGATCGACAACATCGAGGGCGTGCTGCAGGAGCCGTCGCCGGCGGGGTGGACAAAGCGGTGGCTCGAGGTGCTGAAGCGCGAGGCGCAGAAGGGGTTCCACCCGGATGTCCCGCGCTTTGGCTTCGGCGACCCGACGAGCTACCAGATCATGGTCGACTGCACTGACAAGCTCAACATGAGCGGCGCGGTGCGGCACGGCGCCGAGTGCTTCAACTTCTACTTCCCGCAGGATCTGGACCAGCAGTTCCTCGTCTGCTGGGAGGGCTTCGACCGCATGTCGCTCAAGGGCGCAGCGCCCTTCCAGTACCTCGACGTCGCCGGGCTGCAGCGCTTCCTGCGCGAGCGCATCGCCGAGGGCTTCGCCTTCCCGCTCAACCCGAAGTGGGTGCTGTGCGACCCCGGCTGGTTCGACCTCTTCCAGCGGCTGCAGCGCTCGCGCGGCCCCGGCGTGCAGGCGGCGCTCGACTCGTGGATGCCGCCGCACTCGCGGCTGCGCGAGCGGATCGCCGAGGTGCACAGCCTCCACCCTGCGGGCTTCGCGCCGACGCACGCCGGCGCGCAGGGCGAGCCGGCCGAGGAGGAGCAGATGGACGGCGACATGGCGGCGTACGAGCTCGCGCGATTCCTCACACTGCGCCGCGCCAAGCGCAAGCTGCAGGCCGTGCTCTTCTGGATGAAGTTTGCGGGCGCCAAGCAGAAGATGGCGAAGGCCGTCGACGAGGACGAGCAGGCCGAGGCGGCGCCGCCGCCGCCGCCGCCGCCGCCGCCGCCCAATGGCGGCCACGCGACGGCAAAGGCGGCGCCCAATGGCGGGCGCGCCGCGGCCGCCCACGGCGCCAACGGGACGGCCGCGGCGGACGCGCGCATCGGCGACTGGAGCCCGGCGGCGCTCGAGGAGAGCATCCGCAAGTTTGGGCTCGAGGAGCTGATGCAGCAGGCCTTCGCCGCGGCGGCGCGCGACGGCGCGCCTGAGCCGCTGCTGTACGTGGCCGACTTCCTCGAGAAGGAGAGCGCCAGGCTCGAGCGCAGGCTCGGCGTGTGATATGGAGCGCCTGCTGTTCGGGCCAGTCCCCCCCCTAGTTAAGTAGCCGGTTCAGTGCGTGGAAAGCATCTATCTATCTATCTATCTATCTATCTCTATCTATCTATCTAAGAGACAGACGCAGAACACGCGGGTTCGACCACCGCTGCATGCGCATGCATGTCGTCTGCGACTGGCACCGCGAGATGCTCGGCGTCTTGGCTTTGACACCGGCGTTCAGCCCTCGCGGCGTGCCAGTTAGGCGCGCTCCTGCTGCCGCACGCTCCGCAGCTCGCCTCCAGGCTACAGCCACCGCAGACGAGGAGGTCGACGTCGTGGTCGTGGGTGCTGGGCTCGGCGGGCTGTCGTGCGCTGGCCTGCTGGCTTCGCAGGGCCTCAAGGTCGCGGTGCTCGAGCAGCACTACGAGATTGGCGGCTGTGCTCACGAGTTTGCGGTCAACATGGAGGGGAAAACGGTCCCATCCGATCTGCTCGCACGCAAGCCGCAGCCCGTCTTCAAGTTCGAGGCGGGCCCTTCGCTCTATTCGGGGCTGTCGTCCGCGGCCTCGCCCAACCCGCTCAAGCACATCTTTCAGATGATCGAGGAGGAGCCCGAGTGGATCACGTACGACACGTGGGGCGCCCATCTGCCCGAGGTGCCCGAAGGCTACGAGCTGTCGATCGGCGCGGAGAACTTCATGGAGATCCTGCGCCGGTACGGCGGCCCCACGGCGCGCGAGGACTGGAACCGGCTGGCCGACGAGCTGATGCCGCTGACCAAGGGCGTCACGGCGCTACCATCGACGGCCGTGCGCGGCGACGCCGGCATCCTTCTCACGCTCGGTCTGCGCTACCCGCGCGCGTTTGTCGACGTGATCGCGAACGCTCAGAAGATCACGGCGCCACTCGACCTCGACAAGTACGGCGTGAAGGACGCCTTCCTGCGCAACTACCTCGACCTGATCGCCTTCCTGCTGCAGGGCCTGCCTGCCAACGGCACGCTCACCGCCGTGATGGCCTTCATGGTCGACGAGTTCTACAAGCCCGACGCCGTGATGGACTTCCCCAAGGGCGGCTCTGGTCAGATGGCCGCGGCGCTGGAGCGCGGCGTGACGAAGCACGCGGGCTGCTCGGTGCGCACGAGCACGTCGGTCGAGCAGGTCGTGGTGGAGGAGGGGCGCGCGGTCGGCGTGACGCTCAAGGGGGGCAAGACGCTGCGCGCGCGCCGCGGCGTCGTCTCGAACGCCGACCTGTTCAACACGTTCAAGATGGTGCCCGAGGGAGCGCACGCCGGCTTCGACGAGGAGCGGGCGGCGCTGCTGGCGCCGGCGGCGCCCGTCTACTTTGACGACGACGGCCCCGCCGGCGGCTCGGGGCTGCCGCTGTGCAAGTCGTTCATGCATCTGCACCTGGGTGTCGACGCGGCGCACATGCCCGACGACCTGCCGCCGCAGTGGACGGTCGTCAACTCGTGGGATGTGCCGATCGACGCGCCGGGCAACGTGATCGTCGTCTCGGTGCCGTCGATCCTAGACCCGTCGCTCGCGCCGCCCGGCCACCACGTCATCCACGCGTACACGGCGGGCAACGAGCCGTACAGCGTGTGGGAGCCCTTCGAGGGGCTGCTCAACAGGGACAAGGGCGCGCCGCGGGACGCCGCGCTGCAGACGGAGTACGAGCGGCTCAAGGAGGAGCGCGCCGCGCCGATGTGGGAGGCGATCAAGCGGCGCGTGCCCGACGTCGAGAAGGGCCTCGCCGTCCGCCAGATCGGCACGCCGCTCACGCACGCGCGCTTCCTGCGCCGCCACCGCGGCAACTACGGCCTCGCGCTGGCGGCGGGCGGCGGCTTCGAGTTCCCCAAGGTGACCACGCCGCTGCCCGGGCTCTACCGCTGCGGCGACTCGACCACCGCCGGCATCGGCGTGCCCGCCGTCGCGAGCAGCGGCGCGCAGTGCGCCAACGCGCTGCTCAGCGTGTGGGAGCAGCTCAAGATGAACGAGAAGATCCGGATGCCGTGAGAGGCCCACATGTGGTTGATCTCGCCTTGGTTGCTCCCGGTTAGCTGCTTGATTGCCATGCCTTCATGTCGTTGTTTAAATGCTAGTGCTAAAAAAACGCGCACGAAAATGTTGCGCTGGTCAACCCCCTCCACCTCTGGTATATGTAGTCGTAGTTCGCGTCGTATTGATGCGCGACGCGGAGTTGCCGGGCTCCATGGCGGCGCCTCCGAGCTCGCCTCCTCCAAATGCGTGCACGGGGCCGCTGCCGGAGCCATGGGCCACTGTCTGGGTCGCCGCGTTCGCGAGTTGCATCTTCCTCGTGGGCTGGCTAGGTCGCGCGGGACACAAGTCAGCGCCCGGCACTTGGCCACTCCGCCCATGGCTGGTGCGCTGTCTTATGACCGCGGCGGTGAGCCGACTGTGCCTGCTCATCCTTCTCGGGCTGGTCGCTCCCACCGGTGCCTGCAACTCGGTTCCAGCACTCTGCGGTGGGGTTGCCGAGGCGGGCTCTGCTGTCGCGTTTGCCGCTGCCTGGTCGTCCTCGGTGCTCATGATCGTGTTCTTGATGGAGTTGCGGCTCGCGTACATCAACAGTGAGCCCGAGGCACGCGATGAGAACGTGCAGTCGTTGCGTTGGTGGTGCGGCTTTGGGCTGATCCTCGGATGCCTCCTGATCTTCATCTTCCGGGGACTCAGCTTTTGGGACGTTTACCTGGAGAACAACGTGCCTGAGCTGTCGTGCAAAACGGCGCTCGTGCACGACCCCGACTTCTCGTGGATGGGCCAGGCGTGCCACGCCGCGCTCACGGGGTCCAGCACGCTGCTGCTGCTCGGGCTCTTCCTGCAGCCTCCGTTCTTCCTGATGCTGATGCTACGGCTCGCGTTGCTGCAGTGGCCGCGCCGCGGCCCCGCACGCACGGTGGCGCGCTGGCTCGCCGTCGTCGTCGCGCTGATCACCGCGTCCGCCGGCCTGTTCTCCGTCGACGCCGCCACGGCGATGCAGCTGCCGTGGGCGGCGCACATTCTCCGCTGGAACGACGAGCAGGGCGTGATCTTCTTCTTCTTCTTCGGCGCGCTGCCCGAGCTGGTGATGCTCGCCGCGCTCGGCGAGGAGGTGCACACCACCCGCTTCACCAAGTTTGGCTCCGTGCCGTGGCTGCTGCGCGTGCCGCTCAACGAGGTCTCGATCGGCGCGGAGCTCGGCGAGGGCGCCTTCTCGCGCGTCTACGCGGGGAGCTGGCGCGGCGGCGCCGTGGCGCTCAAGCGGCTCAAGACGGAGGGCCTCATCGTCCGGCACGGCGTGCATGGCATCCCCGGCATCCCCGGCGTGCCCGGTGTGCACGGCATGCAGGCGCACCGGCCGCGTGGGAGCGGCGCGGCGGCAGTAGCGGCGGCGCCGGCCGACGCCGCCGCCGCGTACGCGGCGCAGGCGCAGCTGGCGCGCACGGCGCGCGCGGCGCACGTGGCGCACGTGGCGCGGTGCGTGGCGGCGCTCGAGCGGCTCGAGATCGAGCTCGAGACGGAGGCGGCGATGCTGTGCAAGACGGCGCTGCGCCACCCCAACGTGCTCCGCTTCATCGGCCTCGTCGTCGGCGAGGCGGGCGAGTCGCTGCTGATGACCGAGCTCTGCCAGCTCGGGTCGCTCGACACGCTGCTGCAGCAGGGGCCCGACGAGCCGCCGCCACCCCCGCACTCGGCCGCAGCCGCAGCCGCAGCCGCTCACTACGGCGAAGACAAGCAGCCTCCGCACGCCTCGTCGCAGCTGCTGCCGCTGCCGTGGTGGCGCCGCCTCCGGTTGGCGCAGCAGCTCGCGTCGGGCGTGATGCACCTGCACCACCAGCGGCCCCCCATCCTGCACCGCGACCTCAAGCCGCAGAACTGCCTCCTCGACGAGCGCTTCAACCTCAAGATCTGCGACTTTGGCCTCTCGCGCACCCTCGCGCGCGTCGCGCAGTCGCCGCCCGGCGACGCCTCAGCCGCCGACTCGCCGCGCTCGCCGCCGCCGTGGTCGCGCTCGCCGCCGTGGTCGCCCTCGTCGCCGCCGCTCTTCTCGCCGCTGCTCGCGCGGCTCACGCCGACGCTCGGCCCGTCGCGCCGCGGCACGTGCAGCTCCGGAGGCACGGCCACGCCGCCGCCCGTCGGCTCCTCCACCACCGACTCGGCCGAGCGCCTCGCCGCCGCCAACGCCGCCAACGCCAGCGCCGCCGCTGAGCGCAACGCCGCCGCGGCCTCGTCGCCGCTGCCGACGCCGCTTCGAGTGTCGCGGGCGGGCGAGGGCGGCGAGGCGGCGGCGGCGTCGTCGGCGCCGCCGGCGTCGGCCCC
>Ga0209713_10000811_pt1 | contig 17978 bp, 9 predicted proteins | sample ArcOceMetagenome_3_FD_187444 | JGI IMG/M metagenome (GOLD analysis project Ga0209713, IMG submission 187444) | Marine eukaryotic phytoplankton communities from Arctic Ocean - Arctic Ocean- Svalbard ARC20M Metagenome (SPAdes) (version 2) | ecosystem: Environmental > Aquatic > Marine > Oceanic... | reverse complement strand
CCTCGCTCCGGCCGCCACGTATCATGCCCGATCTGCCTCCGCAGCCTCCCGCGCCGCCGCCGTCACCGCCTCTACCGCCCTCGCCGCCGCCGCGCTTCGCGTATTTCGTCGCGCCGCCGCCGGCGGTGCCGCTGCTGCTCCAGCGAGCTGGGGCGATGACGCTCTCGGGCCTCGCAGGCCCAAGTTCGCTCACCTTCTCTGCGCTCTTCATCGCCGTCGCGTTGTACCTTCGCCGGGTGAGGCGCGCCCGCGGCGCCATCACCAAGGCGGGGCCGCGACACAAGAGGGTCAGCCGCGACGAGACTACCCAGAGGTGCAGGGACAACGACGACGAGGAGGACGAGGACGACGACGTGGAGGACGACGACGACGACGACCACGTCAACAAGGAAGATGCGGCGACGCGCGACGCGCGCCGACGCGAGGCCAAGCGCGCGGCCGTCGTGCTACCGAAAGGCAGCGGCGACGCCTGGCGACTAGAGCGGCGGGCCAACATCGCCGATGCCGCCGTCGGTGGCAAGCGCGCGGCCTCGTCGCAACTAGGGGCGCAGCCGGCACCTTCGCAACAGCAGCTGTCGGGCACAGCGGCGGCGCCGGTGCCGGTGCTGCAGCCGCCTGGATTCCTCGCGACGTCGCATCAGGGGCGGAGCAAGCCACAGAAGGCCAGGGCCGGCAAGGGCGGCGGTGCCGCGGACGCCAGCGACGGTGGCGCTAAAGTCGAGATGGCGGCCACCGTGGCCGGCGACGACGGAGGGCCGAAGGTGCCGGTGTACGTGCGTCTCGGGCAGGCGGGTGGCTTCCAGCTCATGCACGTCGCTGCTACGCCCGCGCAGTCGGTCCGCGCCTTCGTCGACAGCTGCCTGGAGATGGTCGTGCGCCGTAGCCTGCAGGCGGAGGGCGGAAGCGCCGCCACCGCCAACGTAGGCCACACGCGCTTGGCCCGCCTCGCCGTGCAGCTCCAGCCGAGCGCCTTTGGCGCCAACGAGCAGATGATGCTGGAGGCGTCGTGGCCGTACCTGTCCGCCTCGCATCTGGAGTGCGTGCGCATCATCGGCCCCGAGCTGCGGCTCGACGGCTGACGGCCACGGTACGCAGGCACGTAACGGCTTGCGGGCCTTGCGCGAGGCACAGACTCAGACAGCAGGACACAGGTGTTGGCTTGTGGGGGAGCAAGCAGGGGTAGGGGGTGATGGAGCTCGGCCAGTGCTGGCGATGTAGGTTCAGCTTGATCGCAGGGTGTTGGTGGAATGAAAGAGAAGCAAAATTGGCCACTACACTAACCAAAACACTAACATAAGCACGTCCGCTCGGTTGAGTACATACGCGATTCAAACAAAAAGAGCGGGGTACGACCCGCAAAAGGGGCAAGAAGCAGCTGCAGGCGCCGGGGAGTCTCGGCGCGGTCATGGCGCACTGCCAAAGAAGTCGAAGACCTTAGGTTGCGGGGGTGGTGAGAGCGACACCTGCGCCGCGTGGTGCTGCGCGCGCCGCGATAGCGTCTGCGACCAGTCGTTGCGCAGCAGGGACTCGCGCCGGGCGTCCGAGCGCAACACGAAGATGTCCTCCTTGACGAGCTTCGAGGGCTGCTTCGTGGAGCCGTCGCTCGAGAGTTGCGACGTGACCGACGCGAACTGCGGAGACATGCGCGACCCGTCGAATGGGTTGCCCATCGGCCCCGTGCGCCCTCTGCCACTCCACGAGAGAGAGGACGACGAGAGCAGGTGGTTGTTGTCGGGGGAGTAGTCGGCGGGACCGAGGTGACGGCCCATGCTGAGGTCGGGCGGTTTCTGCCAGGGACGCGGCACGACTGTCTGGAAACCCCAGGTCGCCTTTCCCTTTCCGAACTTGCCCGCGATGTTTGTGGCCGTGAAAGCGTCGTAGAAAGTGTCGAGGCCCGGCATGCCCTCGTGCATCAGGGTGCCATTCCCCTTGCGCTTGCTGGCTCGCGCGCCAATGCTCGCCGTCGAGCGGTTGAGCTCAGCCGTCGAGCCGAGTGGCGCCATCGTTGGGCTCGTGAGGGGGACAAAGATCGTTACGCTTCTGGCAAAGCACCGCACACAGGGATGCATAAGGGATGAGAACGCACTAAAGTATCTAAACCACCGAACAAAAAACGGTCTCTAGATAAGACGGGAAACCCTATGGCACTGGCGATCCCTCAAAGAAGCGAATCGCGTGTGTAAAACGACTACAATTGTACACGGACGCCGCTGAACCGAAGAGCCAGTTGACCAGGGCAGCCTCCTGCGCCGTCAGCCCGCGCGCCGCACGATGCGCGCGACGGCGCGGAGGCAGTACCCAGATCACATTGGCGTGGACATGGAGAACCGAGTGCGCGGCGACCGTCACAGCCCGTCAGGGACGAAACTCCGTATTCTTCCCCACCACCTCCGTGTAGGTGTCGTCGTACGCCATCTCGCACGACTCGATGTCCTCGCCGTTGGACGCGTCGGCGACGCAGTCGAGGAAGTCGCCGTTTGCATTCCACAGCTTGGCACGGTCGTCACTGTCCATCGCTGGCTTCTCCCCGCTGGCCGTGTCGGCCTTGGCCTGCTCGCTGTCGTAGACATCGTCGTACGCCATCTCGCAGGCCTCGATGTCCTCGCCGTTGGAAGCGTCCGCCATGCACTGCAGCAGCTCTGTCGTCGCGTCGCCAAGGTCGGTGTCACGGCCGAGGTCGCTGGCCGTGAGCCGCGTCGGCGAGGGCAGGCGCGTCGCCATGCGTCCGTGTGAGACTATATTCGGCGAGGGCCGCAGCGCGAGTGTGCAAGGCAGAAGCATCAGCAGCGCAAGCATGTCAACTGACGCCGGCATCCGACCAACAGGAGTAATCGCGCCCTGATCACTTCGATTTCGGCTGCAGGCAGACGGCAAAGGGGTACAAGCACTCGACAAATTATAATCGCCACCGAAGGAACCAAAACAATCTAGAGTATGTCCCCATGAATCAAACGCTACAGCCACATCGGTGTGCGCCCCTTGCCCCCATCGCCCGCCTGGCGCTCCTTGTGCGCGCGCCACGTCGCCTCGAGCTGCTTGCGCGTCCACGCCAGCTGCAGCGCGGCGAGGGCGGCGGCGCTCAGAGTCACGGTGTACCGCGCGGCGACGCCGTGCAGCCCGCGCGGCCACGGCTCCCGGATCAGCCAGAACCAGTGGAAGGGCAGGTACGGGAACCAGCAGACGCGGATGCCGATCCAGCTGAGCGCGAAGAGAGCCTCGACCCACTGCTGGCGCACGTGGCGGCGCAGGATGAGGAAGAAGGTGTTGAACTCGACGACGGCCATCCACGCGACGTAGCGCAGGTGTGGCGGGTGCAGCAGCGGGTGCGCGCATAGCACCATCGAGACGGCGTGGTGTGCCAGGAGCACGCCGCGCGCCTTGACGACGGCCGGCTGCACGACAATCCACAGCGCGTCCAGAGCCAGGTAGGAGATCAGGAAGACGGTGAGCGGCACGTGCGCGCGCGGCGAGGCGAACGAGGCGAGCACCAGCGCGCATAGCAGCGGCAGCACGGCCAGATTGGCGAGGTCGTGCTGCGCCCACGGAGGCTGCGCCCTGAAGTCGGCGAGCCAGCCGTTTGGCCGAGCCTCGGCGGTCGCCGCGACGAGGTCGTGCGCTGGCACGCGGCGGCGGGAGAGCGCGGCGGCAGTGGGCCTGCGCTCGACGCGTAGCGCGGTCGCACTCGCTGAGCAGCACACCGCGACGAGGAGCAGAGTTCGCGTCGGGGCCATTTCGCGCTGATTAGTTTTTTTCTGACACATATGTATATTCGATTCTTGCTTTTCTCCTTGGCTGCTCACCGAAGTTTCTGTGCATTACTGCATTCTTCGCTCATCATGATCGCTCGCAATTACATACGTATGGACGACGCGGCGACGAGCGCCACCGACTATCGCCTGGTCGGCGGTGGCACCCGCACGGACACGCGCCGCAACCAGCTCGTCACGGGCGCATTCGGCTGCCTGACGCTCGTGCTGGCAGCGGGAGTCACCTACCTCGCGTCGGAGCTCTCCGCCGCGCGTGCGCAGCAGGCTTCGCTGCGCGAGCAGCTGGACGCGTACATGTCGCTACCCGCGTCGCTGGAGCAGGCTCGACCTCGGCTTCCAGTACACGTGGCATCGGCTCCAGAGCACGTCGAGGCACCGACCGTCGACCTGCACGAGGCGAATCGCAAGGTGTACCCTCCGTCCCGCGTCGCCGTCGACAAGCACACGCCCAAGGAGGCGTTGGAAAAGTACCGGGACCAGGGCCTCTCGGTCATGTTCAGCGACGAGTTCAGGGACGAGGACCGCACGCGAGAGTTCTGGGTCTTCGAGGAGATGCCGTCCGGCGTGCCCGGCAATACCGGCGACGTGAACATCGTCTCGACGTACTCGTCCGACATGGTCGAGATGATCCCGGGAGGCGGGCTGCGACTCAAGGCCGAGATGGCTGAGGAGTCGTACGCCGAGTTCATGGAGGGCTTCGACCCGGCAACCGGCCTCAACCGTAACTACGACACGGAGCCCGAGCTGTGGGACTGGAAGGCGCCCAAGGTCACCTCCAGACTGCACGGCCGCTTCCAGTACGGTCTGGTGGAGGTGTCGCTCAAGGCGCCAAAGGGGTACGGCCCGTGGCCCGCCGCGTGGATGAACGGCTGCTACGGCTTCGTCTCCGAGGCGTCGGGCGAGTTCCTGCTGCAGGAGGACTACCCGTTCCTGTGCGGCCACTACTGGCCGCCCGAGCTCGACTTCTTCGAGCACTTCTCGCCCGAGCACACGTGGTTCTGGCGGCCCAACTCGCAGTCGGTCCACTCGCCCAACCAGTACGTCGGTCTCGGCCGCAACCACACGCCACAGGGCGGCTACTGCCCCACGACGCTCGCCGCGCCCGGCGCCGCGTGGTGCTTCGGCGTCTCGGGCGGCGGCGTGTACGGCGACGACCCGACGCAGCGGAGCGTCGTGTACGCGATGCACTGGGAGCCCGAGGCGGTCTCGTACTACATGGACGGCCGCTTCATGGTGCGCTTCACAAAGGAGCAGCTCGTGCTCTACCTGTCGGGGCAGCTGCGGCCGATCTCGGTGCCGGAGGTGCCGATGTTCCTCATCTTCAACGTGGCGCTGTTGAGGCGCGGCATGGACGCCTCGCACATGGGCCCCGGCCTCACCGCGCCCGACAACTTCGACCCGACGACAGGGGCGTGGAGGCGTATGGCGATGGACATTGCGTGGGTGCGCGTCTACCAGGCCGACGAGCAGGGCGAGACGCGCGGCCTCAACCCGCCGATCACGTACGAGACGCGGCGCAAGCTCCTCGCCAACCGCGTCACGTGCGACCTGGCGCCCGAGCTGCGCTGCCTCATCAAGAACTCGACCGCGCCCGGCGAGGCGGCGATCCTCGCGGCGTCGTGCGCGAGGCTGCGCGAGTTGGGCGACGACTACTGCGACCACATCCCGTACATCTGCGCGCTCAACAACGCCGCCAACCCGACGGGCACCTACGGGCTTGCGGCGGGGTTCCAGGTGGTCGCACCCTGCCCGCGAGCCTCCCGGCCCCTTTTTGGCCTCACAGCTCCCTCACACTTCACCAGCGCTTGCAAATCATGGAACACAGGCCAATCTCGCCAACCAACGCCTCTCGCTCTACCATGGAGTCTGCTGCATCGACAATGTCGACCTCGCCAACGAGCACGCCAGCTGTCGGGACACGCCGAAGACGAAGCTGCCGCAGTGGCTCCTCGATTCTGAGTACTTCCAGGAGCCCAGGCAGCCTGAAGAGGGCCTGTCGACTGGGGTTGCGGGCACCAACCCCGCCGGATGGAGGACGTTCGGTCGCGGCACAACCGAAAACCACCTCATTCCCGTCGCGACGCCGGTGCCGCCCTAAAGGGAATCAAGCTGTCAGCTCGTAGCGCGCGGCGCTCCGCAAGGATTCCGCGCTGGTGGTGCACGAGCGAGCAGCGAGGCTCCGGGCTGTGGAGGGTGGATGAAGGTGGCGGCAACTTAACTTGTAGCCGCGTATGTATTGTTGTTACTGATGTTAGGTTATCTGGCTAGGCGCAGCATCATTTTGGCGGTCGTGTTGATTTCAATGTACGTTTACGTAGCACATGCACCCTGAGTAAGCCTGAGACCACTGTACTTTATGTCTCAATCAACCGGTGTTCGAGTTTGGCGCCTCCTCCACCTCCGGAGGTGGGTTCAGGCAAATTGCGTCTGCCTCACCCGGCCGCGTGTCGTGCTTGCCTGTAATGCATGGGCCCACCACCTGCACTGGCGCGTCAGGCTTGGTATTGTCCGACCATGCCGTTCCTGTGATTTCCATCTTCCAGCCTGACGGTAGATGCGCGGCGAGGGGACTCTTGAAGCTGCCCTTATTCTCGGCCTCCTTCGCGTTGGTGTTCTTGACCTGAGTGAACACCCAGATGTCGTTGACCGCTTCACCGCCCAAGAAATCCCGCACGCCGAAGAACGTGAAGAAGTGTGGCTGCGAGAGCAGGTTGCGTGAGTTTGCCTTCTTAGGCTCCCACACCGCGATCGACGACTTGAAGCGTGATGGGTTCAGCTTGGTCGACGTGTCAGCGAGCCGCCAGGCAAAGTCCCCCTCTTCCATAGTCCACACGTCCGAGAGTGCAGTCCGCAGCGAGTAGCCACCAAAGAGCCACACACGCTTCGTGCACGCATCGGTGAAGCAAGGTGGCGAGAGCGCTGCCGCGTAGGCGCGCGGCTCTGGCTTGTCGCGATACTTTCGCATCTTGCGGCCCTCGCCGAGCCAGTAGCCATAGTAGCGACCGAGCGTCTCGTTGTTGTCTGTATCCTGGTCCTCGACCACCTTCTTCCAGGTCCACTCATCGATGGAGGTCTTTTCATCCCCCTTGAGCATCCATAGCTCGTCGAGGACGTTCGACCCTCCCGTGTACGTGATCTCGCCTGTGGGTTCGCCGCCCTCGTATTCCTTGGTCGGGATCTGCGGCTGGCCGCCATACATCAGGAATGTGCCCGGAGAAGGGTCGTCTGATTCTGACGCCTGGAAGTTCAGGAAAGCGGGCGCCTGCCGCCCGGGCGGAATGGCGCCGCGCGGCTGCATCTGCCGCCAAGCGTATTTCGATTCACCTTTCAGCGGGAAGGCCCAGAAGTCGTCGAGGGCCTGGCCATACGTGTCCAGCCCGCCGTAGATGACGAGCGTCTCGATGCCATAAATAATCAACCGCATCGCCGCGTGCCCCGCGCGGCGCCGCGGAACTTTGACGCCCTCTTCGATGCGCGACGGCTTGAAGAGCTCCCTCCACTCCCCAGAACCAAAGCCATACGCCCATACTCCATTTGTCTCGTCGTCGTACATGTCGCGGCCACCTACCACCACGTAAGAGAGTGGCCGCTTTGTGTGCGCATCCCTGCCGCAGAGGACTGCGGCGTGCGACGAGAGGCCGCCAGGCGATTGTGACTTTCCTCTGCTGCTCGCTATGGTGTCGATGGCGTTGCGACCTGGCAGCTCCCAGACCATCTGGTCCATGTCGAACGCCCACAAGTCCTTGTCCTTGAGCTGCACTGGAGCCGGCGTGGTCTGCCACTTCGACTGCGCCCAGTCTCCGCCCGAAAATCGGGTGTTGAGGTGGGTCGGGCCGAGAGCGCCGCCATAGATGAAGATCCACTTGTCGTACCTCGCGTCTGGCACGACTTTCGACGGCTCCGGCACCGCGTGGCTCTGGTCCATGCGCGCTGGCGGCTTCGCGCCGCTGTGTGGGACCCGCTCCGCGACCAGCTCGCCAGTCTCGTTGAAGATATTGCCGATGCGATAAAGGCCGTTGATTATACCCCCCGTGTCGCGTAACACGCCTTTGACTGACCAGCAGCATTTCTCGTCGCTGCATGGCGCCTTTGGCGGGTCTGGGTCGTCGGGCGCGGGGTTGCAGCGGGGGCCGGTGGGGTCATTGTACCCCACCACCCCGTCGACGCTCGACCTAAGTGGCCGCTGGAAGCCACCGACTGAGTAGAGCGATCCGGCGACCACGCACACGGTCTCAAGGGGATGTAGAGACGACCCAGTCTCCTGGCACTCTGTGTCCTCGATGTACTCGATACGGTGATGGAACATAGCAGGCGGGCGATTTGCACCCGCCTTGATGGGGAGCTTGTACCAGCCAATGTACGGGCCCTTCTCAGCGTCGAAGCGGGCTGAGAGCACGGCATGTTTCAGCCGCTTCTCCGCTTCAACAAACGACGCCTTCATCGCTGGATTGCGCGCAAAGTGGAAGACCCACAGGTCGTCAAGCAGCTCAACGCCGTTGTGGCCACCATACAGGAAGAGGAATGACACGACGTCAGATGTTGGGGAGCTGGACGAGTCCCCGCTGCTCGGACTCGCCTTCACTCCTGCGTCAATGAGATAGTCCTCGCGTTGTCGATACTCGCGCCATCGGCCGAGGCCGTGGTCAGGGCCAAAGTCGGCGAGGTCGGTCGTGTACATGGCGGTGGCGTGGCCGTAGCGCTGCGTAGGGCGGATTGCCAACTCACGCGCCCTCTCGCGGTCCCAATTGAAGAACCACGTGCCGTTGTACGCAAGGTAGGCGGAGCGCTTCGCATTCCTCAGGTCACCTGACGTTTCTGTGTTGTAGTAGTGGATCGGCTTCCAGTTGGCGCCGTAGTTGAAGTCGGTCACGTCATCGCGTGGCAGCATGTACACCCACATGTCGTCGAGGATGTCCATGGACGAGTTGGTGGCGTCCTCGACGAGGCCAAAGCGAGTGCCGCCAAACAGTACCAGCATCTTCTCGACTGGCTCAAAGTCGAGCGTGTGGAAGCCGCGACCGGGCGGGTTGGCGTAGACTATCGTGTCTGGCAGCTCCGCAGCGTCGGGCGACATGTCGGGCGCCGCGTCCACGAAGGTGCAGTAGCGGTCGTAGCCGGGCCCACCAGACATACTCGCCACCTGGGGATCTGAGAGCTCTTTGTGCCAGCCGTCCAGGCTCGGGCCCTCAAAGCCGCCAAACATTTGTCCCCGGTTGGTTCCTTGATTAAACGGGTCGAAAGGGAAGCATTTCTCGTCGAGAACAGAGTCGGCTGTGCAGCCCCAAGCTTTGTGGATCAGTCCGCACATCCAGATTGGCCGGCCTTTGTGCACCAGCTTGCTCAGTGCGCTCGGCTGCACCCAGGTGTCGACGTCGACTTCCATCGACTCTGCGCTCGCTGCAGCGGCGTTCTTTGCAATGCCCTTGAGCTCGGTGTCGGAGCGAGCTAGCTTCTTCTCGATCTGGATGTCGTTGGGCCAATTCAGCCGATCGCACTCGTCGCCCGGTTCATCTTTGCACATCGTCCAATTCTGCCACATGGCATTTGACCAGTTCTGCAGCGACGACCAGTAGGTTGGAGCGCGCTCTGCGACGCGACGGTCTTGCCAGTAGCACCACCAGCGAACGCCTTTATCCCACTTGGGGCAGTGTTCCTTAATGAAGTCGAGCGTACCCGCCGATGAGGAATGCATCCGACATACAGTACAGTCCGCATTCTCGCACGCACCTACGTGTAGCCACGGTCTCGCCATGATCCCGTTGTCTTCTAATTCCACCGCAATCTTCCAGACGTCGCGGTCGAGCGTGGCTTTGTCGCAGCAAAAGTCTCCCGCCGTCCCCACGCACTGACCTCCGCCGCCGCACGTGCGCTCGCCGAGGCAGTCTTCGTCGTCGGCACAGGAGTGGATGGGACTCACCGACCACTCATCAGCCGTGCAGTCAACGGCTCTCAAGTTTGCAGCGCCCGCATCCCACGGCGGGATGCTGGGTGGTGGCGGGCTGGGCGGCGGCGGAGACGTGAGCATGGCCATCACAAATGCTTCGCTACCGATTGGAGGCGGCGGCGACGACGGCGGTGGCGACGGTGGAGGCGGCTGCGTCAAGTAGTGGGCGGTACCGTGCAAGTCTTTAACGGCTTTCTGCAGTTCATCGTGGCATGGCCACTGACCCATTTCCCCCAGGACCTTGTCGTTCCAATCCAGGATTTTCTTCTGGTTGAACTCGCCGATGACCACCTTCGCGGTGTACTCGATCGTGTCTTGCTCCAGCTGTTGGAGGAAGACGTGGACAGCCCTCATCAGCTCCTGGCGTAGCTTCCACGCGATGTTGCGCTCGAAACTGTTAACAGCGTCTGCAATGGTCGTGCTCCCCGAAAACGTCTCTGGAAGTTCTCCGTTCGTGTATGGGTTGGCCTTCTCATTGGGTGCTTGTCGAGAGTATTTCCCATCCATTGCATTGTAGGTGGAGTCGCACGCGGCAGCTGTACCGCCCTGAGCAAAATCGTCGGGATCGTTGAGATTCTGTAACGTGGCGCGCGCCCATCGAAAACAAACAAATTCGTGCCACACAGAGGCCACTTCCTCGAGAAACTCGGTCTCTTGCTTCTGCATTGATCTAATGAGCAGCTGGAACTCGACGTCTCGGATGTATTGCCATTGGCGGATGCGGTCCAGCAACCACCCATTGAGTCCACCCGCATTGTTGTCGGGCACACAGTTGCATGGGTGAAGTTTAGAAAGTCCTCCCGACGTAAACCTGAGTTTGGCGGGTGGAGTGAAGCACGACGAACCATTCATGTCGAACTCCATCAGCTTCTTCCATGGTTGGAGCCTCGACTCGTCAAACTCGCTGAGCAGCGCTTTCTTTGTGGTTTCTGAGTATATTCGAAACTGCTCCTTGATCTTCTCCTGCCACGCTGGAAACTTGGTTGTCATCCACGGCTGGAACTCGACGTCCACAAACACGTGGCGCAGATACCCTGCAAAGAGGTCCGCGTCCTTATGCTTGAGATTCGACCACGAGACCTGCCCGTTCTCGATCGTGATCTTGCGCAGCGTGTCCGACACTCCGTCGGCCCGCATGTGGCCCTCCGTGGTGAGGGGCGCGCAGCCGCCGTCTCCCTTGCCGCTTTTCCCCTGCTCTTTTGCGATACGTCCGCCAAATAGAAAGGGCGAGCCGCCGTGCTGGTTGGTTTTGTTCAATGCCACCGCCATCGCGTGGCCAAATGTGCACGGCGAGTCGCCGACTCGCATGGCGGTGTCGCGGTTTTTGGTCATCTCCTTCCAGCCCTGCGTGGCATCCACGGACGAGTTCGAGAACTTGAAGTACCACAGGTCGTTCTTTCGCCTCGGCATTACTATGTCGGTCGGTCTGTAGATCGTCTCGTCGCGCATCGTCCGTGTCGGCTCATTGACAGCTGTGAGTCGCAGCCCGCACCCTGCCTTCGTGTAGCGCGAGTCCCCGTCGTGAGCTTTGCCAATGGGCGTATCGGGGTCACGGCACTCGAACTCGGTCGTGAGGGTCACTTGCTCCGTTCCTGTTCCCGTCACAATCTTCGCGTCCGGATCAGTTTTGAGCCACGACCTGCGCGTGTCGATGGAGCCGATCACGTCGACTGCCTTTCTCATAGACTTGGCATCATTGACGCGCACCGCGAGCTCAAGCGCGTGGTAATTGTACGCGTCGCACGTCTGATCGTAATCGGGCTCACCTGTCTCCTTGAGCGGGCAGCGCGCCAGCGTCTCATTCCTACCGGGGTCATTGTCTGCGTCGCGCCTCACAACGACCAGCGGCTCGACACGCGCTGGCACCGGGCCCGACGGCGCATCGTCGAGCTGCTGTTGCATGAAGGCCTGGAGCGCGTAGAGGGGCTCGTCGTGTGGCCAAGCAAACCAGACTTTGACCCCAATCTGCAGGGCAAAGGTCAGGCGGATGTCCGTGTTGTTCATCGGGAGGTCCGCCAGCCCGCCATGCACGAAGAAGCCGGTGTGCGTGCGCGCCGACGCGTGCAGCCACCGTCGCTCGGGCGCCGTGTCGAGCGAGGCAACAGACTCGCCCGTCTTCCACTCACCAAAGCCCGTCTCGCCAGCTAGCGGCGACCACGACCACAGTCTGTCGACGATCGTGTACTTGCCCTGCTGGTCCTCGCAGTAGTCGTCAAGGCACGCCTCGCGATCGCGAAATCCGAACTCGTTGACAGGCGGAAACTGTGACTTGCCACCCCAGATCATGAGCATGTTCGAGCGACTGCCCGCGTCGACCGAGCCGGATTGGTCGTTTCTCTGCGTGTCCGAGGAGCGCCCCAAGACCATCGTGTGGCCCATGAGCGGCTCCATGACGAAGCCCAGATCGCCCGGCACGTTGTCAATCGAGCCGAGGCCGACGTAGTCGGCGAGCGACACCCACGCCCAGCCCAGGCGGCGGCGCGTCTGCGCGCAGTCTGAGTCAGTCTCAAAGCTTTCATAGCATTTGCAACAGGGGAACTCGGTGTCGGCTCCGTGCAGAGACTCGCAGTGCGCCTTGTCAAGGATGCACTCGCCGTGGAAGGAGCAGTTGCTCGAGCAGTACGGTTCGTCGCACAGCTCGCCACGCCAGTTCAGGTCGCATGCGCAGTGGCCGTCGTCGGGGCTGCACTCGCCGTGCGAGCCGTACTTCCCCGTCTGCGCCTCGCCGCACCCCGATCGACAGAAGCAGTCCTTGCGTCCCCACTGCACGGCGCCGAGTCTTATGCTCTCGGGCGTGCCAATGAGCGTCACGGGCAGTCCGGTTGCATTCGACAGCGATTTTGCCTCATGATCGGATGTACCGTTGCCCGTTAGCTGCTTGGTACGGAGCAGCTGTAACGCCTCGGAAGCCGTGCGAGTTTCGAGGGTCACTACCACCATCGGCGCCTGCATATGGCGACCACCGAGCTCTGTTGCCACGTTGACGCGGAAAGCTGGCAGGCCGGAACGCTTTACAAACAGTTTCTGGACGAGTCTTTTGGATCGCTCAGGCAGCGTCAGTGAGCTGAGGTAGCTCAACGAAAAGCTGAGCCGCACACCATATCTGCGCAGGGAGAGGTGGGGACGGTCGGAGGGTTGCTCACACAAGCCGGCGCGGCTGCCGGGGCGGTGCTTGGCAGGCGAACTCACTCGTCTTCATAAAGCTCGGGGTCGCCACTGGGACTATCGATCAATGTCGCAACCAGCCCTGCTCTCTGGAGAGGGTATTCCCTGAAGCGCTCGCCGGTGTCTCGCAGCTTTGGATCGCTGTTGTTGAAGGGCGACCACGCGCCGGGCAGCACGTTCTCGCCCATGTCAAACGCGCGCAGGTTGAACTCCTCCTCCGGGAAACGGAAGCACTGACAGTCGCCATTAGCGTAGCCGCTGCCCTCCTCCGTTATCCGCACGCACTCTCCGCGCGCGAGGGTGCAGTTGCGGCAGCCGCAGTCCAGCCCAACGTACCAGTCATTGCACTGGCACTGGCCTAGGCCGTTGCACCGGCCATGCGGCTGAGGGCTGCCGTCGGTGTCCTTTTCGTCCGCAAAGCAGTCGTTGGGACATCTCTTGTACCCGCAATACCTGTGTGTGCGGCGGATGCGCGACTGTCAAAGGGGCGGGCATCATCGGAGCAAACCCACTCAGGCTTGGTGGTCTCTGGGAGGACGGGGCAGGCGGGGTGGGGCAACGCCCTTAGCCTTGAGTGCGACGAGCTGCGCAATGCGTGCGAGAGGCATCCAACGAAGAGCGGGGCCCACAATCAAACCAGCCGCTGTGCTGTGGCTCCCCGACCCCGTCAGGCGAGGCAACCGTCTCCCATCCCTCGTCGCAAGTCGCAGCGCCCTCGCCAAACTGGGCACGGCATCCATGGCCTGATGCAGTGAGCTCGTCCAGCTGCGTCTTCTGGTTCCACCTCGACCGGATGCAGGTGCAGTCATCACCGTAGTAGCCGGGGCTGCATATGCACGTGCCAGTGCAGCAGTCGCACCGGCCGCCCGCGCCACACGAGGGGCACGGCGTCCCACACTCGCCGCAGTCGACTCCTCCGTAACACTTCTCGCACTTGCACTCTGACGTCTCGTAGTCGCACTCCCCTCGCCCCTGGCAGTGCCCCGGGCACGGGCCACGCACGGTCGTGTCCCGATCTCGTAGTCCGGCCAGCTCGGCCAGCCGATCCATGATGGCCTTCGTCGCAGGGCTCGACTTTTCGAGCTCCTCCTTTGTGGCCGGGTAGCCGCGCGGGTTGGCAATCTTCTCGGCAGCGGCGCGCAGCTCGATGTGCAGCAGCTCGTACTCCTTCTCCTCGTCGACGTCTAGCGGCGCCACTGTGAGGTTCACTGCCGCGTTGCGGAAGGCCAGGAGCGCCGCGCTTGACGTCCGGTCATCGGGCAGCGGCCGTGGTGGTGGCGGTGCTGATGGCGGCCTCGGCGGCGGCGGGTTGGGAGGCGACGGGATGAGCTCTGGGGCGTCCGCTGGCAGAAGGTCCTTCGGGTCGACGTCGTGGTGAATCCATCGCCTCCACCCTCGCGGCCGCTGCTTTGGTTGTGGTCTCTCGAGGTGTTCAAATGGCTTGTTCTCCACCAGCGACCGAATGAAGCCAGCCGCCTGAGAAAAGGGGTCGGGCTCGCGCGACTCGACGAGTGACGAGGCGTCGAGCGCGCCGCTCAGCGCAATGGCCACGCCAAACAGAAAGTGGAGCCAGCGACGCAGCGCTGGCATGTTTGGGCTCTCCTCGCAACCAGCTGGGCTTCTGCTGGCTCTCCTGGCGACTACCAAAAGCGGCGATCCACTCAACCACTTCTATGCCCTCGTTATACCCAGCGGACGCAAACTAGGCGAAAACACGCGTGTACACTGCACGATGCAAGCCAGCGGACGACCCAGACTACCTCACGAGGTGCTGGCAAACCAACCCAAACTGACTCACGTATGGCGAATTATGGTGGTGTGCGCGAAGAGCTGTGAAAAAAACGCTACAACTTCGGTGGCAGCCGCGTTCACGCTTGGCTTGGTCTTCAGCGAGCCAACCAGTACTAGCTCTTTGGCCACTAGCCAACCAGGTCTTTAGCAACCAGTGGCCACTAGCCAACCAGTTGGCATGCAGCGGACCCTAGCCGAGAAGGTCCAACTTATTCGCAACGAGCTCAACATCCGCGACACCGCTGCAAATACCATCAAGGCGACGCTGGAACGGGCGCATGTCGAGGTCGGCATCACCCCGACGGGCACTCTGGCCGAGCAGGCCAACTTGCTCCTCTCGGAGTTGGGCATCTCCAGCGTCCCGACCGCGGATCCGAGTCCGCCAGCAACCGCCCCGCCAGCAGCAGATGCTGTCAACAGAGGCGGCTGCCGGCCAGGGCCTGCTGCTGATGAGCTCCCCGGTCCCTTTGGCCCACTGCAGCAGGCGCTCGCGGCCCACTCGCCCGCGTGCTTCCACCTGGGCGGTCTGATGGGCCCGCTGCTGGGCGACTGCTTCAACCTGCTGCCCAACTCTTCGCGCCTCGACGTGGCCCTCTCGCCAGACGGCGGCTTCTACTCGTCTCGCTCGGAGACCAGCTCGCCCATCGGCCGAAAGCGCGTCGCGCCCGCCTGCCTCGAGGGCCTGCCGTGGCGCCTGCTGGTCGACATCATGACGTACATGGCGGCGCGTTCGGCCGCGCGGCCTGGCGAGCCGCCTCCTCTGCCGGCGGCGATGGCAACGGCGCGGGTGCTGAACTTCAACGACGTCTTCCACGACGGCGAGTTGCAGCTCGGCAAGCTGCTCGCCGCAGGACACACCTGGTACGTCAACGGTATGGCCAACGACGAGCTCAGGGCGCTGCTGCTCCCCGACGACGACGGCGTCGCGCGGCTGCCGTTGACCCGCTGGCTCTCCGAGCAGATGCGCAAGGCGCCGCTACGTCCGGACGTGTGGCTGTCGGCCGGCGGCACCACGTCCAACCTGCACTACGACCCGAGTGAGAACTGGCACTGCGTCCTGAGCGGCACCAAGCACGTGACGCTCTACCCTCCCTCCGACGCGGCGAGGCTCTACCCGGTGGTCTTCAACAAGGAGGGGCACGACGTCGACTACCAGTACTTCGTGCGGCCCAACGGCTCGCTGAGCGAGTGGCTGCTCCCGCCGCAGTACCGCGACCGCAAGGTGTACGCCGCCGTCTCCGAGGAGGCGCCCGACCTCGCGCGCTTCCCGCGCTTTGGCGACACGACGCGCACCGACGTCACGCTGGGCGCGGGCGACTGCCTCTGGATCCCGCAGCTGTGGTGGCACAACATCCGCTCGCCCGCGGGCGCGGTCAACCTCGCCTTCAACCTCTGGTTCGGCATGCCGGCCGACGACTTTAGCCGAGGCGGATTCGACGTGCATCAGGGCGTGCAGATGTTCCACGAGGCGCTCGAGGAGTCGATGGCATACCTCGAGCAGCTGACGCGCGACCGCGACGCCGGGCGGCCGCCGAGCGCGACCGAGCCCGCAAAGAAGAGCGAGCTCTGAAGTAGAGTAGTGTAGCAGAATCATGAGCAGAATGGTCCTCGCCATCACCTTAGTTTTTAGAGATTGCGTGTATTCATGAATCATAGCATTCGTGTCGCATTACTGCCAAAGGCTCCTACCGGGGTGCGCTCACCTACCGTACGCGCGCGGCGCGCGCTCTAGCCCGACTCGCCGCAGATCAACATCGTGCTGGCCTGGTCAGTCGCGTCCTTGAGCGTGATGCAGAAGGTGAGGTCGCACTTGGTGCACAGTACGCGGTAGCCTCGCGCCAGCTCGGCGTACGGCACGACAATCCAGTCCTCCTCCGGCAGCCTGTGCGAGTCGGGCATCAAGTGCGCGCTGTTGCGCCCCGCGCAGTCCCTGCGAATCAGGACGGTCGTCGGCAGCTTCTGCTTGCCGTTGCGCACGCTCGTGGAATCGGAGGGCGCCGGCGCAGCCGAGGTGGTCGGCAGAGCTGCCGGTGCTGGTGGGTCTGGTGGGGCAGCCGCAGCAGCGGCCTCGACGTCCGAGACGGCATCGGTGGGAACAGGATCGGAACAGGAGCGGAAAGCCACCTTCTCTGCGGCCGCCTTCTCCGCAGCGGCGGCGGCGGCGGCGGCGGCGGCGGCGGCGGCCTCTGCCTCGGCCTTGGCCTTGGCCTCTGCCTCGGCCTTGGCCTTGGCCTCTGCCTCTGCCCCGGCCTTGGCCTCTGCCTCGAGCCGCGCCTTCTCGGCGGCTGCGGCGGCAGCCGCCTCGGCCTTGGCCTTGGCTTTGGCTTTGGCTTTGGCCTTCGCCTCAGTCTCGAGCCGTGCTTTCTCAGCTGCGGCTGCGGCCGCGGCAGCTGCCTCGGCCTCGGCCTTGACCTTCGCCTCTGCCTTCGCCTTCGCCTCCGCCTCCGCCTCCGCCTCCGCCTCAAGCCGCACCTGCTCCGCAGCGGCGGTGGCGACGGCCTCGGCCTCGGCCTCGGCCTTCGCCTTCGCCTCCGCCTCCGCCTCCGCCTCGAGCCGCGCCTGCTCCGCCGCCGCCGCCGCAGCAGCTGCCTCCGCGGGTGCGGGTGCGGGCGCGGGTACGGGCGCGGGCGCAGGTGGATCGGGCGCGGGTGCGGGCGCGAGCGCGGCCGGTGGCGTCGGCTTTGACTTCGACGCGGTCGCCGGCGAGCCCGACGTCCCAGCCTCCAGCTTGCGCTTCCGCGCCGTGGGTGTTGGTGCCCGAGCCTGGCCGACCTCGAGGGACGCGATGCCACCGCTGATCTCAAAGTTGAGCGCCTCCCAGAACTGAACCCATTCGACCCGTTTATCGTCCACCTTGGCTTCCATGCGGTTGGCCGGGTTGGCAGAGAAGCTGTGCTCGATCAGCGCCTGCCCAACGGCCCTCGAGTCAGTCGGGCCCTTGACGCACATCAGCAGGCACGACAGCGTGGTCGTGTTGCGCCGCCCCTTCTCCACTGAGTAGAGGATGAGCCCAGACGGCGACGCGGCGCCCTCCTCCGTGACGGCGAACAGGTACTGCGTGCCCTTGGGCGCTGCCGAAAACTTTGTGAGCGCGGCCGCGCGGAACTCGGGCAGCAGGTTGACCGCGCATTCGAGGCTCCGGATCAGCCGCTCGCCCTGCGCCGCGTCGATCGGCTCGACCTGGCAGCCGTCGGGCATCGTGAGCCGCTAGCCCTGTCGCTGTCGTGTGCGCTCACCCTCGCTTCGCCATCGATCACGCTTCGTGCGGTGGTGTGTGCCCGTTGGAAAAAGCGGGTTTCTCGATGAAAGAT
>Ga0209713_10000808_pt1 | contig 17997 bp, 12 predicted proteins | sample ArcOceMetagenome_3_FD_187444 | JGI IMG/M metagenome (GOLD analysis project Ga0209713, IMG submission 187444) | Marine eukaryotic phytoplankton communities from Arctic Ocean - Arctic Ocean- Svalbard ARC20M Metagenome (SPAdes) (version 2) | ecosystem: Environmental > Aquatic > Marine > Oceanic... | reverse complement strand
CTCAGAAGAGCTACCCCCTTAGAAGAGCTACCCCCTCAGAAGAGCTACCCCCTTAGAGGGCTGCTACCCCCATTAGAGGGCTGCGACCCCTGCGAGACAGACCCCTTAGAGGGGCACCCACACACAGTGGAGCTCACCCCCTCAGCCACGACCTACCCTCTCTCCCCCGGCAGGAGACCGCCTTTACGCTGCTCGAGCTACGTGACATGATGGCTGCTGCTCGCCTGCAGCCCGTCTCCGTCTTCTTCGCGTCGCTTCAGCAGGACTGTAGACGCACGTTAGATGCACTCTAGATGCACTTTGCGCGAGCTGCAGATGCTCTGCAGTTACTGCAGATGCACTGTATGCACATGCACGTACACATGCACATGTGCATGTGCATGCACATGGACGTGTGCATGTGCATGTGCATGCACACGTCCATGTGCATGTGCATGTGCATGTGCAGTTTCTTTATGTCGTCTGCGCAGGACCGCGACGCGCGCCACGCGTACCGCTCGGCGGGCGGCACAGACGCGGCGCAAGCGGACCTCGCGCTGTGGCACCAGCTGGAGGAGCGCAACCCTGAGCTCTTTGGGCGGATGCACCACGTGTACGCACGGTACGTGCCCTGAGTGGCGGGTGCTTACTGTTCCCGTCATTGTGGTATGAGGAACTTCGTCGTTGTCACTTGAAATTTAAGGTGTGCCAATTTATTTCATATTTGGTTACTTTGTTCACACCTCTTGGATGTTGGAAGTCGTACCTATACTTGTCGATGTCGATGTCCTAGGCCCTAGCTGGGCCTGTCCTAGCGTGGGGGCCTGGGCCTCTGAGAAGAACTCTGGCCCAAAGTGCTCTGTTGCATCTTGCAACTCTCGGCCGTGAGATCTGTGTTTGACACCCCCTAAAATCATTGAAATAAGGAGACGGTTGAGGACAGGAGGTCGAGAGCGAACTCTGCACCCTCACAAAGATCTAATAAGATCTGGTTTACCCAAACACCCCACCAAAAGATGTAATCCGTCTATCCTCCGTCCACCCTCTCGCACAGCACCAAAATGTCACGCGTCGAAGGAACATGCCGCGCGCCGCAGACCGTTCTCCCTTCGAGCCACAGTATTGTTTTCACACCATCGGGTCCTCGGCCCACGCTGGCAGGCTTGCAATCTCATCCAGTACAGACTCGGTAACGGGGAATCCCCATGCCTGGTAGAAAGGGCCGAGGTTTTTGCCAGCAACATGAGACGAGCGGCGCACCCACTCATCGATGCGTGCGGCGTTGGTGCCTGGGTCGGAGATACCGCGGTATTGCGTGAAGATCGTCGTGTAGAAGGACCAGCCGAAGGCTTCTTGGAGCTGCATGTAGGTCTCTAGCGCGACCCACACGTTCCAAGAACCGCTGTTTCCCATCACTTTATTTTCGTTCGCTCGGTAGGCGGCCAGCCTCGTCGCACGGTTCGATGCAGAGAGCGCGGGATGGGCAACCGCCGCCGATACACCGAGCGAGTCGTACATCTTGACGGACCAGAGGTTGCACGTGGTCTCGGTCGTACCTGGTAGAAACCATCCCCTGTACTGGTGGTTGTGGCCGAGCTCGTGGAATGGTCCCCACCCATTGCCGTTGTTTACATCTACGAGAAGAAACGAGTCTGCGCCCGAGCCATATCCCATGACTGGATAGCCTGAATGCATCCACCCGGCGCTTATCTGACGGTCGGCTACGAAGCGTTCCTCACGCGCGCGCGCGTGCGAAGTCCCCTCCAGGTCTGCTGCAGCGTCCATCAGAAGGTCCCACGTGTTCATCAGAGTGATGGGATCGGCAGCGGCGGAGGACTTCAGAAGAGACGACGGCACGGTGATGATGAGTTTAGATGAGATGAGCTCACCCCACGGAGCGTCCGAAGTAGCTAGCCGCTCCTGCCAATCGGCGAGTGAGTCCTTGCCATGAATATACAGCGGCGAAACATACGCGCCGCTGATTGTGACGTTGATGCTGCCTAGCGCCACTCCTGCAGGGACCGTCACGTACAGCAGCCCACCAAACGCCGACGCTGTTAAAACGAGCTCTCGGTCGAGGTCGGTGGTCTTCGTAATCTTTGGGAACCTTTTCATCGAGTTGAGTCGCATAAGGCTGTCAGAGTGGCAGCCGATACGCAGCTGGAGACCCGCGGAAGTCGCGCTGCTCGGCAAGCTCGCATTCACCAGTTCGCCAGCGTTAGCATAGAGGCCAGTGGAGCGCCACACAGCAGCGCCAGCGTTGGAGTACATATAGTCCGACTCCCGTCCGGCGTAGGTCCCATCAATACGCAGTGTCCGGGTTACAGGAGAAGCAGAGGACGGGGCTACCCCCGGGAAGTCGGTCGCGCTGCGATGGGCATCACTGGTTGGCAATAGATCGAGCACGAGGACCTCAATCGTCAACTTTAGCTTCCCCACAGGATCGGCCGCTGCGTTGAAAGGAGTATCAATCGACGGGCTGATGGTGAGATCGTTGATAAACGCCTGCAGCCGATCCCAATATTGCGTATACATTTGCAACGGTAGCGCTTGAGCAGCCCTCATGACAGCAGCGCTTGCCGCATCTCGCGCCGTTACGGCGAGGCTTTCCGCACCGGCGAGCGCGTCGAGAGCATAGGATGCGTGAAGAAAACGCGATGGTGGTTCCACTCCGACAGCATGAGTGCCAGGCGAGACGTACTCAGTGGAAATGAAAATGCCAAGGCCGGCTGCCCGGAGCATCTGGTTGCCGACGTTGTTCCCAATCGTCGCACTGTTGAAGTGATACCAAGCATGGCCGCCGAGGATGAGGTTGCCGCCACGTGCCACAAGGGCAGTGGCGGCCTCGACATCATCGGAGGTGATCGATCTGCCAGGGTTTTGAGCCCCGCGCAGGTCAGACAGTGATCATGGCTAGCTATTGGCTACGGGCTGTGCTGAATGGCTGTGTGGCATACCCGAATACGTCTCTGACATACACATCGACGCTTGTCAGGCTGGCGCTCGTGCCACTCACGTAAGAATGCGCGATGCCATGATTCGTGAGAAATGCGGCCAGGTCTGAGAGGCCAGCCCCTGCCTTCAGGCCCACCGTCATTGACGCGGATGCACTTCCGGTCGACTGCCGGCTCGCCATCCAACCAATCGCGTTGAGTATGAGCTGGCCGCTGCCGCCTGCGAGACTACCCTTCAGCTGCTCCTCATGACCCACCATGAGAGCACACCCCGCAGAAGACGGCGCTGCCTGGCAGCCTACCGCGGCCAGGATGTTGCGAGATGAGTCGGATAAGATCGGAAAGGCAGCGGGCCCATGGACGACCAGGCTCGATGATGCACCACCTCCATAGGCGAGGGAGGCCACGCCCGAAGTGAGACTCGTCCAATCGGGGCCCCATTCAAAAGGCAGAGGCGGTGTCGGTGACGAGGGCGATGGCGGCGGCGGCGAAGGGCTCGGCGGCGGCGGCGAGGGCAACGGGGGTGGTGGGCTAGGCGACGGCGAGGGCGAGCTTGGCGAGCTTGCCTTGCAGCAAGTCTTCTCGCATTTTTTGATGTGCTTAGGGTTCGTGCACCAATCGATTTTCTTGCACTTCGACTTACTCGCCGTGTCTGTAAGGCCGGTGCACTCCTTCGGCGGCGAGGGCGGCGGCGGCGAAGGGCTCGGCGGAGGTGGCGAGGGCGAGGGCGAGGGGGGGCGGCAGCAAGCCTTCTTGCAGTTCTTCTTCTGCTTCTTTTTCTCGCACAGTTTCGAGCACTTCGTCGGGTTTTGCTTCTTGCACGCTTTCTTTTCCTTCTTGCACCGCGTCTTGTCTTTGAGGTCATCGCAATTCTTCGGCCCCGCTTTGGGAACGGCAGCTTCGTTGGAGGCGCGCGAGAGCGACGTCGTCGTCGGGAAAACAACAGCCACTGGCGACGGCGGCGCGGGCGGCGGCGCGGGCAGCGTTGCGGCTGGCGACGGTATCGGAGACAGAGTCGGAGCACCAACAGCCTCCACGCTTGCCAGGAAGAGTATCGAAACGAGGATCGGGATCATTGTGTATAGACTGCCACGGGGCCGGGGTGGCACATCAGTGGTACTATACGGAGTGGAGGCCCAGCGAGAGTGGAGGAGGAGGCTCTGTGTGTAGTTTGCATAGCTCGACACAGTGTGGGGGGGCGGAGAAGCGCTAAACCTCACCCTCACCCTCACCCTCACCCTCACCCTCACCCTCACCCTCACCCTCACCCTCACCCTCACCCTCACCCTCACCATTTGAGCCCTGCCTGCTTGCAACCAAGCAGGCAGGGCGCAAATGGTGGCCGTGCTGGGGGGCAGAGCCAGCACGAGGTACCGAGGCCTGCGCCCGTGAGGGAGGAACAGGGAATCAACGTGGGCGGTGCATCGGAGCTCCATCGAGAGTGAGGGTCGGTCGGGAGACGGCAGTAGAAGGTGGCAAGCGGCGGCCGGCCACCGGTAGGCGAGCGGAGGCTGCAACGGGGTGAAAACAGATCTTCGGTTGCAGGTTGAGCTCGCGACCTCTCGCCGCTAGCTGGAGACGTACGTCGCCAAGACAACACTTCACATGCCAATCCTGCACACGGTCTACTTCCGCCTTCGCGACGACGACGGCGACGTGGAAGCTAGGATCCCGGAGTGCGTAGCTCTTTTCAATGAGCACAAGGGCATCACAGCCTCTGTCGTCAAGGGCACGTACCACGCAGTAGTCTGCGGGCTGGCAGCGCCTGCTGACGCAGTCTTCACGCACGTCGAGGTGCTAACCCTAACCCTAACCCCAACCCTAACCCTAACCCTAACCTAACCCTAACTAGGTGCTCGTCGCGGATTCACACGAGGCCCTACACGCGTACCTGCACGGCGACGCTCACCTGAATGTATGGATGCCCCTGATAAAGCCAAACCTCGAGGACATCGTCGTGTTTGATCACGATCTGCCGATGCCCTTCACGGGTGTCGCCGGCTCGCAGGCGCTCAGCCTGCTTCTCAAGCTGCCGCCACGGGTTGACTCGGAGCAGGAGGCGTCGGGGTCGTCCGCAGCAATGCAGCTGGTCGCCGGCGTCAGCAACGTCTACTTCGCTCCGCACGGTGGCGGCGGCCTCGACAAGGCTGCCCTCATTGGCAAGCTGGATTGGCCCGACAAGTCGCAAGGTGCGCACGTGCCCGAGAGCCACCCCACCTTTCATCCTCCCCTTCACCTCCCTTCCCAGAAATTCAGAATTCAGAGTTTATTCCACGATCAAGATAGCCCTACAAGCAACTTCTGGCGTCTACCCACCTTCCCCCCCCATCCTCCCCGCCTCGCTCCCTCTAGGCTTCACGCACTGCCTCACCGTCGTGGCCACCGGCGCGGCCGCCATCGAGCGGCTCCTCCGCTCGGCCGAGCTCAGGAACTGGCTCACCGGACTCACGCCGCAGGGCCACGCCGCCATGGTCTCCCCACTCGAGCCCCCCCACGAGGTCGCGTACCCCATCTATCGCGACCTCGCCTCGAAGCACGTGCTCGTCACGGGTGGCGCGCAGGGCATCGGCCTCGCGGTAAACTCCGCGCCTCCTGCACGCGTGCATCGCGTGGCAATACATGCATGTAGACATGCACATGCACATGCGCATGGACATGCGACATACGTGCGCATGACATGTCCATGCACATGCACATGTCATGCACATTGGATCTACGTGCACACTCTCTACGTTGCAGGTGAGCCGCGCTTTCTTCATGCAGGGCGCTGCAGTCACGGTGTTCGACCGCGACGAGGGTGCGCTCGCGAGGCTCAGGCTCGAGATGGCCTCCGCGCACACCTACTGCGTCGATGTCACCGACGAGAGTGCGTTCTGTGAGGCGCTCCGCGCCGTCCGCGAGACCCGTCCCGCGTGCGATGTGCTCATCGGCAACGCGGGCGCCGACCCGCGGTACGAGGGCCTCAATATGAGCCTGGCAGAGTGGGAGGGCCTCTTCCGTCTCAACGTCTCACACTACTTCCTCCTCTGCCGCGAGATGGTGCCGCACATGGTCGAGGCTGGCGGCGGCAGCATCATCCTCACCTCGTCGCACCTCGCGTGGGTCGCCAAGCCCAAGTGCATCGCATACAACTGCACCAAGGCGGCCAACATCGGGCTCGTTCGCTCGCTTGCCGAGGCCTTCGGCGACGGCCTGATCCGCGCCAACAGCGTCGCGCCTGGCTGGACGCTCACTGACCGCCAGAAGGCATCGGTCGGCAGTCCAGCCGACTTCGAGGACTGTCGCCTCAACTCACAGGCGCTGCCCCTCTCGCTTACACCGGAGCTCCTCGCGCAGAACTACCTCTACCTCGGATCGAGCGCCTCGGCCTGCCTCCAGCGCCAGACGCTCGTGTGCGACATGGGCCAAGCCAAGCTCTGAGAGATCGCGCGCCGCTCTGAGATGGCGGCGTTGAGGCTGTGGTGTGCACTCTGACTCTCGTTTCTAGTGTAAGACCTCACCAAACGATAAAGTTAAAACCCTAGTGGGTGTGGACTATTTAAGCGGTAGCGTCGGGCGCTTTTCCCCCTCGATCTTCAGGGCACTTTTAGGCTTAATTTTGACTCAGACTGTGTAGATTGTTAATTAATCAATCCTTGGAGAAAACGCAGAGTAGGTGTTTTGGTTCCCAAGGAAGGGTGCCAGGCGGTTCGTGTATTTTTGCGGTGTCTATGTAGAGTGGCTACAGGCCTGCCTGCTGAAATGGGTGCCTGGTACGTTTGCCATATCCTGTGCACTGCTCGTACCCAGCTCCGCAAAAATCGGGGGGCGCCGTCGGACATCCTTCCTTGGGAACCAAAACACCTTCTGGCTCCGCGCGCCGCCTCGGAGAGCACTCACGCGAGAGCACGAGCGCTTGCGCGACAGAAGCCTCCGTTCTGTTACCGTACAGCTGGGAGGGCGAAAGTGCGGGGCGCGCGCTAAACAGCATATATGAGAAAAACTATTAGGATGGACTCTCACCTTTTGAAGCCCCCTGGAGGCACCGCTAGGAACGCCTAGGGAGCGCCCAATATTTTTTCCCGTCATCCTCGCGGTCTGTACTGATTTCGGACCGGGTGCCCACTATCCCTTTTTTATTTGCAAGCTCTGTAGTCTGTTTGAGGAAAAACCAACGGCGCCTGAAGGGGACAGGCACACACCAATATTGTATCATAAGGCTCGAGGCAGGGATATTAAGTCTGAGAAAAAAAAGAAAACCCAAGGAGCTAGAGTGGCGACGAGCACGAGGTTCAAGCTGCATAGCTTGCAAACAATACTAGTGGTACTGGGAGGAAGGAGGGCGGCCGCGCGCTCCTGCGCTGCCCCTTCCCCTTACGAGCCAAACCAGTGGACCATGTGCTCGTTGGTGAACTTGGAGGTCGGGTCGAGCTCCTTACGCAGCATCTCGAGCGCTGGCCACGTGCCAGCCTTGTACTGCTTCGAAAGGTAGGCGCCATCGGAGATTGCCACGCCCTTGGCCCAGTGGAGCCGGTAGTTGAACTTACGGAGCCGCGCCTCCATGATCGCGAAGTACGCGGGCGCGTCCTTGGTAGGGTTAGGGTTGGGGTTGGAGTTAGGAAGGTGCGCCGCACCGTCCAACATTGTTGGCTCTGCACCTCATGGTAGGCCTGGAAGTCGATTGCAAAGAAGACGTCATCGCTCTCGCCCCGGAGGTTTTCGATGTTGAACTGCGAGAAGAGAAGAAATGTCGCAATGGGGGTATAGGGGTCTGATGGCGGCAGCAGCGGCGTGAATGGGCGGGGCGTGAATGGCGGGGGCGGGGCATAAAGCTAGGGAAGGGAAGGGAAGGGAGTTAAGCGGCGCCTGCGAGAGGGGTTTGTTGTCGCCCTTGATGACGCGGCACTCGACGTTGTAGTAGGGGATCCAGTACTGGTCAGCCACCGCAGCGACCTCGGCGAGCACCATTGGCGCCTGTTCGAATCCGCATCCAAGCGTGAGGGGTGTAATGGCAGGAGAGCTCGCGCTGGCCTGCGCTCGCCTGCTCGAGCCGGAACATGAGCTCCATGTCTCCATGTGGCATCTCGTTGTTGCGTGAGAGCAGCAGAAGGTGGTGCCACTTGCCGTGGTAGTCCTCAAGGCGGGCTGCGATGCGCTGCAGCGACGCTGACATGTGGTAGGCCTCCCACTGCGAACGGAGGGGCGGGATAGGGGTGAGGAGGCGGGAGATAATGGTGAGGAGGGGTGGTTGGAGGTGAGGATAGGGTGAGGACGGTGGCGGCGGCGGGAGGCGGCGGTGACGTGTGGTGGCTGTGGTGGTGGTGTGGACGCGGGAAGGCATGGCCAGACCTGACGCCAGAGGCTGTGCATCCAAGTGGGCGTGTTCTTGCGCAGCCAAAGCTTGGTCTTCATGAGGCCGGCGATGATGTTCTGCTCGCGGAGGGTCTCGTACGGCACGAAAGTCGGCACCGCGGAGCTGTAATTGCTGGAGTGGTGGTCGATGGAGGTGGCCGTCGTAGCCTCGCCGTTGGAATGGTAAATGATCTCTTTCTTGCCGGCCGCTATGCGCGCGAGGTGGTCGGTCTTCTCCGACTCGAGGAACTCGCGCGTGCATCGGCGTCGGCCACATGATGCGCTAGAGGTGGTCTCCTTGCGGTTGGCGCGCCAGACCGTGAACTGCGGGCATGATGTGGTTTCACGTGCGGCGGTAGGGTTAGCGTGGGGTTAGCGTGGGATATAGCGTGCATGTTGAAGGGTTAGAAAGGCACTAGGGAGATCAAGGGATGGGCGACATGCGCGCCTGCTTGTTGGTTGGGTAGAAGATGAAGCGTGTGTACTCGTTGTCACGGGAGATGTCAAAGATCTCGACCTGCGACGCGGCCAAGGCGGGATTGGCGACACTGGGCTTGGTTGGAAGAGGAAAGGAATGTATTAGTAGCTCGCAAACAGGGGGCGTGGGTGCACGCACGCGCCTGGAAGTCAGCGAGCGACATGACTGTGCAAGTTGCCCGGAGCTTGTATGAGGGGACCATCTTGAGAGTCATGCGCGTGACGATGCCTAGCATGCCTAGACTCGGGAAGACCCAGTCGAGCAACTTGTCGTCCTATCGGGTACCGTATAGGTGGGTGCGTCTTATCGGGTACCGTATGGGTGGTGGGCTCATGTTAGTACACTAAAGAGGTCACCTCGCCGATATCCTTAATCGAGCCGTCGGCAAGAACCATGCGGCAGCCACGTATCATCGATGCGGTGGACGCATGGTGGGCTGATCCGCCATGCGTCCCCGTCATGAGGGCCCCAGCCATCGTCTGGTGGTCGATCTGGCCAAAGTGGGATGGCGAGGGGCACAGATGTATATGGCAGAGGCGCCGGCGTGCGGAGCGCGCGGGGGCGGGGGCGCGGCGCGCACAGTGCCCCAGTTGGAGAGGGCGAAGCCTTTTTCTTCGAGAGCGATGAAGACGACGCCAGCAATGCAGCCCGCCTCGCACGTGACTGTCATGGAAGCCTCGTCGATCTCGATGACCTTGTCGAGGAGGCGCGTCGAGATGATGATGCCGCCGTCGGCCTCTTGCTGCGACAACGGGCTTGATGAGTGCAGCGCCCCCGCACAGCGCACCTTGTCGTGGCCCTTGATGAGCGCGACGACCTCGGCCTCGTTGTCGGGGAAGCGGAAGCGCGACGTCTCGTACATTGCGGTCTGCGCCCAGTTGTAGGTGTGCGTATCGTCTGCGAGGATGCGCTTCTGCTCCTCGACCGCTTTCTGGAGCCCTGCGAACGACAGATGTAGCGGCGTGAGCCCTCTTGTGGGCCTGCGTACATGCACATGCACATGCACATGTGCATGCACATGTGCAATGTGGCATGTCATGTGAATGTATGTATGTCATGTATGTCATGTGCATGTGATGTGGGATGCGCACCGGGCAACTGTGATAGCTGCTCGAGCTCGGCGGTCCGGGAGCCGGCAGAGGTCGAGCCTCCGGAGATCTCGCCGTGGCGCGATGTGAGCCCGGCACCACCCGACGGCCGGTTCTCTGCCGTCATCGCAGCGGATATCTTGAGCTGGTGGCTATAGGGCTTGTGGCTATAGATGAGCTCGGTGGCGGTGCTCATTCTGCACAACACAAGGGCGTGCAGGCTTAGTAGGCTAGCGGTAGGCCGCCGCGTGGCTGTGCGTACGAACTCACGTGCGAGGGGCACGGAGCGAGTGAGAGATGCTGAACAAAAGCTTTATTAGAAGAAGGTTACAGGCTACAGGATTCCTAGGATTCCTAGACCCGCAGAAACATAGCGCTGCAACACAACCTGTTCAGGAAGCTGTTGCTGCTTTACCGATAGAGAGTAGTCAGCGGATGCTGACGCATAGGACCGTCACTGAATTCGGACGCCCCCCCCTGCTCGTTCGTGCGCCACGGAGCGAGAAGAGAGGAGAGGAATTCTAGCACGTCGAGCAGCTAAGCTTTTTCAGCTCTGCGCGGAGAGCGGGCCCGCGGGACACGAAGTGAGACGCAGGGACCTCGTCGGCCTTGAGGAGCGGCAGGCCGGCGAGGCGGCGATCGAGGCAGCGCGTAGCGGCCGCAGAGAGATGGGCAAGCTCGGCGCGTACCAAGTCGCAGCGGGAGGGGCGACGGTGCGTCACCGTGGACAGGGCGGTCTTGACCGCGTTGGGGAGCTCGCCCTTGATATTCATGATGATGGCGCGGAACTTGAAGAACTTGTCTGAGGACACCGGCTTGGTGAAGAAGTCGGCGGGGTTATCGTCCGTCTTGATGAGGGGGACGACAAGCTCGTGGGCTTCCACCACGTCGCGGACGTAGAAGTGGCGACGCTGGATGTGCTTGGTGCGTTTGTGGAACTCCGGGTTGTAAGAGAGGTCGTGAGCGCCTTTATTGTCTGTGGAGACGGATGTGGGCTCCGACACGTAGTTGGGGTTGATGCCCATGAGCTTCTTGCGGTAGTAGACCGCGTCCTTGGCGCACTCAGACAGCGCCACGATCTCGGCTTCGCAGGAGGAGAGAGCAACGCAGTCCTGCTTGGGCGAGCCCCACGAGATGGCGGCGCCCTGCCACATGACTAGCCAGCCAGACGTGGAGAAGCGAGTCTCCCAGGAGGCGTCAGCGAAGCACTCGAGCGGGTGAGGTTTGGAGTCGAAGACGAGGCCGAGGTCCGCGTTAAAGTAGAGGTAGGCTGCCAAGCGGTCGAACTCGGCGAGGAGCTCGGGCGTCGGGCACGCCATGGCCCTGCAGAGGTGGCAGACTGGGTAGGCGATGTCGGGCCGGGTGGCGGTCACCAAGTAGAGGTAGGAGCCGCAACGCTGCTGAAAGGGGGTGACAAGCTCCGGGTACTGCACGCCGTGCTTCTCCTTGGCGAGGAGGGCGGACTCGATGAGGGCGTGGATCTGGTCCGAGTAGGGCAAGCAGTCGGCCTTGGTGCGCGTGGGAGGACCTTGGGGAAGGTAGCGGCCAAGCAGCTTCTTGACGTACTTCTCTTGGTGGATCTTGATGGACTTGTCGGGCAGGTTCTCGCACTCCATGCCGAGGAGGTCGACCATAGGGCCCTCGTCGACCACGTCCCAGTCGTTACGCAGCAGGGTAAGGAACTTGGCCAGGTACGAGTCGGGGTCGGCGGGCTCGCCGCTGTCGTCGATCTTGGACGAGTGCACAATCTGCAAGTTGTCGACGTAGACACCGACGGTGAAGGTCTCGAGGCCGTTGGGGTCGTCGTACACGAAGATGGTGTTGTCTGAGTCATCGAGCTGGCGGAGATTAGCCTTGGACTTGTCGAGCATCCAATCGAAGATGCCGCGCTGAAGGCGGCGGCCGGCTTGTGGAATGCCGTAGACGGGCTTCTTGACGCAGCACACGAGCGGGATGCCGCTCTCGTCGGTCTGAACGTACCCGGCGGGCATGTGACAGTAGACCATCTCGCCCTCGAGGAAGGAGCCCTGGAGGTAGGCGGAGACGAAGTCGACGCTGCGGACGCCGCACTGCATGCGGGCGGCGTGGCCGAAGAGGACGCGCGCCGAGCAGTGGCGGAGGGTCGAGGAGAACGTCTGGTCGAAGTCGATGCCTGACTGTAACGTGCAGCCTTGGACGCACAGGCGCACCTTGATCTCGCCGTTGCGCCTGACCTTGTACACCCAGACCATCTTGTGGATGCGGCGTCCCTTGGGAACGTCGCGGCGGCGCATCAGCTCCCAAGAGCCATTGCGACCGTGGTTGTCCAACTCGACCTCCTCACCGTCGCCCCACAGGGTATTGCCGGCGGCGGCGTCGAGAGCAACTGCCTCGGCGTGGGTAGACGGCGCGTCGGCGGAGTCGGCGCGCAGAGCCGCGTGGACGGAGGCCAACAGCGCGGTGTGGACCGCGGCGGGCAGATCGCCGTTGGAGTGGGAGAGGATGGAGAGGAGTTGGTGAGGGCTGAAGACCAACGACATCTCCTCGGTGTCGAGCACGCCGCTAGTCCCTGGGAGAGTGATTGAGTCACCGACGTTCACCCAGGGTCCTGCGGGGGAGAGGGAGTGGCCGCTGTCGCTCTCCTGGAAGGCAGCGAGGGCGGCGCTCGAGCCCGAGACAGTGGCCATCGCCGCGGTGAAGGGCGAGTAGGTGTCGTACGGTGAGTCGTCGTCCTCTTCGACCGTCTCGAGGCGTTCCGCCGCCTTGAGCCGCTCGCGCTCGAGCTTGGATGCCTCGCGGCGGTCGCACTTGGCCTGGGCGTCTGCGAGCTGGGACTCGTAGGAGGTGTTGGCGGCTCGGGTCGAACCCTGAGACGAGCGCTGCTCGCGGCCTTGGCGGGGAGGCTCGTAGCGGCCAAGGAGAGGGCTAGCCTCCGTCGTGGCGGCGCTGTCAAGGTTGGGGAAGTTGCGCGGGGGCGACTCACCGCCGAGGAAGCGAGGCGGGGCCTCGGTGCTGCCGGTGGAGGCGGGAGGCGAGGCGGCTGCGTCGAGGGCGCTGAGGTCGTCGATGGGCTCGTCCATCGGCACGAGGGCGGGCGGATCCTGACCGTTGGCTTCCGGCGCCGCGGTCTGTGGCGCCCAAGCCTCGACAGCTTGCTCGTTGATGGGGCGGGGGTCACCGGTCCTGGCGAACGAGAGGGCCATAGCGAGCCGGATGTTGAGCTGGGCAGGATAGGCCGAAGCGGCTGCGGAAGCCCACGACCCGTTCTCGAGGCGACCGCCGGCCATCTTGGGGTGGCTGGCGTGGTTGCACTTGTAGACGGACGTGTTGAGCTGGTCGAGGATGGGAGCGGCCTCATTGGTGTACCAGATGGTCGTGTACTTCTGGAACTCCGAGCCGAGGCGGCAGTAGGCGAAGGTGGCCATGGAGCTGTCCGGGATGGTGTCCTGCAGCTGCTTGAACGTCGAGGTGGCGAACAGCGAGCCGTGCTCCTTGGTGTCTTCTCCGAACTGCGGCATGCCGCGGATGCTGCGGTCGGCCGGGTTCTCGCCGATGATGGTGGTTTTCTTCGCCGAGTTGCGGGCGGCGACAGCGATGTGGACGGAGCGCTCAATTAGAGTGTTGGTGTTCCTGAGCTCTCGAAGGTGCTTCGGGTCGATTTCAGCCTCTGGGAGGCCGTCCGGGTAGGTCTTCGTGCGGACGGGCGGAGGGCCGGGTGGAATGGTGAGGAAGAACCTCGACGCGGAGAAGGTGGAGCAGGGCCATGCGATCATGATCGCGTCGAACGCGCCGCGGGAGGCCAGCGCCAGGATCTTGGCGTAGGTCTCGTCGTTGAGCAAGTCGTGGGTCCATCCGCCGCTGGAGTCGGGGTCGTTGTCGATGTTGATGACGGTCTTCCACCCGAACTGCTGCTTGAGCCGCTGCGACAGGCCCTCGGCGCGCGAATAGGGGCCGGAGAACAGGTTGAGCATGCATAGCGAGTCGCGATCCGAAGTCGATGCAATCGAGGGATTCTGCCCCCCCCGGCTCGCATGCTGCGGCTCGTCGGCGCCGCGAGCGCGCGACGTGGGGCGGAGCGGTTGCTTGGCCTGACCGCGCCACGGCAAGTGCTCCTCGTCGATCTGGACCGACGAGTTGTGGACGAGGTTGCCCTCGGTGAGCACGTCCCATTGTCCGGTCTTGCCGCCGAGGGAGCGCCCGAGGTATTTCCCGACCCAGCCGCGCGACGAGAGCTCGCTCTTCGTGCGGTGGGGAGGCGGCTTGAGCGCGACGGCCATGCAGCCGAAGGTCCCGAGGTCCATGATCGAGGGCTGGACGCGCGAGAGCCGTTGGTGCGCCGTTATCATCGTGTCGGCCGTCGACGTGCCGCACGACGAGCTCGTGGAGTTGTGGATGTTCACGGCGTGCTCGAGCAAGTGTGGCCACAACGACACCGGAGCGGCGGAGTGGCCGCGGATGCAGCACGCGAGGTTGGAGATGACGCCGATCGTGCGCTCGGCGATCGGGTTGAGGTCGTGATCGTCGGGCGGGCTCATGATCGAGTCGATGGCCATGTCCGCGCGGAAGGAGTCGAAGAGCTTGGACTCGAGCGCGCCCTCGTGGTCCGAGCGGATCACCGTGACCGCGGGCTTGGGCAGCGGCTTGCCGTCGTCGTCGCACCCAGAGTTGACGAGGGTGTTGAATCTACCGATGATCCGTGACACTGCCGCGATCTGCTCGCGGCTCTCCTTCGACTTGAGGTACTCGACGAACACGAAGCGCGAGTACTCGTCGATGGCGAACATGGCGTAGTGGTAGCCGTGCACGGAGCGCTTCATCATGCCCTTGAGGTCGATGTGGAGCGTCCCGGGTTGGTTACAAGGGGCCAGCGAGGAGGGCTCGGTCACCGTCTTCGATGCGCCGTGGGAGGCCTTGGTGGCGTTGCACGACGCGCAGAACTCGCAGGAGAAGTTATCGGCTCGAGCGAGGTTCGGCGGGGCATCGGAGGTGGTGTTGGCGGCGTTGCGGATGACCTTGACGGGGCGGTGCCAACGGCGGTGCATAAGCTCTCCCACTTGAGCCCCGGAGAGCCTGGCGATGTGCGCGATGGATTTGATGTCGCGGAACCCGAGCGCAGTGTGAGCCGTGTGCTGCTGCGAGGACTTGGGCTTGGCGAGGATGCCCTTGTTGTAGAGCTGCACCGCGCTCGCAAACTTGAGGGTGTTGCGCCCAGCCACTTTGTCGTAAGGGATCGTGTGGCCACCGCTGCACTTGGGGAGCAAGAGATGCTTCTCGTCGCAGAAGGTTGACTTGATCCGTTGCTCTTCCCACAGCTGATCGACGGAGAGGAGGGTGAAGTTGGAGAATTCTGGGACGCACCTCACGTTCGTGATCACGAGATGGATGAACTGACCATCGTCGGCGCGAGCGATGAGCGGGAGGCTGCCGATCAGCGTGGCTTGCGCCAGAACTCCGTTGGCCGCGCCGAAGACCTCGTCGCACGGTTTCGTGTTGACGAGCAGCTTGCAGTCGAAGGTGCAGTGCGCCGAGGCGCCCGAGTCGACGGTGCCGGCGGCGACGGGGAGCGTCGAGATCGCGCGCGAGATCTCACCTTTGGTGTTGGGGTCGCTGAAGTTGGCGACCGAGCACGCGTCGATGAGGAGAGCCGAGTTGTAGGAGTGCACGATGCCCCCCCCGGAGTCGATCTCGTGAGGGAGGTACGAGCCACGGAAGGGTAGCGACACGTCGAGCACGTTGGGGGCCGAGGTAGCGTCGGGGAACGCGGGCGCCGAGACCATGGCCACGGGCGTGGAACGGAAGGGCGAGCACTGTGACGCGGAGATGGCGAGCGACGCAAGGAGCAAGAACGCCCCCCCGAACTTGATCAACGTGTTGATGGAGTTCACCGACTTGTTGTAGAACGAGGACTTGCCTTGACCGAGGCCGAGTACCGCGCGATAGGCCGAAGGGAACACTGCGAGCGGCGTGGCGAGGCAGTAGGTCACGGCCCGAGCGACGTCGAAAGGGAAGTGCAGCGTGACGTACCAGAACCATGCCGGTTGATAGATCAGAATCGCTATGGCGAGCAAGAGGAAGTGCTTCAGGTAGCCGAAGGAGACCGCGAGCGGAGGCGGGCGCGCGTCAGAGGGACGAACGACAGCGAGGGCGTCATGGTATCGAGGGTCGATGGTGGCGGAGGGCACCAAGTCAGCCGACGGGTGGAACGCGCCGACGTTCGTGGCGTTGGCCGGGTTCATCACGAGCGCGCCGCCCAGGGCGATGGTGAGCACGAGGAAGGCCACGAACCAGAAGGTGTAGCGGTTGGCGTAGATGGTCGAGGCGACGGATGAGGGCACGGAGCGGAGCGACGTGGCGGAGGAGCGGAGGAAGCTCTCGAGGGCGGTGGTGGAGCCCACTGCAGGAGGAGGCTCGGCGTCGGACATGTCCGAGTCCGAGTTGAGTTGATCGGAGAGGATCGGAGTCATGGCGACGCCGTCGGTGATGACCACCTTGGCAGCGTGGTTGGACGCGGCGCGGCCCATCGACCCCCCCGTCTCCTCCCAGAGCATCGCGAGTTGGGTGGCGGTGTCGCTGTCGGTGCTCGACTGTTTGATAGTCACCGCCTTGCCCGCCTGAGTCTTGGCGACTTTGGCGACCGCGGCGGGTTTCTTGCCGTTGACCCACCCGGGCCCGCCGATCCAGCCCCACTTGCCATTCTCGTCCTTGGACCACATGTCCTTGAAGGTGCAGTGGCGATGGAGGTGGGAGAGGCCGCAGTGGCAAGGCTTGCCGCCGACCGGGAAGCTCTTGATGCTGCCGTTCTCGTTGCGAGGGAAGGGCGTGTACTGCTTGTCGCTGCCGCCGCCGCCGCCACCGCCGCCGCCGCCGCCGCCGCCGCCTTTTCCGGCGTTGGTTTTGTTGGGATCGGCGTTCGTGCGAGAGAAGCCAGATTGGGCGGCGATAGCATAAGCGGCAGCAGTGTCTCCGGATGCGATAAGCGTGTTGAACGCACGTTTGACCGAACTGGTTTCGCCAGTGCCCCTGCGCGGACCGACGGGGTCTGCGCAGCGGCCGACGTGGTCTGTTGCGGCCACGAACGTGCCACCTGCGTTGGTGACGTGAAGTCCGGTGTGGACAGCGGGGTTCAGCTGCTCTGCATCGAGCTGGTTGTAGATACTGCGCTGCTCGAGCATTTTGCGGATGATCCTCAAAGTCTCGGTGAGATCGCCGTTCTGGCCGCTCGTTTGCATGCGCAGGTCGAAGGTCTCGCGCCAGCCGGGCTGCGCGTAGAAAAGGATGTTGAGATACTGGCACATCTCGGCATCAGACTTGCGGCTCGCGCTCGGCAGGCGGCGATGGGAGGCTTGCAGCTCCTTGTACCACGTCTCGAAGGAGGTTGCATCGAGATTGGCCGTGACCGGCGACTCGGCGTACTTGGTAAAGCGTCGCAGGACTAGGGCCTTCGAGGCATCGTCGGCGAGAAGACCGAGCTTCCGAAGGTATGTGATCATGGCACGCCCCCCCATGCCGTGCTCGTTGCGCAAACGGTTGATGTAGTCGGCGTTTGCAAAGCAGGCGGCAATTGAGTTGCCGAAGGAAAGGTCTTCCGCAGAGATCACATAGGGATTGACGACGAAGGTGGAGTCTTGTGACGAAGGTATCTTCGTCAGGCCGGCGACAGTGGGCGAGTTGGTCGCGGCCATGGCCGCGTTGTGGTCAGCGAGGCGCTGCTCGGTTGGTGGACAAGGATCGTCCGCGGAGTACGACCGTGCGCCCGTGACCCCTCCAGTGAAGAACGGAACGGCTGTGGCGGAGTCGATGATGGTGCGATGCCCGCGGATGGCAACGCCGTGCTCAAGGAGCGGGAGGTACCGACCCGTGCGTTTGCAGTACGACGAGATCTCGGAGAGGAGGCCGTCGAAGTGCGCAGGGTTGTTGTCGGTTCGGATTGGAATTTGGTCGATGTCGGTGAAGACGATGTGGGAGGGCTCCTTGAAGTCCGCGTCAGCAGATGACATGTTGAGCGCGCGTGCGATGCGCGTGTTGTGGTAAGGCTAGTAGCAGATCTCGGTCAGTCCTCCACGTACGAACTCACGTGCGAGGGGCACGGAGCGAGTGAGAGATGCTGAACAAAAGCTTTATTAGAAGAAGGTTACAGGCTACAGGATTCCTAGGATTCCTAGACCCGCAGAAACATAGCGCTGCAACA
>Ga0209713_10000804_pt1 | contig 18020 bp, 13 predicted proteins | sample ArcOceMetagenome_3_FD_187444 | JGI IMG/M metagenome (GOLD analysis project Ga0209713, IMG submission 187444) | Marine eukaryotic phytoplankton communities from Arctic Ocean - Arctic Ocean- Svalbard ARC20M Metagenome (SPAdes) (version 2) | ecosystem: Environmental > Aquatic > Marine > Oceanic... | reverse complement strand
CGAGGAGCCGCGGAGTCCGGCCTTAGCTCGACACCTCGCCGGTAGATGTGGCGGCGCAGGCTATTCACGCACGCACGCCGCGCAGCGACACCGGCGGCGCTGCTGTTGCGAAGATCATGGCAGCATGCCGCGCTCGGCGGTGCCGTCTGTGGAGCGGCCGCCGCATGCAGCGCTGCCGCGCTCGCCCACTGCAGCAGCGCTGCCGCCTCAAGCAAGCCGCGCGAGATCGACGACGACTACGAGTTCGGAAGCCAGCTCGGCACGGGCACGTATGGTCGCGTCTACAAAGGCACTTGCAAAAAGACGGGTCGGCCGGTCGCGATCAAGGCGCTCAGCCGGCGCAAGGACACCGAGGAGGTGGTCCGCGCCGAGGTGGAGGCGCTGCGACGCGTCGCGCTGCACCGCTCGATCTGTGAGATCTACGACTTCTACGAGGCGCCGACGTGCTTCTACATTGTGATGGAGTTTGTCGACGGAGGCGAGCTGCTCGACCACATCATCGAGGTCGGCACGTACTCGGAGCCCAAGGCGGCGGCCATGTTCAAGGAGGTGGGCAGCGCGCTGGCGCTGCTGCACGCGCAGGGCATGTGCCACTCGGACATCAAGCCCGAGAACCTGCTGCTCACCAAGGACGGGCAGGTGCGGCTCGTCGACTTTGGGCTGGCGTGCGACGCGAAGCGCGACGACGACGTCTCGAAGAACCGGCGCGGCACGTGGCCGTACTGGGCGCCCGAGACGATCGAGCACGGCAGGATGGGGCTGCCGGCGGACATGTGGGCGCTCGGCGTGGTGCTCTTCATCACGCTGGGCGGCTACCACCCCTTCGACGCCGAGGGCGAGGCCGACCCCAAGAAGACGTCGCACGGCGTCAAGACGAAGCCGCCCGACTTCTCGGCGCCGTGCTGGGACAAGGTCTCGTGGCAGGCGAAGCACCTCGTCAAGGGGCTGCTCACCAAGGACCCGGCGGAGCGGCTCTCGATCGAGCAGCTGCTCCAGCACCCGTGGGTCGTCGCGAGCGGCCGCCCCGGCGTGCGTCGCACCATGACGACGTCGGCCGAGCTGACGGCCGGCCTGCGCGCCGCCGTCTTCGCGACCATCCTGCAGCAGCAGATGGCGGCGGGGCACGACCAGTGGGCCAAGTCGTCGCGCGAGCGCTCGCACCGGCTGCGGCAGAAGGGGACGGTGCGCGCCGAGATGCTCGACGCCGAGCTGCTGGGGCGCGCCTTCGCCGCCTTCGACGCCGACGCCAAGGGCTACATCACCGAGAAGGACCTCCGCCGCGTCCTCGACGGCTGGGGGCAGCAGGAGGCCGACGAGGCGCTGCGCTCGATCCTGCTCGGCGGCGCCGAGGGCGACCGCGAGGGCTCGCGCGTCACGTACGGCTCGTTCATCTCGCTGATGCGACTGCTCGACAAGCAGCACGTGCCGCCCGACGAGCTGATCGTGCGGGCGGGCGAGCACGTCCAGAGCTTCTACGCGCTTCTCTCGGGCGAAGTCGTCGTGCAGCGCGAGGGCGACGCGCCGCCCGGCGCCGACGGCACGCCGCGCGGCACGCCGCGCGGCACGCCGCCCGGCACGCCCGGCAAGCCGCAGACGCTCAACGTGCTGCGCGCCGGGCAGGACTGCTACTTTGGCGAGAGCGAACTGCTCGGCAAGACGGCGGCGGCGACGTCGGTGCGCTGCACGGCCAAGGACGGCTGCGAGCTGCTCAAGCTGTCGAAGGCCGACTTCTACGCGGGCTTCATGCGGCAGCGCGCGCCGGCCGACGGCGTGAGCCGCATCCAGCGCAAGGTCACCGGCGAGGACGAGCGGAGGCGGCGGCTGCTCGGCTTCATCCAGATGGTCTCGCCCAAGGAGCGGCACTGCCTCAAGCACGGCGCCGTCGTGCCCGGCTTCGAGGAGGGCAAGGCCGCCGACCGCTACTACATCCTCTCGCAGGGCACGCTGCGCGTCTCGCAGGGCGGCGTGCCGCTCGGCGACATCGAGCAGGGCAGCGGCTTCGGCGAGAGCGGGCTGCTGCTCGGCCGCAAGAAGCGCACCAAGACGATCCACTGCGACAGCGAGCGCGGCTGCGAGCTCGTCTCGATCGCGGCGCCCGTCTTCCTCCGCCTCGTCGACAAGTCGAGCCTGATCCGCGACATGATCACCGAGGACAAGGACCGCCGGCTGGCCGACACGGAGCGCTACCTCGCCGCGGCCGAGGCCGAGCAGCCCGCCAAAAAGCCCAGGAGGTGGCTCTTCGGGTGAGTTGAGATTTCAATAGAAGTTAGAACCTTGACAGAACAATATTTTCAGGTGAAAACAACTTTATTCAGAGCTATCCTACGTATACCTGGGCACTCCACCGGCGGCTGTCAAACAAAATAGTCCATAACCCAGATTCGCTCCCCTCAAAATCCCTCCCGAACAATATTTTGATGAAATTTGAGGCGTCGAGATGTTGGTTGCGGCTTTGAATGGTTGCTCCGGCTGGGCTGTCGACACCATCGCAGCTGCTCACGATCTGCGGCCGAAGAGGAACGCGTCGAACGCCAGCTGGTTCGCGTCGTTCAACACAACCTCGCTATTCGGTGCCGGTAGTGTCGATGGCACGATGCTAACGCTGTGGCCGCGCGACAAGAAGATGTCTCTCAAGGCCAATGACCTGCTCTCGCTGCACGAACCAGCCGACCCCGACGGATGGGTGCGCGTGGCGGTCGGGAGCAGACGACAGCCAGACGACGATGATGACCCACTGCCGGGCCCGGTGACAGGGAACGAGCGGCTGATGGTCATGTCGGCGGCGCTGAGTGTGCGGCTCTTCCTGTGGGCGCTGGCTCTCGGCGTGCTCGTCGTGGTGCTTCGGGGCGGTCTTCGCGGGCAGCACCGCGGCATCATGCGAGGCGTCTCGAAGCTGCTCCTGAAGAAGCCGCGGCCAAGAGGTGCGCCGTCTGAAGGCTTCGAGCGCATGGAGTACGCCCGCCGCTGAGCCGACGCGAGGTGTGCGTTCGTTTGTCATATATTCCCGATAGTGTTGTACAGAAGCAATATCAAATCTTCTGGTCTGCACCATACAACTCACCTAAAGTACACACACCACGAGTGCTATCGGAAAAGTAGCACCGGGCGCAAGATCCACAGCCTAGCTAAACAGCTCCAGGTGGGCCGCTGGCGCCCCCGAGAAGGGGAACACACGAGCGGCGCCCGGCTCTCTCTCTGTCCTCTTCCTCTGTATCTCTCAGCGTACGGCCGACTCGGCAGGCGTCCTCCCCGGTGGTGTCACTCAGATGACGGAGGAGCCACTGGCGACGGCGCCTCAGCTCGAGCCGTCAGACGGCTGCAGCGGGTGGCTAGACGAGAGCGAGAGGCGGAGCGCCTGCTGCAGCTCATACTCCTCCTGCGCAGTCGAAACATAGCAGCGGTCGTGAGTGACCGGACTCGCAAGTGTCGCGCTGGGCTACGAGGCGTAGCAGGGCCAGGCGTGGCGCTGATGGTCTCCACCCGGGTGTAGGAGGGTGAGAGGAGGGAGGGGGGGGAGCGGGGCGTGCCTGCTCGAGTGCCATCAGCAGGGCCTGGTCGTCGTAGTCGCGCCGCGTCGCCTCGTCCTCGAACTCCTCCTCGCCCTCCTCCTCACCCTCCTCCTCGCCCTCCTCCTCACCCTCTTCGTCGGCCTCGTCACCCCTACGCCGCTGCTGGCCGCTGCCGCCGCCGCCGCCACTGCCACCCTGCGCCATCGCCGGAGGCAGCCCAAACTGCAGCGGCGACATGTGCAATGGGTCGTCCCCGCCCCCACCGCGCCCCTGCGGCGCCGGCGCCGGCGCCTCGAGCTTGCAGACGGGGCACGTCCAGCCCGCGGACAGCGAGTAGATGGCGAAGCAGTCCTTGTGCAGCGCGTGGCCGCACCCGAAGTGACGCGGGCGCTGCCCCTCCGGTATCTTCATCGCTATCACGGCGCTCTGCGGGCCGAGGATGATGTCGTCGGTGCAGAAGGCGCACGTCTCGATGCTCAGGTCCGCCTCGTCGATACCGGCCGCCGCGGCCGCGCTCGGGCCGGCGTCCGACATGTCGCCGAGTACGTTATTGTACATTTCGAGGGAGTTGATGATGGGCGAGGCGTCCCCATGGTGGCTCACCACCTTTAGGACGGGGGACGAGGACCCAGAGCCCGCGGGGGCCGCCCTCGGAACGTCGACGCTGGGCGTCGCTCCGGTGCCCGTGGGCACGCTCGGCGTCGCGTCCGTTCGCCTGTCCCTGCACCCCGCCCCGTCTGTGCTGTTGGGCAGCACGTGCGCGCTGATGAGCGGCGCGGCCACGGGCATCGCTTCCGAGCGCGATGAGGGCTGCTCAAGGAGGCTCTCGGACGGCGTGTCTGCCGTCGTCTCGCAACCGCAGCACCTCATCAGGACGGACAACATTGGCTGAAGGCACATTGGGGTCGAAGCCGCTAAGTACTCCGTCGCTAAGTAGCCACGCAGGCGACAGGCTAGCGGCGCGGTTAGCCACGCAGGCGACAGGCTAGCGGCGCGGGCGGGCGGAGCTGAACCGCGCGCTCGTCCCGTTCGTCACAAACTCGATCCAAGAATTAGCATGTGGCTACGTGCGGTGTTGTGCCACGCCTTAACGCCGCTACACACGACGACCCGCCCGAATCACCAACAGTTACACTATCCACACGACGTCCCCGTACTCGCGTGGCCCTCATGCGCCGCCACGTCGCGATGCGCCAAGTACGAGAGCGCGACGTTCCACACGACTGCGACGCGCAGCGTGCCCACGCGTGAAGGAAAAGCGGGCTCGGTTGGGAAGTGGGAAGTGGGAGCGGCGCACGGTCTCCAGCTGCGACGCACTTCACGCGCATCGAGACCGGTACCATCGAGAAGATCACAAACTGCGCTGGGAGCCAGAATGTCATGCACGCAAGGACGCTATCGCGCCAGTTGTTCTGCAGCGACGCCAGTCCCATCGTAGCACTCTCGCCGCGCAGCAGGCTCGTGCCGACGTAGAAAGATGGGATGTACAGCATCGGCACGTGGACAAGGTTGTCGAGGAGCGTGCTTACGAGGCCCTCCTCGCGCGCGCTCGGCGTGCGTCTCAGCAGGCCATGCGCCGCTCGAGGGTACAGACTGTAGATGCCCGAGCAGACACCTCCCATGTAGAAGCCCGTGAAGGTCGAGAATGCAAACGAGCGACGCCAGTCGAACGACCTGTGCGCTTGATCAGGATCACAGCTCGCTTCGAGCGCCTGGCACACGGCGTCCGCACCACCACCGCTCGCAGTGGCGAAGCAGATGTCGCTGGTCAGTCGACGCAGCCGAGCCATGCCACTATAGGCGTCTCGAAAGTGAGTTGGAGAGAGGTTGCCGCTGACGGAGACAACGCGTAATGCTGAACACCGATGCAACACGCCGCCAGCCCGTGTCAACGGCGCCAATGCACTCGCCGAGCTGGCGGCTCACGTGGGAGGTGCACAATGTGCTCGCGCCCGAGCCCATGCATGCGCAGAGCACCGTAGCGCTGCGCAACGCCACGGACGACTACCGTCTGCTCGGGCACTTCGACGTGCTCGCCGATTGCCAGGCGGCCGCTGCGAGCCACCACCAGGTGGTGCATTCGTTCACGTGGTTCTTGCCGTCGCATCGGTCGAGCAAGCTGCGAGGCGCTTGCTTCGCCATCACCTCACGGCGATGGGAACCGAGCATCGCGGGCGACGTGGTCAGCGGGCGGCTGCTGTGCGGCGACACGTTCGTTGCGGCCTCCTCCACGTCGTGCACCAGGCAATCGCTCTCCATGCGTCCGAGGCAGTCACTCGGAGCGATCTGCTCGCTGGTTGCCGGCGGTGGCGCCGATGCAGCCTCCAGCCTGCGACAGGACCTCAACGCGCTGACAAGCGTCTACCGCAGCACCGCCTCCGCTGATCTGCTCGCCTTCCACGATGGGCAGCTGCGGCTTCGCCAGCAGCGCAAGCTTGCAACAGAGTTTGCCAACCTTCAATTTGTGGTGCTAGACGATGCGCTCTGGCGAGTGCCACTCGACTACGTGCTCCACGAGCGCTTCTACAAGCGGCGGTACACTGACGAGCTCGGGCCGCGTGACACGGCGCGATGGCTCGGCATACGCTTCTGGACACGGACGATCTTCACATTCGCTGCGGCACGAGGCTACTCCTGGGTGATGCGCATTGGCCGTGGCGCACGCATTCAATCGCCCGTTGCCGGCGACCTATTTGAGCGCGTCGCGCTATCCGGTGCATGGTACGCCTACCGTCTTGGTGGCGGCTGCGAACCGGTCCAGAGGGCCGATTTCTTCCGTCTCGTGCAGCGTTACCTCCTGCAGCATGGCGTGCGCCCGCTGTCGCATCTCGGCTGCACGCAGGATCGCTCGACCTTCCACTTCAGCCGCATCAGCTGCGGCTCGATGCTGCATGGCGCGCTGCAGGCCGACTTCTTCGTCGCAAACGTCTCCTTCTGGAACACGCCTGCTGTGCAGCACTTCCTGGAGCAGGCTGTCGACCGGAGCGGCGCGATCTGGCGCTTCAATTGGCACGAGGGCTTCTGGCACACGATGGTGGTGCGCATCTTTGCGCCGCCTGATAGGCTGCTGGGCCTGAGCTCCTGGACGCTCGAGACGGCCGCCGCGGAGCTGCCACGGCCTGCGGCTGACGAGCCCTTCACGAGCACTGCTTACATGGACGTGGGCACAGAGGATGAAGCGGGTCCGAAGAGGCTGCGCAAATTCCTTCATCAGGGCCGTCGTCACACGCAGTGGGTGGCCGGAGCAAACTGCTCCTCGTAAAACGCTCATTTCATTCGCTACTGAACACAACACAAAGACAGCCTCGCATCCACACGATCCACAAACCACACTCCGCGCTTCCGGATGTGTGCACCGGCAGACGTGAGAGAGCACCAGGCAAGGACCCTCCCATCGTCACCGGGCCAGAGATGGGCAAACGAGAGCTCGGCCGCTCGCCCAGCGTACAGTGACGCTGTTGTGGCGAGCCGCGTCATGTTCGATGCCCACCCATCCAGAGTCGCGGGTGCAGCCCGTGCACCATGCAGCCACTCGGCCTCTCGACTGCGCCCATGCGCTACGTATCCCACCGCCCCTCGCCCACCTACCCCACCGCCCCCGCATTGGCCTTATGCCTGCATCTTGCCAGGGATTGGCGGCGTTTTCTCGCGGCAGCACCGCACGACGAGGAGCGCCAGCCCGACGAGCACCGCAGCGCACACGCCAACCGCCACGCCGATGGCGGCGCCCGTGCTGAGACCGCCGCCGCCGTCATCAAGGGTTGGCTGCGACATCGGCGGCGGCGGTGACGAGCGGGGCGGCGTTGGCGGCGGCGAGGCGGCGCAGATGTCGCTGACCATCGTCGTCGTGAGCAGCGGATAGTAGGCGCCTGAGGCGTTGGCCATGGCGACCGCCGCCTCGCACCCGGCCGCAGTGGCGGTGGGCGGCGCGATGGCCTGCACGGTGGCACCGGCCCTGACGAAGAAGTACTTCGTGCTGCCGCCCTCGACGTGCGCCGAGTACGCAAAGCGCCCCTCGGCCGCCGTCTGCGTGATCTCGCACAGGTCGGACGAGCAGCAGACGCTCACCGCCACCCACGCCATGCTGGACGCGCCGCCACCGCTCTGCGGCACGCGCATGCAGCTCGTCGCAATCGAGCGCGACACGCGCATGTTGGCACACCACGCCTGCGTGGCGGCGAGCACCGCGTCGTGGCTCGACAGTCCGGCCGACGCGCGCTCGAAGACGCCGTCCGCCGGCAGCGGCACCGCCACCGCCACCGCCAACGACGCGTTGATCGGCTCGGCCTCCACGGTGGTGGCGGCGTCGTCGCTGCTGCATGCCGTCGCGAGTGCCGCCGAGCCGAGCAGAGGGAAGTAGCGGCCGCCTGCGGCGACGGTCGCCGCCTCGCACTCGGCGACGCTCGAGCTCGGCTCGTCGAGCATCGCCACCGCGACGCCCTCGCGCAGCAGGTAGCGGCGGCCGTCGGTGTGGGTGAGGTGGCTGAACGCGACGGAGCCGTCGCGCATCAGGCAGTAGTCCGACGTGCAGCACACCGACACGGGGAAGTACTCGGTGGCGATGCTGCTGCTGCCGTGCGGGCTGAGCGCGATGCACGCGGTCGACATTGACGGCTCGTCGCGCATGTTGGCGCACGCGCGCTGGGTGACTTTGACGAGGTCGCCGTTGGGGTCGGACAGGTAGGCCTGCTGGAAGACGTCGTCCGCCATGGGCATCGTGTCCGGATACGTCGTCGGCGTCGATCCTTGGCTCGGATCTGCGCCGCCGCTGCTGTGCGGGCACACCGTGCTGTCGAGCAGCGTCCGTATGGTGGGCTCGTAGTCGTTGGTGTCGGTTGTCATCGAGTATTGGCAGTAGTAGCACCACACGCCGCCCTCGCGCTTGTAGAATGTGACCGCGCGCTTGTAGCCCGATACCTCACCCCACACGTTGTCGTTGGCCATCGACATGACGCCGTCATAGCAGTAGTTTTGGTCTGCGTAAGCCTGGCTGGTGCGACCAAGGGCGACGACCATCAGCCGTGCCTGCTCGGAAGCAGACATCGCCATCTTGACGTTGCTGATGTGCTGCACCTTGCTGCGGCACGTGCCTCAGGTCAGGTCGCCAGTGTACACGGTGAGAACATCCGCGGCGCCCTGCAGGTTGGCATCTGTGAAAATGGGGTTGTCCGAGTTGCACGTGTCCGAGAGCGTCGACGTCGGCATTGAGAGAGCACGCTCATCTGGGCAGGAGGCCGCGCCGAAGCGCGAGAGCGCTGACAGGAGCAGCATCGGCGGTCGGAGCCGAAGGTGGTAGAGGCTTCCTGGAGTGGCGGCTGACTTTTCATCTTTCTTTGATGTACGGAGGGGTTATAATGCAACACGGGACCGAATCGAAACACAGGCGAATCATTGTGCGGAACTGAATGAAAAGTTGTTGCGTGAGTAAGGGGGTCAAACTACTCTACAGTCGACTTACAGCCCCGATGTAAATCAATCGCGTCGACGCCGCTGGTTGTGGTTGTGGTCGTAGTACATGCACTGTGTGTGTGTGTGTGTGTGTCACTCTTCAGTGAAGAGTGAAGAGTGAAGAGTGAAGAGTGAAGAGTGAAGAGTGATGAGTGACTTTAGATTACCTTAGATCTGAGCCAGATGGGGGAGGGGTAGAAACAACGTCTTCACTCGTCACTCTTCACTCTTCACTCTTCACTCTTCAGTGAAGAGTGACACACACACACAGCGGTCGTACCTACCCCTTGGGAGGCAGGCGGGCAAGGCTGCTTCCAGCGCCGAAACGCGTCGTTGAGCGAGCCGAGCTTGCTTGGGTGGTAGCCCGGGCGATGTAGGCTCAGCCCGACCGGCGCGGCTGACGCGTCGACGATGTGGTCGGGCATGAGCGGCGTTGCGGTGCTCCGCGGTGGGGAGCAGCCAGCTAGGCAGGTAGGACAAATCGGCCAAATCTCAACGACGCGCTGGACTGCTACCCTACAGACACGCTCCTCGATCCCCTCAACACCCAGATATCTCTCGGCTTTCGCGTCGTTGAGTTGCTGGTCGGTTGCGGCGGTGGCAAAGTAGCGCGCATCGTTGCATGAAGTCTCGTCCTAGTGCGGTTGGTAGTTGATGTACAGCAGCTGATCGGCCGCCGCGCTGAAGACGCGCGCCTCGGTGGCGGCGTCGTCGTCGCCGGCACCATCCTCACGTTGGGGCAGACCGCCACCTGCCTCCCTCCGACCATCGAAAAGGCCTGCCGCATCGGATTGAAGCTGATCACGCCGCCGTTGGCAAACGGGTCCCCGCCGTGGCAGGGGCACCAGGCGACCGGCGCGTGCGGCAGAGGCACCGACTCGTCCGACGAGTCGGCGGCGTCGCGCTCCATGACCTGCTCGTCGGGGGCGTCGCCTGGCTCCTCGGGGTCGGAGTCGGTGTACGCGGACGGCTCGGCAGTCGCGTCCTCGCCTGCTGTCGGCATCGCCAGCGACTCGCCGCCCTTCATTTGCTGCGGTTGGGCGAGGCTCTTGGTCGGGAGACGCTCTCCTTGCATGCCGATGCTCCATGACGAGGTGGTCGGGAGACGCTCTCCTCGACCAACATGCTGGTGCTCCATGACGCTGTGATCGAGGAAGAACATCACAGCAGCAGATCCCAAGAAGAGCAGCAGCACCTGCGCGTTTGTGAAGCCAGCAGCTGGCAACCGATCGAGCGCCTCGGGAAGCACGACGAGGACACTGATCCCAATCAATAGACCACTGACGAAGGCACTGGCAAACGGATGCGGCGGCCCGCGGGCCGTCTGGCGGCGCACGAGCAGCAGCCCAGTCACGAGCGAGACCAGCCCGACCCACACCGCCGCAATACAGAGGGCTCTCGTCTCGACCATGGCGTGACGGTGCCGCTCTTACGCAGCCCAGCAGCTCACGCGCCGGCTGTTCTCGGGTTACTCTCGCGTTGCACGTCTCCGCAGTTTCGCCCAACCTCGGAGAAGATCTCTGGGCTTCGCTGCAGGCTGCTGCCTACAAAGTAAAACCACCGCACGGTACACCGCGGTGGGGTAACTATCTAAAGGGCCTTCTTGTGCTGAACACGCGGAATCTTTCAGAAAAGTTTAGTAGCAACCTTCCTGCGCCGCTCACACGTCGCCATCTTCCGTCGGAGCGTCGCGAGGTGCGTCGGCGTGGGTGGCGTCTCACGCAGCTCGTTGGCGTTGGCGAGCGACGTGCCGCGCGGCGGGCGGCCGAGGCAGGTGTAGTCGGGGCCGACACGCTTGGTACAGGTCACATTGTAGCCGTAGTTGCCACCGCCAGCCGCGTCGATGCCGCCGCCCCCGTTGCCGCCGCCGCCCGCGCCACTGCTGCCGATGCGCGACAGCAGATGCACGAGGAAGGACGGTCGGCAGCACTGCCCGTACAGCCACGTCGGCGCGACTTCGGCGGCGACGACGCCCACTGGCGGCACCGCGCGAGCGAGCGCGCGCGATGCGCCCTGCAGGACGCGGCACTCGAAGCCCTGCACGTCGAGCTTGACGAGGCGGACGCCGCCCATGCCGCGCGGGAAGATGGTGTCGAGCGGCAGCACCGCCACCTCGCCCTTGGCGCCCGCCGCCATCGTCCGGTTCAGGCAGGAGGCGCCGGCGCGCCGCCCGACGCAGTCGTCCGAGAGCGCCTGGCCCACGACGGTGTTGCCGAGGTTGCCGCGCTGCGTGAAGAGCGGCAGGCGGCGCGGCGCGTCACCGACGCCAATCGGGAAGACGACGACGCGCTCGGCGATGGCAGGGTCGCGCTGCGCGGCGAGCTGCAGCGTGTGCGTCAGGTAGAAGAGGTTCGAGGGCGACGGCTCGAACGCGACGATGCGCGCCTTCGTGCGCAGCAGCAGCTCGAGCGTGCACGCGCCGATGTTGGCGCCCACCTCGACGAGCACGCCCTCGGGGCCCTCGCCCGCGCCCAGGTGGCGTCGGCCGCCGAAGCGCGCGCCGTCGAGCTCGTGCCAAAGCCGCACGAACTTGCCGCAGTCGTACCAGCGGCCCTTGCGGCGGATGGCGTTGGAGATCAGGTCGTCGCGCGCGAGGCACATCGGGTGCACCTGCGCCGCGGAGCGGCGGCCCAAGCTCAGCTCGCCGTCGTCAGCGCACACCTCGCCGCGCGTCGCGGGGAACGGAGGGTCGGAGGGCCGCCACGAGCGCCAGCCGTCGCCGGAGGCTAGCGCGTTGAGGAGCTGGCTGATGCTGGCGTTGAACATATTATCGAGCAACCAGTTGTTGGCGAGCTGCGCTGTGCTTCAAGACGTACTGCACATCCGGTGATTGAGTGCAGAAATTTACAAGTTTTGCTGGCTGCTCCTGCTCGCGTCGATGGCGGAGCCGTCGCTTCTGTGCGTCAGCTGCGGTCTCGCGCCGCCCCCGCACCGGCGCACGTGGAGCCGCTGCACGATCTGCGTCGAGCGCAACCTGCCGGCGACCTACTACTGCGGCGAGGAGTGCATGAACGCGCACTGGCCCAAGCACAAGGAGTACCACAAGGTGCAGAAGAAGCTGGCGACGAGCTTTCGCGAGGGCACCTTGATTGAGGGAGAGCGCTTGGCCGCTGCAGTCGAGGCGCGTCGTGCTCAGAGGACGGGCGATGAATACGACGAGATGATGGCAGCTGCTGCAGCACTCTCGCTCGAGGATGACCATCACGCTGAGGCCAAGATCTACCGCAAGATGATCAAGAAGTGGCCTGCCAAGCCCGGTCCGTACTTTGAACTTGGCGTGACGCTGCAGCGATCAAATCGCTACGCAGAGGCGGGCGCAATGCACCTGAAGGCCATGGAGCTCGCCATGGAGCTGGTCAACGCAGTTGTTGCAACGCCGTGTGGATCGAGAGCAATTGAGGCGGCGAGTGCACGTGTCAACGAGTTCTGGGCACGCGCAGCGGCAGCAGCCTTTGACGTGCTCAAAATGCCTTCCTGCACCCAGGCTCCCAAGCCCGAGTGGTGGAACGACGAGGGACTCAAGGCGCTCTCGGCGCGGGTCGTGGCAGCGCACCCGGGTGACGTAGGTGCGTGCGCGATGCGGGGTCTCGTGCTGAGCGGCGACCAGTACTACGCCTTTTCTTGGAACGTGGGGACGCGCACCTCTGCGGAAATCAAGGAGGCGGCCACATGGTACCGGCGCGCCGCGAGCCTGAGTAAAATCACTGCGGATAGGAAGCGTTTCGAGCGGGACGCAAGCTCATGCGACGAGTTTGCAGACCCCTTGCTCGCCGAGGAGCAGACTAAGGCGGCGAAGGCCCTCGCTGCGGCCGAGGCCGAGGCGGCGAAGGCTCACGATGCAGCTGAGGCCAAGGCCCTCGCAGCGGCCGAGGAGCTGCTCGCCGAGGAGGAGAAGGAGAAGACGCATGCGGCGGCCAGCACCAAGGCAAAGGCGAAGGGCAAGAAGGCGAAGGGCAAGGGGAATCGGTGAGAGAGCGTGCGCGGGTGGGAGGGGGGTGGTTCCGGTTCGACCGCGACCTCGCGAAACTGTGAATCAGCTTTCGGGGAACGAGTGTTGTTTGTGCGGATAAAGTAATGAGCGAGAATACTCTAGTCCATCGGCACCAATTCACATGCCAGCTGACCCTAAAACAAGTCCGCGGCCGTGCGGAACACGTTCAGCACCAGCAGCTCGAAGGCCTCGCCCCGGTCCTTGGCCGCCTCCTTCAGCGCGTCCTCCCCCTCGTCGCCCTCCTCCACGCCGTTGAACCGCGCGTCGAGCGCCATCAGCGACCTGCACGCGGCGACGCCGGGCGCGAGCGCCTCGGCGCCCTCCGATCCGAGCTTGTTCAGTCGCACGTCGAGCTTGAGGAGCGAGGCACTGGCGCCGAGTCCGGCAGCCAGCTCGGCGGCGCCCTCCGCGCCGATGCTGTTGCGGGAGAGGTCGAGGCTCGTCAGGGAGGTGCTTGCCAGGCCGGGCACCAGCGCCCTGATCCCCTCGGGTCCGAGGCGGTTCTCGGACAGGTTGAGGCTCCGGATCGTGCTGACGGAGAGCGCGGCGGCGAGCGCATCGACACCCTCGGGCGATCGAACGAACCGACCGTCGCGGCCGTAGCCGCCGATGAAGTTGCCGGACGCGTTCAACGTGGTGAGCGACCGGTTGACCATGAGACCCTTGGCGATCTCCGTGGCGTCCATGTGGGTGAGATAACTGACGCTCAGGTCGATCGACGTGAGGGAGCGGTTTGCGTAGAGCACGCGCTTCAACGCCGTGCCTCGCTCGTGGTCGTCTTGCGCGGGGCGGTGCGGTCGACGCCACCGAGTGAGATCGAGCTCGTGGGGCTCGTCGATCTCCGGGCGCATCGCACCAAAGGAGAGCCGCCGCGCGATCTGCGTGACGAGAGGCACGAGGGCAGCCGGCTGCTGGGCAGCGAGGAGGCGCAGGTCGAAGAGCCACTGGCGAGCCACGGCCCTGCGGGCCTTGCGCAGCTCCTCGCCCTCCTCGGTGTCGGCGCTAGCCAGCTGCGACAGCGTGCGGCAGCAGCAGATTAGCCTGCCGACGGCCGCCGGCTCGTCGCGGATGAGCAAGCGCACCACGGTGAGCAGCAGGTCGGCCTCGAGGCGATCGAGGCAGGCGCTGGCCGTGGCGTCGGTCACGCCGAGGAGTAGAGGCAGGGAGAAGGCCTGGCCCATTGTCCGACCGAACCCGGGTGCGGAGCTCTAGACTTGCGCTGCGGCCCCAAACTTTGGTCCTTGTAAACTACGCTCAGAGACAAACAGCGCGTTACGAGCGAGCCGAGAGGTGCTACAGCGCCTGGCTGGGCCTCCCGATGCTGATTTTGTAGTGCGGCTATTGCAAGGCCGGCGCCGTCTTCGAGTTGGTCGGCGGGGTCGCCCCTGGGTGCGCGTCGAGTCGCCGGGCGGGCCGCTGAGAGGGCTCGATCTCCGATGAGGAGTTGTGGCACGACTTGGTGGCCCACGGCGTTGCCCCAGCCCAGCCGGCCTCGAAACCGCCCTTGATCGTGCCAGGAGTCGCTCGTGGGGCCGAGCACGGCGCTCGGCAGTGCACGGGGGCGATCCTGTACGAGGAGATCGCCCTCGCCGCCAACGAGCGCCCAAATTGGCGATCTGGCCGGCATGGCCTCCTGTCTGCCGACCCGCGTGCTCTGCCGGGGTTTCTCGCCCACCCGCGTCGAATGAGCACGCCCGGCGGGCGCATGGACTCGATCCACGTGGGCGGCTCGTTACGTGCGGTGCTTTGCCCCTGCAGCCGGGCGACGCGGCGGCCGAGCGGCGTGACGAGCGCCGCGTTGCGCTGGCCGAGCGGTGCGGGCGGGTCTGGGCGCCTCAGAACCGGTGGCCTTGGGCACGCTAGGAGGGTCGCGTGGACGGGCTTGCGGGCTGCAGGAGGTGCGATTCGCAGCTCGCTCGTGCAAGCTGAGGCAGGCATGGGTCGCTTGTTGGCACGTGAGCGCACCGGTGCAGCAGGCGTGCAGCAGCAGCAGCGGCAGCAGGAGCTGCAGCACGACGGCCCGATGCTTGTCGAGCAGCTCGAGCATGGAGACGACGAGGATGGAGAGCCGCAGCAGCGCGCGCGTGAGGAGTCGGGCAGCCGCAGCAGCAGGATGGACGGCGAGGACGAGCGTGGCACGCGCGCAGGAATGCGAGGAGATCGTGGGTTGGCGCAGCGCAAACTATGCATGCATACAGCGGGTTTTTCGAGGGGTGACAGCAGCGCAGGCTTGGATTCGAACTCATCATCGCCGACCTCGACGCCGCCACCTCCCTCGACAGCCCGCCCCCGTCTCTCCGTCGCGCCTTCTGCCACCTCTGCCATCCCTTCGCCGCCGCCCCCGACGCCGCCGCCCAGCCCGCCCATCCCTCCACGCCGCCCACCCCCAACGCTCACGAGCGCCGCGCCCCCCACCCTCCCACATCGTCCTTATCCGTGCGGCCTCCTCGCCGCGCCCCCCCGCACCCACCTCCTCCGTCCGCCCCGCCCTCGCCTCCGCCGAGCTCGGAGGCCGACCCCCTCGCCGCCATCGGCGTGGTGAGCGTGGGCCGCCTGATGGGCAACGCGCCGTGCGGGCCAGGCGAGGTGCTCGTCAACCGCTCGTCTCCACTGGGCAACCCGTTCAAGATGGGCGTCGACGGCAAGGACGAGCGCTTCCGAGACGCCGTCTGCGACGCGTTCGACGAGCTGCTCAACGGCCCGATGGACGCCGACGCCGGCGCAATCGCGCGCGAGTTCGGCGTGCCGATCGACGGCCGCTTCGGGCGGCCCGAGATGGGCGCGCCGCGCGCAGCAGAGCTACGGGCGCTCGCGAGCCGCGTGCGCGGCGGCGAGTCGCTCAGGCTAATGTGCCACTGCCACCCACGCCGCTGCCACGCGCACTCGATCGGAGCGCGGCTGACGGCGCTTGCCGCTTCGGACGAGCCGCTGCAGCCGCCGCACGCGGCCTCCTTCCCCGCCCACCGCGCCGTCGCCCCCGCCGACGCGGCCTCCATCGCCACGCCCTCCAACGGCCACCACAACCTCCCCCTCTCCGACTGGGAGGGACCCCTCGACGGCGGCATTCTCGACCCCTCCGCCATGCCGGCGACCCCCCTGGACCCCCCGACTCAGTTCAACCTCGCCCGTGCCCAGCTCAACCCCGCGCACCACCCCGCCGCGCTCCCCCCCTCCCACGCGCCCGACGCGACCATCGACGACGCCCCCGCTTCCGACGCGGCCACCTCCACCTTCGCCGTCGCCGCCGCCGCCATCGCCACCGCCGCCGTCCCCACCGACGCCGCCTCCGCCGCCGCCTCCGCCGCCGCCGCCTACGCTTCCGCCCTCGCCGCCTCCCTCCCGACCATGCACTGTCTCCTCCACCCCCCCACCGGCGACGGCAACGTCTACAGCTGCACGATCTCCCCGTGCTCACACTACCCCGCCGCTTTCGCCACCCGAGGCAAACTTGCGAATCACGTACGCGACTGCCACCGCCCCTTCGATTGCATCCCCGCTCAGAGCATCTCCATCGCCGGGCTCGGCCAATGCCCCCACTGCTCCGCCGTATACGCCACCCCCGGCCACGCCGCGAGGCACGGCGCCACCTGCCCCAGTCGCCCCAACCGCGCCCCCACCACCTCCGCCGCCGGCGCCTCCAGTCCTTTTCCAAACGACGCCACCGTCTCCGACGCCTCCGCCACCGCCGGCACCACCTCCACCGCCCGCGTCACCACCGGCGCCGCCACCCCCTCCGACCCCGCCAAAGCCACCGACTACTTCACCTCCAACCGCGCCTTCTTCGACTCCCTCCTGCTCGACTCACTCGAGCTCCACCGCGTGCACTCGCTCGCGCTGCATATCTTCCCGCGCGACGCCGTCCCCGCCATCGACGCCCCCTTTCGCTGCTTCCTTCGCGCCGCCGTCCTCAATCTCGACGACGACGCCGCCACCGCGGCCATCTACGCCCTCCCGCGCCTCCTCCTCGCTCCCCCACCCTCCCACCTTCCGCGCCGGGCCCTCGCCCAACTCCTCCGCACCCGAACCGCCACCCTCGCCGGCGGAGGCGCCGCCTCTCTTTGGGACGGCTTCGACTGGGCCGCCGCAACCCGCGTCACCGTCGACTTCCCCCTCACGTCGCCCGAGCTCTCTGCGGCGCGCATGCTCTCCGCATACACCCACCGCTCCCCCTCCTCGGTCTTCCGCTCTATGACCGACCCGCCGTACCTCCCCCCCACCCCCGGCTCCGAGGCGATCCTCCTCCGCCTCTTTCCTCAGGATCGCAATCCCGATCTGGAACCAGACGGCCTGCCCGCCGAGGCTCTCGCCATGCTCCCATCCTCACCCGGCCTCGGCTCGGCCTGGGTGCACGACGACACCGAGCGCGCTCGAATCGTCGACTCCTGGCGCCGCCACCTTCGCCGCAATCCCCCCGGCGCGCCCGACGGCACCGGCCTCAGCGGCACCCTCCTCACCGTATGCACCGACGCCTTCATGTACCTGGCACTGTGGCTCCACTCGCTGCTGCGATCCAGAATCACCCCACGCCACCGCACCCTCCTCGCCACCCAGACTCTGGGCGGCAAGGTGAAGCCGGACAAGCAGACCGGCGAGCTGCCGACCTGCGCCAAGGACACCACCGCCGCCCGCCCGCTCGCTCGATGCCCCATCACCCGCCGTCTGATCGCCGGCTTCCTCGCCCGCCTCCTCACCCGCCACCGCCGCCAGCTCTACCAGCAACTCTTTCAGTACGGCCTCATCCCGGCCGGCCTGGAGGCCGCCGTCCGACGCCACCAGCTCCACCGCGACCTCCGCCCCGCCCCCCTCGCCAGCGCCAGTCTCGACCTGGCCAACGCGCACACGACGGTCGCCCGCATCGCCACGTACAACGTCCTCTCCGCCCAGGCTCGGCGCACGGGCCACACCATCGACCTCCTCGAGTGCATGTACTTCCTATCCGTGTACTCGGCACCCTCGCCAACGCTCATCCAGGTCATCGGCGACTACCACCGCTACTACCAGACCGACGCGCTCCAGCAGGGCGAGGCCGGCGCTAGCCACGCCTTCGGTCACGTGCTCGCGCGCCTCATGGC
>Ga0209713_10000803_pt1 | contig 18027 bp, 4 predicted proteins | sample ArcOceMetagenome_3_FD_187444 | JGI IMG/M metagenome (GOLD analysis project Ga0209713, IMG submission 187444) | Marine eukaryotic phytoplankton communities from Arctic Ocean - Arctic Ocean- Svalbard ARC20M Metagenome (SPAdes) (version 2) | ecosystem: Environmental > Aquatic > Marine > Oceanic... | reverse complement strand
GAGTTGCCCACATGGCGCGAAGACCAAGCAAGAGGCTGCCAAGAGCAAGAATTCGTTCACGCAGGCGACGCTTGTCTTCGGCAGCTTGCAGCTGGCCAGGCGTGACGATTTTGGTATGCAGTTGCTTGTGTTTTGGGCCTTTGGTAGGCCAGGGTATTGGGCTTATAATAGGAAAGACTGGGTCTTGAGATATTGGCACACTAGGGTAACTGAACCAAAAATGCCAAGTAAAACGAAAACGCGCCGTCGTGGTGGTCCTACGCTGCGAAACGGCAGTGCGCGCAGAAGCTACTATCGAGTAGTCACTCAGGCTCAAGCCCAGCCTGGTTAGGGCTAACCAGGCCCTCCTCTCTCGGCACATGGAGACTCTCAAGCGTGCTGGCGCCGGCACGGACGCCAATGCGCGACGCACGCTGCTGGTGAACAGCAGTCGGGCCATGTACCGTGAGGCGATATCGCAGCAGACGCCAACTTTCGATGGCACGCCCAACCCTGGCCTCGCCGACCTCCTGGAGGGTGGCACCGCCCGCCACCCCAGCCGACGTGTGGAGGCGCTGCGCGCCACGATCGAGGAGATGACGCCCAAGGAGCTGCTGGAGCTGCGCATGCAGACGTCGCTGCTTGCGTGCAAGCACGAGAACAAGGCTGCTCCCACGCGGCGGCTGAAGCTCGCTCTTGGGCAGCTCGAGCGCGTGGCCGCCGCCCTCGTGCAGCTCGAGGCGGCATCTGCGTACCGTTCACGCCTCACCGCCACTGCCGAGGCCTCCGAAGGCATGCTCCAACTGCTCAAGATGCTGCCGCAATTCGGCGTCGATGTCGACCTTTCCAAGGCTGGCGGTGGCGGCTTCGGCACGCACGCTCCTGCGGCTCCGCAAGCAGCGACCGGCCTCGCCGCGTCCGCGTCCGCCTCCGCGTTGATCTCTCCGCAGAAGCTTGACGCCGCCGCCGCTGCCGTCCTCTCCGCTCGCAACGCATCTTCCTTCTACTCGATTGGCTCAAAGCTCAATTCACTACCATCGGACCCATCGCTCCTGCACTCGACCGCAGCCGCAGCCGCAGCCGCAGCCGCAGCCGCAGCCCCCACGTTGTCGCCTTCGCCTTCGCACCCACCGACCAGCTCGATCATGTGCTTCGATGCAGACCCGGCCGCCACAGCGTGCAGTGCGCCGATCTGGGAGGGGCACGTGCCGGTGGCGCGCACGCTGCCACCCGGCTCGTGGCCACCCGGCACGCCGCCGCCGCCCACGCCGCCGCTGAGCGCGCAGGGCTTCGCGACTCCGCGGATGGGCGTCAGCCCGTGGGGCGAGTGCAACGCCATGCAGAGCCGCGGCCTGGTTAGCTGCCGCAGCCCTTGCGTCGCCGCCGCTACCGCCGCCGCCCGAGGCAGCAGCCCCGTGGCACGGCGCGTGACGCCCATCCGTGGCGCCACCACGCCCAACGGCCGCACCAGGCTGTCGCTGCCCGCGGCGTGCGCCGGTGCGCCCTCGCCGGTGCGCGGCGGCGGCGGCGGCAACGCGGCGGCCGAAGCGATGCGGGAAGAGGAGTTCGGGTACAGCTCGTGTGGGTCGTCGCCTCTCAGGCTGCGGGACGCGTCCGTCAAGCCGAAGCGGGGCGGGGGCGGAGGCGGAGGCGGAGGCGGAGGTGGAGGCGGCGCGGGTGTGGGCGTGGGCGGTGCGCCGGGCGGGCTGGGCGGCAGTGGCAAGCAGGGCGGCTCATCGCCCGAGTCGAGCCCCTCGCTCGGTGCAAGCCCGGGGCGCGACGCTGACTCGCTGCCGCCGCTGCCGTCGCTGCACGAGGAGGGCGGCCGCAACAAGGCCAAGGATGCGCGCTCGGCTCCGGTCAAGGGCCTCACGGCAGACGGCGCCAAGGCGGCGAGCGGCGGGGGCGGTGGCGGCGCGTTCGCTGATGGGCCCGCGACGGGTGCCGAGGTGCCGGCGGCGGCAGAAGGTGCGCTCGCGTCTGCGGTGCGTCTGCTGTGCGGTGCGACGGACCTCGTACACCTCGCGGCAAGGCTGCATGGGCCGGTGCTGCAACGGCTGCGCGCGCACGCCGCGGCGCCCGCCTCGCTCGACGCCCTCCTCTTCCTCGGACAGCCCGAGGCGCCCAATGTGCTGCTGCCCCTGGGCGGCAGTAGTGGCGGCGGCAACGGTGGCGGTGCGGCATGGCTTCCGCCGCCGTCGAGCCGCCACGGCCTCCTCGGCCACGCGCTGGCGACGGAGATGAGCATCGTGTGCGACGTCGCCTCGCAGCACGCGCTGTGGTCGCGCGCGCACGAGGAGCCCTTCTACGGCAGCCACTCCCTCGCGGTGCTGCCGCTCCTGCCGACGGTCGCCGCCTCGGCGCTCGCGCCACCGCCGCTGGAGCCGTCGCGCGCCTCGCGTGGCGAGGAGGCGCCCGACCACCTCCGCCCCGCCGCCGACACCGCCGGCCCGCTCGGCGTGATCGTCTTCCGCGCGCCGCCGCGCGCGCTGCCGCAGTCGGGTGCGCCATTCCTCGAGCTGCTGCAGGCAGTCAGCTTGCTCGCGGCGGCGGCGGCGCAACGGCTCCGTCTCGCCGCCCACCAGCAGCAGCTCCACGCGGCCCTGCTGGTCTCGGCCGGGCTGCCCGCGCCGTCCCGTGCCCTGCGAGCGGCAGGCCCCGCCGCCGCCCTTGGCGGCGCCGCCGCCGCGCACGCCGCGTTTGGCGCCGCACTCGCCTCGCCGCTGCCAGCGTCGTCGCTGCCGCCGCTCGCGCTGCCGGCCGCGCGGCTGCTGCCCATGCTGGCGGCAGCGTTGCACGCGCGCCGCGCCTCCTTCCTCTCGTTTGAGCGCGCGAGGCTGCTGCTGAGCGCCGGCCCCGCTGAGGCGGTCGACAAGCTGCGGCTGCAGCTGCCTGCGATGCCGGGCAACGCCGCCGCAGCCGCCGAGGCCGACCGGCCTGGCGTGCACGTCGCGATCCGCGCGGCGTGCCGCCTCTCGACGGCCTTCGACGCGCATGCCGTCGCAGCGGCGGTGGTGGGCGTGAGCGGTGAGCTGGTGGGGGTGTGGCTGCTCGAGGGCCGCCGCACCGCCGACATCCGCGCCGCCGGCCAGTGGGCCTTCGATGGCCGCACCGTCGCGGGCAGCAGCATCAGCGGTGAGGCAGCGGACGGCCTGGGCTTTGGGGCGGAGGAGGCGATGCAGCTGCGTCAGGTGGCGTGCCAGCTGCGCCTCGCTATGACGAGGCCGGACGCCACCACCGCCGCGGGTACTGGCGCGGTCGCCAACCGACGAGGCTCGACAGGCACAGGCTCGGTCGCCCTCACCGCTGGCTCGGGTGTGTGCGCGGCGGGCGGCGTCGGCACCGCGGCGGTGGCGACCACATCGGCCGACCCGCGCGCTGCGAGGCGCGAGGCGCGGCTGATGGCGCTGCTCACGCAGCTGCTCGACATTGTCGAGGAGGGCGCGTCCGACGGTGCAGACGGCGGCGCGGCGGCGCTTGGCGCGTGCCTCCCCGCCTTCTGTGCGGCGGCCCTCGGCGCGTCGCATGCGGGACTGATCCGCTTGCACGACGAGCTTGCCGAGCTGTGGTCGTACGACGGCGCGGCGCGGCGCGTGCGGCTGCAGCCAATCAGCGGCGCCGCCTCCAACCTGCCCGCCGACCAGCAGCCACCGCCCGGCCTCGCCGCGCTCGGCATGTCGAGCGGCAAGCCGCTCGCTGCGGCTCAGCCCGCCACGAAGGCCGTCTTTGGATCCGTGTCCGACCTACCCGCTGGCGTTGACCCCGAGAAGGTGTCGACGGCGCTCGTCGTGCCACTGCTCGTGCGCGAGGCGGCGCCGCTCGGCGTGCTGCAGCTCATGTTCGCGCCGCGCCCCGCACCACGCCAGCCTCCCGCGCAGCAGGGCGGCGGCGGCGGCGGTGGCGGCTCCGGTCCGCGGTCCGCCTACATTGTCACGAAGCAGACCTCCTCCTCGAGCGCCGTCGCAGCAGCTGGCGGCGGCGGCGGCACCGATGGCGGCGGCGGCGGTAGCGGTGGAGGTGCTGCTGGCAGCGTCCGTCGTCCTCCGCGCGTGCCTCCGCCGGTGCTGCCGGCGCAGATGCCGGTGGCGTCGTGTCAGCGCATCCTCGCCCCCGCCGCGTCGCGCGTCGCGCGGCTGCTCGCCGGCAGCGCTGCCGAGCCGTCGCAGGCGGCGCAGCTCGAGGCGTGCCAGGCGGCGGTGGCACTGCAGCTGCAGGCCGCACGCATCTCCGCGGAGGAGCGGCTTCGCCCCGCCGCAGCAGCGGCAGGCACCGGGGCAGGTGCAGGCGCGGCGACGGATGCAAACGCGGCGGCGGCGGCGGCGGCGGCGGCTACAGCGGCAACAGCGGCGCTGCCTCCCACCGTAGGCGGCGACGGCGGTGAGGCGGGGCTTCGCGACGCGGCGATGATGGAGTCGTTCCACGCGGGCGAGCTGGCGGTGGCGTGGGCAGCGGCACGGCTGGCGCGTGGCACGCTCGGCGCGCAGGCGGTGCGGCTGCTGCTCTACGACGCGGGGACGGGCATGCTCAAGAGCGTCGCAGGCGGCACCGCCGTGCTCGGCAAGTCCGACGCGGCGCTCGCCGACCAGACGTTGGCCATGCGAGAGCTCACGCCGGGCACGCCGGGCGTCGCCGTCGCCGCGGCGCTCGCGCTCGCGCCGCAGCGGTGGACGGCGCCGAAGCGGCCCGCCAAGGGGTCGCGCGAGGGCGATCGCAGCAGCGCGCGCGACCGCAGCACGCGCCGCCTCTCCTCCAAGGGCGCCCCGTCGTCCTCGTCCTCCTCCAAGGGCGGCGGCCGCGACAAGGGTGGTGGCGGCGGCGGAGGGGAAGGCGACGACAAGGGCACTGGTGGGAAGGGCGCGGCCGGCGACAAGAGCGGTGCCGGCGCCGACAAGGCCGGTGGCGGCGACGGCGGTGGCGGCGGCGCCGAGCTATCGGTGGACGCGGAGATGGACGCGGCCAAGGGCCTGACGGCGCCGGCGCAGTCGCTGCTGGCCGTTCCTCTGCTGCTGCGCCCGGCGGCGTCGGCGCCGCTCGGCGCGTCGCGCGAGCAGCTCGTGGGCGTGATGCTCTGCCTCAACAAGCTGGCGGCCGAGCGAGAGCCCGCGCAGCCCGAGGCCGACCGCGCCGCGCTGGTGCCGTCGCACCTGGGGCTGCCCGAGGCGTGCCCGTGGCGCGCGGGCGGGCCGCTCGCGGCCGGGTGGGAGGCTGTGGGGTGGGTGGCGCCGTCGGCGGCCAACGAGGCGGTGCCGCGCGCGCTGCCGATGAAGAGGCGCGCGCCGCCCAAGCCGGCGGCGGCGGCGGGCGCGGGCGGCGCGGCCGACGACGAGCAGCTGCTCGACTTCTCAATGGACTTCAAGGGCGGCAAGGGCGGCAAGGGGCCGCCCAAGGGGCGCGGCCCTCCGGCGCGGCTGACGGGCGCCGAGCAGGGGCCCAAGCTCGACGGCGCCTTCTCTGTCGCCGACGAGGAGCTCGCGGCGCGGCTCTCGGCCGACATCGCACTCGCGCTGCTGCACGCGTCGCTCGACGCCGCCGCCGCCGCGTGCCGGTGGCGGCCCGACGCGCTGCACGCCTTCAACGGGCTGCGCGCCGAGGTGCGCCGGCTGCTGCTCGTCGCGCCCGACGCGGCGATGGTGGGGCGGCGCGCGGCGCGCGTCGCGGCGCGCGTGCTCTCGGCTGAGCTCGTGCTGCTCTTCCGCTTCGATGCGCCGAGCCTCTCGCTGTGGCGCTGCGCCGCGTCGGCCGAGGGCCTGCTGCCGTGCGCCACGACCGTCACGCCCCGCGGGCCGTGCGGCATCGCCGCCGCCGTCGCGCTCTCGGGCAAGCCGCGACTCGAGCGCTCGCCGCACACGTCGGCGCAGCTCTGCCCGGGTGTCGACGCACCCGACTCCCTCGAGCTGCAGAACATGCTCGCCGTGCCCGTGCGCGCGCCCGCGCCCTCCGCCGCCGCCGAGGACGCCGGCGCTGGTGCCAACGCCGGCGCCAAGGCCGATGCCACGGCCAACGAGTCGGCCGCGGCCGCGCCGCCAGCGGCAGCTGCGCCGCAGGTGGCGACGACGGCAACGGGGGTGGCGACGGCTACGACGGCCGCGACGGCGGCGGCGGTCACGGCCTCGTCGGCATCGCCCGACGGGGTGCTCGGCGTGCTGCAGGCGGTCAACAAGCTGCCGACGCCGCCGGCGCGCGGCGCTGCCGCCGCAACCGCGGCCGAGCCGACGGCGGAAGGCGGGGCCGACGATGCGCCGTGCTTTGGCGCGTGGGACACCAGGGTGCTCGCCATGATCGGCGAGGAGCTGACGGTGGCGCTGCAGCGGCTCGAGCACGAAGAGGCGCTCGTGGCCGAGCTGCGCGAGCAGGCGCACGACGAGGGCGCCGACGCCGAGAAGCAGGCGGAGAGGCTCGGCGCGGCGCGGCGCGAGGCGTGCGCTGCGGAGGCGCGGCTGCTCAGCGCCGAGCGGCAGGTGGCCGTCCTGGGCCGCGCGGCGCGCGTGGCGTCGGGGGACGAGTGAGATGCGCGCAGAGGGCGATCTCCTCTTACGACCGCCGTTTGAACCAAGAGATAAGTGAGAACATACGACTCCCCTCCCCCCTATGACTCCTGACCCTAAGCAAACCCAACATCCACTAACAATTTAGCATGTCAAGCGGCGCCATGTGCTGCCCTCCAGTCCGATCACAACCCTGCTGGCTCTCGCCACGAGCCCGCGCGGGAAGAGGGCACGGCGTCACACCAAAAAAACGAGGCCAACAGTGCGTCGGCGCATATGCCATGCTCTGCGGGACCGGCCAGCGATGCGGTGCGGCAAACGCAAAGGCAAGCTAGGGGGCTGAAAGGGCGGAGAGAGATCTGAGCTGTGGCTTCCATGGGGCGCAATCGCCCCGGGTGGTCCGCTCCCCCTCAGGCGTTCTTGTTCTCGAGCAGGATGGCGAGCTCGGCATACTTGACGCCCTTGGCGAAGGTGTTGGAGAGCAGCGCGCGGTTCTGCACGTGCTTGACGAAGCCGACGGCGCTGAGGCCGAGGCAGAGCAGCAGCAGCAGCCCGCCGATGAAGTAGTCGTACGCGAGGAAGCAGAGGCGCACCAGGTAGGGCGTGAAGCCGAGCGCGAGCGAGACGCGGCAGAGCGCGGCGAAGAGGTAGCCCGCCGCGAAGGCGAGCAGCACCACCTCGGCGAGCGCGATGTGCGAGAGCGCGACGGGCACCGCGACGACGGTGCCGAGCAGCAGCGCCGTCGACGTGACGCGGAGCAGCAGGTGCGACTGCGCGCGCAGCAGCAGCGCGCGCAGCAGCAGCAGCACGGCGGCGCCGCAGCCGAGCAGCGCGAGGCACACGGCGAAGAGCGTCGCCTCCTTGAGCAGCCCCGACGCCATCGGCTCGTTGGACATGGCCGCGAGCAGCCCGACGGCGGTGAGCGCGTAGCGCAGCGCGGGCAGGAAGATGAAGAGCTTTTTCGACCACGAGCGCGTCGAGACGAAGGCGTGCTCCTCGTACCACCACGACTCCCACGACGAGAGCGCCGACGCGTCCTTGCGCACGATCCACAGCTGCCACTGCGCGAGGTCGGCGCGCATCTTGCTCATGTCGAAGGCCGACGGGTTGAACCAGAACGGCGCGAAGAGCCACGAGACCATCACAGCCCAGATCGACCAGCACGTGCGCCAGTACGAGCCGTGCACGGGGAAGGAGCCGAGGCCGCGCAGCAGCAGCAGACCCCACAGCAGCTCGAAGCCGTTGTACAGGTGCGACGCCGCGTAGAAGCGGTACAGCTCGGCGAACTCCTCGTGGCGCATCACGAAGCCGCGGCCGGTCGGGCGGTACTTGGCGCCGCCGTACTTGAGGGTCGAGTCGAAGTAGTGCGCCTTGGTGCCCATGTGGAACATGAAGAAGAGCGGCGAGCCGGTCGCATTGACGCGCAGCAGCTGGTACAGCGCGTGGTAGAGGCCGTGCTCGACCGACAGGTAGCAGAGGATCGGCACCGTCAGCAGCAGCCCGAGCTGCAGCGACCACTGCGCGTTGAGCATGTCGGCAATCGGCACGCCCTTGTCGAGCTGCAGCACGTGGCTCCACAGGATGAGGTACATGAAGAGGATCATCGACGCGACGGTCATCGCGTTGTTGAGGTAGAAGCCGATGCCCGAGTAGTAGAAGGAGAGCAGCCGCGTGAAGTCGAGCCGCTGGCCGATCCGGTAGACGTCGCGCGAGAGGCACTGCTCGCCGTTGCCCGACGCGAGCTTCGCCTCGAACTTGTAGATCTGCTGCATGCCGACGTCGCGCCCCTTGCCCACCTGCACGTACTCGATGTACGGGATGGTGCCGCCGCGCAGAAGGTGGTTGAACCCGGCGTAGATGTCCTCGGAGAGGTTGATGCCGCGCGACGCCTTCGAGACGCCGCCGCGCGTCATCGAGAAGAGCTTGTCGAAGATGTCGGGGTGGCCGTAGTGGAGGCGCACCTTGAGCGGGTTGTCGAGGACGCGCTGCGTCAGCGTGACGAAGCAGCCCTCCTGCAGCGCCATGTACGACGCGAGCGACGAGAGCGTGCCCGTGAAGATGTGCTCGCGGAAGCCGACGATCGACGCCGACGGGTTGCGTACGAACTCGTGCAGCAGGTTGCGCATCTTGAGCGCCTCCTCGAAGTAGCCGCACTGGTTCATGTCGATGGTCTGCAGCTTCTCGCCGCGCGTGAAGATCATCGCGTGGTTCTGGTTCTCGGGCTTCCCCTCGCCGAGCATGATGTCGCCGGGCAGCTGCACGCGGTACACCTCCTGCACGACGTCCTCGGCGTCGCCGAGGTGCGCGCCCTTGACGAGCACCGAGTAGAAGCGCACCGACTCGCGCAGCGTCGCCGAGCCGTCGGTCTCCTTGGCCTTGAAGAGCGACGTCGTCTTGTCGACGTACGCGACGCGCAGGTTGGGGAAGCGCTTGCACAGGAACTCGGTGTCGGCCGCCTTCGGGTCGCGCATGCGCTTGTGCTGGCCGTAGAGCTGGCACGACACGACGTACGTGAACTTTTGCCGCACGAGCTGCTCGAGCGCCTCGCCACGCAGCCCCTCCCACTGCGCCTGCAGCCGCAGCGCCTTCTCGCAGAGCATCATGCCCTCGACGGTGCGCGCGAGCGTCTGGCCGCGGAAGGACGCCCATAGCCGCAGCTCGAGCGCGAGGTGGCGGTCCTGCCACAGCGCCGCCTCGTCCTTGGGCTTGACGCCGACGCGCTCGAGGAAGGAGAGCCACTCCTCGGGGTGGACCGTCTTGAGGAAGTAGATGACCGAGATGCCGTCCTCGTTCTTCGACGCGAGCTCGCGCGCCGAGTACAGGATGTCCTCGTTGCAGAAGGGCGTCATCACGCTCCACGAGCCCATCCGCCCCACCGGCGGCGGCCGCGGCAGGTCCATGAAGAGCGACGAGATGAACCACGAGAGGCGGCGCTGCACCTCCCAGTGCTTGGGCTTGACGTCGACGACCGCCGTGTTGACGAGCGCCACCAGCCCGCGCAGCTTGGCCTGCGCCTGCGGCTGCGCCGCGACGCGCGCCAGCTGCGCCGCCGCGTAGCCCTCGTCCCAGAAGACGCCCGACGACGTGAACTTGATCGCCTCGAGCTCCTCGACGACGCGCGCCTCGCGGCCGAGCGCCGCCTTGAGCGCGTCGAGCGCCGTGCGCACCTTGTCGGTGACCTGACCGACGTTGGTGCCCTGCGCGAGCGCCGGCGGCGTATCGCGGTCATCGTCGGCGGCCGGCTCGAGCTTGAGCGACTGCAGCGCCTTGGCGAGATCGACGAGGCTCTTCGAGAGCGCCGCGAGCTTCGACGGCGAGACGACGTCGAGCAGCGAGCCCTCCTGCAGGTGCGACGTCATCCTCGAGACGATCCGTTGGAGCGACGCCTCGTGCCGCTCGCCGAGCGCCGTCGCGAGCGTCCACCGGCCGAGCTCCCAGAACTCGACGCACGCCTCGCGCATCTCGACGTTGGCGCCGATGGTCGCGTGCAGCTCCGTCTCGAGCGCGAGCCGCTTCGAGAGCGACAGCGCGTCCGGCTGGCTCGAGAGCTGCTGCGCGAGCAGGAAGGCGCCGTTGAGCTTGCCGGCGGTGCAGAAGACGGGCAGGTACGTGGCGCGCGAGAAGCCGGAGCCCTCCCAGTTGTTGAAGAGCAGCATCTGCAGCTCGCGGTTCGAGAGCAAGTCGGACTGGCGCATGTCGTGCAGCACGCCGTTCCACGCCTCCGAGAAGAAGCGCAGCGACTCGTTGCCCACCTGCTGCGACGTGATGCCGAGCAGCGCCTCGGAGAGGTCGCCCACGCCGCCGTCCTTCGGAGCGCCTTTGCCGCCGCGCTTGCCGCCCGCCGGCTTGGCGAGGGCGGCGCTCGACGGGCTGGCGAAGGAGGGCGCGGCGTACGGCGCCTCGCGCGTGCCGAGCAGCGGCACCGCGTCCGAGAGCAGCTTGCGGTTGAAGTGCTCGGCCGCGTCGAGGAAGCGCGCGCGGAACTCCGAGTTGAACGAGGGCACCTCGCCGATGCGCAGCGCCCAGCCGAGCACGGTGCCGACGCCGGCGGTCCACAGCATGAACCAGAGCTGCATGTCAATCATGTACATGATCAGCATCGGCGCGCCGCGGCAGACGCACACGAGCAGGTTGGGCAGCTTGCCGAGCTCGAGGCTCGGGTACCAGTACCCGAGGTCGAGCGCCCAGATGTCGCCAAACGCGGGCACGAGCGGCGCGATCTGGAAGGTGTACGAGAACCAGAACTTGAGCGTGAGCAGGCTGAGCCAGAAGAGGTCGAACGAGAGCTTCTCTCTCGCCGAGGTGTGGATGGCCTTGCCGACGTACAGCCGATTGAGCGGCTCGAGAAAGTCGATCAGCATCTTCGGCAGGCCGTTGAGCGAGCGCACCCAGGTCGACAGGAAGGGGAAGACCTGTGCCAGCGTCGAGATGGCGACGGTGGCAGCGTAGACGCAGCTCGGCACCAGAAAGGTGCGGTTGGCCGGCGCGAGCAGCACGCGGCTCGTCCACTCGCTCGGCGGCACGTGCTGGCGGCCAAACGGCGCGCCCTGCACCATCTCGAAGTAGCCGACGGCGATCGCGCCGCACAGGGCCACCTTGACGACGCTCCGCACGAGCCACGACACCAGCAGCTTTGGGTGCGTGTGCAGCATGCCGTAGTCGATGAAGAGCGAGACGACCTCGCGCAGCACCGCGAGGCCCGAGTGCGTCACCAGGATGCCGCACAGCGCCTGCAGCAGCGTCCCGTCGACCTCGACGCCCGTGCGCTGCGTGCACGCCGCGATCGCGAGCATCGCGTGCAGCATCTCGAAGTGGAAGGCGTAGATGCGCCAGAAGGAGCGCATCGCGTGCAGCCACGAGCGCCGCTCGACGTACCGCTTGATCGCGGGCATCTTGGCGACCTCGGGCGTCGGCGTGTTGGCGAGGTCGCCGTAGCCGTCGCGCCCAAACGTCTCGAGCAGGGCCGCCGCCGACTGCACCTGCAGCATCTGCAGCTCGTGCGCCGCGCGAGGGTCGAGGCCGCCCACGCCGTCGTCGGGCGCGTAATACGAGTATCGCAGGCAGTCGGTCGTCCAGAAGAACTCGTTGAAGTCGTCGTAGTTGGCCTTGCGCGTGTGGCCGACCGGCTTGCCCTTGACCTTCCGGTTCATCTCGCTGCGCATCGTGCGGTACAGCGGCGCCACCACGCGGCTGAGGAACCAGCCCTGCGGCCGATTGGGAGCGGCGGCGCCGCCTGCCGACGGGCCGGCCGCCCAAAGCTCGAGGCGCATCTGGTGGAAGAGGAAGCAGAGGCTCTCGGGCACGTGGCGCAGGTTGGCCGCCTCGCCCCAGATCAGCAGGTAGAGTCCGAGGTCGATCATCTTCTGGTGCGCCACGTCCGCGTCACCCGCGCACTGCGGCGTCGTCAGCAGCTGCTTCGCCCACTGCCGGTAGTTGGAGAGTAGCTTCCCGTGGAGCACGTTCTGGCCGTTGGCCTCGCGCGACGAGCAGTTGGCGAGCAGCACGAGCAGATGCTCCTGCTGGTTGCGGATGCTCTCCTCCTGGAAGCCAAACTGGCGAAGCAGCATCGCGAAGATGGCACCGAACGACTGCTGCACCATGCGCAGTTCGCGCGGCAGCGTGTCGGGCTGCGAGAGGTCGAACAGGTTGAAGGCGCGCGCGCCGCTCGGCGCGACCGTCTCGAGCTCCGAGGCCTCGCTGGGCGCCGGCGACGCGGGCGTGGCATACGTGCGCTGCGAGTCGCTGAGCGAGCGGCCGATGCCGGCGCGCGTCACGAAGCGCACGCGCTCCTCGACCATATCGAGCGCTCGCTGCATCTTGTCGCCGCGCTCGTCCGCCGGCGCCGTCTCGAGCGCCTGCCGTGTCGAGGCCGATGGGTGTCAGAGCTACACAGCTGCCGTGAGAGAAGAGTGCGGTGAGAGAAGCTGGCATCTGCATGCCGGGCCGAGCGCGCGCCTGCGAGAGCATGTCGGCTCCGCGCTGGTAGTACTCGACGGCTTGGACCGGCGAGGTCGGGTCCAGCTTCAGCCTGTGCACGAGCGCGTGCGCATGTGCCGTGAGCAGCTGCGCATGTGCTCGCGGGCGGGCGGCGGGCTGGACTGCTGCCGCGTGCGTGGGCGCTGCTGGGGCCGCCGTGCGCGCGGCGAGCGAGTGTTAGGCACGGACCCGGTGTTGATGAGCTCCTGCGCCTGCAGGTACAGCTTGTCGAGGTCGGCTCCTGACGTGCCGCGGCCACCGGACGTGCCCACGGCCGGTATCAGCCGTGCCCCTACCTCGAAGCTCTCCGCCATGGCCGCGAGGTTGGTGTAGCTCATGTTGCGTGCCGACCAGTCGTCTGAGCCACCGCCGCCCGCCGAGCTGCCCATGCGCCGCATGGCGGCACGAGATGGCTCCGGCACGAGATGCCCGCAGCCAACCACGGAAGATTTTGTCTCGTCGTGCTGAGCACGATTCATTGTGGCGCGGGGGGCGTGACCACCTAGGAACCTAAGACGATCCCCAAGTAACCCCTTTTTTGTGTGGAAAGTTTTTTCAAATGTGTATAGGTTCCTATTTCCGGGTCTCATCCACAAAACCTCTAGTTCAAGCAAATTCTCTACTCCTCATTTGTCTCGTGAACGCCTCACGAAAATGCGCGGCCAACGAAACCACCGCAGGCTTCGCTTGCGCCGAGTGTGAAGAAGCCAGCTTTGCGCCAGAAATTACGCTTTCCGCGCGCGTCGTCGTGAACTGGTTTGCGATGGCAGATGCCAGTGGCAAGAGCAGCGTCAGGTTTGACGCCACCTCGAAGAGATCGGGCAAGGACGTCGAGAGGGACGCCACGGGAGTGGACGCACGCCTGCTCCCGAGCAGCGCCGACGGGGGAGGGCCGAGCTCCGACTTGATGGCCATGGCGATGTACGTGCCGGCACCGCGCCGCGTGTCAGACGTGTGGCCACCGCTCCCCGGCCACCGCGGGCCTCGCCCCCCCGCCGATGCCCATTTGGCGCCTCCGGAGCCCTGAGCTCCACCTGGCCACACGCAGGAGCTGGTGCTGCGCCAGTACACCTCGGGCCAGCCGCCGGCGATGCCCAAGATGGTCTCGCTGCACGGCTCGGTGCTGTTTGCCGACGTCTCCGGCTTCACGCAGCTCACCGCCCGGCTTCAGGAGACCATCGGCGGCGCACGCGGCGCCGAGGAGCTCAACAACATCCTCTCCAAGTACTTCAACATCCTGATCACGTGCTTCCACAGGCACGGCGGCGACGTGGTCTCCTTCTCGGGCGACGCGATGACGGTGCTCTTCGAGGCGCAGCGGGGCGCCGATGACGCGCCCGCGACCGAGGAGGCGCTGGCGGAGGCGGCGCTGCGCTCGGTACGGTGCGCGGTGGAGGTGCTCGGCGAGGTCAAGGGCTTCTCGCTGGCAGAGTACGCGCAGTACGGGCTGGGCGACTGCACGATCACGCTGCACGCCGGGATGGGCGTGGGCGAGCTGACGGCGCTGTACGTCGCCGGCTACAAGAAGCCGGGCGCCGAGGGCAAGCTGCTGCCGAGCGGGCAGGTGCTGGGCGGCATGCCCGAGCGCGACGGCTTCGCGATGATGGGCTCGCCGATGACGCAGCTCAAGCACGCGGAGGAGAAGGCGGGCTCGGGCGAGTGCGTGCTGTCGCCGCAGCTGTGGGCGCTCGTCAAGCCACACTGCGCCGCCGCCAAGGAGGACGACGACGGCTTCGTCTTCGTCGCGCGCGTCACGACGCCGCCCGCCGCGTGGCCCAACGGCGGCGCGCCGCCCCGCACGCTGCGCGACGAGGCGCTGAACGCGCCGCAGCTCGCGGCGTGCCTGCGACACATCTCGGCCTTCAACCCGGAGCCCGTGCAGCACCGGCTGAAGGTCGCGGGCAAGAACTGGCTCGCCGACTTTCGCGTCGTCTCGGTCATGTTCATGCGGATCAAGACGGTGTCGCACGACACGCCGAACGTGCTCGACGAGTGCGCCAAGTGCTTCCGGCTCATGCACGAGACGCTCCACCAGTATTCGGGGATGATGGCGCGCTTCAACGTCGACGACAAGGGCACGATCATGTTCGCCGCGTTCGGGCCGCCATTCCAGCACGAGGACGATGCGGCGCGTGCCGTGCGGTGCGGCCTCGACATTGTCGCCAAGATCGAGAAGATCGGCCACACGGTGCGCGTCGGCATCACGACGGGCAACGTGTACGCCGGCTCGGTGGGCAACGAGCACCGGTGCGAGTACACCTTCTACGGCACGACGGTCAACATGGCGGCGCGGCTGATGGTCAACGGCGCCAACGAGGGCGTCCTCGTCGACGAGCAGACCTACCGCGACGCCAAGGAGAAGGGCGTGCGCACGATCGAGCCGCTGCCGGCGATCAAGGTCAAGGGGCGCGATGACAAGCTGCCGGTCTACCGGCCGCACGCGGACGCGGCGTGGAAGAAGCTGATGGAGGAGAAGAAGGCGCGGGGCGAGCGACTCGGCGACTCGGCGGGCGCGGGCAGCGCCTCGGCCAAGAAGCTGACGAGTTCGGTCGAGGCGTCGGGGCGGCGGTTGGAGAAGAAGAAGCTGCAGGAGAAGGTGAAGGCGCTCGAGAAGGACAAAAAGGGCGGCTTCGTGCTGGTCGAGGGCGCGGCGGGGATGGGCAAGACGGCGCTGCTCAAGGACCTCGAGAAGCTCTCGATGGCCTTCAACATCCGAGTGCTCAAGGGGTCGTGCTCCGCCATCGACGAGAGCACGCCACACCACGTCTTCAACTTCGTGGTGTCGCAGCTGCTCGAGGACGGTGCCGACAAGCTCATCTCAGGCGGCGCGTCGCAGCTCGGCAATACGCTCACCATCGGCGGGTCCAAGTCGAACGCGCTCAAGGAGGACAACGACATCTACCGCGCCTTCGGCGCAGGCGGCGGCAAGAGCGGGGGTGGCTCGTGGGCGCTTGGTTCGGGGGGGCAGGGCTCGTCGTCCGGCAGCAAGGCGGGCAACAGCCAGGGCGCCTTCCTGTCGACGATGGCCGACGTCAAGGACGCCAAGGCCAAGGGCGTCCAGCAGCTGCTCGCGGGGCTGAGCGGCGCCGACGAAAACTACACGCGGTACATGCCGCTGCTGGCGCCGATGCTCGGGCAGGAGACGTCGCACTCGCGCTTCACGGCGGGACTGACGGCCGAGAAGCGGCAGGAGAAGCTGCTCGGGCTGTGCGTGCAGCTGCTGCGTGCGAAGTGCAAGATGCACAGCACGATGCTGCTGCTCGACAACGTGCAGTGGATGGACGAGGTCTCGTGGCAGCTGGTGCGCCGGCTGAGCGCAGAGCTCAAGGAGCTGCTCATCGTGGCGTGCATCCGCTCGGGCGACGCGGGTGGCGGGATGATGGGCGGCGGGATGATGGGCGGCGGCGGGCGCGAGGCCGGCGGTGGGATGGGCGGCGTCGCGGGCCAGCGCACGTCGATGCAGATGGTGTCGCGGCGGACGTCTCAGCGACGCGAGGGCGGCAAGCAGGCGCAGCTGGCCTTCCTCAAGCAGCACGAGAAGGAGCACCCAGACTCCTTCGTGCGCCTGGAGCCGCTGCAGGACGCCGACCTCAAGGACATGGCGCAGAAGCTGCTCGACGTCAAGACCGTCCCGCCGGAACTCTCGGCGTTCCTGCTCAAAAAGTCGGAGGGCAACCCCTTTTACGTGATCGAGATCATGACCTTCCTCAAGCGCAAGGAATACGTGGTCGCCGCGGCCGACGGCTCGACGATCAAGATCGGCAACGACAAGTTCGAGTCCGACTTCGACTCGCAGTTCGAGAGCACCGGGCTCCACCGGCTGCTCGTCTCGCAGGTCGAGTCGATCAACGCCAAGAACCCGCAGGACAAGGCCAACCTCGAGCAGGTCCTCCGCTCGGCGTCGGCGCTCGGCGAGTCATTCAAGTCGCACGAGATTCGCGACATCCACACGAAACTCGCGCTGCAGCCGGGCGCGTCCAAGGTCGACGCCAACCTGTCGAAGCTGCGCGAGCTCAAGCTCTTCGAGTACTACTCGGAGCAGCTCGCGTACTCGTTCCGCTCGTCGATCATGCGCAACGTCATCTACACGTCGCTCACCTTCCAGAACCGCAAGATGCTGCACACGGCGGCCGCCGAGCTGCTTCTCGACGCCAACAAGAAGCCCAGCAGCTCCTCCGCCGCAGCCGGCTCGTCGTCGATGACGGCGCCCACGTCGACGACGACCAACGCCAAGCGGGATGGTGGCGGACCGACGCAGTACCTGAAGGCGATGTGGCACTTGCGTGCGGCGGAGAACGACCCGAGGGCGCTCGAGCTGGTGACGGACGCCGTGCAGCAGGCGCTCAACGGCACGTCGTGGAACGAGGCGCTCGACTTGCTCGAGTTTGGCGACGAGCTGCTCAACGAGCGCGACCACGACGCGGAGATGGCGGAGGCCGTGGCGAAGCTGCCGGCGGGGACGTCCGTCGTGTGGGAGGAGATGCGTGGCGAGGCGCTGCTCGGGCTGCAGGAGGAGGGCACGCGGGTGCTCGCGTACCACACCTTCAAGAAGGCCTTCGTGATGGGGGTCGAGGATGCGGGCATCAGCCTCGTCGAGGTCGCCAAGGATAAGGCGCCGAAGCGCTCGATCATGGGCAAGATGTTTGGTGGGCGCAAGAAGAAGAGCGACGTGGGCGACGAGCTGGACGACGAGAAGGTGCGCGGCACGCTCGCCGCGCTCAAGGCGCACGCGACGCTCGTGCGCGCGCTGATGGAGGAGGCGGCCGAGGCGGGCTCAGAGGTGGCGCCGACGCTGGCGGCGCTCGACAAATTGAGGGTGGGTGAGCATCTGCGCGCGAGCATCGCGGCGGCCGCGGCGATACCGACGCTCTGCGCCGAGGCGGTGGCGACGCAGGCGTACGGCGCCATCTACCTCGCGCTGCAGCTGCGGCGCGACGCGGCCGGCGTCGACGCGGCGCAGCTCAAGGCCGCCAAGCCGCAGCTCGAGCCGCTCCTCAAGACGCTCGTCGAGTTTGTGGGCGCGCAGGGCGAGAAGGTGAGCGACTCGGTGCTGCGCGCCACCAGCGGCGGCTCGGCCGGCGGCGCGAGCGACCGGCGCGGCTCGACGGCGCCGCAGTCGGCGCGCATGCCCTCGTCGTCCGGCCTCGGCGCCGCCGCGCCGGGCGAGAACGGCAGCGGCAGCTTGACCGCGCGCGGCACCTCGGCCGTCTCGGCCGTCTCGAGCGCCGGCGCAACGAGATCGTCCAACGACCCGGCCCACGGTGAGGAGCTCAGCGCGCTCGAGCTGTCCAACCCGAGCCTGCTGGCGGTGTGCCACCTCGCGCTCGGGCTGAGCCCGACGCTGCTCGGGCCGAGCGACAGCGTGCAGCTCCTGAAGCGCGCGGCCGAGCTGGCGGCCGAGGCGGAGGATCAGCGGATGGGCAAGATCTGCGAGCACGTCACCAAGCTGGCTGCGGGCGTGAAGAGGATCTGATACTATTGGCGGGTGACGGCAACTCGCCCGGTGTTCAACGGCGGTGCTCGTTGTAAAGGTTTAGTACAAACGACTCTCGCACTCCCGCTCCAGTGCTCCTACTCGCCGCCGTGG